>Ga0302326_10000571_pt1 | contig 101275 bp, 76 predicted proteins | sample Palsa_T0_3_FD_202264 | JGI IMG/M metagenome (GOLD analysis project Ga0302326, IMG submission 202264) | Peat permafrost microbial communities from Stordalen Mire near Abisko, Sweden - Palsa_T0_3 | ecosystem: Environmental > Terrestrial > Soil > Palsa > Peat permafrost | place: Sweden: Abisko... | reverse complement strand
GACCAGCGACTCGGTTTCATATTCAAAAGATGACCGCCACAGTTTCGCGTAATCGCGACGTTGTCCGTTTACCGGGCTTGCACGATACCCGTTTTGACCGGAGCCATCAGTTCTCGTTACCGCTCCAACCCTCTGGAATAAACCGGTAGCCAACCCAGGGCTCAGTCTGGATGTATTGCTTGCCGGTTTCTGCTTCGAGCTTCTTGCGCACCTGGCCGACGAACACCCGCAAGTACTCCGGCTGGTGTGCCGACTGCGCGCCCCAGACCGACGTAAGCAGGGCGCGATGGGTGATGACCTTTCCTGCATGACGAGCCAGGTGGACCAGCAGGTCGAACTCCTTGGGCGTGAGGTGAATGGGCCTGCCCAGAAGCGTGATGGAATGCGCAGTTGCGTCGATCACAAAGTCGCCCACTTCAATGGCCGCGGCGGTGCGTTCCGGAGCCCGGCGCAGATGGGCGCGGACGCGCGCTAGCAGTTCCTGAATGCCGAACGGCTTGGTCACATAGTCGTCCGCGCCGGCGTCCAGGGCCTCGACCTTGGAGCGCTCGTGGTCGCGCACGGAGAGCACCAGGATCGGCGTAGTCGCGCGCGCACGAATGGCGCGGGTGACCTCGACTCCTGACATGCCGGGCATCACGAGGTCAGTGATGAGCAGGTCGGGAACCCAGTCCTTGTAGACCTGCAATCCTTCTTCGGGGTCGTTGGCGGTGCGAACATCGTAGCCCTGGGCGGAGAGCGCGGCGCGGAGCACGCGCGTAATCTGCGGTTCGTCGTCGATGATCAGAATTCTTCCCGGCATTCCTGGCTTACTCTTTCGCCTGCGCTACGGTTGTTCGTTTATCGGAAGCTTACATCATCGGGCTGTCGCACTATGATTGCTGTGATGAAGATCATGGAGGGGCTTTCCGACTCACGCGGCTGGTTGCACTGGTTGGTGGCCACCATGATGGCTGCGGCAACCACGCTTGTGCTGGTGAAACTTGGCGCCAATCCCACGGCGGCGGGAATGGTGTACCTGGTACTGGTGGTGTGGTCCTCCACCCAGGCAGGCATCTGGCTGTCGCTCTATGTTGCGGTGATCTGCGCACTGGGATTCGATTACTATTTTCTTCCGCCGGTTGGTTCTTTGCAGCTTGCCGGAGCCCAAGCGTGGGTGGCGATGCTTTCTTACCTTGCCAGTTGCATGGTTGTGAGCCGGGTTGCGGAACGGGCGCGCCGCCAAACGCGGGACGCCGAACAGCGCCGCGAAGATGTGGAACGGCTTTACGAGCTGAGCCAGGAGATGATGCTGCACGAAGATGCGGCGGGGCTGATTCAGGATCTGCCGCGGCTGATTCACCGCATCTTCGCGCTGCAAGCGGTGGTCCTGTATGTCTGCGATCAGGACCGGTTCTACGGCTCGACCGCTGACGTTCCGGCGAGTGTGCAGGCCAGCCTGCGGGCCATGACGCTGGGGCAGAATCCTACGCTATCGCTCGATTCGGGGTTCTATTCAACAGCGTTGATGTTGGGAATGCGTCCGGTGGGGGCGCTGGGTTGGCGGCCGGCGCTGCTTTCTCGCGAAGTGGCGACAGCGGTGAGCGCACAGGTGGCGATTGTGCTGGCGCGATCCATTGCGCTTGAGCAATCGGCGCGCATAGAGGCGGCGCGGGAAAGCGAACGGCTGCGGACGGCTCTGATCGATTCGCTCACACACGAGCTGCGCACGCCGCTTACCTCAATTCGCGCGGCGGCGACTACGTTGCTGGAGGCGGATGGCCTGGATGAAGCGGGGCGGCTGGACCTGGTGACCATTGTGGACGAAGAGGCTTCACGGCTGGATTCGCTGATCGGGGAAGCCGTGGAGATGGCGGAGATCGATGCCAACGTGGTGCAGGTGCATGCGGTTCCACAGCACGCGCGGGCGCTGCTTGACCAGGCGGTGGAGGAATCAAGACAGATTCTCTCGGCGCATCGAGTGAACATCGAAGTGCAGGGCGAGGACGAGCCCGCGTGGTTCGATCCCCATTTGCTGGGGCGCGTCTTACGGCATTTGCTGGAAAACGCCGCGCGTCACACGCCGCCGGGAAGCCGCATCACCCTGGCAAGCTGGCGCACGGCCGAACGCCTCGAATTCAGCGTGGAGGATAATGGGCCGGGAATCGATTCGCTCGATTTGCCGCTGATCTTCGAAAAATTCTATCGCGGTAAAAAAAGTGCGCACAAGCACAAGGGTTCCGGAATGGGCCTGGCAATTACGCGTGCAATCTTGATTGCTCACGGCGGTGGGATCGAGGCTGCAAGCATGCCGGGCAAAGGCGCGAGTTTTCGCTTCTGGGTGCCGCTCGTGGAAAAAGAGCCGGTGGTTGAGCCGGCCAAGGTCCACGTTGGCGCTCAACAGGCCGCGGCGAAGAGGCGGAAGCGAAGCGGGGCGAAGGCCGGTGAGGATTCGGCACAGACGATGGATGCTCGCTAGGGACCGATTCTTCAACCAATTGCGTATTAAGGCTCGTCGCTCCAGTCGCAGGCGATCTCGCGGCGTTCGGCGGAGCTTTGCGCTGCGAACTCCAGAAGGCGCGCAACCAGCCACGCTGCCGAGGCGGGGACAGGCCAGCGGGACTTGCCCAGGAGAGCGTCGCGCACGCTGGCGTAATAGCGGCGGTAGTCGCCGGGGATGGGCTGGACAGGGCGGGTGACTACGCAGTCGTCGACGTCTACGTTGAGGGTGCCCCAATCGTGCACGGCCTCGTGTCCCCAGGCGGGGTCGTCGATGCGCGTGATTTTGTTGAGCGCGGCCTCCTGCGGGTCGAGACCCCATTTCCAGTAGTTTCCCCTGGTGCCGCGCAGGTGAAAGCGAGGACGCGCCAGGGCCGAAAGCACGTTAGCCGAGAGCGTGACAGAGAAGTCGGAATAATGCAAGCGAACAGTGAAAGAGTCATTCGAGCCGTCGCCGTCGCGTTCGCGGGTTACGTCAGCACTCACCGCTTCGGGCTTTCCGAACAGGGCCATCGCCTGGTCGCCGAGGTGCGTTCCGATATCGAGCAGCAGACCGCCCTGGGCTGGGTCTTCTTTCCAGGCTCGGGCTTTGGGGACAGGACGCCAGCGGTCAAAGGTGGATTCGAGATGGACGATGCGGCCGACTGAATCTTCACGTACAAGTTTATAAAGTGTCTGGAAATCGCTGTCCCAACGGCGATTGTGAAACGGGATCAGGTGTACACCTTTGGCGGCGGCCGACTCCATCAGTTCCGCGATCTCAGAGGATGTGATTGCGGTTGGCTTGTCTACGACTACGCTCTTGCCGGCTTCGAGGATCTGCTTTGCGACTTCGAAGTGGGTTCCGTTGGGAGTGGCGACCACGAAAAGGCCTAAGGAATTGTCTTCGAGCATGGATTCCAGTGAGCGATAGGTGGTGATGCCGGGATAGCGCTGGGCGGCGTTGTCGGAGTGACGCTCAAGGACGGCGGCGAGTTCGAGACCTTCAACGGAAGAGATCAGCGGGGCGTGAAAGACGCGCCCAGCCATTCCGAAACCGATTAGTCCGACGCGAATCATGGGTTACCTCGAAGTTGGGGTGGTATCCGGAAAAGACCCGGACTGCGGCCTTGGAACCCGTGGTGTCTTGTCCACCTTCGCAGAGTACACGAAGGATGGTGGACCCCTCAGTTGTGCCGGCCCCAAAATGCGTACCATACCCCAATTGTCCTTGATTACCCCTGGAATGAGAAGCCTTGCAGGAGGAGACGATTTTGCTTCGCGAATTGGAGACATCAGAAGGACCGACTGTGACGATGAATCGGGTTGGGTAGTGCAAGCGGATCGGCACTCATTGCGGACGATGATGGTCCGTGTTCGCGAACCCTTTCAACGATGAAGCTCCGTGAAGGGGGGGGCATTCGCTAAACCTGCGGTGAATATGTATCATGTCCCCCAATTACCGCCTACGCATCCAGCAACAGCCGTTCCCCTGTCCCCACAACAATGTCATGACCCCATGTTCGGTTTGCATCCTGCCAAGCACGGCTGGTCGCTGTGCTATGGTCAGCCGTCGCGTTAGCAATACATTGCTTTTGTTGAGGAGTTAGAGGCTTCCCGTTATTTGGGGCGCTATTTTGGGAGCTGTTACAATTCACCCCTGATGAGCCGCAGCCCCCTCCGCTGCCCGGATCCAAAGCATCGAAACTGTCATTGAAATCATTCATCATGAACGAGGCGAACCGCCGCTTCCAGGGGCACCTACAGCGGCAACAATAATAGCCCCCATAAACTTGTCGAAGGATTCAGATAGCCAATCGAAAGCGGCGGGTTGGCGAGTCCGACCACCGTGAGGCCCTGTTCGTGATGAGGAACAGGCGCTCAGCTTGCCGTTGACGTCGCCCTGGCCACCTCGTCCGATTGATCCCGTCGCCACCCGTGATACGGGATGCTGAAGATGATAATTCCAAAGATTCCTATCAATATAACCACCCACAGGCCAAGTTCGGCTCTCAAAAAGCCCCGCCAATTCCAGTAAATTACCGCGTTCGGGAAAAAGAAAAGGACACAAATGAGGTTTGCCGCAATAGCCCATCGCTTTAATGCGGGTTTTTGTCTAACAAACATCCACCATGTAACATCGAAGACGATAGCGTAGATAGCCATAGTCACGCTGCCAATAATGGTGCCTCTTTCATTCATATGCGATTGCAGCATCGTGCGAATGTTCGTGTAGACAGTATGGATCATAAACCACGACATAATAAATAACCCCCAACAGTACGCGGTTCTGCATACTGCCAGCAGTAGCATTCCAAGCGATCCCATGATATCTCTCATTATGCTCCTCTCAAGTTCCAATATTCATCAATGCGCTGGCAGCCAAATGGAAGAGGCCCTTTAAAATGGATTCGCCATCCCGCCTGCTAGATGTTGCAAACAGCTTTGAAAATTCAACATCGCCTGATTGGCACTTACATTGGGGAAATTGTTGGGAAATAGGGGGACATGATACCTATTCTCACCAATTTTAGGTGATTAGCCCTCCAGTTTATACCGAGTTTCGGCGAGGCGGTAGAGGCGACGCCAGACCAGGCGGTTCATGGTGACTACCATGAGCGAGATGAAGATGGTTGCGAGAAGGATGATGGGGAAGCGGCCGCTGTCTGTCGCGGAACTGATCTCGGAGCCGAGGCCGATGGTTTGCAATGTGCTGTCTTTCAGGTGCGAATACTCAGCATAAACAGAGGCGTTCCATGCGCCCCCTGAGGCCGTGACCATGCCGGTGATGAGGTAAGGGAAGATGCCGGGGAGAATGAGTTTGGTCCAGCGCTGCCAGCGGGTGAAGTGGTAAAGCGAACTGACCTCGCGCAGGTCGGAGGGGATGGACATGGCTCCGGCGATCACGTTGAAGAGGATGTACCACTGCGTGCCGAGCAGCATGAGGGCAATCGACCCGATGCCCAGGCCGCCGCCGATCTTGACCAGGCCGATGAGAATGATGGGGAAGAACGCAGTGGCGGGGATGGAGGCCAGCACCTGGGCGGTGGGCTGGACGATACGCGAAAGCCGTGGATTGAGGCCGATGGCGACGCCGACAGGGACGGTCCAAGCGGCGGAGATCAGCAACGCGGCGTTAACGCGGCCGAATGTGGCGGCGGCGCCTTCGAGAAGCAGCCTCATGTCGGGCCAGGTGACCGTTTTGAGCATGATCACGGCTTGCAGAGCGCCCCAACCGATGATTCCGATTGCGGCGACGGCCAGCATCCAGAGCGTGAGGGTGGGCCGGTTGGATTTTTCTTCGTCGACGGGGTGGACGACGCGGCATTCCTGTGTGCGGGAGAGACGGCGATATATCGGCTCTTCGATACGCGTCCAGGCTCGGCTGGGAAGGGAACTGAGCAGGCTGGATCGTCGCAGCAGGGTGAGAATGGGCGACGTGACGCGGTCGGCCGACTCCACCTGCTCGAACTTGAATTTGTCGCTCCAGGCAATCATCGGCCGCCAGACGAGTTGATCGGTGGCGACAACGATCAGGATCACGGTGCCGATGCCGAACATCAGCGCTCTGTAATCGCCGGAGTTGGTGGCCACTTGTAAGTAGCTGCCCAGCCCTGGAAGCTGGTAGGTGTAATTCGCGAAAGGAGATATTTCGCAGGCAATAAGGGCGAACCAACCGCCGGCGACGGAAACGATGGAGTTCCAGACCAGGCCGATGGCGGCGTAAGGCATTTCAAGCTGCCAGAATCGCTGCCAGGCGGAGTAGCGATAAATGCGCGAGGCCTCCACCATCTCGCGAGGGATGGATTTCAATGACGAATAGAAACTAAAAGCCAGGTTCCATACTTGTCCCGTAAAGATGAGCAAAATGACCGCCATCTCAATTCCCAGCTGATGGCCGGGAACCAGCGCAACCATGAAGAGCACAACGGGAGGCAGAAAGCTGAGCACGGGGATGGACTGCAGAATGTCGAGGACGGCGACCATCCAGGCCTCGATGCGGGGATTGTAGGCAGCAATATAGCCGTAGGCGATGGCAAAGATCAGGCTGAGCAGATATGCCAGCCCGATGCGAACCATGGAGTAAAAGGCGTAGACGGGCAGCGCGCCGATGGAGTGAGAGATTTCGACCACTGGCATGGGCTTGCTGAGCCAGTATTTTCCGGTGCTGACAATGGCGAAGAAGATGGCCAGGCCACACGCGGCCACTCCTACGTCGATGACGAAGGGCCAGGTGCGGGAGGTAACGAGTGTCCGCGCCAGAGGATGGGGCAGGTTCATTCGGACTCCTCGTTCGCGACGGCTTCTTCCTCCTGGGCATCGGGAAGCACAAAGCGGCGGCGGCCTGCATCGAAGTCGAATAGTTCGGCATAGCGCCCCCAGGCCACGGCGGTTTCCATCTGGCGCTGAGATTCCTCCTCGCTGAATTGCTCGTCGAGCATGTCGAGGAAAAAGTCTTCGGGGACGGTGTGGTCGCTCTTCGCTTCCAACGCGCGGCGAATCTGGCGCAGCAGCAGGACGTTGGCCAACGCAGCGTCGCGGAATAGCTCCTTCTGGCGCAGAATTTCAGAGTTGGCGAACTCGGCGCCGCTCTCGGTGATGGCGGCGTCCCCTTCGTCGATCTTCAGGAAGGCGAGCAGCTGTGCGGCGTCGACGATGGGCAACAGGTCGTCGATTTCGAAAGCCAGGTCGTCGGCCAGGCGGTAGATGTCGTCGCGGCCGCCTTTGTCGAGGAGCAATTCAAGCAATCCGGCCATGCCGCCGGGCCTGGCGTGCGGCAGCATCTGGTAGTGCATCTGGCGCTGGTCGCGCGGCACCTTCCCAGTGGTCTGGTCGGGCGCTGCCTCCGGAGCCACTTCCGGCCGAGTGAGCACTTTGTAGATGTAGTCCACCAGCTGCGTAAATGGTTCGGACTTGCGATCGCGCGGCTGGGCCAGTTGCACCCGGAAGTCGGTGCGGATGTGGCCAGGATTGCGGCCCAGCACGATGATGCGGTCGGCCAGCAGCACGGCTTCTTCAATGTTGTGCGTAACCAGGAAGATGGCCTTGGTGGGCATGGCTTTGTTGGCCCAGAGTTCGAGAAGTTCAGAGCGCAGGTTTTCGGCGGTGAGCACGTCAAGCGCGGAAAAAGGCTCGTCCATGAAGAGCACTTCCGGCTCGACGACCAGGGCGCGGGCAAAGCCCACACGTTGGCGCATTCCACCCGACAATTCTTTGGGATAGGCCCCTTCAAAACCGTCCAGGCCCACCGTGTCCAGCATCTTCATGCTGCGTTCGTGGCGCTCGTCTGGACTTACGCCACGGGCCTGCAGAGGCGCTTCCACATTCTCAAGAACGGTGAGCCATGGAAACAGGGCGAAGCTCTGAAAGACAATCGATACATTAATTTCCGCGCCGGCGATGGGCTTCTCATGCCAGTAGACCTGGCCGGCGGAAGGGGTCGACAGGCCGGTCAGCATGCGCAGCATGGTCGACTTGCCCGAGCCCGAGGGCCCGAGCAGGGCAAGAATCTCTCCGGGGACGATGGAGAGATCGGTGGCGGAGATCACCTGAATGCGATTCTGGCTGGGCTGGGCGTAGTATTTCTCGATCTTTTCCGCGCGAATGATCGGTTCCACCGCGGGAGCGCCCGCTTCGGCGGAAACATTCGTGGTCTGGCTCGTGGTGCCCGTCTCCGCCATGCAAGGTTCTCCGGCATAGGTCCGCACGCTAAGAAGCGGCCAGTGCTTGTTGCAAGTGTATGTTTTTCAGGTTGCTCCCCGATGAACAGGCACCGATGGGAGGGGTTTCACACAGACATTAGACCTGGACGGCAGCAGTCGTCCAGAGCGGGCGGGGAACCACGTACGTCAATTCCACTGTAAAACAGAGCGTATCATCGAGGAAGGCGTCTTGCCAGCCGAGAGGATCCGCTAAGCGATTAAAGCGGACCGAATTGCAGAAGCTGGCCGGTGCCATGAAGTCATTCTCCCCCCAAGGATGCGAACAGCAGAATATGCCCGAAAACTCTGCCAAGCCCAAGGTTCTGGTTGCCGACGACGAACGGGTGATCGCCGACACGCTGGCCATGATTCTGAATCAGAGCGGATTTGACGCTCGTGCCGTGTACTCCGGCGAACGGGCACTCGAGCTGGCCAAAACCTTTGCGCCGAACATGCTCATCTGCGACGTGATTATGGCTGATTTGAACGGAATCGCCGCCGCCATACAGATTCGCTCACTGCTGCCCAAAATCAAGATTCTGCTTTTTTCCGGACAGGCAGCGACCGCCGACCTGCTGGAAAAGGCGCGGGCCCAGGGGTACGAGTTCGAAATCCTTGCCAAGCCGGTCCACCCGCAGGATCTGCTGAACAAGCTGCGCGCGTAAAATGCGCCTGATCGAACAGGACGCGAGACACCTGATTCCCGTTGTGAAATGCGCATTGAATTGAATATGCTGCTCAGGAAGGAAATCATTCCTGAGGAGGTCGCGGATGAGAATGCGTAAACCGGTTTGGCTCGCGATGATTTGCACCCCGATGCTGTTGGGGGCGCAGGCTGCGGGAGGGCACTTTGACGGCAACTGGACAACGCATCTTGCCTGCGAAGCGCATGGAGAGACTCCGGCCTACAAATGGGAGTTTCCCAGTGTCGTCAAAGACGACAACTTTCACGGCGTCCACGGCGAACAGGGCGGACCGGGCTATCTGACGATCGACGGGCCGATCGCCAGCGACGGCAGCGCCAAGCTCGCGGCCAAAGGCACGGTGACCCAGTCGCATGCGCATGGCGTTTTTGCGATGAAGGGGAACAACTATAGCTACAACATCAAGGCGCAATTTAGCGAAACCAAAGGCACAGGTTCCAGGGACGAGGGGGTCGGCATCCTGGGCCGCAATTGCACATTTGAGTTCGACAAGCAGCCTGACACGCCTGCGGCTCCGCCCCCGGCGCAATAAGCGATCGGCAAGAGACGATGAGCGGTCAGAGTTCCCGGCGACCTTCCATGGCGCGGGCCATGGTGACTTCGTCGGCGTATTCGATGTCGCTGCCGGCGGGAACGCCTGTGGCGATGCGCGTGACTTTAACCAAAGGCCTGCGCAGCGCAGACGCCAGCCAATTTGCCGTGGCTTCGCCTTCGAGCGTGGGGCTGGTGGCGAGAATCACTTCATCCACTTCGCCGCGCTCGACGCGGGCAATCAGCGTGCCGGTGCGCAACTGGTCGGGGCCGACGCCGTGCAGCGGCGAGAGCGTTCCGTGCAGGACGTGGAAGACTCCCTGATAACCGCGGCTGCGCTCCACGGCTTCAATGCTGGTGGGCTCCTCGACTACGCACACCAGGCGCTGATTGCGGGTGGGGCTGGCGCAATAGGCGCAGGGGTCGACGTCGGTGACATTGTTGCAGATGGAGCAGAGGCGCAGGCTGGCCTTGAGACCGCGCACGGCCTCGGCCAGGGCAGCGGCATCGTCGTCTGTCGAGCGCAGGATGTGGAAGGCGAAGCGCTGCGCGCTCTTGGTGCCCACGCCGGGCAGCTTCTTCAACTCTTCAATGAGCCGGGCCATGGGCTCGGCGTAGCGTGACACGGGGTTTGTTCTCCTGGAGGCGGCGACGGGTTGGGGTGGAGAAGCCGGGGGTTTCCCACCTTAGCCGCAAAGAACGCGGCGAAGATGGGGCACCCAGGTTGGTTGCCGATCGAGATTAGGTCAAGCCTGGGATCTTGAGGCCGCCGAGCAGGCCCTGAACGTTGGACTTGATGGCCTGATCGGCTTTGCGGCCGGCTTCGTTGACGGCGGCTACGACCAGATCTTCGAGCATCTCTACATCGGGCTGGGCGCCGCTCAGGCCGACGACCGCCGCAGGGTCGATGCGAATTTTCAGCAGTTCCTTTTTGCCGTTCATGGTTGCGGTAACAGCGCCGCCGCCGCTGCCGCCCTCGACCACAGTTTCAGCCAGCTTGCGCTGAATCTCCTCCTGCATCTGATTGGCCTGGGAGAGCATTTCCGGAATCTTCAGGGGATTGATCATCTTTTTGTCCCTCGATGTTAGGTGCGGTTATTTCTGGCGCAGATCGACAACGCTGCGGACCTCGGCCTTGAAGATATCCTTGGCCCGCTGAACGAGTGGGTTGGAGAGAGCAGCCTCGTGGACGCTTCCCGCTAGTGGCGGAGCTTCTGCGAGGCGCGTGTCCGACGCCGCGCCTTCGCCAGGAACAATCAGAAAGCGAGTGGTTGCGCCCAGGCGCTGCAGTTCCTGGCGGATGATTTTTTCCGCGGCGGTGTTGATGGTGAGGGCCAGCATCTTTTTGCCCATGGCAGGGACTTCGATGCGCAGACTGGTGGCTTCGAGCACCCAGGCGCCGGAGCCAAGCAACTGCGCAGCCGAGACATGGCCTGCGTTGACCAGCGCCGAACCGATAGCGTGACGGAGGGACTCGATGGTGGGCGCGGCTGCGGGATGTGGCGCGGCTTCAGGTGCTTTCGCGAGAGCGCCGTCAGTTTGCGTTGTGGAGGATGCATAGACCAAGGATGGTTCTGCGCTGGCGGGGAACGGCGCGTCGGCTAGAAACGGTCCGGTGCTTGACGCTGACGGCGCAATGGTGGCGATTGACGAGGCATTGGATTCAAGCCTTGATGCGGATTCCAGTTTGGGGCCAGCGGATTGAGGACTTGTGCCCCAACCGGTGGTTGCAGGCGCGGGGCGCGTTGCGGGCGCGGCGCCGCGTGGAGCGGAGGATGAGGCTGGAGTTTTGCCGGTTGTGCCGCTGGCCGCGCCGCTAAGCAGCTCTTCGAGCGGCAACAGGCGCTGCGCGTGGATCAGCTTGAGCAGGCCGAGTTCCAAATGGAAGCGCTGCTCCTGGCGATAATTCAGGTCGTCGAAGGTGCGCAGAACGATCTGCAGATTGCGCGTCAATTCCTCTTCCGTGAACAGGAGCGCAGATCGAGTGGCGCGGGCGCGCTCGTCGCCGGAGATCTGCAGCAGATCAGTTTGTTCCCCGCCCAGCTTGGCCATCAGCGCGTTGCGCAGGTAGCGAACCATCTGCCGCGCCAGCGATGAAGGGCTGTGGCCGGCGTTGACGAGCAGGTTTAGCTGCTCCATCAGCTCCGCACTCTGGCCGGCGGCCACGGCCTCAAGCAGGTGTTCGAAAACGGCGTTGGGAACCGAACCCATGAGGTCGCGAATCTGCGCGGCGGCGAGCGCGGGAGGGCCGTTTTCTGCCGGCGCGGACGCAATGGCCTGGTCCATGATGGAAAGCGCGTCGCGCATGGAGCCGTCGCCGGCTTCGGCCAGCAGCGCCAGTGCGGCGTCTTCGGCTTCAACCTGCTCCTGGGTTGCGATCATGCGCAGCTGTGCGAGTATGTCGTCGAATTTTACGGCATGAAAACTGAAATGCTGGCAGCGCGAGCGGATGGTCTGCGGAATGTTCTCCGGCTCTGTGGTCGCCATCATGAAAATGACGTGCGCCGGCGGCTCTTCGAGCGTCTTGAGCAAAGCGTTGAACGCGGCTTCCGTAATCTGGTGCGCTTCGTCGAGGATGTAAATCTTGTATCGGTCGCGCGCCGGGGCGTAGCGTGCGGCGTCGCGCAGTTCGCGAATCTCGTCGATGCCGCGGTTGGTGGCCGCATCGATCTCAATCACATCGACCGCATTGCCCTGGCGGATTTCGATGCACGAGTCGCAGATGCCGCAAGGCTCCGGATTGGGGCGTTCCGCACTGCCGATTGCGGTGCGGCAGTTGAGCGCCATGGCGACGATGCGGGCGATGGTGGTTTTGCCAATGCCGCGGTGCCCGGAAAAGATATAGCCATGGGCGATGCGGTTCTGCGCCAGCGCGTTCATCAGGGTGCGGGTGACGTGCTCCTGGCCGGCCACGTCGGCAAAGCGCTGCGGACGATATTTGCGGGCCAGAACCTGGTAACCCATTTGCGAGCGCGCTCCTTTATGGCCAGACCGATTGAGATTTGAGGTTTCCCACCTTAGCCGCAAAAACAAAAACACGACGAGGGTGGGCCACCCAGATGTTTTGGGCGCGGACTGCCCAAGAGCCGATTGTATCGTTCCGGGGTGGGCTCGCGCGGCGGGTGTGCATGTGGAGAAATGCAAGGACGAAGACCGTCGAATATCATTCGGGCGAAGCGAAACGTTGCCTCTCGAGGAATCGCCGCACGGCAGGGTCGCGTTCGAGCCCGGTGGCGATTTCGTTGGCGCGACGGGCTTCCTGGAATGCGCCTGTCCTGGCCAGCAGTTCGCTGCGCGCGGCCCAGTAGGGCTGGTATTCCGTCAGCCGCGGTTCGACAGTCTGATCCGGCATCGCATTGAGGCCGGCGGCTGGGCCATCAACCTCCGCGATAGCCAAGGCGCGATTGATCAAAACCACTGGCGAGCCGGTAAGTGAGTAGAGCGCTTTATAAAGCTCTGCCACATGAGACCAGTTCGCGGCTCCGGTTCGGCGTCGGTCCACGTGTGCCGACTGGATGGCTGCCTCCAGTTGAAACCTGCCGATGCGGCCCATTTGGCTGGCGCGATGAAGCAGTGCTTCAGCCTCGGCAATCTGCGCTTGATCCCACAGAGACTGGTCCTGCTCAGCCAGCGGGACGAATTCGCCGTCATCGCTTCGACGGGCGCGGCGTCTTGCTTCCGCGTGCAGCATAAGCGCAAGCAGACCGAGCGCCTCGGGCTCTTCCGGCAGAAGCACAATCACCAGGCCCGCCAGAAAGAGCGCTTCCTCGGTGAGATCGCGGCGCGCAGCATCGGCGCCGGTCGGATCGGTCCAACCTTCTGAGAAGGCCGCGTAAATGGCGTTGAGAACGGTGTCGAGCCGGGCGGGAAGCTCTTCGCGTCCGGGAACGCGGATGGGGATGCCCGCCTGGCGAATCTTCTGCTTGGCGCGGACCAGCCTCTTGCTCACGGCCGCGGGCGATGCGAGAAAAGCGGACGCGATTCTCTTCGCATCGAGCCCCAGCACCGCCTGCAGCATCAGCGGCGCGCGCGTGGCGGCGTCAATGGATGGATGCGCGCAGGCAAACATCATCGCCAGGCGCTCGTCGGGAATCTCTCCCTGCGTGGGAGCGGCCAGCGCTTCTTCGATGAGCTGCAACTCGTCCGATGACGACGGATGGCGGCGCGCGGCGCGGAGCATGTCTATGGTCTTGCGCCGCGCTACCGTCAGCAGCCATGCTTCGGGATTCTGCGGGCAGCCGTTGCGCGTCCAATCAGTGAGCGCCGACGCGAATGCCTCAGAGAGCGCGTCCTCAGCGCCGGCCACATCGCGCGTGCGAGCAGCGAGAAAGGCAACGAGCTTGCCGTAGCTTTTGCGCGCAACCGCGTCTGCCGTGGCGCGCGCCTGCTCGTCGCCTTCCGGGGAGCTCATGCTATCAGGCCACGGCCTTTGCGGGCGTCGTCATCTCCCACACGGGCCGCACTTCAATGATGCCGTGGCTGGCGCCGGGGCAGCGGGCCGCCCAGGAGAGAGCCGCATCCAGATCCGGCACATCGATCAGAAAATATCCGCCAAGCTGCTCTTTCGAGTCGGCGTAGGGGCCGTCGAGAACCTGCGTCTTACCCTCGACGACTCGCACCGTAGTGGCTGTTGAAACGAATTGCAGGCGGTTCGAGCCCTTGTATGCGCCCGCCTTGATAAGCGCTTCAGTGTATGCCATGTAGGCCGCCATTCCTTGTTGCTGCTGTTCCGGCGTCATGCGCCCGAAGCCGGCTTCCTCGGCGTGGAGCAAGAGAAGATATTGCATTTGAATCCTCCTGGTTGGTTTTATGCGGACATCATTGTCCGCTACTCAGGTGACGATTGGAAGGAGGCGATTTGGACATCGACGCAAAACAAATTTTCAACCGATGGATCTTGATGCCTCTGCCGGGCTCATTTGCCTGGTTTCTTCCTGGATGGAGGGGATTTCGTCTTGCGGGAATTATGTTTTTGACCTTTTCCTGTTTCGCTGAGAGCGGTCTTCTCGACGGCCCGTTTACGGCGGCGGATTTCTTCCTTCGAATACATGGTGCCCCGGCATTTCTTTGCACCGCAGTTGCAAATGGCTTCGTCGTCGCCTCCGTCGTAGAGGCAATAGTCGTAAGTGATCTCCTCGCCCGCGGCGATGGGACGAATGGACTTGATCCATACGCGGCCGCGGATCTCGCTGGTTTCGCAGTTGGCGTCGCAACTGTGGTTGATGAACATGGCCATGCAGTGGCCGTCGATGACGATCTCGCCTTCGCCGAGTCCAAAAAGATAGGTGATGGGCGAGGCTTCGTAGGCCTGGTCGGCTTCGGCCTTGCTGAGACGCGGGCCGGTGTACTCGGCCACGCGGCGGCCCTTCGAGATGGGCGTTGTGGTGTAGCAGCCGGCGGCGTGGATGGCGGAGGAGCGGATAATAAGAGTCATGCGGTTGTGCGATGCTCTCCTTGCGAGCAGAATTTGCGGTCTCGACCGCATCGTACCATTGAAGGGGTAAGGAATTCGGGGATGAAACGGAGATTTGCGATTGCGTTTGTTGCGGTTGGCTGCCTGATGGCGGTGAACAGGCTGCACGCGCAGAATCCGCCGGCGCAAACTCCACCTGCCCAGAGTCCGCCCGCACAAAGTCCCACGGGGGGCAATGGCCAGAAGCCGGCTGCGACGCCGCAGAAGCCAGTCGAGGCTAATCCGTTTCCCGAAGATACGACCAGCGTTCCTGTAATGCCCTCGAGCGGCACGCCGGCGCTGCCGGATGGCACGTATACCGGCGATGACGACCGGGCCGGGCGCGTGCCGTTGCCGAAGGATGATCATGACCCGGTGCGCAGCCCGGACGATGCCGGACCGGCGAGCGACGCCCCGATGGAACTCACTTCAAGCGACAGCCGCGCAGGCTTGGACAAGTTGCTTCCCGGGCCGGACGACGATGACCAGCCGCAGGGGAAGCATCGCAAGCTTACCGTAAAGCCGCCGGAGCACGTAGAGACCTCCCAGGAAGACATTCAGGTGGGCGGCTACTACCTGGAAACGAAGAACTGGAAGGCGGCACTGTCGCGGTTTGAGTCGGCCATGGTGCTGGCGCCGGATGAGCCGCAGGTCTACTGGGGATTGGCGGAGAGCGAGCGGCATTTAGGCAACCTGGCAGCGGCGAGGGGCTATTACCAGAAAGTTGCCGAATACGATCCGGACAGCAAGCATGGCAAAGAGGCGATGAAAGCGCTGAGAGACCCGGAGATTGCGAATGCCAAAGCCGCGGCGGAGCCGGTCAAGTAGTAGAGGCGGTCAGGTGATCGCGGACACAACGATCCCGTCAACAGCGGCAATACGTAGTTTCGTTCCGGCCCCACGGGACGGAATCTGGTTGCGTGTACTCGGCCCCAGGATTCTCGTCCGCTTACGCGGACTTCATCCTGGGCTATTTTTGTTGTCTCCCTGCCGGGAGACCGCTGCTGGCTGCTTCTTGGGCAGCAGGGACTCGATCAGGAGCAGGCAGGCGCCGATGACAATGGAGCTGTCGGCTACGTTGAAATCGGGGAAGTGATACGAGAAGATGTGGACTTCAATGAAGTCGACGACTGAGCCGTAAAGAATGCGGTCGTGGACGTTGCCCAACGCTCCGGCCAGAATCAGCGCGAGAGCGAAGGTAGTGAGGGTTATGCGGTCGCCCAGGCGCACCAGGGCGATGAGCACGGCCAGCGCGGCGATGAGCGAGAATGCGACAAGTACCCAGCGGACCAGGTGCGGCGAGGCAGTCTCGGCAAAGAGCGAGAAGGCTGCGCCGTCGTTGGTCCAGTGAGAGATGCGGAGGACATGCGGGATGACCGGGATGGCGCCGCCGATACGAATATGCGCGGCGACCCAGGTTTTGGTGAGCCGGTCGGCGACGATGATGAGGCCGGAGATGAGCAGCAGCCAGGGAAGGCGGCGCGGGATGTGCAGGCTCACTGGGCTGCCTCTTGATGAACAAGCGATTTTGGCGTAGCCATCCAACCTCCGTGCCCCATCCATGCGACTTTTCTTTGTCGCATGGGTGGGAAAGCACGAACTCCAAACGTCTGTGGTTTCCCACCCATTTCGCAAAAGACGCGAAATGGATGGGGCACGGAGCCATTGCTCATTGTGCGGCCTCCACGGGAGGCTCGATGCCCATCTCCTTGAGCGCGCCCTGGCAGCGAGTGCAGACATTCTGCCAGATGCCGTAGGCGGAGACTTCGCGCATGAAGTTCCAGCAGCGAGCGCATTTGTGGCCGGCAGCGGGGAGCACCAGAATCCTGTAATTGGTCGCTGGCCAAGTCGTATCAGTTGTCCGCTCATCAGGGAGCTGTCCCCATGGTTCCACTTCCGGGATCGCGACATCGGACACGTTCATTAGTTCCTTTAGGCCTGCTTTATGGCGTTTCAGAAGCTCCAGAACACTGCCCCTGGCATCGATGCGGATATCAGCTTCAAGAGATTTGCCGATCACCTTTTCCTGACGCTTCATCTCGATGCGTTGAAATGCCTCGTCGCGAATAACGAACAGCTGCTTCCATTCCTCCAGCAGCTTCGCCGGATTCTCGGAGAAAATCTCTTCAGGCTTTGGGAACAGCGCGAGATGCACGCTCGCTTCGCGGCCTTCGACTTCGGGTAGATAGTCCCACACTTCGTCGGCGGTGAAGCTTAGGATGGGGGCGACCAGTCGCGTCAGCGCTTCGGTGATCTTCCACAGGACGGTTTGCGCGGAGCGGCGAGCATGGCTTGTGGGCGCGAAGGTATACATGCGGTCTTTGAGTACGTCGATGTAGAACGAGCTGAGATCGACGATGGCGAACTCATTGACGGCGTGATAGACGCGATGGAACTCGAAAGCCGCGTACCAGTCGCGCACCTTTTCAGTGAGTTCACGAGTGCGGGCGAGCATGTAGCGATCGAGCGGCAACAGCTCCGCTTCAGGAACCTGGTCGTGAGCGGGCACAAATCCATGCAGGTTGCCGAGAAGAATCTTGAAGGTGTTGCGCAGCTTGCGATAGATGTCGGCGCAGCGCTGCATCAGGTTTTCGCTGGCCGCCATGTCTTCGCGGAAATCGATCGACGCGACCCAAAGGCGGACGATCTCGCCGCCGAGGCGGTTGGCGATGTCGACGGGATCGACTCCGTTGCCGAGCGATTTCGACATGGCGCGGCCTTGCTCATCGAGGGTCCATCCCGCGGTGCTGACGTGGGAGTAAGGTGCCCGTCCGCGCAGCGCGACCGACGTGAGCAGAGACGATTGGAACCAGCCGCGGTGCTGATCGCCGCCTTCGAGATAGAGCACCGGAACGCCTTCGCCGTTCTGGAAGGCGGTGTATGCGTCTTTGAGGTCCGGATCAGACTCGGCTACGGCGAACCAGCTTGTGCCAGAGTCGAGCCAGACGTCGAGGATGTCGAATTCTTTTCGAAATGCTGTCTCGCCGCAGTTCGCGCAATTGGTGTTGTCCGGCAACAGGCCGTCGGTGGCGGAGGTGTGCCAGGCTTCTGCACCCTCGCGCTCGAAGAGGTCAACGATGCGGCGGTTCAGCGCGGGGTCGAGGACGGGCTGGTTGCAGTTCTCGCACAGGAACACGGCGATGGGCACGCCCCAGATGCGCTGCCGGCTGATGCACCAGTCGGGCCGCGTGGCGACCATGTTGGTGATGCGCTCCTTGCCCCAGCTTGGGTCCCAGATGACCTTGTCGATCTCCTCGATGGCGAGCTGGCGGAACGTGGTCTTGGAGCCGTCCTGGCGCTCGACCTGCGTTTCCATGCTGATGAACCACTGCTCGGTGGCGCGGAAGATGACCGGCTTGTGGCAGCGCCAGCAATGGGGGTAGGAGTGGTTCAGGTCGGAGACGGCCAGGAGCGCGCCGGACTCCTCAAGCATGGCCACAATGATCGGGTTGGCGGCCCAGACCTTCTTGCCTTCGAACGGTGGCGGCTCGGGGTGATGCCATGCGGCGGGATCGACGAAGATGCGCCCGGAGGCGTCGACGCGGGTAGTGGCGTCGAGGCCGTAGCGTTGGCCGGTATAGAAGTCGTCCGCGCCGTGTGAGGGAGCGGTGTGGACGGCGCCGGTGCCGGTGTCCGCGGTGACATAGGTGGCCAGAACGCCGAGGACTTCGCGGTCGAGGAATGGGTGCTTGAAGGTGGTGCGTTCGAGCAGAGAGCCTTTGAAGCGGGAGAGCTCGGTGGCTGGACCCATTCCGATTGCGGCGGCCACTTGTGCGGCGAGTTCGGCGGCAACAATGTAGACGGGGGTGGGGTCGTGGTCTCCCACCCTTGCCGCTGGAGAACGCGTCAAGGATGGGGCACCCAGCGTTTGAGGTTCGATTGCGACGTATTCGAAGTCGGGGTGGAAGGCTACGGCCAGGGACGCGGGAAGGGTCCAGGGAGTTGTAGTCCAGATGATGGTGTAGACTTCGCGGCCGGCCAGCCTCGCGTCGATCGCGGCCGGGTCGGATGTTAGCTTGTAGCGGACGTAGATCGAGGGGCTGGTGTGGTTCTCGTACTCCACTTCGGCTTCCGCCAGGGCGGTACGGTCGTTGATGCACCAGTAAACCGGCTTCAGGCCGCGATAGACAAAGCCCTTCTCAAGGAAACCGTAGAATGCCTCAAGCGTGCGGGCTTCGTATGCGCGGGCCATGGTCTTGTAGGGGTTGTTCCAGCGGCCAAAGATGCCGATGCGTTCCAGTTGCGAGGTTTGCAGGTCGACGTATTTCTGCGCATAGGCGCGACAGGCTTCGAGCACGTCGGCGGCGGGGAGTTCGAGCTTCTTGCGGCCCAGCTGCTCATCGACCTTGATTTCGGTGGGCAGGCCGTGGCAGTCGAACCCCGGGACGTACGGCGAGTCGAAGCCGGCCATGGTTTTTGACTTGACAACAAAATCCTTGAGGCCGTGATTGAGGGCGTGGCCCAGGTGCATGGGCCCATTGGCGTAGGGAGGCCCATCGTGAAGGATATAGGCGGGCCTGCCGCGGCCAGCCTTGCGGAGTTCGTCATAGATGCGAAGCGACGCCCAGCGCTCCAGGCGAAGTGGCTCATTCTGAGGTAGATTGGCCTTCATCGGGAAGGCGGTCTGGGGCAAGGTGAGGGTCGCCTTCAACTCGGGCGCTGCGGACATCGATTCTCCCTGGGACGGTTCGAAATTGCTCTAACGTTAGTGTAAATGGCCGGATGAATATTTTTCCGGTAACAAAGGCGTGCTTTTCCCGTCTATCGATTATGGGAGCTGCATCCAATTTGCACTATGGGAGTTTGGAGAGGCGCGGTGTGGAATCCGAGACAAGTGCGGCCTTTGTCGAGCATAATGGTAGGATGGTCGGGGACGACGGAGGGAAACCGTCTGGACGGACCCACACGGATACTGCTGCAGCAACCATGGAAAAAGAACCATCAATGTCAAACACGGATATCCAGGCCGCTGCCCTGACGGACGGGCACGAATTCGACGGTTTTCTCGGCAAGGCGTTTGAAGAGAAGCCGATCTGGACCGCACTCTACGAGAGCGTCCGGGACGTGTTTTTTCCGGTCAAGCTGCCCCCGCTGGAGCTGACCTCGAAGCCGATTCCGGTGCCGGACCGGATGGCGGTGAAGCCGAATCCATGGGCCATCGGGATCGCATCCTTCGTTAATCTTTCCGTTCTCGGGATCCTGATTTTTTTGGGCGTGAGGACGATCATTAACGAAGTGACCAAACCTAAAGAGAATGTAACAAAGGTTGATGTACCGACGGAATTCACAGCCCCGAAGAGAGCCGTAGCGGCGGGCGGCGGCGGCGGAAGTCCGGACAAGATAGACGCCATCAAGGGGAAAATCCCCCCCCGGGTGCAGCCGGTTCTTATGACTCCCAAGATCGAGGCGCCGGTTCCCACCATCAACGTGCAGCCGGACATCGTCATTCCCAACGATCCAACCCTGCCGAATTTCGGCATGTCGAACTCTCCCAATGTCAAGCTGGGCTCGCTTGGGAACGGATCGGGCATGGGTGTTGGGAACGGTCACGGAAACGGGTACGGCGATGGAACTGGCGGGAACATCGGCGGCGGGCTCTATAAGGTGGGTGGCGCAGTTTCAGCGCCGGTGGCTTTGAACGACGTTGAGGCAGAGTTCTCCGACGAAGCGCGCCGCGCCAAGTACCAGGGTGTTTGCCTGATCCAGTTGATCGTAGATGCGCAGGGAAATCCGCAGAATCCGCGCGTAGTCCGCGCGCTGGGCATGGGGCTGGATGAGAAAGCGCTGGAAGCGGTGCGCAAGTACAAGTTCAAGCCGGCTTTCAAGCAGGGCTTGGGGCCGGTTCCGGTGATGATTACAGTCGAGGTGAACTTCCGGCTGTATTGAGCCTATGAAGCGGAGGTAACAAAAAGGGCGGAGCGCAAAGCGCGCTTCGCCCTTTTGCATCTCCAGCCGAAATGTTGAAATTCTCTGCCGATGCAGTGACAGAATCTTTCTCCAAAAAATCGTTGCGTATTATTTCGCGTCGGCGGCGCACAATTGTCTTATGCACAGTGAGCGCCGGTCCTCGCGAGCCTTGAGATTGCCGACCACAAAAAAGCGACCGTATCTCTTTGATGCATACCCACCCCCTCCCCACCGGAAGTAACCACGCTGTTTACTATTTGTGCATCTGCTCGTTTCTAGAAGCTTTCCCGCCGGTGCCGCTGTCCGACTGAATCTGCGCAATTTGCGAACTCATTCGCCTGAACGCGGTCGCGGGTGGCCTGTGATAATCTTCGCTGTTCGGAATTTGGAGGTTGTTGCCATGGGATTGCGGCGGGGCTTGGTCAGATTGGCGGGTTATCTGTTTGTTTTGGCGGTGGTTGCAGGGCGGGCGACGGTTGCGCGTGCGCAGGCGGATTACCCGTTTCGTGATCCGAAGCTAAGCGACGACCAGCGCATCGCCGACTTGCAGGGACGCCTCACGCTGGATGAGAAAGTAAACCTGATGACCGACCATCCGAAGATTCCGCGGCTGGGGCTGGTTTTCTCAGGGCAGGTAGAGGGACTGCACGGCCTCGCACTCGGCGGGCCGGGTGGTTGGGGCGGACGCGGCAGAACGCCGTTGCCGACGACGACATTTCCGCAGGAAAAAGGGCTGGGCGCCACCTGGGATACGGAACTACTGAAGAAGATTGCCGCGGTTGAGGGCTACGAGGCCCGCTACGACTATCAGAATCCGCTGTATGACCGGGGCGGGTTGGTGATTCGCGCGCCCAATGCAGACCTGAGCCGCGATCCGCGCTGGGGACGCACCGAGGAGTCGATGGGTGAAGACCCGTACCTTGTTGGCACCATGACTGTCGCATTCGCGAAGGGTTTGCAAGGCCCCGATCCGAAACACTGGCTGAGCGCTTCGCTGATGAAGCACTTTATGGCTAATGAGAATGAAGACACGCGATCTTCCTCCTCTTCTGATTTCGATGAGCGGCTGTTTCGCGAGTATTATTCCGTCCCGTTCCGCATGGGATTCGAACAGGGCGGATCGCGTGCGGTAATGGCTTCGTACAACGCGTGGAATGGGACCACCATGATGGTCAACCCGGTGCTCAAAGACGTGATGATCAAGGAGTGGGGCAACGACGGCATCATCTGCACCGACGGAGGCGCGCTGGGCCTGTTGATCACGGCACACCACGCTTATCCGGACAAGGAACACGGCGTTGCGGCTGCGATCAAGGCAGGCATCAACCACTTTCTCGATACATACAAAGACGACTTGAACAAGGCTCTGAAAGATGGGCTCGTCACAGAGGCGGACATCGACGGGGTCGAAAAGAACTTGCTGCGCGTGTATCTGCGTTTGGGCGAGATGGACCCGGCCGGCGTTGATCCTTACGCCGAGATCGGCAAGCAGACAGCGGGGCCCAATGTTCACGAGGCTGATGCGACGGCGCCGCCGTGGGATCAGAATTCCAGCAAGGCGTTGGCACGGCTGGCGACGGACGAGTCGATTGTGCTGCTGAAGAATGACAGCAACACGCTGCCGCTCGACCGGAAAAAGCTGAAGACGATTGCCGTGATCGGGCCGTGGGCCGACCAGGTTCTGCTGGATTGGTACAGCGGCACGCCGCCCTATTTTGTGAGCATTGACGATGGGATTCGCGAAGCCGCCGGATCGGGCGTGAATGTGCTGTTCAGCGACGGTTCGAACATAGCCGAAGCGCAGGAGATGGCCAAAAAGGCGGACGTGGCAATTGTGGTGGTGGGCAATCATCCAGAATGCAATGCGGGCTGGAATGTCTGCCCCACGCCGTCGAACGGCAAGGAGTCGGTGGATCGCAAGACGATTACGCTGGAGGAAGAAGACCTGGTGAAGCAGATCTTCGCGGCTAATCCGAAGACGATTGAGGTGCTGCGCGCGAGCTTCCCCTATGCCGTTGTCTGGAGCCAGCAGAATCTGCCGGCGATTGTGCACATCACGCATAACAGCCAGGAAGAAGGCCACGGGCTGGCCGATGTACTGTTTGGCGACTACTCGCCCGCAGGGCGGCTGACGCAGACGTGGAACACCGGTGACGCGCAGTTGCTGCCTCTGATGGACTACGACCTGCTGCACGGGCGCACCTACATGTACAGCAAGGACAAGCCGCTCTATGCATTTGGATACGGGCTCAGCTACACGACCTTCTCCTATGAAGGCCTGAAGCTGAGTGGGCCCACCATCAATGCGAATGGATCGGTTGAGGCCACCGTGAAGGTGAAGAACACCGGCAAGCGCGCCAGCGACGAAGTGGTGCAGCTTTATGTGCAGCATCTGGGCTCGACGGTGACGCGGCCGCAACTCGCTCTGAAGGGATTCAAGCGCGTCCATATCGATGCGGGGCAGACGGCTGATGTGAAATTGGAAGTGAAGGCGCGCGACTTGGCTTACTGGGATTCGGCGGCGCACGTGTGGCGCGTCGAAAAGGAGCAGGTTCGGGTGCTGGCTGGCGGGTCGAGCGACAACCTGCCGGTGCAGGCAACCCTGGATGTTGACGGCAGCGGCGAGATTACGCCAATCCAGTGGAGGCAACTGGTGGCCGGACCCACACTGGCGGACGGCACTCCTTTGGCTCGCGTAGGGGATGGCGTTTCCGCACCCGTGGCCCTGAACACCGTCGTGGCGCAGTATTCCGATCAAGCACAGAAGGCCGACTACCAGGGTGTTTGTCTCGTCTCTTTGATCGTCGATGCGCAGGGAAATCCGCAGAATCCACGGATAGTGCGGGCTTTGGGAATGGGGCTGGATGAAAAGGCAATTGAAGCGGTGAAGAAATACAAGTTCAAGCCTGCGATGAGGAATGGTACGCCGGTTCCGGTGATGATCACAGTTGAGGTCAACTTCCGGCTCTATCAGAAGAGTTGAATTCGAAGATTACATGCGATCCGAATCCGGACTCTATAGTGGAGACCACTATTGATCTCGCCAAGCTGGCACACGATCGGAAAGGTTCTGTTCTGTGTCGCGTGGGCCGCTTTGATGGTCTACGTCATCAACCAGGTGAGAAGGCCCACGAGGTGGGTGGGGAGAATTTTCGCATGGATCATGAACATTTCCCACTCGGGCTTAACCGATTGGGGCCTTGAGCATGTTCAGATTCAACCGCACTTCGCGATTCTCGATGTGGGTTGCGGCGGCGGCAGAACGATTGAAAAGCTGGCCGCAATGGCTCCCAACGGCATGGTGTTCGGCGTCGATTATGCCAAAGGCAGCGTGGCTGCGTCGCGCGCGAAGAACGCGCAGTTGATCAAGGCAGGGCGCGTCGATATCCACCAGGCTTTCGTCTCCGCGCTGCCGTTTCCCGATAACAGATTCGATCTCGTCACCGCCGTTGAAACCCAATATTACTGGCCCGACCTGGTGAACGACATGCGCGAAATCCTGCGCGTGCTCAAGCCGGGTGGAACGCTGATCGTAATTCTGGAAAGCTATAAAAGGGGATCGTACAATTGGCTGCAGCGGCCGGTGATGAAGCTGTTGAAAGCTTCAAACCTGGGCGTCGACGAGCATCGCGCATTATTTGCCGCGGCAGGCTATACCGGCATTGAGATATTTGAAGAACGCAGGAAGGGCTGGATTTGCTGCGTCGGCAAAAAGCCCTTGTAGCTCTCCGCATCCACAAAGGAATTCCTGAATGGCAACCTGCTTCCTGTGCGGCACGGAGATGGCTCCGCGATTTCAAACGCGCGACCATCTGCGGCCGGATGATCTTACCGAATACTCGCTTGAATGGTGCGCACGCTGCGAATTCGGCAGAATTGCGGGAGAGTTTACTCCGGAGCGTGTAGCCGAATTTTATAGCGAAGATTACTACACGCACGTTGCGCCGACCGGCTCAGCGCAAGCTTCAATGCCGCTGCTGGATCGAATGCGCGTGCACCTGGCTTGGCGAGCAGATAGAGGCGCGGATCTATCTCCGGGTGAAGTTGTTCGATCAAAGGCTGCGCCGTCGCTGTGCGATGTAGGCTGCGGCAGCGGGCAGGCGATGGCCGCATTCAGGCAGGCAGGTTATGATGTGGTTGGAATCGAACCTGACCCGGTGGCGCGTGCGCTGGCACAAGCGACGGGCGAAGTGATTGAAGGAACCGCGGAGTCGCTGCCCGAAGCGATTGCCGGGAAGCAATTCGATGTGGTTCTGCTCTCGCATGTTCTGGAGCATTGCATCGATCCGGCCGCCGCGCTCAAGAATGTGAAGAGCCTTCTCGTGCCCAGTGGCACGACAATCGTCGAAGTGCCGAACAATGCGGCGCGGGGCTTTGAATTGTATGGGCCGGGATGGTTCTTCGCCGACATACCACGGCATCTGCAGTTCTTCACGGAGAACTCGCTGCGCAAGGCGCTGGCCCACGCCGGCCTGCGCGTGACGCGCGCGATCTACACCGGATACACGCGCCAGTTTTCTCCGCAATGGCTGGCTGCTCAGAAAGAAATGAGGAAACATTTTGGGGCAGGCCGCGATGATAGTCCGCACGGAGGTGCATGGCGGCTGCTGGCAAAGACGGCGTTCGCCGGGCCCCAAAAGAAATACGATTCCATCCGCCTCCACGCAGCGCACGAAGACAAATGAAGACAGCCAAGGCACGATCAGCATGAAAACTGTTCCAGATTGACGCGAACATCAGTGACGCGAGAAAATCGCACCGGTTAAGTGAAGGCCGCACCATGCGCATAACCGTCCCGAGAACGAAAAGCCGCTCACAGGTCTTGCCAGTCTGCGCAGTCCTAATCGTCATCCTGACCACTCTGTGCCGTTCCAATCCCGTACCCACGCCGGTATCCAGGCCCGTGTCCACTTTGCCCGATCTCAGTCTGCCCAATGTCCGCGGTGGCGCATTTCCTCTTCGCGTCCAACCCGCGCAGCCGCTTCTGCTCGCGTTCCTGCAAACGGTGCCCGACACCGCCGACACCGCTTCGCGCAGTCAGGTCGTTTTCCTGGCCAGCATGGCTCATCAATACGGCTCGCGCGGACTAAGAGTCGCAATTGTCGATGCCTCGGTTCTCACACCCGGCTCGCAGCCGTCGCACGATGCCGTTCTCAACGCCAGCTACGACTGGCATCTCAACTTCCCCTTGCTGCTCGACCAGAATGGTCAGTTGGCCCGTACCCTCGAAGTCAAGGAAGTTCCCACCACGTTCCTGATGGCTGCTGACGGAACCATCGTGCAAAGGTGGCAGGGGCTAACCCGGCCCGCGACTCTTGCCCAGGGAATCGAGAAACTGTTAGGCGGCCCGCTTGGGCAGGTGCCTTGATTCAATCCGCGCGGATGTTTGTGAGATCTCGCCAGGATGGGTGCAGAATTGGGCAAAGTGCAGAATTGTCCGCAAAATGCGAAAGCGGCCAATGGGCCGCCAATAATGGATGAATTTTGAGTTAAATGGTGCGCCCGGAGAGATTCGAACTCCCGACCCTTTGGTTCGTAGCCAAATACTCTATCCAGCTGAGCTACGGGCGCACACATGCGGTTTCAGGCGAAACCATTGATAGATTATCAGGGAATCGGGGCGGGCGCAATCGCAGGATAGCGGTCCGGGATTGCGAATCCAGGCACAAATTCAGGCGGCGGGCGCGGGTTCGGGGGCGGCCTGAGGCGGGATGAGCGGCAGTTCGGCGCCGATGTCGAGGCCGGCCTGGAGAACCAGTTTGGTGACCGCTGCAGCGGTGAGGCGGGTGGCGTCATATTCAATCCGCAGGGTGTGGGCAGCGTGGTCGAAGTTGAGGCGGCGGATGCCGTAGACGTCTTTGGCTGCGGCGAGGGCGAAGACTGCGTGCTCCGTGGGCGGCGTGGTGTAAGAGTAGAGAATTTCCACCGTGGTCATAGAGACATGATACCCAAGTTGGGCTCTACAGGTTATTGAGGTAGGCACGGATTTGGGGGCTGGACCAGTCGGGGTCGCCCACCAGCTTGCGGCGGATGATGCCATTGCGGTCGATAATGTAGGTTTCGGGCCAGCCTTCGGTGTGGTATAGGCTGGCGGCGCTCTGGCTGGGGTCGCGGACGGTGATCAAATCCACCTGGTGCAGCGCGATGAAGCGCTTGTAAGAGTCCTCGTCTTCATCGATGCTCACGGCAAGGATGGCCAGGTCGGGACGCTCGTGGTGCAGGGCGAGCAGGCCCGGCATCTCCTGAATGCATGGGGCGCACTGCGACCACCAGAAGTTGAGCAGCACAGTCTTGCCGCGGTAATCGGCCAGGTGGACGGTGGATTTGCCGTCCGAAACAGTGAAGTCGGGGGCGACCTGGCCGGCCAGGCCGGGACGTGCGCCGCGATCGCAGGCAGAGGCCAGGACCAGCGGCAGCAGCAGACCGATGAGGATAAATCGTGGAGACCGCACATCTCTATAATACGGAGCGAAGGGGCGAATCGTCATGTGCGCCGTTATGGGAGAAGATCGGCCGGGGCGAAGCGGTGAGGCTGCGCCGGGGTGGTACACGCCGGTTCTGGGCCTAACGGACGAGGGCGGCCAGCAAGTTGCGGTTCCTGGACGGTGGGGATTGGCCGTCGGGACAGTCTACGATCAGCCGGAGCCGAATGAACTGATTGAGTTGACGGTGATCGTGCCGGTGCGCAACGAGGAAGACTGCCTGGGGGCGTGTCTAAAGTCGCTGGTGAGCCAGTCGGAGGAGGTTTTCGAGCTGGGCAAGGATTGGGAACTGGTGGTGGTGGACGACCACTCGACGGATGGGACTCGGCAGATTGCGAACGATGCGGCGAAGAGATTTGCAGGCGTGACGGTGCTGCAAGCGGGCAAGCTGGAGAAGGGTTGGACGGGGAAAGCCAACGCAATATGGATTGCGGCGAAGAAGGCGCGGGGTCGGTGGCTGCTGTTTACGGATGCGGATACGATTCACGAGCCGGGCGGTCTGGGAAGAGCGATCCATGAGGCCACGCGCCACAAGGCGGGGATGCTCAGCTATTCGCCACGGCAGATCGTGAGCGGCTTGGCGCAGCGTACGCTGATGCCGCTGGTGTTTTGCGAACTGGCGCTGGCGTATCCGCCGGCCAAGGTTTCTGACCCGAACCAACGGATTGCGGCGGCAAATGGGCAGTTTCTGCTGGTGGAGCGGGAGGCCTACCGGCGGCTGGGCGGGCACGCTTCCGTGGCCGACAAGGTGCTGGAGGACGTGCAACTAGCCTTCCTGGCCAAGCGGCGCAAGGTGGGGCTGCGGTTCCGCTATGCAGAGGATGCGGTGTCGACGCGCATGTACCGGTCGACCGGGGCGATGATCGAGGGGTGGACGAAGAACCTGGCGCTGCTGTTTGATAACTCGCTGCTGCTGGCGATGTGGCGGGCTCTCGATTTTCTGCTGCTTGTGGGGTTGCCGGTGCTGACCGTCGAGCTTTGGAATGCGCGATTTGGGGTTCACGGCATCGAGTGGCTGGGAGCGGGGTGGGTGCTGGCGCTGCTTTGGGTGCGGACGGTGGTCCGGCTCTATGCGCGGGTTGCGAAGTCGAATTTTCCGTTTCTGGATTGCGTGCTGGCGCCACTGGGCCTGCCGCTTTTTGTGGCGCTGCTTTATAGAAGCTGGTTTCAGCATCGAATCCTGAAACGGGTAAGCTGGAAGGGACGGGAGTACGCGGGGTAGCGAAGAGAGCAAGTAAGCAGGTCAGCTAGTCAGCTAGTCGTCCGAGGGAAGGGGCGCACCGAGTAGATTCTGCTACAGACGCACATCTTCATTGCGGCATCAGGCCAACCATTTGGATTTGACAAGGTGAAATTCGAGATTTGCAGGATGAAACTTTGGCGAAGCTGAGGCATCTCTTCCACTAAGGGGCAGGAATGGTGTTTTTGACGCGGCGGGCAACCTTCTCGGCTTCGCATTACTACTGGAACGAGGCGTGGACGGCGGAGAAGAATGAACAGGTATTTGGCCGCTGCGCTAATCGCAACGGGCACGGGCACAACTACACGCTGGAAGTTACGGTGGCTGGTGAGCCGGACGCTGTGACCGGGTTTGTGGTGGATTTGAAATGGCTGAAGGACGTGATGGAGCGGGAGGTTCTTGCGGCCTACGATCATCGCCACCTGAATTTTGAAGTGCCCGAATTTGCCGGGGGGAAGCTGATTCCGACCACGGAAAACATTGCGGTTGCGGCGTGGAAGCGCCTGGAACCGGCAATGACGGCGGCCGGAGGGGCGCGGTTGAGCCGGGTTCGCGTATATGAGACCGCGGAGATATTTGCCGAGTACAGGGGTGGGCTTTGAGCGCCGCAGATGAGAAGGCCTATTTTGCGAGGCGCTACATGTTGAGCGCCAGCCACCGGCTGCACAGCGATGCGTTGTCCGGCGAGGAGAACGCGGCCGCCTATGGCAAGTGCAACAACCCGCATGGACACGGACACAATTACATAGTGGAGGTGCTGGTGGGTGGGGCGATTGATCCCGAGACCGGGATGGTTTTGAACCTGGCAGTGCTGGATGAGACGGTGCAAAAACGCGTAATGAAGCGCTTTGACCATACCAACTTGAATCTGGATTCGCTCTTTCAGAATCGGGTGCCGACCACGGAGAATCTGTGTAGGGAGGTATTTGGATTGCTCGATGGCGAGGTTGAGCCGGCGAAGCTGGTCCAGGTTCGAGTGGAAGAGACGGAGAATAACTTTTTTGAATATATGGGCGAGTGACCCTGGCGGCCTGCAAAAGAACGAAGAACAACCGCGCCCAGAGGGCACCCGCCTTCGACTCCGCTGAAGTACGCTTTGGTCAGGATGACAGGCTTTTGAGGGTTAACGAGAAGAGGGAAAAATGGCGCAGCCGATTGTAGTGAGCAAGCCAGTTCGCGGGGTGTTGGAGATTGACGAGGGGCTGCGCGAGTTCAGCACCCAGGAAATGTACCGTGAGATTTTGAGCCGTCTGGGCGAGGACCCGGACCGCGACGGGCTGGCGGCTACGCCTGCGCGCGTGGAGAAGTCGCTGGCCTATTTGACCAAGGGCTACGCCGAGGACCCTAACAAGATTCTGCACGGCGCGATGTTCGAAGTCGACTACGACGAGATGGTGATCGTAAAAGACATCGAGATGTTTTCGCTTTGCGAGCACCACATGCTGCCGTTTTTCGGCAAGGTGCACGTTGCTTATATTCCCAAGGGAAAGGTGATTGGGCTCAGCAAGATTCCACGGTTAGTTGAAGTGTTTGCCCGCCGTTTGCAGGTGCAGGAGCGGTTGACCCGCCAGATCGCCGACGCCATTCAGGAAGCGATTACGCCGCAGGGCGTGGGTGTGGTGATTGAAGCGCGCCACCTGTGCATGATGATGCGCGGAATCGAAAAGCAGAACTCGTCGACGGTGACCAGCGCGATGGTGGGATGCTTCCGGGAGAAAGAGACGCGGTCGGAGTTCCTGTCGTTGGTGCGGCAGCCGGCATAGCAGCGCACTGTGAGCCGGGGCCCAAGTCGGCTACAGTTGTTAGGGTGAACGGGCTTCTGGTGATCGACAAACCGGGCGGCATGACCAGCCACGATGTGGTGGCAAAGCTGCGCAGAATTACGGGCGAGAAGTCGATTGGCCATCTCGGGACGCTGGACCCCACGGCGACCGGAGTGCTGCCGTTGCTGCTGGGCAAGTACACGCGGCTGGCGCAATACTTTTCTTCCGCGGAGAAGCGCTATACCGGGGCGATCCGCTTCGGATTCTCTACTGACACTTATGACGCTGAGGGCAAGGCGGACCGCCCGGACCTGTGGATGGAGTTAGGCTCGGCGGTGACGCTGGAGCGGGTGCGTGTGGCGGCTACGCGTTTCCACGGAGAGATGGAGCAGATGCCTCCCGCGTATTCAGCAAAGAAGATTGCGGGAACACCGGCTTATAAGCTGGCACGTGAGGGCAAGGCTGTCGAATTGAAGCCTGCCAGGGTAAGCATCGAACGTTTTGCGATCACCGCGCTCGAGGGCGCGGAGGCTGAATTCGAAATGAGCATCAGCGCGGGCGGGTACGTGCGGTCAGTGGCGCATGAACTGGGCCAGGACCTGGGCTGCGGCGCACATTTGAGCCGGTTGCGGCGCACGCAGGCGGGAGTGTTTACGCTGTACGAAGCGCACACGCTGGAGGAGTTGGAAAGGCTGGCGGGAAATGCGGAGGCAGTGGAGGCGCTGTGTGTGCATCCACGAATGTTGTTACCGGAAATGCCTTCTGTTACTGGCGATTCGGGCTCGCTGGGGCGTTTGCGCAACGGAGCGCAGGCCAATTTCCCGGAGTTCTCGCGAGCTCCACTCGTGAAGGTATTTGCCGGGCAGCGGGAATTGGTGGGGATTGCGAAACGCATAGCGGGGACACTGTTTCAGCCGGTGGTGGTGATGGGGTAAAGCAGGGGTTAGGGATCAGGGGTTAGGGGTTAGTTGATGCTTTGCGGATTCCAAGGTTTTCGGCCTCCAAAGGCTGGGCGAGGTGATTTCCGGGTCTCATTCGAAGACTTTCGAAAGGCAAGATGCGTTTTTCTGATCCCTGACCCCTGATCCCTGCTACTTATGCAGCAGCGGTTTGAGCGCCGCGAACAGCGTGTCGGCGAGGATGTCGGCGCCTTTGGCGGTGGGGTGGATGCCGTCGTTCTGGATGGTGTTGGGGATGTGCATCAGATCCTTGTAGATCATTGGAACAAAGGCGGGGTGGTATTTCGCGGCCAGGTCGCGAAATACTTGCTCGAAAGCGTGGATGTAGTCGGGTCCATAGTCGGGCGGCAGGGTGATGCCTGCCAGCAGCACTTTGATATGCGCGTCCGCGAGCGTAGATAAAACGGTGTCAAGATTTTTGTGTGTCTGGTCTGTCGGCAGGCCGCGAAGGCCGTCGTTGCCGCCGAATTCGACGATGACTATCTCCGGATGAAGATGAAGAATGGACGGCAGGCTGGCGACGGCGTCCTTGGTGGTGGCGCCGCTGGTGCCCTGGTTGATGACCTTGTAGTGGTAGCCGTGGCTGTCAAGCTTTTCCTGCAGATCGTCGGAGTAGGCCTGGCCGGTTTGCACGCCGTAGCCGGCGGTGATGCTGTCGCCGAAGCATACGAGGACGGGGCGATCGGCGGCAATTGCAGGGATGGCGAGAAGGAAAAGCCAAAGCGAAACGATAATTCGGCGGGGAACGTCCACATTGTTAGTGTAGCGAAGAGCGCGACGCGGCAGGATAGTAGAAAGACCGAAACACAGAAGCAGGTCCTTCGACTCCGCTGAAGTACGCTTCGCTCAGGATGACAGGGTTTTTGATTGATTGAGAGCGCTGACGGTGAAGGTGTTTGGGAGGAAGAGTGATCGAGGTTCGGGACGCGAAGAAGTGGATACAGAATGGAACGCGGCGGGTGGATATCCTCAAGGGGATCACGCTGACCATTCCGGCAGGGCAGTTTGTGGCAATTGTAGGCGCCAGTGGCAGCGGCAAGAGTACGCTGCTGGGGCTGCTGGCGGGCCTCGATACGCCCAGCGCGGGCGAGATCTGGCTGGATGGGGTGCCGATCCACAACCTGGCCGAGGCGCAACTAGCGGCGGTGCGGGGAAAGAAGATCGGATTCGTGTTTCAGTCGTATCAATTGATTCAGACGCTGACCGCTCTGGAAAATGTCTTACTGCCATACGAGCTGAACGTCGAAGGCAACGGGTTGCAGCAAGCGCGAAGGCTTTTGGACGGCGTGGGGTTGGCGGAGCGGGTGGATCACTATCCGGTGCAGCTTTCCGGCGGCGAACAGCAGCGTGTTGCGCTGGCGAGAGCGTTTGTGGTGGAACCGCCGATTGTGATGGCGGATGAGCCGACGGGTAATCTCGATTCGGCCAATGGAAAGCTGGTGCTGGACCTGCTACTTGACCGGAACAAGAGGGCGGGGACAACGCTGGTGCTGGTGACGCACGACCCGGAAGTAGCGAGTCGTGCGGACAGGAAAATTGTGCTGCGCGATGGGATGGTGGTTGAGGACACGCTGCCGGGTGTGTTGCCTGAGGCCGGGCCCCATTCAGAGCGGGGCGCGAATGGCTAAGCGTGCTCTGAGTTGGAAGCGGGCCGGGGCGATTGGCTGGCGGGATTTGAAGTCAGCGCCGGGCAAGTTTGGATTCGTGGTGCTCTCGGTTGCGGTCGGCGTGGCGGCGCTGGTCGGCGTGCGCGGATTCAGCGAAAGTTTCAAGAAAACATTAAGTGTTGAAGCCAAATCTCTGATGGCTGGAGACTTGAGCGCCCGCCTATTTCACCCACCTACAACGGAGGAGAAGGGCAAAGTGGCCGCAATTCTCGAAAAGGATGGCGGCGGGATTCGTTCGACGTGGGTGACGGAGACGATCTCGATGGCTTCGGTGCCGCCGGATCCGGTTCCGCTCCTGGTGTCATTGAAGGCGGTTGATCCGGCGGAGTATCCGTTTTACGGAACCGCGGACCTGGAGCCGGCGATGAGCTTGCAGCAGGCCTTGCAGGGCGATTCGGCGGTGGTTGCTGACGAGTTTCTGATCCGGCTGAACGCGCGTGTCGGTCAGACGCTGCGGCTGGGCGGCAGGAACTTCACCATATCGGCAGTCCTGAAGCAGGAGCCGGATCGGATTACGGCCGGGGCGGGGTTGGGGCCGCGGGTGATGATTTCGCAGGCTGCGTTAGGAGAGACGGGGCTGATTGCGCTGGGAAGCCGGGCGAGCCAGCGGCTGCTTGTAAAGCTGCCGGATGCGAAGACTGCGGGTGGCAAGGCTGCGGCTGATCCGGTGGCCATGCGCAAGCAGTTGGAGGAGGCGCTGCCCGACGCGCAAGTGATGGATTTCCGCGAGGGCAATCCGGCGCTAAGCCAGGGGCTGGATAACTCAACTTCGATCTTGAGCCTGATTTGCCTCGTTGCCATGGTGCTGGGCGCGATTGGCGTCGCGATGGCCATGCATGCGCACCTGGAACAACGCATGGATATGCTGGCCATTCTCAAGGCGGTGGGCGCGAGCTCCAGCGATTTGTTGCGGATATTTCTTTTGCAGACGCTGGGGCTGGGGCTGGCCGGAGGTTTGCTTGGCGTGGCTGCGGGTGTGGGTGTGATGGCGGCGCTGCCGGCTGTTTTTGGAAAGCTGCTTCCGGTTCATGCGGTGCTCGAGTTTCCATGGAGATCGGCTGCGGCGGGGATGGGAACGGGGTTGCTGACTACGCTGCTGTTCTGCTTGCCTCCGCTGCTGGATGTGCGCGGGGTGAGACCAGTGCTAGTGCTGCGGCGGTTGGTGGAACCGGGGCCTGAGGGGATTGCAGGCTGGTTTGCGAAGTGGTGGGCGCGGCGGCTGCAATTGGGAATTTCAGTTCTTGTAATCGTTGCGCTTGGCGGAATTGCGTGGGCGCTCTCCGATTCGCCGAAAGTTGGCGTGCGGTTTGCGTTGTTTTTCACGGCTGCTTTGGTGGTGCTGCTGGCATTGGCGGCGGTGGCGCTTCTGGTGCTGCGGCTTTTGCTGAGCAGAGTGCGGCTACAACTGCCCTCGTTCCTGCGACACGGACTGGCGAATCTTTACAGGCCGGGAAACCAGTCTGCGGCGGTGCTGGCGTCGCTTGGCTTGGGAGTGATGCTGATTCTGGCGGTTTACCTGATGCAGGCGGCGCTGCTGACTGACTTGCGCGAGACCGCATCCACGAGGCTGCCCAATGTTTTTCTGATCGACGTGACGATGGATGAAGTTGCCGGCGTGCAGGATTTTTTTTCGCACCAGGCGGGCGTGCTGCAACAGCTGAATCTGATGCCGGTGGTGATGGGCAGGTTTGTTTCCATCGATGGCACGCCGCTGGAGCAAATGAAGGACCAGCATTTCCCCCGGCGCATGCTGGAGAATGCGGAGCTCACTTATGCCGATTCGCCTCCGGCCGGCGACAAGCTGATGCAGGGCAAGTGGTGGACGAGCGGCGATGCAACCGCGCTTGCGGTTGGCGCGGGCGTGGCAGAACGGCTGCACCTGCACATTGGTTCGGCAGTGGAGTTGGAGATTGGCGGAAAGGTGCGCACGCTGCAGGTGGCGGCGCTTTATCGCGCGGACGGCCAGCACCTGGGGGCGCGGGTTTCGTTTGTGGTTCCTTCAGGACAAGCCGATGGCCACGCAGCTACGTGGTACGGTGGCGTGCATATGGAGCCGAAGCAGGTGGCGGCGATGGAGCGGTCGCTGTTCCAGGCTTATCCGACGGTGACTGTGATCAATGTGGCGGATATGCTGGAGCGGATTGACAGCGTGGTCAATCAGATTACCTTTGTGATTCGGTTTCTGGCCGGGTTCTCGATACTTGCGGGACTCACGATTCTGGCTTCGAGCATTGCGAGTACGCGATTCCGGCGCATGCGGGAGGCGGTTGTGCTGAAGACGCTGGGTGCGACACGGATGCGGATCGTGCGCACGTTCAGCGTGGAGTTCAGCGTGCTCGGGCTGCTGGCGGGGTCAGTTGGCGTGGTGTTTGCGAATCTGCTGACGTGGGTGCTGCTGCTGATTCCCAAGATCGACTTTCACTTCCGATGGGGTGCGACGATGACGGCGCTGGTGGGGACAGCGGTGCTGGCTACGGCTACGGGATGGATTGCGAGTTATCGGATACTTGGGTTGAGGCCGCTGGAAGTGCTCAGGGAAGAGTGAGAAGAACAGGGATCAGGGGTCAGGGGTCAGACTTCCCGGGGGCTCGTTGAGATTTGAGGTCTCCGACCCTTGGCACGAAAACACAAACGTGCCAAGGATGGGGCACCCAGCGTTTTTGCTAACCTCTGACCCCTGATCCCTGACCCCTTCACTAGAAATCTTCGTTGGCTTCTGAGGGCGGGAGGACGTCGTCCTCGCGGGCTACCCAGACGTAGAGCGTGGGCAGCAGGAAGACGCCGATGACGAGGTTGGCTAGCAGGCCGCCGACGATGACGATGGCGAAGGGGCGCTGCGAGTCAGAACCGATGGCATGGGACAATGCGGCGGGAAGCAGACCGAGCGTGGCTACGAGCATGGTCATCATAACGGGGCGGAGCCTTAGGACGGCGCCTTCGACGGCGGCTTCGATAATGTGCTCGTGCGTGGACGATTCCATGCCCTTGCGGCGGGCGCGGAGTTGATTGATGAACTCGATCATGATGACGCCTGTCTCGACGGACACACCGAAGAGCGCCAGGAATCCGACGGCGGATGAGACCGAGAAGTTGGTGTGGGTGAGGAACAGCGCGAGCGGCCCTCCGATGGAGGCCATTACTACCGAGATCAGAATCAGCATGGCCCACTTTGCGGAGCGGAACATGGTGTAGAGGATGAGAAAAATCACCAGCACTGTGATGGGAACGACCAGGGCCATGCGCTTGTCGGCACGCTTCTGGCTTTCGTATTCGCCGGCCCATTCCAGGTGATAGCCGGCCGGGAGTTGCACGTTTCTGTTGACCTTGGCGATGGCTTCCTCGACGGTTGAGCCAAGGTCGCGCCCGCGCACCGAGTATTTGATGGCGATGTACCGCTGGCCTCCTTCGCGATTGATGGCTTCAGCGCCGTCGTCGGTGGAGATCTTGGTCAATTGGGCCAGCGATATCCGTTCTCCGGAGGGCGCGAGCAAGCGGACATTTTCAATGGCTTCGCGCGTGTCGCGATACTGCTTTTGATACCGCAGCGTCACGTCGAAGCGGGCTTCGCCTTGTTGAACCTGCGTGAGCGCATTGGCGCCAACCGCGGTCTGCACAGCGTCCTGGATATCGGCCACGTTGATGCCCCAGCGGGCGGCCGCGTCGCGATCGACTTCAAGATTGAGGTTGGGCTGGCCGACGATGCGGAAGATGCCCAGGTCTTGAATTCCCTTGACGCCGGACATCTGCGCCTGGATCTCCTCAGCCTTGTGCTCCAGCGTCCGCAGGTTGTCGCCAAAGAGCTTTACCGCCAGTTCGCCTTTGACACCAGAGACAGCCTCTTCCATGTTGTCGGAGATGGGCTGGGAGTAGTTCCAGATAACGCCGGGGAATTTCGACAGTTCATTGTTGATAGCGGCGATCAGTTCTTCTTTGTTGCGATGGAATGCGGGACGCCAATTTTCTTTCTGCTTGAGATCGACGAAGTATTCGGTGTTGAAGAAGCCGGCGGTGTCGGTTCCGTCGTCGGGGCGTCCAGTCTGGCTTACAACCTGCGTGACTTCGGGGAACGAAGCCATTACCTGGCGGGCTTTGTTGGTGAAGTCAATGCTGGCGGTAGGGCCTTCGCTGGGAGGCAGTGTGCCTCGCACCCAGATGGAGCCTTCGTCGAGATGGGGAAGAAACTCCGAGCCGATGGGCCCGCCGACGGTGAGATAGATTGCAATGGCGAACAGGACCGTTGAGATGGCCAGGGTAGTGTTGCGATGCTCAATGGCCGCGCGGACGGCGACGCGATAGCGGCGCGTGAGCCAATGAAGCAGAGGATTCTCCCACTCTTTTGCGCCCTTGCTGAAGAGCATGCTGGCCATGACCGGGGCCACGATGATGGCAAAGACGAGTGCGCCAATCAGGGCAAAGCAGACTGTCCAGGCCATGGGCTTGAAGAGCCGTCCTTCGACAGCCTGCAGTGTAAAGATGGGCAGGTAAGAGGCGATGATGATGCCGCGCGCAAAGAAGACCGGCCGCTGCACTTCATGCGACGCCTGGCGAATTTTCTGCCCCGGCGTGCGGGTATCGTCGGGATGGGCGAGATGGCGGACGATGTTTTCGATCATGATGACCGAGCCATCGACAACCATGCCGAAGTCCAATGCGCCGAGCGAGAGCAGGTTGGCTGGGATGTGGTTGAGATCCAGGCAAATGGCGGCGAAAAGGAGCGCGAATGGGATGGTGAGTGCAACGATGATGGCGCCGCGCACGTTGCCCAGAAACAGGAAAAGAATTACGGACACAAGAATCACACCCTCGGTGAGGTTGTGTTCCACGGTCTCTACCGTGTACTTCACCAGATCGGAGCGGTCGAGGAAGGGAACTACCTTCACGCCCGGGGGCAGGATGCCGTTGTTAAGTTTCTTGACCTCATCATGGATGCCCAGCAGTACGGGGTCGGAATCGTCCCCTTTTTGCAGCAGGCCGATGCCTTCAACGGTGTCAGGATTGTCGACAATCGAGCCGTCAGCGCGGTGCGTGGCTCTGCCAATCTGGCCGAGACGAATCTTGGGACCCTGGGTTACGGTGGCGATGTCCTTGATCTTGATAGCAGCGCCGTTGGAATTCTTGACGACCGTATTCTCGATGTCCTGGACGCTGGAGAAAAGGCCGACTGACTGGACATTGATTTCCTGCGCACCCTGCTCGATGAAGCTGCCGCCGCCGTTGGTGTTGTTGTTGGCGATTTGCTGCTCAACCTGGCTGATGCTCAATCCGTAAGACACGAGCTTCTCCGGATCAAGCCGTACCTGGTATTCCTTGGTCGGGCCGCCGAAGCTGGAGACATCGACGACGCCTTGAACTCCCTTGAAGGATTTTTCCAGCAGCCAATCTTCGAGGGACTTCTTCTCCATCACGTCATACGAGGGGTTGGTGCTCTCGAGGGTGTACCAGTAGATCTGGCCTACGGGACTCCAATCGGTGCCCATTTGCGGAATGAGATTGGCGGGAAGGCTGACCTGGTTGAGTCGCTCGAGAACGTGTTCGCGATTGACATCGCTATGTGAGTCGTCGTCGAAGATGAGCATCAGGCTGGACAAGCCCGCGAGCGTGGTGGAGCGCAGATGGGTGAGATGCGGAATGCCGGCCATCTGGATTTCGACCGGGACAGTGACCTGGCGCTCGATTTCCTCGGCGCTGCGGCCCGGCCACTGGGTGATGATCTGCACGTAGTTGTTGGCCACGTCAGGGTAGGCTTCAATGGGAAGAGCTTTGAAGGAAATGACGCCCCACGCCGTGAGCACGACGACTCCGCCGAGGACCAGCCAGCGGCTCTTGAGCGCGAAATCGACGAGTGCGCGAATCATCGTTATTGGTTCCCCGCGGTTTCAAGCAAGAGCGCGTTGGTGACAACCTGCTGGCCGGGCTGAAGGCCGGATAGAATCTCCTGGCGATTTCCATCGAGCATCTTCCCGGCATGGACTTCGGTGCGCTTGAACTGATTGCCGCCGGCGGGGAGATAGACCCAGTCACGGTCATGCAGGTGAAGGACTGCGTCGGCGGGGACGACGGCGTGCGTCTCCTTTTTCAGGCTCGTGAATGTAGCGCTGCCGAACATGCCGAGCTTGAGGATGCCGGGATTGGCGACCTCGATGCGCACCTTGGCCGTGCGCAGGGATGGATCGAGTACGGGGCCGATGTCGCTGATATGTCCGATGAGCGGGTGATCGGGATATGCATTCAAGACGAAGCGGGCTTCCTGGCCGAGCTTGATTTTTGGAATGTCGTTCTCGTAGACGTCGCAGAGAATCCATACGGCGGACAGGTCTGCGATGGTGAACGCTGTGGCCGTTCCTGAGAGGCTTACGCCCGCGGCGGCTGCGTTAGTGACGTTCTGGCCGATGATGACGCCGGAGATAGGTGCATAGACATCCACGATGGGGCTGGGATGATCCTTGTCTACGCCCAGGACTCTCAACTGCTCTTCGGCAGCCGTCAGGTCGGCTTTGGCGTCTCTCTCCGAGTCTTCAGCTTGCTCCACCATGGCCTGCGAGATGGCGCCGTGTTGCAATAGGTCTTCAGCCCGGAGATAGGCCTTGTTGGCAAGCTGCTCATCGTTGACTGCCTTCAGGTAGGCATCGAAGGCGGTGGAAACGTCGGAGCTTTGCACACGGAAGAGCAACTGGCCCTTTTTCACGTTGTCGTCGAGACGAGTTTTGATGTCGACTACTCGACCGTTGGCAAGGGAGATGACCGGAACTTCGCGGGAGATGTCGGGGAAGACCGTGCCGGTGGCGGTCAACTCGGAAGCGCTGTCGATCTGTCCGGCGGAAACCACGGGGAATTTCGCCACATCGTTCTTGTCAATGGTGATCAGGTTCATGTCGTTCACTGCAATTACTTGCGGGTTTGCCGGGGGAGCAGTATCGCCATTGTCCTTGGACTTGCATCCGGAGAGCATGACGAAGGATGCAGCGATAGCCAAGGTGAATGAAACTCTTAAGCAGCGTCTCGGGCAAGAAGAGCGAGAGAGTTGGATCATTGGATTACCTCGCGTCCTACAGCAAGATTCAGTTGTCCGGCGGCGGTGAGATAAGTGCCGATCAGTTGCAAGTAAGCCAGTTGCACCGTGCGGTAGTCGCTTTGCGCGTTGAGCAAGTCCATGAGCGAAGCACCACCGTGCTCGTATGAGTAGGTTACGGTGTCGCGGACGCGCAGGGCCTGGGCGTTGTATTTGGCCTTGTAAGGCTTGAGCAGGGCAATGTCGCTTTCGACTTCGGCGTAGGCGGAGTCCACGTCGCTGAAGACCTGGGCGCGGGATGCGTCGGTCAACTGCTGGTTGCGGCCAATGTCGATTTGAGTGCGCTGCTTCTCGCCCTGGTTGCGGTCAAAGATGCGCAATGGAATGTTCACGCTCAGGCCAAGGAACTGATTTGCGTTGGTGTTGTTGAACGACGCGTTGTAGGTGTACCAAGCGGCGAAGGTTGGGTCGGTGGAACCGTTTGCTTCGGCGAGCTTGTGATTCGTATCGGCCTGCTGCAGGGACTGGATGGCGGCGCGCAGGTCGGGCCGCTCGTCGAGGGCGACTTTGCGGAAGTCTTCGAGTGGGCTCAGCGCGTCGGAGAAGTCGAAGGGGCCGGTGACATCGAATTGCTCAACGGGGGTGCGGTCGTTTAGAAGCTGGAGTAGCTGAATCTTGGAGGTGCGCAGATTGACGATGGCGGTCTGAATCTCGGACTCGTATTGGACGCGGAGGAGCTCGATGCGGTCGAGGTCGATCTGGGCGATGTCGCCGGCGTTGAAGCGGTCGCGGCTGATCTGGATGATGTGGTCGTAGTAGACCAGGTCCAGCTTTGCCATCTCAAGGACTGTCTTGGCTTCGAGCGTCTGCACGAAAGCCGAGCGCAGGGTGAACAGCAGGGTGCGGTCCAGATCCTGGTGCTGCGACTGAGCGACCTGCGTGCCCTGTTGAGCGCTCTTCAGCCGGAGTTCTCGCTTCCCGTCGCGCTCGTGAAGGTAGCTGACATTTGGCTGATATTGGGTGCCGACCAGCGGCTGCCAGTGGCCGTTGTCGGGGGCAATCTGCGTGCCATCGGTGGAAAACGTGAACTGAGGGTTGGGACGCAGAAACGCCGTGATCTCCTCGGCCTTCATCTCGTCGACGTTGAGAGCGTCAGCAAGGAGGGTAGGGTTGGCGGCTTCAAATCTAGCCTTGACCTGATCCCAGGTTAGAGCCTGCTGCGCAAAAGCAGATAGGGGCAGCAGAAGAAACAGCGCCGCAACTGTTAAGGCAGTCTGGGAAGGAACGATGCGGTTCATACACAGCCTTTTGCGCCGCTATTTGCACGGCGGACACAGGATGTAAAGATGCTAAAGGATTCAACAATGCGGAGACAATTTCAGGCAGCAGGCGGGGGCCGGTTCTGGATAGGGGCCAATGCGGGATGGTCGAAGATGGGGGCCTCGAGGCCGCCGGGAGCTGCGCTGCTCAGGAAGCCGAAGGGCAGTTCCGCGAGAGCCGGCGCGATATGTGCTGGTCCATGAGGAAGAACGGAGTGCGGTACGGAGCACGCGTGGTCCCGCCGCTGACAGCAGTCGGTTTCGGCCGGGTTCTGGAATGCCTGGATGTCATCCGTCACGGAAATGACAGGGAAAAAGATGAGCAGAAGCACTGCCAGGGCAACGAGCTCGGTTCGCCGGCCCGCACCGGTGCGCGGGGCAAATCGCAGCCACAGGCCGAACATCAAGGTGGCCAGCCCGGCCCATGCGAGATTGAGGAATAACTCCATTCAGAAGTGATTCTATATCAGGGCGGATTGATCGACGAGAGTGCCCCGCTGATTGTATTGGACGGAGGTGAGTGACGAACGGGCGAGAGTGGCCTGATTTCCCCAAAAGCTTTGGCCCTGGCCTGGCTTCGACGGCGGATCGCGGCCGGGACAAAATCGGTAAATGAGATGGGGTTGGGCGGGAGGCACCGCGGTTGACCATGGTGCGGAATCCACTTATGATGATCAAGGCGGTTTGCGGTGTCAGGCCCCCTGGCGAGGCCCAGGCCAAGCCGGCTGCAAGAAGCGCAAATCCGCACCTGTTGCCCCCTCGTTCAATGGTAGGACAGCTGCCTCTGGAGCAGCCTATCGGGGTTCGAATCCCTGGGGGGCAGCCATGAACCCAACCAAAACCTTGCCCTTTCTCAGCATCCCTCGACGTGTCTCGACCTATCTCATCGTTTCCTGTATATTTAAATCAATTACTTACAAGAATCTCTTCCTCGCGACCACACCCAATCTGCCCCAAGACACAGAGACTGAGCAACCTGCCAACCGGTCCTTTAGACGTTGGCCCATTAGCGTTTGATCTGATACCTTAAAGCGCCAAATGAAGCGATCCGTGACGCATAATTTCGATAAGTTACCGTTTTCTTACGCCCTGTCACGGCAGGGGTCCAGGCAGGTTGGCCCGACCAGTACCGGAAACGCCGCAGGCACCGCAAGTTCGCTCGGACCCCAGCCCAGTGGGAGGACACAAGGTTCCAGTCGCCATGCCGACATTTTGGGAGTAATCGGCCTCGATGAGTACGTTCGCAATTCATTGCCAGTCATGAGGGGGATTGGCGTTACTTCGAGCGTAGTTGTTTCGTGAGATGGAGGGCGAGATCATCGTCAAGCAGGACATGTGAGCCCTCGTCGATGTAACGATCCCGGTATGTAACACCGCGGCCATCCGGTATGTAGCCCCGTATAACATACAACCGTTGGGCGGCATTGTAGCCCGGATGCAATCCCACTCCGATTCCCACGACCTCGGAATGGCACGCCACTTCCGCCTCCGCAGTGCCGAGCAGATGGGATGCGATGCCTTGTCTCCGGAATTGCCGAAGGACATTCAAGTCCTGAATCTCAGGAATGTTCAGCTCCGAGAATCCCGGATAGGAGGGTCGCCAATTCACCGTCACGTATCCCGCAAACTGCCCATCAACAATGGCAACGAGGCACGTTCGAGTGCTATGCGCCTGTTCACTCAAATGCTGCCGGTACTGCGCCGCAGGCTTATTCCAACCCATCTGCGAGAATGCGGCAGCGATGACAGCCGGATCGTGCTCATTCAGCGGACGAATCTCGAGGTTCTGCGCGTTGTCCATACCAAATACTTTATGCCGATGCGTACCTGACACGGTCAGGCTTGACAGTATCCTTGATAGACAGAAACACAAATTGAGCGCGAGCTGGAAGCTCCAGGTCGAATTAGTGATGGAAAACGCCTAGTGTCCAGCAAGCCACTTGTTGAGGGGGGATAATTACCCGGCTATCCGTCAGTAACGGCTTGGCGAACCGACAGCACAGAGGTCGCGAAAACGCGCTCTATTTGCGCTTTGTTGCTCTGATCACGGCTGCGTTGCACGGTCTTAGGTGTCATCCGCCAACCTGCATGTTGTTGAAAGTACGCTTGGTTGAGAATTCGATTCCTACCGCGTCCACCATAGAATCGACAGGTTAGCGGGCATTCGGCAATGAGCCAACCCATCAATCCCCACAGTCAGAGCGAGACTTCCCTACATCATCAGGCAGCCTCTTGCTTCATCACCATTCGGATACCCTTCGCCGGACGCTCCTGCAAATGTCGAGAAAAATCCGAGCGCCACAGGCTTTTAAACACCGCCGTGCTAACACGACGCGTCCGAGAGTTCATTCCCACCCTTGAGGGTTCCTACCAAGACTTCATTGAAGTCCACAGAACGAGTCCTCGCCTGTACTTGATTGGAATCGCGCGACTGACCCTTCGCTGAGCACAAACCCCGGTGATGACTATGGCCGCAACTCTGACGTCTTTTGCGATCAGGCAAGGTTGCAATCTTGTCAGCGAGTGCCGGGTTAATCTGTCTTGACATTGACCTCGTGACAGTCGATTCGGCTACTGCGGAGGTGGAGGAGTCGGCAGATTGCCGTTCGGGCCAGACGGGGAGTTGGGCGGCGCTCCGCCGCCTGGGGTCGGCAAGTTGCCATTGGGCCCCGAGGGGCCGTTGATCGGTGGGCCGCCGCCTGGGGAAGGGAGGTTTCCAGTTGGAGCTATCGGTGCTCCGGGGATTCCTCCGGGTGTCGTCGCTCCCGGGCCTAGGCTTGCGATCGATTCCTGCAATGGATCGTAGACAAACTCCCATTGGTTAAAGTGGTTTTGCTTCTTGTAAACAAGAATGGTCTTTTTTTCGCTAGGAATAGAAAATCCGATGACGCCGGCACCTCCGAATGTTTGACCATTAGTAGAATCCGACGACGTGTTACCTGCTGTTTGACTACCTGCGGGATTCGACGATGCGCCACCCGGATCCGTGTTATCCGTGGAACCTGCGGTCGAGTTGTTCAAGGAGCTGCCAATTCCGGCGCCGACGGGCCCTGTTCCCGCAATGGATGAGGCCGTTAGGGGCTGACCGAAAAAGCCCATGACAGTTGGCACCTTGTTTTGCCCAAAGAGGATTGGCGCCCAGTCATCCTTGCCGGTAATCGGGTCAACATATTTCTTCCTCAAGAAACGCACATTGTCGGTCATCACCAACGCGTCCAGGTTGGGCGGATATGCATGGTACTTTCGGTAGTAGAGCTGAATGGCCCTAATGTATTGCTTTCCGCGGTGAGTCGCCTCTACCTCACGGTCCCGTTCCAGCGCCTGCTTAACGCGCGGTGCGGCCACCGCCAAGCTCAGCACAAGAATTGCCAGCATGAACATTACTGCCACCAAGGCGTAGCCATCTTCAGTGGTGTTGCGGCGGCGCGCTTTACTTCGGATCTTCATTCGATCAGGATTTCCAGTGGCCATTCGTGCTCCGTATCGCTATTGCGTTCTAAGGTACCGCCAGGCGATTCTCGCAAGTCTTCCCACACAGTTCGAAAATTATTCAATTCGGGAGCAGGTGCGTAGTTTCGCGATTGCGAAAGACTCTAGAGGTCATAACCGAATGCTAACCTGTGCGGATCGGTCGACTTTGGCATGCCTACCTAGACTCGGTCCCGCCTCAGAACGCTCAGCCTTTGTTTCGGTTTGAGGTTGGGAACAAGTGGGGGAACAAGTCATTAGGGTTCAAGAATTTCGCAGTGGGCCGCGTGCCAAACTTCGTCGCCGCCTATTCGAATTCACCACCTCAGAAATTCACGAGATTTTATTGTCGACAATTTTAATCCGCAATCATAAAGCCGCTGACCCGGTGTGTTAATTTGAGTGCATCATGCGCCGCCTATTTATTCTCCTAGCCTTCTTGCCCCTGGGATTAGGGTGTTTCGGTCAATCTTCCTACTATGATGTCGGTCCCTCAAAGGGGCCTCGAGCGGTTTTTGCAGCGATTGCTCCCTATTACGATTTTATGGATGCGAATCTTAAACCCTGGCATTTGAAAGTGAACTACCAATTCGAAGACGAGAAGGGCAATCCAACCGGCCAAGGCGTTTTCGAGTACTGGTGGGCGTCGCCGAATGTCTATCGCAGCAAATGGACCCGCGGAGATGCGGTGCACAGCGAATGGCATGCCGCCGACGGTAGAACCTTTACTCAGACGAAGGGCGAGCCATTAAGTGTTTACGAATACTGGTTGCGAACGGCATTGTTGTCTCCGCTCCCAACAGCGGCCGATCTCGATTCCTCGACATCGATTCTCGTAGATCCCAACCCGTCGTCCCCGGGTGCCCATACGCGGTGCATTATGATCGTTCCGGCTGAAATCAAAGAGCACGATGCTCGCACGTTGCCATTCGGCACATATCCTGACTACTGCGTCAACAAAGTAAAGCCGCTTCTTCTGGGTTATTATTTCTTCGAATCATTGCTGATTAAATACTCAAACTTCGCTGATTTCCAGGGCAAATCGATGGCCCATGGGGTTTATTTCGTTGCGGGGACTCATGAAATTCTCAGCGCGAAAGCCGAACCGGTCGAATCTATAAACTCGACCGACTCGGCGCTGACGCCGCCTCCTGACGCCGCTATGCTGAATCTTGACAAAGCTCAGATCAGCACTGAAGCTGGATCAGCGCTTGTTGTGAAGAGAACAGCTCCGACTCTTACGGATAGCGCCAAAATTGCCCCTGGTCAGGGCAAAGTAGTCTTGCGGACAACGATCGGGACCGACGGTGGGGTTCAGGATGTGCGTCTTGTTTCCGCGCAAACGCCTTCTCTGGCTTTGCCTGCATTCCTTTCGGTTTCCCAGTGGAAATTCAAGCCTCACCGAATCAACGGCGAGCCAGTCATTGCGGAAACGACGGTCGAGGTCGATTTCACATCAAAGAATTAAGCTGGCTTAAGAGGTTCCCGACTCCATTGTCGGAAATGCAGACGCCTACTGTCGAGTTTCGATTGTATTTCTGGATTCAAAGTGTGAGGGTGAGGAAATGCTGTCCTATTGCGGCGGACTAACGCCATCGGAATGCTCTCAGCGTGTGGCTGACCGGGCTGAGGCTATCTAGCGTGCTTCTTTTTCGGCTGAATCAACGATTTCACTTGGATGACATACCGCCTTGTAGGCTGATAGAGAATAGTAGTGCGGGCGCGCAAACTTCCAGGACCGCTTACGGCAGGTATCATCGCAGAGTTTTGATTTTCCTTTGCACACTCAGAGGTTGCTTCTGGAACGCTCCGGGTCGACTTGATGATAAAGGCAATGTCCCGGGTGGTCGATAAAGCCGGGCGTGGGGAGCGCGGCAGAATCTCCAAAAGTTGCATAGCCGAAACGACGAAACGGGAAACGAATCGCTGGCCGGTAAATGCAGCGAGTTACCGGGAGTTGCGGACAGCGAAATGAATCATTCCGATGCCGATCGTTTGCCATTGCCGGTAGACACACCCGATTCTCCGACGAGGGAATTTCCGGAATTGCCTGAAGAGAGCGGCGGCAATTGGAGCACTTTCCTGGCATCGGTATGGAAGTTGGCACGGCAAAAGTACTATTGGTCGCCCACGCGGGTCTTCCGCATCGTTTGGACGATGGCCCGGAACATTCCGACGCAGATTAGAGTTCTTCGCGTCCTCTCCCGGCCTGCCTACAGGCAACTGATGAAGGTTAATCCACGATTCCCTCTGAAGTATTCAGGATTGGACTACCTTGCGCGGGGGTTAACGGTGAAGCAGCAGGCGGAGTGCTTTATCCATCACTACCGGCGCTTGCCCGATGTACTGCCGGAAGACGTGCTGGTGAAGGTCCTGCTTGAAGATTTTCTGCTCGATGAAATCCACGAAGGGGATGCCCGCTTTACCGTGACGATGGGGCTTTCCCGACCTTGGGATGACGAGGGAGAACTTTCGCTCAATTTCGAAGTAAATGGAGAAGTAGTATTTATCCTGTCATTCACGATCGTTCCGGGCTGGGTTGTGCAATCGGAGGCCCAAGAGGTTGTCCTGGTCTCGCGCCTGCAGGGCGTGAAAGGATCCTACGACGAGATTCAACGGGCGACCAAAACCATGTGTGACGTGGCCCCGCCCGCGCTCTTGTTTGCTGCGCTTTGCGGCGTCGCTGAGGCATTTGGAATCGAGGCAATGGCGGGGATCACCGGAGCCATGAAGCCCGAATTCCACTTCTACGAGGGTGAGGCAGCGCATATCGAGCAGGCTTACGACGGTTTCTTTACGGAGTTAGGGGCAACCAAGGGTCGCGCCAATTTCTATCTTGGGCGAATGCCGCCAGAAGAGAAGCCGATGTCCTCTATTAAGCAAGGACACAAGATCCGCACAAGAAAGAAGAGAGCCTTCAAACGAGCGATCACGCAGCGGATTTACCTGTTTCTTTGTGAAACCCAAGAACGCTAGTTGGCAGACCCGTCATTGAGCAATATCTGAATGTCAATCAGGGTTGATCTGATTGCATTCGAATCAACGTCCTTCCTGAAAACGATTGGGCAAGCTTACAATAAGCCCGTTGCCCATCGAAGAAGTACGCGCCGATTCCGGAGAAGTCAGGATGCCAGGTTCGGCGTTCACGCACATGCCTGCGCCTGTGGGTTCTCTTCTTTTTCTGCTGCTTTGCTTTACAACCGTCACCGTTTGGGTCAGGCAAGCATGGGCGCTGCAATGGTTTCAAATCGGAATTTACGCATTGGTCGTTTTTCAAGTCCTCAAAGTCAGTCGTCAGAAAAATGAGGACATCGCAGATGGGGTGATCCCGCTGCTCGTTTACCTGATACCGTTATGGGGCATAATTCAGATCGTTTTCCACACCACCACGTCGAGCTTTGAGACGCGCGGAGAAGTTCTTCGCTGGGGCGCCCTTGCTGGAGTTTTTTATCTGAGCCAAACTGTGACTCGTTCCAGGGCCGGCCGACAAAAGTTGCTCAATGCGACTTTATGTTTTGCGACGGCAATGGCTGTATTGTGCCTAATGCAGCTCAATACTTCCGATGGCCGCATACTCTGGATCTTTCCGACCAATTTTCCGAGTATCTATGCGACGTTTCAAAACAAGAACAACTATGTGCAGTTTGTGGAGATCGCTCTGCCTTTCGCTCTTTGGTGCGCAGTGCGAGAGGGGTGGCGCTCATGGTGGTATGCGCTTGCGGGAGGAGTCCTGTATGCGTCTGCGGTCGGCGTGGCTTCGCGCGCCGGTTTTGTGCTTTGCACGGGAGAACTGATCACGATACTTACGATTGGGCTGGTGAAACTACGCCGCTCTGCAATGCCATTCACATTTCGCTCGGCAGTTGCGGCCGTCCTGATCGTGCCTCTTATCGCGGGCGTATTCGCGTTTGCAGTTGGCTGGAAGCGCACCTTGGACCGATTCAGCGATGCCGACCCGTTTGTGATTCGCCGTGAGTATTTCCTGGGCGCTCTGGAAATGGCGAAACACCGGCCGTTGACGGGATATGGCTTGGGAACTTTTGAGCAGGTTTACCAGAAGTACTCGATCAAGGATTTTTATCCTTTCTACGCTAATCATGCGCACAACGATTGGGCCGAGTTTGCGGCGGAGGGCGGCTTGCCGTTTCTCGCGCTGGTTTCGATTCCCTTTCTCGCCGCGATTCCATTGGCTTTTCGGAATCCATGGGGGCTTGGTTTAGTAGCTATCGTGTTGCATGCGTGCGTAGACTACCCGTTTGCGCGCCCCGCGGTGTCGGGTTGGATGTTTATGATTCTTGCTGCTCTATATATGACACGAAAAAACGACAATGATTTGCCAAGCAATGCGTCGGATTCACTGGTTAGGTGAATTCATGTCCATTGCGTCATTCTTAGGAGCGTGATCCACGGAGATGTAGTGAAGGAAAAACGCGAAAAGTGAAAACATAAAGGCAAAGACCGCGAACGCGATAACCCTGCGAAAACGGCGTCTCTTCTTGATATGCGTGCTGAGCTGATCGGGCTGGAACTTGCCAACAGGTTGATCGGCACCGTTTGCAGCAAGAGGCGTCAATCGGAACGCGAGAAAGCGATGCCGGCACTTTCGGCACCTGAAGGCCCTTCGCCCCCAAAGCCGCTGCAGACCGTCTTTCCAACTTGAATCGCGAGAGTGTCGAATGTCGGGACTACTGCATTGTGGGCAAGTCATGAAGCTCCTGATTCGATGCTAACTGATGTTACCACTAGTGTCCCAGAGACTTTGGGGGTGCCGAGACTTCGGTTGTATGTGAGGCGGAGTCGCAGAAGCTGCTCGTCTGGCCTGACTACAAAGGGCAGAATCACACGAGCAAGCGGATCGCTCGAAAGAGACACAGAGCTTGCCAGGATATTGTCCGATCTGGATTCAAGGATCTGCCATTGGACTCCGGTATCAGGAAGGATGTTGCGCGTATGGTAGGAAGATTCCAACCTGTAGTTCCCCGGAGGCAAAAAGATGGTCTGTTCGGCAATCACGCAGTTTTCCGGCTCGTCTCCGGCGAATTCAGCTTCCAGGCCGATCGCTCCAGGCCAGGAATGGATTCCGTCATATGCCGGGAAATTCCAATCAAAGTCGACGGGCATTGGATCGCGCGAGAATTGAGGATTGTTGGGAAACGATGTGTCGGCTTCGACCCAGTGCAGGCCGATGAGTCTGTTCCATAGAGCATTCGCATCGATGGGATCATTGGCGTGGATCAACTTGTCGAGAAGAGTGAAAAGCAATGTTTGATCCGAATCCTGCGACCCGGTGCGGAGCAGAGTGAAAGCCGAATTGACAGCAGCGGCCGGCCGATTCTTGCCGATCAGGAAAACGATGTACTGGCGGACTACGTCAGGGTTATCTTCAACGAGGTTCGCCTCAAGCGATTTCGGATCTGGAGATACCCGCCAGCAGAGTTCAAATAGACCTCCCATGTCGTCCGCGGGCGTTTCCATGGCTCGATGAACCCACATCCAGAATGCGGGCAGGTTGTCGCGGCGGAAATAGAAGTTGGCGAGGCTCCAGCGCGGTACGTAAGTACGGTCGACATCGAAAGCCTGAAGGAGGAGTTCCTCAGCTCGCTTAAAATCGCCGTCGGATTCATAGCGCAGGCCCAGGTCGATGGTTGCATCACTGTCGTATCGATTCAGCCGCAATGAAGTTTCAAGCAATTGCTCAGCGGAAGATTCGTCCAAACGCGCAAGTTGGACGTAACACCACCAACAGTCTGGCTCAAGCCGGATAGCTGCTCGAACGGATTCCGCGGTGCCGTGCAGGAACAGTGCGTCGGAACGCGCAATTATCCAGGATTTCCAAATCCCGAGCAGGCAGGCGCACACCACCAATGCGCGCACAACCTGAGCGAAAATTAAGTTTCGATTGAGCATCCAGGCCAGTCTTCCGCAAAGCTTAACATCCGGGCTCTCTTTCTCTAATAGTTCGGCAGAGATTTCACATATTCGTAACAATGCATACAATTCGTGCGTTCCACCTGGCGGTTCAACGCGCGTAAATAAAACTGCCAGCCGACATATTATGCAGGGACCACCGGAACAAGAACCGGCAGTTTGTTGTGGGCTCGTGCCGGAAGATCGGCCTAGAAGCCGTGGGCGCACTTATTAGGTGGATAGCTGAGTCCTGGGCAGCATAGCGGAGGACCAGTTCCCCGATACGGGCAGCAGGGTACCATCTCATTCTGGTTACAATTGGCGCCCAAGAAGCCGACGACTTCGGTCCTTGATCGACCGATGGAAAATCGGTCATCTGAAGGGGACTTGCCGTCGAGTGGGTTGAATTCCAGCGGATGCCCCGGATGTACTAGCGCGATGGGCCTTCCCGTTGCGTCCTTGACTTCCAAGTCTCCCGTCGCGGCAGCGATTCTCACAGTTTTCCCAGGCGCGATGGAAATGAAGCCGCTGGAATGCGCCTGAAGGGGCGCAACACTTATTCCACCCGCCTCAACATGGAATGAACTCGTTGAGCTGAATTCAGCTTGTCCGCGTTGGAGTTCGAAATGGTCGCGGTGCAGAGTCCCGCGCGAGTCGACAGAGAGACTGACCACGGCATCGTTTCCAAGCCGTAGATCTGCGATTGACAATGCGCTCTGACCGGTCTCGACGACGGACCCATCAAAGACGGTGCCACTGCCATTCACCAAATAGTCGTCAATCTTCAACTCGCCGCGTGAGGTTACACTCCCGATCGAAAGTGATGCAGCCATCGCGCAGGCGCCTGCGCACAACGCCGTCAAAAAACTAAGCCCTTTTAGCATTGTGGCCTCCTTGGAGCCCTACTTCTAACTTCCCGATGTGTGCTTACTTCACATATATCCTAAGTCGAAGAGAGGCAATGAAGCTTCGGAATCCACTTCAAAAATTAATATGAGACTACTGGCGTCTGCATAATGGTGGACGCGTCATACATTTGTCATGCAAACTGTGTTTCTTCATCTCCGGGGATGATCGAAACAGATCCAAATCTGCCTCCGGATCGAGCGCATCTCCGGAGGTCGGCCGAATAAATTCTGGTTAAATCACTTCATGCGCCAAGTGTGGATGTTCGCCGTCGTTTAATCTGTCAGGGCAGCTCCCAAGGAACAGCCCACTCAATCAAGAGCGATCAAACGGCTTGCGGGAAAGCGATGATCCAAGGTGTTTTTCCGGTCGTATTCATCGGGAACCGGGACAGAGATGACCCTGTGGGACCATACGAGGAAGAGTCGCGATGAGCGCAAGCAGTAACACGCATCTGATAGCAAACAGCACGGAACCTTCTCCTGCAATTGTGAGTTCGGCAGCAAGCGGATCAGGAGATCGATACAGGCAGCGAGAGAGCGTGGGCGCAAGCCCACTGATATGGTCGTGGATCGGGTTGTTGGCCATTGCGGGTTCACTCGGATTCTATCTCCAACTCCCAAAGCTGTGGGAAATCTGGACGACAGATCCACTGCGGTCCATCGGGATGATCATACTGCCGACGAGCATCGTTCTAATCCTTTACGTTTGGCGCCAGAGCGATTGGGAACTGCGCGGCTCATGGTGGGGATTGGTTCTCGTGGCTCTAGCATTTGCGCCAATAGTCAGCGCGCGGCGTCTGGAATTCTTCTGGCTCGTTCGGGGCGTCAGGGTCAATTTCATTCCAAGCGTGTTGCCAATCTATCTGTACGCGGGGGGCATCCTATTGCTCTTTGCCGGGGTTCGCGTGTGGCGCGCGGCGTGGTTTCCTCTTGCGCTCCTGCTCTGTATTCAACCCGTTCCCGATGCATTTGTTCATTTTCTAGACCTTCCAATGCAGGACGTTTCGGCGTTCATCGCTCGATCGTTTGCGAACCTTCTTGGATTCTCCCCGACGAACGGCGAGTTGCTGCGCCTGATGTTTGCCCCAAATTTCGGAATGTTCATTGCTCCCGGCTGCGACGGCATGCGCGGAGCTGTCACGCTGGGATATGGGGCCCTGATTCTCGGTTTCCTGAAACGCCTGTCCCTTCTGCGGTGGTCCATCTATGTTGTCGGGGCATTGCTTCTTGGACATCTCTGCAACCTGATTCGACTTTGTGGATTAGTTCTGTACTATCGGGTCGCAGTGGGTCACTCAGCTCTTGAAGATGCAGCGAAGCAGGCGGACTATGTAATTGGCGCTTTGCTTTTTTGTCTAGCGGCTTTACTTTTCTGGATCGTATTCAGGAACGAAGGCGAAGCCGGCACAGCCAGTATCGCCCCGAACTCTAAGGAGCGAATCCGCGCCAGCGACCGGGAGAATACTTATTGGAAAACCATAGTCCTGGCCCTATTCGTGCTCGTTGCGATGGTATCGGCTGGACGCGCAATACAGATAAGTTCTGAGAAATTGGCATTTGCAATGCGTCGAGGTGAAATCAGCGGAACGGAACTAAATGGTCGAATGCCAACCCAGGTCGGGACGTACAGACTGGTTCGGGTCTGGCAGCAACAACAAGCCGGCGCCTTGGTATTGGAAACCGCTGTATTCGAGAAAGCGCAATCCGGAGAGATCGAAGTCGGCATATGGCTGGCGCCTAGTGAGCACAGCATTCAGGAAAGCCTGATGACTCACGGAGAAAACCCAAAACTGAGGGCTGTCACTCGGTTCACCACGGCAGCAGGGCGAATTGTTCCATTTAGCATGGCACTTTACGATGACGGCATCACCGACACTCTGACCGGTGATACGTATTGCAGTCCCTCCGCATGCCAGCTAGGCTCGTTTAAACCGAAGGAAGGCTTACACCTTGCGATTACTAAATCTGTGGAACAAACTCCGCGAGGCAAACGTGTCGTCCCAATTTTCTTCAAGTTGCAAGTACCCCACACCGACTCTGGGAGTGAATCTGCTTACAAAGCATCGTCGATTGAATGTGAAGATTTTCTCTCTCATCTCGACTTGACGCAACTAAGCCAGAGTTTTCAGTGACCAGCTCACGGCCCGATCTTGTTACAAATTCGAGATCTTTGGCTGTTCGAATTGCCAAAGTTTGTTGCTTGCCAGATCGGCGAAGCGCCATGCCTGGCCGATCAGGGTGCGTAGAAATGCACTCGTTCTCGCTCGACAATTTCACGTGTATGCATGAGAGAGTCTTTGCCACACGGCACTAAGCCCACCAATCAAACCCTGGCTAATATTGTCATCCAATTGTCGTACACTTTTGTTCGCCTGTTAACAATACGGTGGGTTCCTTCATTAAGAATGGCATAGTTTCCCTCGTGGACAATTCCGATAGTTGAGCTTGAGAAATCCGCTAATGAGGGCAGGTCGTCGCTCGAGAGAATGACGCACTGGTCCCCACAAAACCCTTCACGCGCGGCACTTGATTTGTCCTTTGGAGGGTTCCAGCAATGGGACTCACGGGGGCGAAGCCTGCGCGATTGCATCGGGATGGCTCACTGCCCGCGAGGTAAACATCGCTCGTCGTTTCCGTTCATCGCGATCTCCACAATCGTCTCGCAGGTTCAAACACAAATCCTTGATCACAAGTTCGAAATAACATGACTGTTCTAAAAACCCGCTCGCGCATGGTCAGCGTGCGGCTCTCAGAAAACGAGTATCAGGCTCTTCGGCAGATGTGTTCTTCATCTGGCGCGAGAAGCGTATCGGATCTGACGCGAAGCGCGATGCATGCACTTCTAAGCGGGACCACTCGTGAAGAGATGCTGCACATGCGTTTGAACGAATTCTGTGACCAGATGAACAGCCTGGGCCGCAGAATTGAGGAACTTGTGGAGAAAGTCGCCGCCTCAGAGGGGCGGAATTGAGGGAATTGCAATGCACACTCCGGCTTGAAGCCGGTTTCTAAACGTAAGCTGTTGAGTTTGACAGAAATTCCAAGAGGATTCTTCGATGAGGCATCTTGCAACTATTTTCCTGACCACGGCCATGGCCGTGTCAATTGCTGCACAGCAGCCGCAGCATATGCCCAATCAAGCGGGTGCGAGTTCGGTTTCCACGAATGGCCCGTCCGATCTTCCCATCGAGAGAATCGGAAATGACGATCTCATCGGGATAACGGTTTACGATTCGCCTGAGCTAACCCGCACGGTTCGTGTTGACTCGAGCGGAGAAATCCGTTTGCCAATGATGCGACAGCCCATCAATGCCAAGGGGCTTTTCCCGGCAGATTTGGAAAAGTCGATCGTGTCAGCCCTGATCGCAGAGCATGTCCTCGTTGATCCGGTTGTGACAGTGACGGTTGTGGAATATCGCAGCAGGCCGATCTGCGTGGCCGGCGCAGTTCGCAATCCTGTCACATTTCAGGCGACCGGCTCGACGACGTTGCTCGACGCGATTTCTCAAGCTGGAGGACTCACAGAGAATGCCGGACCGGAAATCCTGGTAAGTCAGAGAGCGGCGGGTAGCGACCCGAAGGACGCTGCTTTGGTCCGCCGAATTCCCGTGCGCGGTTTGATTAACGCGGCAGATCCCTCAATGAATTTGATTCTGCAAGGTGGAGAAGTGGTGCGCGTCCCAGAAGCGGGTAAATTCTATGTGCTCGGGAACGTACATAGACCCGGAGCGTTCTCGATCACGGACGGATCTGAAAGCACAGTTTTGAAAGCCCTGGCGCTCTCGGAGGGTCAAGATCATTTTACCGCAAGCGTCGCCTATATTTATCGTCCGGAAGTCGCCACAAATGGTCGCCAGGAAATTCCGATTGAATTGAAAAAAATCCTGGATCGAAAGGCGCCGGATGTCCCTCTCTTGCCGAACGACATACTCTATGTCCCTGAGGCGACCGGTCGCAAGGCCACGCTGACAGCGCTGGATCGAATTACGGGGATCGGCGCAACTGTTGGCACCACTCTTATCTACGTCTATCACTAACTGGAATCGAGCCAAAGTAATGTCAAGACAGACAGCCTTACCAGTTGAAATTCCAGTGCGACCCTCGTACTTCCAGCATGTACAGTCGCCCTATGCAACTTATCCGCCTGCGCTGGATATTGAACCAGTTGCACCTTCGGTGCCCCTCTCGCATTACCTCTGGATCTTGCGACGTCACCTATGGATGATGGTTGCGTTTATCGCAGCCTGCGTATTTGTGACCTTCATCATTTCCGCCAGACTGAAGCCAATCTATGAATCAACTGCGACCATCGATGTGGATATTCAGGCTCCGTCGGAGGTTGTTGGCCAGGACTCGACGCGCTCAAGCTCCTACAGGAATCCAGATCAGTTCCTCGCCACCCAGATCAAACTAATCCAATCGGACGCAGTGTTGCGTCCAGTGGCCGAACAATTCCATCTGATGCCCTCTCCCGGACAACTCAACGGAGTGACGGCGGAGCAGGCACAAAGGAGCGCAGAAGCACCTGTGGGCATAGGAGGTCTTAAAGTGACTCGACCTCCCAATACTTATTTGCTGCTGATCAATTACCGTTCAACCAACCCGCATTTGGCCGCAGACGTCGCCAATGCAATTGCAGAGTCATATTTAGCGCATTCCTACGCAATTCGAATCGGATCGTCGGCCAGCCTATCCTCGTTCATGGAAAAGCAGCTTGACGAATTGAAAGCAAAGATGGAGAAGTCTGGACTCGCGCTCGCCAAATTTGAAAAGGATCTTGATGTTGTCAATCCTGAAGAGAAGACCAATATTCTATCGGCACGGCTGCTGCAACTGAACACCGAGTATACGAATGCACAAGCGGATCGGGTGAGCAAGGAAGCTGCCTGGAATGCGATCAATACGGGGTCGGTCGAGGCGGCAGAAGTCTCCTCGCAGGGGCAATCGCTTGCAAAGCTGACCGACGCGTTGAACGAGGCTCAGCAGCGGTTCGCGCATGTCAAGTCCATCTTCGGAACGACTCATCCCGAGTACCGGAAAGCGGCATCCGATCTGGCGGAAGTGCAGAAGGAGTTTGATGACACGCGGCGAAGCATCGCCGACAGAATAGCCGTGGAATATCGAGAGAGCCAGAACAAAGAGCAGATGCTGAAAAAAGCGCTGGCCGATACGAAAGCGGAATGGGACAGTCTGAATACTCGATCGTTTGAATACCAGCAGCTGAAGCAGGAAGCGGACGCTGACAGAGCGCTCTACAACGAACTTATTAAGAAAATTCGCGAGGCCGACATTAATGCTGGCTTTCGAAACAACAATATCCGCATTGCCGATGTTGCCCGTCCTTCGTTGCACGCCGTTTTTCCGAACATGGCGGTCAACTTGTTATTGGCTCTGATCTTTTCGAGCTTGCTTGCTGTAGGTGCAGCGTTGCTGCTGGATAAGCTCGACACCACGCTGAGGAACCCCGAGGAAACAAGCAGGTTCCTTAGGACCGACGTGATCGGATCGCTGCCTTTGGATCAAGGCGCAGTTGTATTACCCAAATCTTCGAAGCCGGAACTCGCAGAGACTTCACTGGTACCGCAGGACGCATCTGGCGACAACAAGGACGGGCGACCCAGATATTACCGGGCGATCTCCGGTTTCGAAGAGGCCATAAGAACGCTCCGAAATACCATCCTGTTGTCCGATTTTGAGCAGCGATTACAGTCGATCACAGTTACCAGCGCAGAACCCGGAGAGGGGAAAACAACACTGTCCGTGCACCTTGCAGTAGCCATTGCAGCGCGTGGCAAGAAGACGCTGCTTGTGGATGGGGATCTTCGGCGACCAAGCGTGCATGCAAGGTTTGGATTGACCCAGCAGCTTGGGCTATCCAATGTGTTAACAGGCGAAGTGACCTGGAGGGAAGCGTTGCTTTCGGTTGATGGCAGGCCAAATTTGAGTATTCTGCCTGCGGGTCCTGGATCACATCGTGCCGCTGATCTGATCGGTCCGCGTCTTTCCGAACTTTTGGACGAGTTCGCAAAGGAGTTCGCTCTTGTGATCCTCGATTCGCCACCTCTTCTTGGTTTTGCAGAGTGCCTGCAAATGGCGTCGGCCGCGGACGGTGTGCTAATTATCACGAGAGCGGGGGAGACCAACAGAAAGGCTGTCGCGACTGTTGTGTCAACGCTGGAGAGGATTCGGGCCAACATCATCGGGGTCGTTCTAAACAGAGTCACTCAGCAAACCTCCAGCGATGGCTATTACTACTATGGCTACCATTACGGCTATCAGCAAAACGAAAAGGGGAAGTAGTCACAGTTTTTTGCGACGTTTCCGATTACGGATACTTCCAAGCCCTAATGACAGGCGGGCCGCGACCTGAATAGGCACGGAGAAAAAATGAGAATTCTCATCCTTGGAGCAGGGTGCACCGGGCTCGGTGCAGCATATCGTCTGCGTGAATTAGGGCACACGGATTTTCTCGTACTCGAGCAAAACGGCTATCCGGGGGGGCTCGCAGCATCATTCTTGGACGAAAAAGGATTCACCTGGGACGTGGGTGGCCACGTCCAGTTTTCCCATTACGATTATTTCGATCGGCTGATGGACAAGGCGCTGGGGCGAGCCTGGCTCAATCACATGCGCCAATCGTATATCTGGATCCGTGACCGCTATATCCCCTACCCTTTCCAGAACAACATTCGTTCATTGCCTGCGGCGGATCTCGCGGCCTGCATGCGGGGCTTGATCGCCGCCCGTCAGAATGGACACGCCGATCCAAGGAATTTTGAAGAGTGGATCATCAAGTCGTATGGACGAGGCATCGCCGATATCTTTCTCCTGCCGTACAACATCAAAGTATGGGCCTGCAATCCATCGGAGATGAGTTTCGATTGGGTTGGTGAACGCGTGGCCAACGTTGATTTAGCGCGCATTTCGGATAATATTGTGTTTGAACGGGATGACCCGGCGTGGGGACCGAACAATACTTTTCGATTTCCGCTGCGAGGGGGGACGGGCGCCATCTGGCGAGCAGTTGCGGATTTGATTCCAGCTTCGCATTTCCGATATAACTCAAGCGCCACCAAGATATGCACGGACACACGAACGGTAATCACCTCAAGCGGTGATGAGTACGACTACGATGTGCTCATCTCGACCCTCCCGATGGACAGAATCGCTGCACTCATCGGCGATCAAGAGATCATCTCTGAAGCTTCCCAGCTCCGCTATTCCGGTACTCATGTGGTCGGAATCGGGATTGAAGGAAGTCTTCCGGCGCATCTTAGAGAAAAGAATTGGCTTTATTTCCCCGAAGATAACTGCCCTTTTTATCGCGTCACAGTATTCTCCAGCTACTCGCATCATAACGTCCCGGGCGAAGGTTACTGGTCGTTAATGGCTGAAGTAGCAGACTCGCGGTTTCGCCCAGTTAATCAATCCACGGTTGTTCAGCAAGTGCTCGAAGGTATGGTAAACACGAGACTGCTTGGCGCAAAAGACAAGATCGTTTCCACCTGGCACTACCATGCCGCCCACGGCTACCCGACACCAACGGTCGATCGGGACACGCATATCAACAGCGTACTTGCCAAGTTGAAATCGTGGGGCATTCTGTCGCGCGGACGGTTCGGCGCCTGGCGCTATGAAGTCGGAAATCAGGATCACTCTTGCATGCAAGGAGTTGAAGCGGCGGATTGCGCGCTTTATGGTGCGCCTGAGCTAACCTGCTGGCACCCGAATCTGGTCAATTCTGGGAAACACCGCGACCAGAGGACCATGATTGGCGCAGCGAGCCAGTCTCCATGTGAGTTAGTGCATAGTTCCTGAAGGAACACGGACCCGGTGACACTGCTTGCACTCGGCGTGCCAATTCCTGTTGAATTGATTGGCGCGAAGCCAGCATGAACTTGCGAGTCTCGACAAACTGAAAGAGTCCGCGCTTATGGGTGACATCTCGACTCCAACCGACGCATTGGCTGAAGCATATGAGATCCAGGCGAGCGTCCAACCACCTTCGCGCGCCAAAACGATCCTGTGGAATTTCGGCAGTCTGAGTGTGGGCGCAGCAGTCAGCCGCCTGGCCGGCCTAGCCACCAATGCAACTCTGGCCCGCCGCGTCTCTGCATCCGGATTCGGTGTCGCAGGAATTGCTCAAAGCGTAACACTCTACTTCAGCCTTCTCTCGGATATGGGGCTTGGAACCGTTGCAATTCGGGAAGGCGCTCAGAATCCAACCAAATTGCAGCAAGTTATCTCTTCTACAATCGGGCTTCGGCTAACACTTGCGTTCGCACTAATTCCCATTGGTCTCATCGCCGCGCAATTCCTGCCATATTCCGCAAGTTCGAAGAATCTCTTTCTCATCTATCTTCTGACCCTGCCTATACAGGCACTAAGCGTAGAGTGGGTCTTCCGCTCACTGCAGAAGATGTATCTGAATACCGCTCTGCAGATTTTTGGCGCGCTGCTGATTCTGGTGCTCACCCTTGCGCTCGTGCGTCAGGCAAAGGATCTGATTTGGGTGGCTGGAATCGCGGCAATCGCGGCGGCTATTGGCGCGATTCTGGGCTTTGAGCTCCTGCGGCGCCAAGGGTATAGTGCGTGGCCCACTTTCTCCCTTCGTGAAAGCGCTCACCTGCTGCGACAATCGCTCCCACTCTGCGCGGTTTCATTTGCTGTTACGTTGTACGCGCAAACAAACAATCTGATTCTCGGCTATTACCGAAGCGAAGCGGAAGTCGGGTTGTATGTCGCCGCCACAAGGCTCATTCAGGTTTTTTACTACCCGATATGGCTTTACTTCACGGCAATGGCGCCGGCCCTGATGGAAGCGTGGGCCGTGTCCCGGGATAGTGCAAGATCTCTCGTATCAAGCTCAGTGCGAATCACATCGATCATAAGCATTGGAAGCGGGCTTGTTGCAGCGAGCCTTAGTCAGTGGGGGATAAGGACGGTCTTCGGGCGTTCGTTCGATGGTGCGAGTTCCGCATTCAACATTCTTGCCTGGACCGGAGTCATCATTGCCATTGGCCACAACTGGGATGAACTCGCCGTGGCGGCGCGGAAAAATCGGATGCTGCTGCAATCCACGTTCCTGGGAGCATTTGTGAACCTGATGGTGTGCGGACTTACGGTATCACACATCGGAATTCGCGGGGCGGCCCTGGGAAACCTGTCCGCCGAAGTAGCCGCGCATGCTTTCCTGCTTTATTCATTCGGCTGGCAAATGGGTCTATCGGTTTTGCGCGAGGCGATCAGGCCCGCACTCGCCGGCGCTGGAGCTTTTGGGGTCATGTTTGCGACACGGAATATTGGATTGCCCTTTTGTCCGGTGTTAACTGCGTCCTCCTATGCGGCATTCCTGCTCCTGATCGGTGGCGTCACTACGAACGATCTCAAGAGGGTGCGTGCCGTCGTCTCCTCGCGAAGACTCAATACGACCTCAGTCTCCTAGGCAAGCCCGAAGCACAGATCTCCGATACTCGTTGAGCAAACGCCGAACCGGCACCATCTGAAAGCCAACCGGCAATTATAGGTAACAGGTGACCTAATGCAATTGAAAGAAAAGAGCTACAGCCACCAGCTCATCCGGACCGGAAACATAGCGCGCCCTCCGGCGGGCATCGCGCGCGAGCGGATGCCATGGCTTCCGAAAGCAAGCGATGCGCTAATTGTCGATGTCGGGTGTGCATGGGGAACGCTGCTTCTCGAATTGCGGCAACTGGGTTACAGCAATCTGGTTGGGGTTGAACTCGACTCGGAGTTGGCAATTGAAGCGAGCGCCAGATGCAGCAGTAACGGTGAGACGATTCGCATCGTTCGCTCAGACGCTCTCGAGTTTTTTAGGAATACAAATCTTCTCGCGGATCGCGTCACCATGTTTCACGTGCTGGAACATTTTTCTCGAAAGGATGGCGTGCGGCTATTATCTGCAATCAGGACACGCCTGCATCCGGATCGAGGGCAACTGGTGATCGAAGTTCCCAACATGTCATCGATCACGGGAACGAATATGCAATGCAGCGATTTGACACACGCAACCGCGTTTACGGAGTTCAGCCTAAAACAACTTTTGGACAATGCAGGGTTCGAAAGTGTTTCTGTCATCTGCAAGCCTCCGGCTTTGCGCTGGTGGAGGATAGGACGGCAGGGCTCAGGTTTCGGCTGGCATGCGAATCGGTGGATGCACACGATGCTTTATGCCGTTACTAATTCGGGACCGCACCCGAATTGCTTCTGTCCCGCCCTACTGGTTACAGCAAGCTAAGGAAGCAGACCGATAGAGCGGTCAGCGTGGCGAGTGCAATGATCAGGATTGTCTATGACGGAACGATCTTCACCTCTCAGACAAGTGGGGGCATTTCGCGTTATTTTTGCAAACTGATTGAGGAGATGGCACGCATTCGTCCGGATTGGACCTTTGACCTGCATATCGTCGAGGATGGCCGTGAGCCTGCGCGACTACCGGCGGGCGACAACATCCAAATCACAAGGCGCAGACATTTCCGTCCTGGATGGTTTTGGTCACCCATCAATTATGCCAATCGGCAATTCAAGATTCGAAACGCGCAGCCGGCGATCCTTCATTCCACGCTGGCGAGGCCGTTCTCCTTTTGTCCCTGCCCGTTGGTTACCACGATTCATGACGCAATTATCGAGAAGCTCCCGGAGTTTTATGCTCACCGAAGCCACGCCCGGGCCAAGCGATGGTGGCGTTGGTCGGCTCAACGCGCAGACGCGGTACTTACCGTATCCAGAACCTCTCGAACAGACATCCTCGACATTTGGGCTCCTCCTCCATCCAAAGTGCACGTCACCTACCCAGGAGTTGAAGAAGCCTTCAAGGATGCTGGTTTTGAGAAAACTTCGGATGTGAGTTCAAGGTTCGCCGTGAAAAGGCCGTATCTTTTGTATGTCGGGCACCGCGGTGAACACAAGAATTTTCAGGTTCTGGCAGAGGCAATCAAGGATTCTGCAGTCGAAGACCTCGATTTAGTTCTCGTCGGAGGAGCGGATCGAGTGCCGGAACTGGAGGGGTGGTCCGGCGTGAAGCGAAACCGGTTGCATCATCTCAAACGTATAACGGACAGCGAACTCCGTTCCCTTTATTCCGGAACAGTGGCGCTTGTTTTCCCCTCTCTTTATGAGGGGTTCGGCTTTCCACTCGTCGAGGCCATGAGTTGTGGTGCGCCGGTAGTGTCGTCAGATATTCCCTCATCGCGCGAGGTGTGCGGTGATGCCGCCGAGTTCTTTCAGCCCCGCGATCCGGCCGACTGCGTAAAGGCCATCCTGCGCGTTCAGGATCAAAAGAAAAGAGAGTCACTGATAGGCAGCGGCATTGAGCGGGCGAAGCTGTTCAACTGGTCCTCCTGTGCGAATGAGACGATTCGAGTTTATGAAGAATTGATCGCCGTTTGGTCGTCAAAAGCAACGCGGGATCACGCTTCGCCGAGGAGTAATTCGTGGGAAAGCCTTACCTAGCAAAGATGAGGGCCGGGTATCGCGAGGCCAAGCGCGTAATCAAGCATGGCCCGACCTACCCGTGGCGAAGGTATATCGCGCCGGCCAGCATCCTGCATAAGCAAGCGATTCGCGTGGAGAACGCCGGAGATGTAACGCTGTGCGTGCTTACCAGCCGCAACGATTGGCAGCCGTGCCTGTGGTCTTTGGTGAGTTTCTATGAGTTGACCGGCCTCCGGTTGCCCCTTCTGATCTACAGCGATGGATCGCTGGACGGCAATCACGTCGCCCGGATAAAAAGCATTTTCCCCGATGCCAGAATCATAGATCCAGCCGCGGCCGACGCCGCGGTAGCGGGTTCGCTTTCCCAATTCCCAAACTGCAGGGGATTTCGTTTAGCTCAGCCCTGTGCGCGACGAATCATCGATCTTCCAATTCTCTGTAAATCAAAGTCGATTCTGATGCTTGACTCGGACATATTGTTTTTTTCACGTCCTGAAGAACTTGTCGGTCAAATTGAGTCTGCACGTTCCGGGCGCTTCGTTTTCGAGCGCGATATGCAGGACGCTTACTTCGATTCGAGGGCGAGTATCAGAGAGAGATTCAACATCGAAGTAGCTGCGCAAGTGAATTGCGGAATCATGTTGGCAGACATTTCCAACTTCGACTATGCACGGATTGAGGGTTGGCTCGGTCTGGCTGCAATCGAGAAGCACCCCTGGGCTGAGCAAACTCTTTGGGCAATGTATGCGGGGCAGGGTCGGACCACTTTCCTCGGAAAAGAATACGATGTCACCATGTCGGAGCAAATCAAATCGAAAACTGTGATGAAGCATTACATCAAGCCAATTCGCGATTTCATGTACACGCAGGGAATTCCGCATCTGATCCGCTGCCTCGATCAGGGGCAAAGTTCACGGGGATGACCCTGACACGGGGAGTCACTTTTGTCCAGGGCGGGTTTGCAAGAGTGGGAGGCATTGAGACCTTCGCTGCAGATCTACTGTTGGCCCTGCGCGCCCGTAAACTTCAGGCTGAATTTGTATGTTGGAGTGGAAGCGGGCAGAGCGACATTCCAGCCCTGAGAGATCTGGCGAACTCCGGAGTGAGAATATCTTTGTCCCGCTTGCGCCATGGATGTCGCTGGGGATGGCCGGACAAAGCGATGGTTCTGCGTAGCTGGAAGCAACTGGCGGAGTCTGAAATCCTGGTGTTCGGGAAGCTTCTTCACCCAAGCGCTCACCGTCTCATTCTTCCTCTCCGGAAAAGGATGATCCTGATAACCCCTTATCGCCCGACGGAGATGTGGAAGGAGCAACGGCCAGACAGCGAGATCCTTGACTCATTCGAATCGATCATTGGCCAGACGCACGCATTCGAGGAAGATTTACGACGATTCGGATATGAGGGGAAGACCTTCTCGCTTCCATACCTGCCGCCCGACGTTCAAAGCCCGGGTGGTTGGCCAGCGACTGCGCAACTGCAGGTCGGCTTTCTTGGACGCCTCGTTCCGGACAAGAATCTCAAGTACTTGATTGTTTCATTCTCAAGGCTCAGCGCGATGGGAGTCGATGCGCAACTGCACATCTTTGGCGATGGCCCTGAACGGCATATGCTTCAGTCGCTCACCAACGAAATGAATCTCGATGCACACATCGAATTTCATGGGAACCAGGGCCGAACCGCGATTCCCGCTGCAATAGACAGTTGTCACATTTTTGCTTTCAGCTCAATAACTGAAGGACAGTGCCTATCAGCTCTCGAGATACTGGCACGCGGAAGGCGCGTTTTAGGAACCCCGGTTGGGGCATTTCCCGAGTTCTTGACCGGCCTCCTCGGCTCAGTCGCACCGCTCGACGATCCAACAGCCTTCGCAACCGCACTTAAGGCGATGGCCAAGCCAGTCCTCGAGGGAAACATAACGCCGGCAGACATTCAGCAAGCCTACCAAAGCCGATTTCCGCGCGAACAGGTGATCGAGGGATATTTGCGGGCATTCAGCTGTTCCGATTTGAGAGACCAAGAGAATAGGGCTATATGATCTGGATTTCATTCGCCGTGATGGTTGGCACAATCGTCGGGTCGCTGGCGTTATTGCGAAGCGACCGCGGAGATGCTCTCGGCATTCCGCTGATTGCTATCGGAACGTTTGCCTTCCTCTATGTCATTCAGCCATTGGCGCTTATTCTGACCGGGAGCAGCGGCATCTTTCTAACGGATGTGCAGTTTTCGAAGGGAGTTCTCATTCCGGCCCTGATGCTGGCTTTCTTCATGTGGGGCTGGTTGCATCCCGGCAGACAGAAGCAGCAGGCGGTTGCCCCCTGGGACCCGCGAGCGATGTGGTGGACCGGATTTTGGGCGGCAAGTGTTGGGCTCATCCTGTACTTGATCTTTCTCGAGCGATCGGGCGGGATCACCGCATCTTTCAGTCAAGCGCACGGCGGAGCGATGGCGTACAACCAAAACACTGCGTACATCTACGATGGGCCATGGTTGATGCTGAGCGGTTCAGCCATGATGATGTTCGGAGATCCGAAATCCAAATCGCATAGATGGAGAAGTCTGGCGCCATACATTTTTCTCGCGCTCTATTTCCTATCAGCGATCCTCACGGGCAGCCGCGGACCGCTTTTTGCGGTTGCAACGACATACTTTGTGGGTAGCTCTATCGCTCTACGCAAGAGAGTTTCTTTCGGGCAAGCCGCACGCATGCTGCTGCCGGTAGGTATCGCGGTCCTTCTGATCGTGGGGTACAGAAGTGTCCTGCATCTGGGTGAGGAATCTTCAGCGGATTCCGCCCAAGTCGACCTTCCTTCGGCGGAGACCGCTCTTGAAAATGCAGCGAGCCCGAGCGAATACGACAAGGAGCACGACACTGCAGCTCAGGAGTTCCTTTTTCACGCGGCAACGATCGAGGCAGTCGATCAAAGCGGAAGGCTGGAGTTCGGCCTGAGCTGGATCCAGTTTTTTTTCATCAATCCGATCCCGAGAGTCCTCTGGCCGGACAAGCAGAATCCGGTTTGGACCGGAGTCAACTGGGAGGACATCAACGAGTATACGGGCATTGCCATTTCTCCCGGAGCTGCGCCGGGAATCGTTGCTGATTTGTATGCGCGCTTTCACCTTTTCTCCGCGATCTTCTTCTTCGCGCTTGGTGCAGGTCTCCGGTGGCTGTTTATGGCTGCGCGTAACCTGAGTTCACCGGTTACGGCGGTTGGTTACGTCATGGCGTACGCGGTGAGCCTGAACATGTTTGCCCAGGGATTTGGCGCCACCTTTGTCCCGTTCGGGTATTCCATGGCGCCGGTTATAGCTTTTGCCTGGTTCACGAGGCATAGCCGACGGAAGGCGCAGCTGCACCAATCGAAGATGAATCTGCGCCGGGCCGCAGCTTTGCACAGCGAACAATGGTCATCGTAGCTCAGCTCGGCGCGCGCATGCATTACGCGGTGCCGGCGATCCTGCATAGAGCGGGGATGCTCGAGCGGTTCTATACCGACGTCTATGCTCCGCGAATCCCTAAACCTCTGCAAGCGCTGGCGACGCGATATGGGCCGCCGTCGTTTCGGCGATGGCTGGGACGGGTGCCCATCGATATTCCAGCGGGAAAGATCACTTCTTTTGACCTGATGGGCCTCGAATACAATTGGCGGCTGAGGCGTGCGATTTCTGCAGGATCTGCCACTGCAGCATACCTTTGGGCAGGCCAGGAATTCTGCCGACGCATCATCAATCGTGGCTTGGGGAGCGCAAGCTGCGTTTACACATTCAACTCCGCGGGACTCGAATTGCTTCGACACGCCCGCTCACAGGGGGCATTCGCGGCAATGGAACAGACCGTGGCTCCAGGCGCAGTAGAGGAAGTACTGCTGAAGGCAGAACAGTTGGACTATCCGCAATGGGCGCCTGTTGGAAGACCGGACCCGCATCGGCGCGCTTTACAGGAGCGTGAGCAAATGGAATGGGAGGCAGCGGACCTGATTCTCTGCGGCTCGGAGTTCGTTCGCGACGGGATTCGGGCGAGCGGCGGACCGGCCGACCGCTGTCGCGTGGTTCCATACGGTGTCCGCCCGCCTGCGACGGCTCCCGCGAGAGACTTCCGCCACAGTCCTCTGCGGGTTTTGACCGCCGGTGCTGTTGGCTTGAGAAAAGGCGCGCCTTATGTGCTGGCGGCCGCCCGGTCCCTGAAGGGCAACGCAGAATTCCGCATGGCGGGAGCACTCGATGTCACGAGCCACGCCAAGCAGCTTCTCAGCGCCCAAGTAAGTCTCCTCGGTGCAGTGCCAAGGTCGGAAATTCACCATCAGTTCGCATGGGCGGATGTCTTCCTGTTGCCTTCGATTTGCGAAGGCTCTGCGACAGCCTGTTATGAGGCACTCTCGTTTGGGCTCCCTGTGATCACGACTCCAAACACCGGTAGCGTGGTGCGCGATGGCATAGACGGCTTTGTTGTTCCAATCCGCGATACCGAGTCCATCATCGAGAAGCTGGAGCGATTTGATTCGGATCGCAACCTTCTTGCATATATGTCGCGCAACGCCCGGCAACGCTCAGCGGACTTTACAGTGGAGAGATATGGGGAACGACTCTTGTCAAGTCTTGGCGCCATCAACGGAGCATCTTAAGCGCCTGGCGATAGTCTGGGCCAACTTCGGCCCTTATCACATGGCACGAATCCGGGCCCTAACGCCTTATTTTGAGATGACGGCCATCGAGCTGGCCAGTTATCAGAGACTGTATCGATGGGAAAAATCGGAAACCGATGTGCCTGTGCACACGCTTAGAAGTGGCGCTTTGGAGGACCAGAACCAGTTGGGTGTCGCGTTGGACCTGTGGCGGAAGCTGAGCGCGCTCCGTCCCGCGGCTGTCCTTGTACCCGGATGGGCAACGCTGCCCGCGCTGTGCGCTGCCTTATGGGGACGAGCGCACGGTATCGCAACGCTTGTAATGAGTGAGTCGAACTTCGACGATCACCGCCGGAATAATTTGGGCGAAGCAGCAAAGCGAGCCTTTGTTAGGGTTTTCTTCGATGGCGGGATCGTAGGCGGCAAGCGCGCCGCATCTTACTTGCAACATTTGGGAATTTCGTCCAACAGGATCGCACGCGGATATGACGTTGTAGACAATGAATTCTTTTCGTCTCGTGTGGCGCGTCTCCGCAGTGAAACTGACAGTTCCGGAGCCGGAACTGGTTCTCCGTATTTCTTGTTCGTCGGCCGTCTTGCGCCAGAAAAGAACGTCTCGACGTTGCTCGACGCTTTTGGAATGTACCTGGATTCCGGTGGGAAGTGGAAGCTGATAATCGCCGGCGATGGGCCGCTGAATAATGCTCTGCGCGATCAGGCGGATTCTCATATCCGCAGCGGGGCTGTCACCTTCACCGGGCATAAGAACAATCATGAACTTGCCTCGCATTATGCATCCGCGGGCTGCTTTGTGCTGCCGAGCCTGAGAGAGCCGTGGGGCCTGGTCGTCAACGAAGCAATGGCCTCTGCTCTGCCGGTGATCGTCTCATCGCGTTGCGGTTGCGTAGACGATTTGGTGGAGGACGGATCGAATGGGTTTGTCGTCGATTCCAGCACCGCATCGAGCATAGCCGCGGCGTTGACGCGCATGTCCAACCTCGATTCGGAGACACGAGTGAAGATGGGTGAGCGGTCCCAGTCGATCATTGCAGGCTATTCCCCGGAACGCTGGGCTCGAGAGGTCCATCGGATCGTGGGCGCCGTCGGGAAGGACAATTCAGCTAATGAGTTATGACCACTCAACAATTGCCTGCTGGGGAGGTTGAGCCGAATGTGTCCTTCGCAAATTGGGCTGCGCTTCCTCACCGCTTCGACTCCGCGGCTTGCCAGCGAAGGGATCCAAGCTCAAATTCTGCAATCGCGGACGAGGCTGGTTTTTCTAACTGGGCCGGTCTCTCGCGCTGCGGGCGGCCTCTTTGATGCGGTACGGAACCTTGCGCTGGAAGTTGAAGATGGGAATCTCTATTCGCCTTCAGTCATGGGTCTCCGCGAGCCCAATTTTGAACGTGACCAGCCTCTGTGGGGAAAGGTTGAGACCCGGGCATTCCGGGTGCGCGGCCCTTTTTTCTTCGGTTATGCACCTGAAGTGTCCAAAGCATTGCATTTGAAGAATCCGGCGCTGATCCACGTTCATGGCCTATGGATATATCCATCGGTTGCAGCAATTCAATGGTCGAGTCGCAGCAAACCATATGTAGTTAGCCCACACGGAATGCTGGATCCGTGGGCATTGAGGAATTCGCGATGGAAAAAACGTATCAGCGCCGCGCTCTATGAGAACCGTCATCTGCGAGGAGCCGCATGTCTGCACGCACTCAACCGTCCGGAAGCCGAAGCAATGCGTGCCTACGGGCTCAAGAATCCAATTTGTGTCATTCCAAACGGGGTGGAGTTACCCGTTGAGCCGGAAGCAAAGTCATCCTCGCGGGAAGAAACTTGCAATCTTCTGTATCTGGGAAGGATTCATCCGAAGAAGGGTTTGACCCTGCTTGTGGAAGCATGGTGCAGAGTTCAGCAGGCGGCCCAAGCATCAGGATGGCGCCTGATTATTGCAGGCTGGGATCAACTTGGACATCGGTCGGAACTTCAGGCGCTCGCTGCGAAACTGCATTCGGGATCGAGTATTGAGTTTGTTGGCCCCCGGTTCGGAGAGGCCAAGTCAGCCTCATTTCAGAAAGCGTCTGCATTCATTCTGCCGAGCTTGAGTGAGGGATTGCCGATGACCATCCTGGAAGCGTGGTCCTCGCGGTTGCCCGTATTGATGACGAGAAACTGCAATCTCCCCGAGGGTGCCAGGGCCGGAGCCGCCATCGTGATGGAGGCGCATGTGGAAGGCATTTGCGGAGCATTAAGCAAGCTCTTTTCGATGGACAGGGTTGAGCGCGAGGCCATGGGTGCGAGAGGCCGCCACCTGGTTGAAGAGCAGTTTCGTTGGCCACGCATTGCAGACCAGATGACGCAAGTGTACGACTGGGTTCTTGGCGCCGGTCCGCAGCCCGCTTGTGTGCTGAATTAAATTTCGAGGAACGCGCTTGTCCCAGCTGGATTTATCTTCGTATGACAACTCCTGGTACTCGCCGGGCCGAAGCAGTGCGGTCAGGGCATTGTGGTTTTTTGCCGGAGCGCCAATCGTACGTTGTCAATTGCTGCCGTTTTCCTCGGTTCGGCGATTCATTCTCCGCTGTTTCGGCGCGAAGGTGGAACGGGGAGTTGTGCTCAAGCCGGGCGTGCGCGTGAAATATCCGTGGCGGCTTTCCATCGGTGCGCACAGCTGGATTGGAGAGGACGTTTGGATAGACAATCTCGTTGAGGTCAGGATTGGTGCGAACGCCTGTCTTTCTCAGGGCGCGTACCTTTGCACTGGGAATCACGACTGGTCCGACGAGTTCTTCGGACTTCAGGTGCTTCCGATCGTGCTGGAAGATGGCTCCTGGGTGGGCGCAAAAGCGTTGATATGTCCCGGCGTAACGATTGGACAATGCGGCGTGGCTGCAGCAGGAAGTGTGGTGACGAAATCCATACCGGCGTTTGAAATCCGCTCTGGAAATCCGGCGCAATTCGTGAGGCGGCGTATCTTTCGCCAGACCGCGCGCGGTTCAGAAGACCGCGTCACGGAATACTCAGATGCAAGTCCGTTGAAGTAAGAAAGCCCGATTGACAGACCAAGACCAGAGCGCTCGAGCTCGATTGTGAAAATCGCGTTACTGAGCGAAGCGACGCGTTCAGTATCGATATTCAATTTCTCTAATATTCACGGGGGATCGATATAAGTGGGCTTATCGTAGTGATCACACGCCACACGCGGATCGTGCTATTGAATCAGTCTTGTTTAGCCGACTCCATCGCGATCGGCCATTTCCCAGAGTGACACCGCATTTCTCAAATATGAAAGCACTTGTTTTTTATCACTACCTCTATCCCGACGACGTCATCAGTTCCGTGCACTTTAGCGACCTTTGCCAAGGCTTGGTGGAACGGGGCTGGGAAGTCACAGGGTATTGTTGCACCCGTAGTTGCCGGGATCCTCTCCTTACGTTTCCGCGGTCGACTACCTGGAATGGAGTGAAGATCAGGAGGATATGGAGACCCGGGTTCTCGCAGTCAAGTTCACTTGGGCGTCTTCTGAACTCCCTATGGATGATCGCTGCATGGAGCCTGCTCGCGTTCAACCCTTTGTTGCGCGTATCTCAGTTGGTAATTGGCACCGATCCTGTCTTGAGCGTTCTTGTGGCTCTGCCCTGGAAACTGGTTCGACCACGGGTACGAATAGCCCATTGGTGTTTCGACCTTTACCCGGAAGCGGCGATTGCGGACGGGCTTTTTCCTGAGAAGGGGCTGATTGCCAGGACGCTGAGATGGATGTTGAAGGCCGCGTATCGTCAATGCGATCTAGTTGCAGATTTAGGTCCGTGCATGAAGGCTCGTTTGACCAAATACGTAGGAGCACAGCAGCCCTCAACGACGATACCTGTCTGGGCAATTGTGGAGCCGGAGGCTCCAATCGCGGTTGACGAAACGGAGCGGCAAGGCTTATTTGGCGATGCCAAACTGGCGTTGCTGTACTCGGGCAACTTCGGCAAGGCACATTCCTACAAGGAGGTGTTCGATGTCGCCGGCGGTTTTTTGCCGAGCGAGGCCAGATTTGTGTTCGGCGCAAGAGGGAATCGCGTGGGAGAGCTTGTCCAGGCAATTAGGACAGGCCCGCCGAATGTAAAGATGGCTGAATTCGCCACGCTAGAGGCTCTGGAAAAGCGGTTGGCAGCAGCGGACATTCATGTCGTAACGCTGCGCTCGGAATGGACAGGCGCGGTTGTTCCTTCGAAGTTCTTTGGAGCTATCGCGGCGGGACGGCCAGTTCTCTTCATCGGCAGCGCATCTTCGGGAATCGCCAGCTGGATCGAAGAGTTCCGTATCGGTTGGGTACTCGATTCCGGGCGCGCGCCGGATGCGAGTTATCAAATTGAGGTTGGACGAATTGTTAGAGAGTTGAAGGAATTGGCTGAAGACAGGACTCTGCTGGAGAAGATGTTCAGTCATTGCCACAGCGTCTACCAGGACAATTTTTCAAGACAACGGACGCTGGACCAATGGAATCGGGAGCTAGCGGCATTGGTATCTGATGACGCAAAGTTATTTGGCTTGGGATTGAGCACAGTTTTGCCCGATCGTTCGTCCAGGCTTGGAAATCCGCCGCTCTTGAATTCACTCCGCACAAAACCAGTTGGCGAAAGAGGGCACAGATCATGAAGAGAATACTTGTCGCTCGTGGCGGCGGATTCATCATTATCCAAGCTGGCGCGCCGTGCCGAATTTCTTTCATTCGCTAAGCTGCAGCGCTCAATTTACATGAGCCGGTTTGATTCCCATCCGGCAATTAAAGATCGGAATGTCGCGATTCTTTGAAAGGTCTATAGGGGTGGAACGGATTCTTAGGATGGAAGAGGCCAAAGGTCACTCCACCCGACTTGTTTTCAAGCTCACTTCACCCGCAATGGAAGGCAGAATATGTACTCGATGATCTTTCTCGCCGCCGCATCCTTTGCGTTGTCTCTGATGCTTACCCCGCTATTCCGGGACATGGCGCTTCGGCTTAAATTGGTGGACAAGCCGGACAACCATCGCAAGATTCACAGTCGGCCCATCCCCCGGATCGGAGGAGTCGCAATTGCAGCGTCTGTTGCGGCAGCATTTGGTCTGTTATTCCTTTTCAGACTGAGGGCAGGGCTGCTCCTTTCGGCTGACGCACCCTTTGCGCTTCGTCTACTGCCGGCGGTCGCTGTTATCTTTTGCGTCGGACTGGTCGACGACATTTTTCAAGTCCGGCCTATGTATAAGCTTGTCGCGCAGATTGTCGCGGCAATTCTGGCTTGGGAAAGCGGCATACATTTGAGCTCCATCGGGATGCACAATTTCCCGGTGATATTGAGCTTTGTGCTAACGATCATTTGGATTGTTGCATGCTCGAATGCAATGAATCTGATTGATGGAGTCGACGGGCTCGCGGCGGGCGTTGGATTGGTTGCTTCGGTCACTACGCTCATTGCTGCGCTTTTTCACCACAACATTGAACTCGCATTTGCGACGGTGCCGCTCGTTGGTGCATTGCTTGGGTTCCTACGGTTCAATTTTAGCCCGGCGTCTGTGTTCCTAGGCGATTGCGGAAGCCTGACGCTCGGGTTTCTGCTCGGCTGCTACGGCATAGTGTGGAGTGAGAAGTCGACAACTCTACTCAGCATGGTCGCGCCGCTGATCGTGCTCTTCGTCCCACTTCTTGACGCGAGTCTTGCCATCGTTCGGCGATTCCTTCGACAGCAGCCGATATTCAGCGCTGACCGTGGGCATATTCACCACAAGTTGCTTTCCCAAGGCCTGCCGCCTTGGCGTGTGGCGCTGATTCTCTATGGTTTCGGCGGGCTCGCGGGTGTGGCTGGCCTCATCCTCACCGCGAAGCAAATCACATACCATAGCTTCGTTGTTATTATCGTTCTTCTTGTAGCCTGGCTGGCCATCCAGCATCTTGGATATTCGGAGTTGAGCGTCGCGGGCAGAGCCGTTTTCGGCGGAGGATTCCACCGGCTGCTCAATGGGCAGCTCAACCTCGCAAAGTTTGAACAGGAATTAATGGCGAGCCACACGATCGAAGAAATCTGGGAACTGCTCTGCAGAGATAGCCCCGAATTCGGATTTTCAGTAATCGAGTTACGTATCGATGACGAGGTTCAGCTCAGGAGAACCGGTAGGGGCTGGCAAATTCGAGTGGATTTTCCAGGTCGCGGTTACGTCGTTCTCAAGCGCGCAAGCGGATCTCGAAGGTGGTCTGCCGCGGGAGTCCCGTTTATCGATTGCATCGAACGGGTGTTTTTCAAGAGACTTGACGAGTTGAAACCGCGCGAATCGGAATTGCCTGCATATGCTCAAGCTGACTAGTTCCCGCTTGCAACAGCTTTGGGCCCTGCTCGTAGTAACAATTGTGCTCGCGTCACTGTTGCCTTTCTTGGGTATTCAAACCAACATTCTCGATGCCTATTTCAATGCCCACTGGGTTCACTTTCTCACTTATGTAGCCGTATCGATTCTTCCGTTGCTGGCTTGGCGGCGAAATACGGGCTTGGCTATCTCGATGGGGATGGCGGTGCTTGGAACAGGATTGGAGATAGTGCGCGCCATAGAGGAAGTGCGATCGCCTGACATTCAGTACATTGTGATCAATACTCTTGGGGTCGCGGCCGGCGTACTATTGGGGTTGAATATCTTGACGCTCCGTTCTCGCAAGAGTCAAGCTGACACATGATCTATAGATGGTCGATTATTAGCTGCCTGGGTTCTTAAGTAAGCTGATCCCGGATTAGAAATCGCACGAGACATTTGAACCAGGTGGAGCACATTGATTGCTCATTATGACGATTTCAATCAATTCCCATCTCAGCTGCAATGCGATTGAGTTGAGCCAGCCTCGTTTCCACTTCCTTTAGCTCTTCGAGCATCGTAGTTACTCGGCTAAGATCGCAAATGGCCGGAACACTTTGGAGCTTTGGAAGCACATTGTCAATTCCATTTCGAAATCGGACCACGCTTGAATTCTTCAATGCACCCCCGATATCGCACAAGGACTTGCCAGCTGCCCTCAACTCTCTCTCGAGCGCAGCCCGGCGTCTTTTCGCCTCACCACGCTCCTTTACCAGTCTCAAGATTGCGTTATCTTGCTCGTCGATCATCATGAATAGAACCCCCAACACTTCGCATCTGAACCAAGCCGATAACGGGTCGTGGAAGGCTCGAGCGGGGCAACTCCTGTGTTAGCTATGGAACTTGAGGCGGACCGATGAGCGGGGTTGTCACCGGTGTTGCAGTGCCTAGAAACTGTGTAATTGTGTCCGAGCCGAAGTTGGAGACCCAAATATTCCCACTTGAATCGAGCGCGATGCCGTAAGGCTCATGAAGGTTTGCGTCCGCACCGAAGCCAGACGCAGGGGAGAGTGGCTGGCCGGGACTTGCGCCACTCGCCCCCTGCAATTCAGTCAGGGTTTCCCCCTCCCAATTCGCCACCCACACGTTCCCCGATCCATCGACTGCTATTCCATTGGGATGCTTGATCCCCCCTCCCGTAAGATCGCTGGATACCACTGTTACCGTTCCGTTGTTGTTCAGTTCCAATTCGCTGATGCTACTCGAAGAATAGTTGGCAACCCAAACGTGCCCTTTCGACGCGCTTGTTGATATTCCGATTTGATCGGTGGCAATGCCGGAAGGCGCATCCCCACCGCTAGCAATCACGCTGATAGTCCCTCCATTCGGGGATATCGAAACTACCGAGCCGGGACTGTCTGATCCGTTTGCGAACCAGGCATTATGGTTCGCATCAATCGCCACAGCATCAGGACCTGCGAGTTGGCCTGGGGTTCCCCATCCACCGCTTGCGGATATTGCAGAACCGGTATTGGAGAGTTTGGAGGCGGTGCTATCGCCCTGGTTGGCGGTCCAGATGCTTCCATCCGTGTCCGTGGCGACCGCTACAGGGAAGTAAATGCCTCCTCCATAAAACGCGGAGCCTACCTGACCGGAGCTGTTCAGCTCCGAGACGCTGCCCTGGCCGCCATTCACGCTTGTCGTCTGTTGATTTGTGACCCAGACGCTGCCGTGAATATCAATCGCCAACCCGTAATTCTCCCAAAGCGTGCCATCGGTGAATCCGCTCGATGACGACAACGGCTGGCCTGTACTGGAGAGCTCAGTTGCGGAACTGCAAGGACTATTTGAACCACAGAAATTCGCAGCCCACACATTTCCGAGGGCGTCGATCGCAATTGACGCAGGAAGGTCGAGTCCGCCGCCATTAAATGTTATGGCAATCGTCCAGTCGTTGGGAGCAAGGCCTAAACCCGGCTGGAACGGTGACTGCGGCGCTACTAAAGCAAAGAGGGCGGCAACATTATTGGACGGATTCCGGGCAATGTCCAAAGCGGCGCCAATCGTGTCGGTCGGAAGCGATCCCGATGGAGGCATGGCCGCGCTAAAGAGTGCGTCGCATGCAGTGGATCCCGAAGAATTGATGCAGGATGCCAGAATGTCGGCCAACGTGTAAATCTTCGCCGTAGGCAGGAGAGCGCCCGTCGGGGCTGAAGTTCCTGGCGAAGTTCCATTTGATATATCAACAAGGCTATTGAAGTTCGCGAATGCGTTTGTCAATCCCTGTGCATTAGTGGAACTTGTACCAACCTGTGCCCCGGGGCCAAGAAACGGAGCCAGCGCCCACACAGACGCTACGGTTGTGACCTCATTCATGTTGATAAATGATAGCGAGCTGAGTTCGCCGCAAGGACCAAGAGCTGCCATCAGGGAGATGTAAGGATTGTTCGATCCAAGTCCAGGATCGCCTCCGGTCGCGACAAGATATGTCGGAACAGTGGAGGACGGACAAGTGTAGTCCGAGGCGGTGAATGTGAAATCGCCGTTGCTATCAGAAGTGATGGCCGGCGAGAGTAACGGTTGCGCCGAGACGCCATATCCGCTGGATCCCGCGGCATACAGCTGGATTTGCGCCCCCGATACCGGAAACTGTCCGCCGAGCGTCCTACCTTTAATGATAGCGGAAGCCGGCGTAGGAATCGGTTCCTGATCGATCGATCTGCTTCCACCGCATCCGGCAATCAATATCAACGAAAGAAGCAAAGATCCAATTGCGGGTTTCGCAATTCGAGTATTGTGGACTACTCCCCTCATTGTGCCCTGCTCCCGCTTATATGCCTCTTGATGCTGCCTGCTAGCACAACCTCGAACAAATAGTGTACTGTAGACAGCAAATTTGGCCGGCTCAAACCGGCATTTTCTTGAGGTGCGCCCCGTTTTTCCGCTGATCGTAATGAATTGAATTTCACCTGGGTAGGCAATTTGAGGATGTGACGCCTCGCCAGCATTCACAGACCCAACGCAATCTCGTTCCCGCCGGAATGTTATTGCAGTATAAAGAGGCTCCTGTGCTAGGAGCATGACAACCTGATGAATAAATGTCCAACCAAAGGTTGCTTGAGCGCTTCTGCAGCGAAGTGTCTCCATGGAGGTGTCGAGAAGTATTGGCGGTCAGCGTCGAGCAACGGCGTCTATTTCCGCGCACTCTCCGTCGGCTTACCGGATTCCGGTTGCAACTGACGCGAAAGCCATCCTGTTAGCCCGGCCGTCTTCCATGCCTCAGCATGCGCGGTCCTATCCTTATACTGCACCAACTTGTCGCTTGGAACCGCGGCGGCGATCTTGTCTCTTGCGGCGGGAGGAGTATTTGGATAATCCATAATTTGTTGTACGCGAAGCGCGCGGTCGTTCAATGCCGGGATGGAGGCAATCGGTTCGACGTAGGACGCCTTCTCCAGGAATCCCGGAGTAAGGTAGGTTGAGCGCTCATTCTCCGGAACGATAGGCGAACTTTTCAGCCAATTGGGCCAGTCGCCCCACGGGTTCAGCACATCGATCGCTCGGATCCTCGGATCCGCGGCCGCCGCGAGAATGGCAATGGAACCGCCTGATCCCTGGCCGAACATGCCGACTCCGTCGACGTTCAAATCGTCGCGCCGCGCCAAATAATCAATGATCAACTGCACGTCATGCGCTGAAGACGCCAGGCTCTCCTGCAATTCCGGAATAAACCACTCCTTCATGGGACGACCGCGAAAACGCTCGCCGGTCAGGGCCGAAACGAATCCGACAGCTGCCAATCCATTCTGCGTTGCGCCCAAACACCAACTGTCTTCCCTGAAGCGGTCAATGTCCGATGGGAAGCTGTAAAGATAAAGCACCACCTTCGGCTTGGCCACTCCGTGAGGCCTCACGATCCAAATATCGACGGGGTCTGCAGACCGCCACTGCAAGCGAATCAATTCGCGGCTGTAATTGGCCGTTTCCGCGGCCCCTATGCTGGCGCCATCGATAGCCGGCCGCAGAACTTTCCGGTCTACTGGCAATCGCGTCCAATCCTCCTTTCCGTTGTGGACCGCAAGCTCCACAGTTTGCGCGGACCCCAGGCCTGCCGATGCGCCGATGAAGATAACAAAGAGCAATAAGCTGCGAAACATGGACACCTCAACAAACAGAGATATAGGACAGAGGGCTTTCTATACCGATTAAAGCGCGCATCATCTCTTGAGACTGAATCGAAGAGATCGAATCGGACAATACTGCTTTCTCGAAGTAACACGGGCAGGCCAGCCTTTTGAGCCTTCCTGCCCGTGGGTGGTAAACCAAACTGCAAATTCTTACTGGCGGCGGGACACGTTGCCGGTAGATACGCCGTTATCGGCGTTATATTGGCCATCAGCCTGGTAGGAGTAGGGGAGACCGCCCACATCGCCACCAGCTTCCGCCGTGGCGCTGGGGTCTCCGTTGGCGGGCGTGCCTCCAGGGTAGGTAACTCCCGGGGGCGTAAAGTGAGAGCGTACAACTTCCATCTGCGAAACGAGGACAAAGTCGGGGTAGTTGGGAGTTACGAAGCTCTGAGCGTCGGAAATCAGTTGGGCTAAGGCAGACTGTTGGGCGGCAGCCGAAACCATGCGCAGGTTGGACCAGATGGGATAGCTTCCATCCTTCACGTGTGACAGGGACACGTTGCCGATCAAGTCGTCTTTAATGGTCGGAATTTCGCCATTCGTGTAGACCTCCTGAATAGGATCGACTCCATCCACGGAGAGATACTTGACGGTTCCGGGCGTTGCAGACGAGAAGTTCGACTGGCTCCAGAAGGCGTACCCAAGGGAGTCCGTAACGTTCTCGACCGCCGCGACCATGTTTCCGGTTCCGATCACGCGGCTGCGCGTGCTGTTGCCAACCGAGGTGCGCGTGTCCTGTTCCTGAAGTGGGTTGTAAGGAGTTCCCGTCCCCCATGTTTTTCCACTCGTGGCTGAACCATAACCTGAGTCGGGAGTGTATCCGACGGTGGCTCCGACACAGTAGGAGAGTGGATAGGGGCCGGAGTAGGGTTCATTGGCTGTCCCTGTGGCAGGGTTACCCGTGTTCACCGCCGCGAGCCCGATGTCCTGCGACGTCTGGCTCTCGATACTGTTGGGGATGTTGTACTCCATGGTATTGTAGGTTCCCGATACCGCTTCGCGAATCATCACGTTGATGGGAACGGTTGGCGTGGTAAAAGCCTGGGGCACCATGTCAATCGACGTTCCGTAGGTTCCGTCCAGATACCCGGCCAGCGTGCCGCGGTTGACATTGTTGACCGCGAGACTGCCGAGCCCGTTTACGTTCCTCGGACTCACGATGACCAGTATCGGCGTTGCGCCGAGCGACTGCACTACCCAGCTGTTGCCGGTCCCGTTCGCGATCGATGCATGGGTAGCCGGGTCGGTGCCCTGGATGGCGAAGTTGTTGACGTGGAACGACCCCCCGAGCAGTGCGTAGCCATTGTTAATTGTCCAGGTGGCGCCAGCGATCGTCGTGGCCACATTCGCGTCCGTCGTCTGCAGACCGAGGCCTACGTAATTAGTGCTGCCGCCGACGTTCTGGTTGCAGGGAGTGATGGCGCGAAGGGTCGCGAACAGCGCGTCTTCGGGCCGGATATCGGTTGCGGCCACGTTGATGCTCGTGCCCAGCCCCGAACCGTTATTGTTGTTGATTGCAGCTTCAACCGCGGACGGTATGTTGGTGCAGGTGGTCCCGGGAAGCGCCGTGCCGCAGGTGGCGGAAAAACTCCCGTTTGTGTTGACAACGCACGAAGGAGACGCGAAGAAGCACCGGTTGCCGAGCACAGAATCGGTGTTCATAAAGAAGTTGATGGAGTTGGCGGCGCCGCTCCAGCCCGAGCAGACACCGGGCGTGGCGGGTACCCAAGTGACCCACGCAGCGGCCGTGTCCGTTGTGCTTACGGAGTTCGCCGAGTTCGTAGTATCCGTGCGGGCGTCAACGATGTTGAAGCCCTTGGTGCTGTTGATAAAGATGCAGCCCTGTTCTAGATACGAAGCCTGGCCGGCTTCCTGGTAGCTCGCCGAGGAACCCATGATGGCGAGGTTTACACTCGCAGCGTGGAGGTTTACGCTGGCCGACGCGAAAGACAAAACCGCAGCGGCAACGACGAAGAGATATTTCATTTTCATAGTTCTGCTCCTTGTGTGGTCGTTAGATTTTGCGGTTCTCAAGCACAACTGAGGGAATCACCGCGACGGTTTCAAAATGTGAGGTGAAATTTGGGCCATGACGGCACAACATCCTCAGCCATTCCTTATACTGCGAGCGAAGCGTTGGCAGTTTGAATTTTTGGTGGAATTCTTCTGAATTAACGCAAAAATCACATCTCACGCGAGCGGTCGTTGCAACACTTGAGTTGCAGCACATTTCTTGCGCAATCTGTCAGACATTTGTATTGCGCAACTCTTCGATTGTCAGACGATTGCACTACAGATCGGCGTGATAGTAGCGAGTTATTTGGTTGTGTTCCGCGCTAACTAAAATTGACGCCTTTTTCATCTACGCTCCGGTGTAACTCAGCTTAGTATTCACGCAGGATTTCTCTGAGCCATTCGCTCCATCGTTGTCGCGAGAATGATGGCTTCCGGTTCACAACCACAAACAGGAGATGCCGTCGATGCGCGTTGCGGGGTTTGCATCCTTGATTCTCGAAAGCGATAACGTGTCGGGTAATTCCGGGAGCCGGACTTTTTCTTTCGTGACTGCCAAAATGAGTTTTGATTCAACAAGCCACATACGGTTCGCGCAGGATTGCCGCGACTGAACAAAGGAGCTACACCGTGAGCAAAACCAGATCGTCCCAAGTTCTAACAATGATGAGGGGTGTCCAGCGCCAGGTTCTTCTTCCGGCAGCGGTGTTGGCCTCTTCAAGCGTGCTGCTCCTGTCCGGGTGCGGCTCGTCCTTCAACCTCGGACCGACTACACCAGAACCAGCGGTGGTTGCTGACATGCACGGCATCGTGCACGGCGGCCAGGCTGCTGTTACAGGAGCAACGGTAAGCATTTACGAGATTCCGAACACAGCGAGCGGTGGCGCCAACCCTGCCGCGGGATATGCAGCAGCGCTTCCCACGGCTATCGGTACGGCTACAACAGATTCAAGTGGAAACTGGTCCGTCTCAGGACTTCCGTCCTGCGTCAGCGGTTCCGATGAAATCTACCTTGTGGCCTCCGGCGGCAAGGAAATCGGCAACTCAACGACGAACTCTGCTCTGGTTCTCACTTCGGTGGGCGGTCCGTGTGGAGCGCAGTTCACCTTCAACTTCGACATTAACGAAGTCACGACAGTGGCCACGGAGTTTGCGCTGGCCGGATTCTCCAGCGATTACCTGCACGTGGGCACGAAATCCACGAACACCGTTGGTTTGACCAATGCATTTGCGACCGTAAACAACCTGGTGAATCTATCCATAACCGGAGGCTCCGCGCGAACGGTGACACCCGCCTATACCACGGCGCCGGCAAACACCACACCCGATGTCTTTTCCAGCATCCCTCCATACGACACGATCAACACACTGGCGAACGTGCTGGCAAGCTGCGTGAATGCCGCTGCGGGCGCCAGCGATTCGGCGTGCACCACTCTGTTCTCGTACACTGGCGGTTCGAATTCGCTGGCTGTTGGTCAGAACGGCGTGCAAGGGCCCGTGGCCGGCAACACAGCCGATGCGGCGCTCTACATTGCGCACAATCCCGGACTTCCATCGTCCTCCGGTTTCACAGAGAACAATGTCGCCGCGGTTTGGGGATTACCCGCTCCGCAAGCGCCCTTCGGTCCAACTCTCGCCGCGGCTCCAAACGACTTCACTCTGACGGTGAACTTTGTTAGCGGTGGTCTGGGAGGCTCGTCGCTCGGCACCGCCGCAGGCGGAAATAACCTGGCTATCGACACGAGTGGCAATCTTTGGGTTCCCGACTCCAGGCGGAAGACGGTGAGTGAATTGAACAATCTGGGCGCGCCAATTTCGCCCACCACGCAGATCAGCGGCACCACGCTCATACAAGCGGGAGGCTACTCCGGTCTAAGTCTTAACTCGCCGGGCAGAATCGATACCGACTCGTCTGGAAATGCATGGGTCGCCGACGCCACCAACTGCTTGATCGGGCTCAGTCCCAGCGGTTCGCCGCTGACCGGCTCTCCCTTCACCTCAGCCTGCCCGACCACTGGCGCCAAGAGCGTGGCCGTGAGCAACGACGGCAATGTCTTCATTGAAGGCGGCAGTTTCATCGCGGCTGTTACCGATCCTGCCGGTGGGTCGGTGACAGGCTTCCCGGTTTCTTCAGGCTTTACCGACCTCACCACATTCATTGGGCCGGATGAGGCGGGCAACGTATGGTGGACCGACGGCGGAAATAACAACGGCGGCTACGTTACCGGCGCAGGCAGCGTGACCACGGCGTATTCGGGAGAGTTTGGTGGCGGTCCCCTCGGCTTTGGAGCCTTCGGTCCGCTAACCGGAAACGGCAGCAACGGCAGCCTGTCCTTGTGGATTCCCGAGACTTCGGACGATATCCAGCCTGTGAATGCGGTCTCCCCGTTCAGTGCTGGGAGTGAGTTTATTCCTGTTACCGGTGACGGAATGGAGGAGATTCAGGCCGATGGGATTGGACGATTCTTCTGGACCAACACCGGCCAAAGTCCTGTTCCTCCGAACGTGACTGTATACAACAGCAGCGAGACGCAGGTTTCACCTGCCAACACCGGTTACACCGGTGGTTCGGCGCTGACAAACCTCGATAGTCCGTATGGGATGGTCATCGATCAATCGGGCAATGTCTGGGTTGTCAATACGGTCAACTACAATGCATTGCACAAGACGGGACCGTATGGCCCGGATTACGTTGGCAATGGCTCCAGTGCAACCAACTTGACGGAGTTCGTCGGACTCGCGGCGCCGAGTCAACCCGTGAACGCGCTGAACGCAGCGAACAGTACTTACGGAGTGAAGCCCTAAGCCGGAACGGTCAGGCTGCGGAACCGGAACTCAGCAGCCTGCCCGTACTCAACGATTCATGACGCGGGCCCGGCTTTCGGCTAGTTCGAAACAGGCAGGCGGCGAAAGAGAAACTGCAACATTGACACATGGCCCAAAAGCCATCGAACTTTCAAGGAGAACCACCGTGAAGAAACTTGGATACATCCTTCCTGTCGCGTTGCTCATGCTAGCAGCGACTATGCGCGTAAAAGCGCAGGACGGCGGTTGCGTCGACTCGCCGGAAAACCCGACTGCAATCCTGGCTCTGGTTGGAATGGCTGCAGTCGGAATCAATCACCTGCGGAATCGCTTTGGCGGCCGCAAGTAAGTCCGGGATAACGACATCTCGCTTATTGGGATCCAAGATACGAACCACCGTCGGGCCCTTCCTGTTGACCGGTTGGACCTGGCGGTGTGCGTTTTTTGGGATCACACTTTCTCGATTCCCGCTCACTGGATTCTTTTCAGCCTGCTGTGACGGGGAGACCAATACTCAGGCTAAGCGGGCTTCGGCGCATCGCTGCAAGGGGAGCTTCATTGAATACTGGGCCGCGCACTGCAAGACAATCAAGACCTAGGGCGCGGTGCATCTACATTTATGTAGGGTCCGCGTTGCTGCTCGCGCTACTCGCTGGTTGCGCCAGCTCCGGAGCACCTGTCGTGGGGCCCATAGAATTCGTTGATAGCTCCGGCACATCGGTTCCTCCTCTTAGTTCGCTGGCCGTCAACGGAGTCGTGTACTTAGTCGCGACCGTTACCAATGACAACGAGCAGCTTGGAGTAAGCTGGACTGCCAACTGTGGTTCGCTGCCGCCGGGCGGCGGAACCAACGGAGTGATCAGCACGGTTTGTGGGGCCTTTTCTCCGGGAGTGACGGCGTCGGGTCCGGTTCCAACCTATCCCTCCACAGGCATTATCGCCGAATATTCGGCGCCTTCGGTGATCCCAAAGGGGAACACCGTGACCATCACGGCGCACGCGGTCAGCTTGCCATCGGTCACTTCGAGCGTGACCTTGACGATTGTGGCTGCAGGACAGGCCGCGACGCCTGCGATTGAGTCGCCTGCAGCGCATTCTGCGAAGAACGTAGAAAGCGTGGGACTCTAGCACGATGCGATGGCCACGCTACAAAGCGGTTGAGGGAAATCACCAACAAATAATGATCATGCCGACCGACAAACGGAAGCTGTCTCTTATTGGCTGCAGCTCCCTGCTGGCGAATAGGTCCAGCCAAAGACCACATCGCGTAGCTGTTTTCAGCACTGCGCGTGAATCCTGGATTTGTCTTCGGCACAACAGGCCGAATTGCATTGGCCGGCAATCCGTTCTATTGCTCTCCCTCTCGATCTTCATCGCGATCGTGGCAACCGGATGCTCCGTGGCAAGGCCGAGCCTGGGTGCAATTTCCGTGACGTCTCCGAATGGAACAAGCTCGGCGCAGGTGACTTCGGTCGTTGTCAGCTTATCGGTTGACGTCACCTTATCGGTCAGCAATGACCCCACGGGATTGGGCGTGGACTGGTCTCTTGTCTGTGGCGGAAGCGCGGTTCCGGGGTTCACTACGAATGTTTGTGGGACGATAACTCCGGTGCATGTCGGTAGCAACATCAGCATGGTGTATCTCGCGCCGGAATATGTCCCGATCGGAAACACAGTGACTCTGACGGCGAATGCGACGAGCGATCCGTCACAATCCGTCAGCGTCACGCTTACTATCCTGCCACAGCCGGTTGTTGTCGAGTTTTCTCAAGGGTTTTTGCCTCCCGCAGGCTTGGCGGTAGGCGGAACAGCCCAAATGGCGGCGACTGTAACAAACGATCCCACATACGCCGGGGTGAACTGGACCGTAACTTGCGGCAGCGCAGCGTGCGGTTCATTCAACCCAACGGTGACTGCCAGCGGATCGAACCTGGCTGCCACTGTCTACACTGCGCCAGCGGCCATCCCTTCCGGGGGCACTGTTACCGTAGCTGCCACCTCCGTCTACGACAGTACGAAGTCGGTGAGCGCGGTGATTCAAATCAATCCGATTTCGGTTGCCGCGACAATCTCGCCGAACCCGGTGCCGGAGGGCGGTCACGCGACGTTGACTGCAACCGTTTCCTGGGACCTGATGGAAGAGGGCGTCACTTGGGCTGTTCCATCGTGTACCGCTTCAGACTGCGGCACCATCACACCCGGTACATGCAGCGTTGGTGCAGCCGCAGGCACAAACAGCTATACGTGCACGGCAATTTATACGACGCCTGCGTCGCTTCCTGCTGGAACAACATCGCTGAAGGTTTCAGAAACCGCGACGTCGAAAGCCGATCCCACCAAGAGTGGAGCAGCCAGCTTTACAGTCGCACCACCGCCACCGATCAGCGTAAGTGTGGGGGCCACGCCGGCAGCTGTGCAGGTGGGCGGAACGACGTCGCTTTCCGCCATTGTTTCCTATGATTTCAGCGATTCCGGAGTGAACTGGCAGTGCAGCCCCGCATGTGGCCTTACCAGCAGCACAGTGCCTTCATCCACGACAAATACGAGTGCGACCTACACCACAAACTACATACCGTTTGTGTCGATTCCCGCAGGCAGTGCCTCTACTCCGGTTGTTGTAACGGCGACCTCGATTGCCGCGCCGGCAAGCGACCCCACCGGATCCGGCTCGACCACGCTAACTGTCTATCAGCCGATATCCGTTGCACTCACCACTCAGCCCGTCACAGCAGGAGTGCCTGCTACCTTCAGTGCAACAGTGACAAACGACATCGCGCCGGGAGGAGTCGATTGGACGGCTACAGGTTGCCTGAGCGCGAATTGCGGCACATTTAACTCCGGGAATCCAAACGCTCCTGATCACACAGCAAGCGGCGCAAGCATTACATACACCGCTCCAGCGAACATTCGATGGCCGAGCACGAATCCCACGGTGACGATTCGAGCGACATCAACTGCTTCCGAGACCATTCCACCTTTGCAAATGGCTTCGGCTCAGGTTGCTGTCACACCGACGACGTTTGTGCAATTCGTTCCGTTTGCGCCCAGCAATCTCCCGGTTGGGAATCCAAACGCATCGTCGCCCACGCTGGTTAATTTGATCGCGACCGCGGTCAACGACTCTACAAATCAAGGGGTGGACTGGACGGTGTCTTGCTCCGACGCAACGGTCGCGGCCTGCGGGCAGTTTTTGCAATCGCCGGAGATGGTTGCAACCGCAACAACCGCCGACGTCGCCACATCCTTCTGGCCGTATTCGGCAACAGTACACGCGGCCAGCGGCCAAGCCGTTGCCTACCAGCCGCCTACGCAGACGCCAACGGGTGGAACTGTCACGCTTACGGCGGCATCGACAGCGGACCCGGCCGCCGGCGCAGCCCAGGTGGTGACGATAACGAGTAACGTCACTGGCCCGGCATTGAGCGGCAAGGTTCAGGTTGGGAATCTCCCGGTGTCGGGAGCTTCGGTAGAGTTGGTGGTTGCGGGCAATACAGGCTATGGTTCTGCTTCGTCACCGCTCGTCATCTCTAACGGAGGCAATAGCGTCACCACAGCAAGCGACGGCAGCTTCACGATTCCCGCAGGGTATACCTGCCCAAGCCTGGACAGCCTTCTGTACCTTGTAGCGTTGGGCGGCCGGCCAGGCGGACCGCAAGGATCAACGAATCCGCAGCTCGGGCTGATGACGGCGGTCGGGCCGTGCAGCATTCTGAACGGCTCTGTAATACTCGTCGTCAACGAAGTTACAACTGTGGCTTCAGCATTTGCGCTCGCCCCGTTCATGGCGGCTGACTATGCGCATATCGGCTCCAGCAGCGCCAACTACAACAGCGGTCCGAATCTTTCCAACGCTTCGAACAACAACAACGGCCTGGCCAACGCCTTTGCAACCGTGAATAATCTTGTCGATATTACGACCGGACAAGCGCTTCTCATCACGCCGGCGGGCAATGGGACAGCTCCACAGGCGGAAGTGAACACCCTGGCCGACGCAATTGATACCTGCGCTGTCACGGCGGGCGGAGCACCGGGCGACGGCAGCGCATGCGACGCATTCTTCCAAGCATCGAACGTTAACCCACCTGGCGGCGCCGTTTCGACAACCGCTAACGCACCGACGAGTATTCTGCAGGCCGTTCTCGAAGTCGCCCAAGTGCCCAGCACGAACCGCTTAACCAACTCCGCAAGCGGCATGCCCCTATATTCTCTTGCGGCGAATCCTTCTTTCAATGCACCATTCCTTCCGATATTGACGGCTGCTCCATTCGACTGGAGCATTGCAATTACCTACACGGGCGGAGGATTGGAAGGCGAAGGCGCAGCAATTCGCGCACTTCCTTCGGGCATCGCGCTCGACGCCTCCGGGAACCTCTGGATATCGAACAAGAATATTTCAAGCGTAACGGAACTGACCAACACAGGTGCAGCTATATCTCCGTTTGCTACCGGCACCACGAAGGCCACTGCCGGCGGATTCGAAGGCGGAGGACTCATTTCTCCGCGCAAGGTCGCAATCGACCCATATGGCGACACATGGGTTCTTAACGGCAACAGCACCTTGAGTGAACTGGCCCTTAGCGGTGCGCCTCTAACCACGACGAACGGATTCAGTGGAGCAGGCAACACTGCCGATGCAGGAGCAGGAATCGCCATCGATGGAACCGGAACCGTTTGGGTTGCGGACACGGGAAGCCCTGGCGACTTAGCTGAATACGCAGGCTACCCTGGCGGCGTGGTCAATGGAGCTTCAGTCGCTACCGGAACACCGCTGTCGCCTCCCGGTTTAGGTTTTGTGAACGGCATCAACGATCCCAATGGAGCGATTGCCATTGACGGATCGGAGAACGTGTGGCTCCTGAACCAGGGCAACTACACGGCAGTAGAGCTGAGCAGCACGACCGGTCAACTGCTCGACACCGATCAAGGGGACGGCGTCGACCAATCGGGCCAACCGCTCACCCCACCTCAGTACATTCTGGGCCTGGGCAACTTTGGCGTTTCGATGGCAATCAATAGCGCGGGCGATATCTTCATCCCGAACAACACAGCGGGCGGAACTACCGATGTTATCTATGAGCTACTCGCAGGGGCATCCTCTTCGAATCAAGGCGGAATTGGGGAACAAATCAATTCCTCGATCGCTCCCATTTACCCACCGCTAACAATCGATGGGGCGGGACATATCTGGATCGTTGTTCAGGAAAACACGAATAGCGGCACGCCACAGCCAATTGCACTTGCAGAGCTGGCTTCATCGGGCACAAGCCTGAATTTCAACGGATCTGCCCAAGGGCTGGTCGCTGCAAGCGTAAGCGGAACGGGGCTTGCTGGAGTTGCATCGGATGCTTCCGGCAACGTTTGGGTGGTTAGCGGCAATGGGCCCAGCAATGCAACAGAATTCGTCGGAGTAGCAACGCCGGTTGTCACACCCACTTCCGTTGCATTGGAAAGGAACAAACTCGGGAGCAAGCCGTGATGTGCCAGGACACGGAAGCAGACATGATGAAAGGGCCTCAGTTACGAATGCTTCGGCTCAAAATGCATCGAGACCAGGACCAAGGAGAAAGATGAATGATCAACAAGACGGTTCTACTGGGCATGTTTTTTCTCGCAGTCGGCGCAGTCGCCGCTCCGCAACAGATTTACGCCCAACAGTCAGCGCCAAACGCCGCCAAGCCGAAGCATAAGACGCAGCAGCAATTGGAGCTCGATCTCGAGCAGCTGAGTGACAAATACGATCAGTTGGCAAAAGAGATGTCTGATATAAAGGCGGAGGCGCAGCGCCGCGAATCGGAGCTGCAATCGGCGGAGAAGAAAGCCCAGGACGCTCAAGCGGAAATCGACGCGCTCAAACAGCAGCAGAGCCAGGATCTGCAGAACGAACAAACCGCGATTAGTCAGCACGGCGAAGCGGTTGCGAACCTGCAAAGCGCCGTCGCCGACCTGAAAGGGGTTGCCACTTCAGTTGCAGACACTATTCAAACCGATCAAAAGCGCGCCGAGTCGCCGGATGCCATTCCTTTCATGGGAATCCATCTGAAACCTGGCGGATTTGCGGCTGCCGAAACCGTTGACCGGCAGCACGGTATCGGCGGCGATGTGAATACTCAGTTCTCGGGAATCCCATTCTCCGGCCAGACCGCAGGTCAACTCTCCGAATTCAATGCCAGCGGGCGGCAGTCGCGAGTTTCATTGCTCGCCGAGGGGCACTTGGCCAACAGCACTTTGCGTGCGTATTACGAGGGCGACTTTCTTTCCGCCGGCATAACATCGAACGACAACCAGAGCAACAGCTACACGTTTCGCCAGCGTCAGTTGTGGGCACAAGCAGCCTTGAAGAGCAACTGGTTCTTCACCGGCGGACAAATGTGGTCCCTCGCCACCGAATTCCGATCTGGATTACTCAACAACAAGGAAGCGATTCCGCTGACAATTGACGCGGCGTACACGGTTGGTTTTTCCTGGGAGCGTCAATACGGCTTTCGTTTCGTGAAGCAGATCAGCAATCAGTTGTGGGCGGGAATGTCAGTGGAAGAAGCGCAGACGTTGAATCTGGGAGGGCATAACCTGCCTGCGCTGGTTTACCAGCAAGCCGGCAACAGCGCCGGACTTTACAATTCCACCGCAAACTATAGCTTCAACCTTGCCCCAGACCTGATCGCAAAGATCGCTTATGAACCAAAGTTCGGCCACTTTGAAGTCTTCTCGGTAGGGCGATTCTTCCGCGCCCGCGCCTTTCCCAACGCGGCTCCCATGTTGTCAACCACGAATTGGGGCCCGACGTCACCCAGCACTCTGGGCGCATTTACCTCCAAATCTGCCGGAGGCGGCATCGGACTCAACGCCAGGGTTTCAACGTTCGGCAAAAGGCTCGACGTTGGATTTCACGGACTCGCGGGAGATGGACTCGGCCGCTATAGCGCCGCGACGCTTCCCGACGCGACGGCTCACCCCGACGGCACGCTCGAATTGCTTCCTGGCGGATCTGCCCTGGGCAGTCTTGAGTGGCACGCCACACCGCGCCTCGATCTTTACGGGTATTACGGCGGTGAGTATGAGAAGCGCGCCTTCTACAACACCGGTTTCGTGGTCACGCAGTCCCCGACGAATATATACATGCCGCCACTGGGGCAGCCGATTCTTGGGGGTTATGGAGCGCCGACGAACATAGAGTTCGGTTGCCAGACGGAAGTGGTTCCCGCTGCGTCGGCAAATGGCGGCGGCGATGTTTCAGGCAGTGCTGTTGGCTGTACAGCAGATACGCGGGACGTTCAGGAGGGAACGGCCGGATACTGGTTCCGGTTCTACAAGGGGCCCAAAGGAACGCTGCAGCAGGGAATTCAGTATTCCTACGTTATACGCGAAACATGGCAGGGCGTCGGCCTGCCCGCAAACCCTGTCCTGGGCACTCCCTCGATCCCAGGCTCTCCCAAAGCCATCGACAACATGTGGTTCACGTCGTTTCGGTACTACCTGCCCCAATGAAGAGCGGCTGCTAACTGAATCGGTCAGCCATTCCTTCACCGGATCATGCCGGGCATAACATAACAGGAGCTCTAAGAATGTCTCGACAATTCATGAAATTGCTCCTTCTGACGATTGGATTCTTTTGTCTTGGAGGGGTGTGCGCATTCGGCCAGAACGCTTCAATTGCCGGCCATATTACCGATCCTCAGGGAAAGGCCATCGCCGATGCCGCGGTGCATGTGGTCAGTACGGGTGGAAGCTTCCAGCGCGATGCGAAAACCGATGCGGCGGGCGCGTATTCCGCTTCCGATCTGCCGCCCGGCGACTATCTGGTGGTCGTCGAAGTAGAAGGGTTCGAGACCAAGACGAGCGACACGCAAACCCTGGCCGCGGGGCAGTCTCTAACCTTTGATCTTCAACTGACAGCGGTGAAGGGAGTCACCAGTAGAGTCGAGGTCGTCAGCGGAGGGGTCAACAACATTGAATTGGAAAACCCATCGATCTCCGGCACAGTTACAAGCAAGGAGGTCGCGACCCTGGCATTAAATGGGCGCAACTTTTCTCAATTGATCACAACCGTACCAGGCGTGAGTAACCAAAGTGGTCAGGACGAGGCCAAAGTTGGCCTGGCGGGAAGCGCAAAATTCAGCGTGAATGGCGGCCGGGTGGAATACAACACCTTTGAGGTCGATGGAAGCGACGTTCTGAATACAAGTATCAATGCCAGCCGAGGCCAGGGCGAACCGCTCATCGTCTATCCCAGCATCGATGCCATCCAGGACATCCAGGTGCTCACTTCGAATTACGGCGCCATGTACGGAAAGACGGCTTCTGGCAGCGTCATCGTAACTACCAAGTCGGGCACTGGCCAATTCCACGGAAATTTCTACGGCTTCATCCGCAACGAGATTTTCAACGCCAGGAATTACTTTGACGAGCCTGGGAAAGCGCCGCTTTACCGCAGGCAGGATTACGGCGGTACGGTCGGCGGGCCACTGTTCATTCCGGGTAAGTACAACACCAAGAAAGACAAGACATTCTTCTTCTTTTCAGAGGAATTGCGTCTCGAGAAGACACCGGTTGACTATAACCAGGCGGTTCCAACCGTTGCTGAGCGGTCGGGCGATTTCAGTGACGTCTGCCCACCGAGCGCAATCAATGGAGGCCTCTATTACCCCGGTTCCGTCTATCCAGACTGCCCGATTGTTTCTCCCAATACAAATGTGTCTCCGAATTACCCCGGATTTAATTATGCGCGAGCCAATGTAAGTTACATTGCCAACGCGCTTCTCCAGACGAATATCATTCCGGCGCCAAACTCAACCGTCGGCTGTAACAGCACCAACACGACCCTTTTCAAACACTGCTATGTTGCCGCGGTTTCACCACCAACCTATTGGCGCGAGGAACTTTTCAGAATCGATCATAGTTTTACTCCTCAGCAACAGGTTTCTTTCCGCTACATCCATGATGCGTGGAATACAACCACCCTGACGCCGCAGTGGGGAATTGTGAAGAACAGCTTCCCGACCGTAGAGAATAACTTGATCGGACCGGGTCTGGACCTTTCCGTGAGTCTCACTGAACAGTTGCCGCACGGCATTCTGAACCGCGCGACGGTCGCGTATTCGGTTGCTCATATCACCTTAACGCCGCAGCCGGGAGTTGGAGTTACATCTCTGGCAAGACCATCGATTCTCGATGAGGCATGCCAAACCGCAACCGGACCCGCTCCGACACCCGGGCCGGGTTCTGGTCCTCAGGAGCTCACGGAGTGTCCGATGGGCTATATCTTCAACAACGGATTTGGTTCGCGCATGCCTGGATTGATCTTCCAGGGAAACAACGGCGCCTACGGGGGCCATGGTTTTGCTGCCGATACGGGATATGCCCCTTGGGAGATGGCAAATCCAACCTATATGGTGCGCGACGACATCAGCAAAGCGATTGGAAAGCATACGCTTCAATTTGGCGCACAGGCGATTTTTGTCCAGCAGAACGAATCCAGCGCCGTGAGCGGGGCGAATTCGGGAGACGTTCAAGGCCTTCTCACTTTCAGCAATCAGCAGTCACGAAACACGTCGAATAACGCTTTCGCCGATTTCCTGGCTGGCCCTGGAATTGTGCCGTTGTTTCCCATATCCGGGAGCGATGTAACGGCTCCTCAGTACGGCGGAGGCACAACGGCAATCAAGACCTTCCAGCAGGACAGCAGCCAGGGCCGGTACTACGATCGCAATAAACTCGCCGAACTTTACGCCCAGGACGATTGGCGAGTTACCAGCCGCCTTACCTTGACTGTGGGCTTCAGGGCCAGTCTCTTCGGCACTTGGTATAACGCCAATTCCACAGCGTACAATTGGGAGTCGCAAGCCTACAGTCAATCGCTCGGAACATCGGTTCACGTGGATCAGAACTATGGATTTCTGGTGCGGAATCTCGCCGATGCCTCAGGAAATCTCGACCCGGTGCCCTTAAGCCGCACCGGACCCTACAGTCTGGCCAATCTCGATCCAACAATTACCAACGGCCTGGTTCATTGTGGCGAAAGCAATGTGCCCCAGAGTTGCATGCAAAGCCATGTTTTCAACCCGGCCCCGCGTGCCGGGTTCGCCTGGGATCCGTTTGGCAATGGCAAAACTTCAATTCGCGCTGGGTACGGCCTGTTCTGGGAACACGGCACGAGCTATGAAGCGAATACGGGTTCGCTCATTGGCGGCGCGCCCCTGATCCTCAGCGAGACAGAGTCTTTTCCAGGTCCTCCGCGGAGCAATTATCCAGCCAATCCGGCAATCGGAGTTGATCCAGGCGCCTACAACCAGATCGGGTTTTCGTGCCAGCAGGGCGAGCCGCAATGCGGCAATGGTTCGTCTTACCCCGGCGGTGTTACCTTCCCTCTGAATGTTACTTCGATTCCGTCGAAGGCAGTTTATTCCTATGCACAACAGTGGAGCCTCAGTATCCAAAGAAGCTTCACTTCGGATTTTGTTGGATCGCTCGCTTATGTGGGCACCAAGGGAACACACCTTACGGCCGAACAGGATCTTAACCAGTTACAGCCGGTACCAGACTCTCTAAACCCATTCCCCGCCCATCAGCCCATCGATTTCGACATATGCGCGGCGGGTTCCTCGGGAACCTTTCCCGTGGCTGGCACGACCCCGGTGACTGGCGCGACCTCCTCGCCGGGGATTAGCCCTGGCCAGCCCGGCTACATCAATATGACGATTGCCTGCGAGGGTTCTCCAGGGTACAGCATCCAATCAAATAGCGGAAACAGCGGAAGTGTCCCGCTGGGAATAAGCGCCGATGTTGTTCGACCCTATAACGGATTCAGTAATATTCTGTCGGTGGCCAACATCGCAAACTCTAACTACAACGCGTTGCAAGCCACGCTGCGTCATTCCTCACACTCACTGACACTCGGGACCGCATACACGTACAGTCACTCGCTCGACGAAGCATCGGACCGGGCAAGCGCGAACTTTGCAAACTCTCTCGACACCAAGGCAAACTACGCGAGTTCGGATTTCGATGAAAGGAACCTGCTGAGCGTTGATTATATCTATGATTTGCCGCTCATTCGCTTGCTGCAGCGATTCGGAGATTTTGCAAATGACGATTCATCGCCTGCTAGATCCGACGGCACCTCGGCGCCCAGCCCCGACTGGTCGCAAGGGCGATTGTTGAAGATACTGCTCGATCATTGGCAGATTTCCGGAATCATTGCGCATCAGACGGGAACCCCATTCAGCATTGTGAATGCAGGAAGCGCGAATGGTAACGGGGGAACCGCGGATAATGCGGGCGTAGGAGACGCCATCGGGTTAGGCTCCTACCCTGATAAGGTCGGCAACCCGCGTGGAGTGAAACCCAACGTTCCTCCTTCCGGGTCGAATATCGGACCACTGCTCCTGAATCCCTCCGCTTTTGCTGCTCCTCGCGGGCTTACCTTTGGAAATGCGGGCCGGAATTCAGTGAACAACCCCGCACGGACCAATTTCAATATGTCGCTGCTCAAGAAATTCTCATTGTTGAGCGACCAGGATATCGAGTTTCGCGCAGAGGCCTTCAACGTCTTTAATCACACGCAATTCCGCATTTACGATCCTTCGAATCCCGGCAATACAGGGAACAATGTGATTAGCTGCTACGGCCCGATCGATGCGCAATACTCCGCGGGGTTTTCGGGCGACGCGAATAATCAGAGTTGCCTGACCGGGAATTCGTTTCTCCATCCAGTGGATGCACATGATCCCCGGATTCTGCAGTTCGGCCTGAAAATGGCGTTTTAGAGTCAGATCGAGGTGAGGCACGGCAATGAATGCGATCGCGGTCGGTATGCGGAAGAGGAGTGTCGAGGTACTCTCACGGATGCCTTTGGCGGCGTCAGGCGTAGCCTTGGCTACGCTCCTTGGCCTCACAGTAGCTGGATGTAATAGCGGCATCAGCACCAACGCCAATTCCAACCCTGCGGCCAATCCCACGCAAACCTATCTTGCGGCTGGAGTAGGCAACCTGCAGTCCGATGTAATCGATCACTCAGCAAATTTCTTTGTGACGAGTTATTACGTTCCGCAAACGACCACTCTGACAATCCAGGATTCGGGGAGCATTTCTCAGCTTTCCAATGGAATATTCGACCTCGACATCACGTATTACCCCGAGGAGGATCTCTCAAACCCGCCTCTTACTGGAAACTGGGATGTGGAGATTCCTGGGCAAGCAGCGCTCACGGAACTGGAAGTTACAGGTAGCTCTGGGACAAATACATCTTTTGCGCCTCTCGTGCCGACATTATCCTGCCCCAGTCTGCCCACTGCGGAAAACTTCCTGTTTGTCACGATTCCTGAACCCCTGAGCAGCAAGTCGACTATCGTCGCAGGGAGCTGGAATCCAACGCTCGAAACTGCCTATGGAACCGCGAGCATTGCAACGAGCGGGTCAACTGTACAATTCAGCAGCATAAGCCAGCATACCTTGCCTGCGGCGAGTGGCGGTGCGCCTGGGACACCGCTCTTTCCGGCATCGGGTAATGTGGCCGGAGCCTGTTCTCCCGGCTTTTTCGGTCAGACGATCAGTGTCCCGAGTTCGGTTACCTTGACCACCGCTCCTAGCGGAAGTAGCGTTACACCTTTCGCCACCGTTGGCATCGGCCCCGCCGGTTTCCTTTTGGAGGATCTGGCATCAGGCCTGGGATCCAGTAGTTCCTCGGCTACGCCGTATGAAAATGTGCTCGGAGCCGGATACGGCTCGATCGGACTGGCCGAGCCCACCGCTGCGATTACCACTTCAACCGTTGCCTCTGCTCAATTCCAAGGCATTCTTTACGGAGCGGCCAGCGGTTCAAGCGCGACCGTTGGAAGTCCAGGTTTCAGACTGATCGGCTCTTTTGGGTACTCAGATTTGCAGACCTCTTGTCCTACTCTGCCTGCGCCTCAAACGTCCACGATTCTATACGGCGGAGAATTCGCCAATAATGATCCATCCGCGAACTCATTCGGGAATTGCGATCTGGCCATCGACCTGGGGAATCAGGACGCCAACAATAATGGCCTTTACCCGGCAGCCACGGTATATGTCTCCGCTGGCTTCCCGAACAATGGTCTTGGTTCCGCGTACTCTTTTCCAGCGGTCGCAGTCGCGGGCCAGATCAACGGGAAATATGTCATATTTCTAATCGGAGTGGATACGGCTGGATCACCTTCGCAGCCTTGGGGAATCTATCTCCTCCAATCATCCTCCTAACAAAAGGACTCCGGATCTTTTAGGGGCTAAAGCCCGCGAGTTTTTGGCCCGATGGCGGCTCGGCTGAAGCCGTGCCCTTTCAAAACTCGGCTTTGAATCCTCTATTACTGGAATCTTTCACTGAGGCCGGGAAAATGGATGTTGCGAAGGAAGCTTTAACATCCATCAGGCAGTTTTTTCTGAATAGCGGAGATCGGCACATCCGTGTGGCAACCAATCTTTGCGTTTCACTATCAACGCGCTCCTACGCGGCTCAGCACCGCAGGAATGGTCCGCAAAAGGATATTGAGGTCGGTCCTTAGGCTCCGCGATCGCACATACAACGCGTCCAGTCTTGCCCGCTTCTCGTAACCAACGCGGCTCCGTCCAGAGACTTGCCACAACCCGGACAGCCCCGGAGTAACGGCCAGATAGAACGGCAGCAAGTCGCCGTAGAACTTTGCCTCCGTTTTAACGATGGGGCGTGGGCCTATGAGCGACATCTCCCCACAGAGCACATTGAAGAGCTGAGGAAGCTCATCCAGGCTCCAGCGGCGGAGAAAGCCGCCTACCGGGGTGATCCGTGGATCGCGACGATGCTTGCGCATTCTCCACTCCAAAACCCTTGCAGTTGGTTCTGTATCTCCAATGCGCGCCCGCTGAACCGCATTCGAGTACATGGAGCGGAATTTCCAGATTCGGAATAGGCGCCCATCGCGGCCAATCCGCTGTTCATGATAAAAGAGCGGTCCTCGTGTCGTTAGAAGAATTGCTGCCGCAATGAAGATCCCTGGAATCGCCATCAAGATCGTCATGACCAGTGCGCCAAGAACATCCATTGCGCGCTTTACAAACCGATATCGCCACGAATCCGCGGGTGCTTCTGCGAACGAGGCGTGGTCCACCAGCCGCAGGCCTTCAGATGGGTGCGTCTCGTCTGCGAACGTTGCTGGGAAACTCTCATACACAGCCTCAGCCTGAGCTTGCGCCCTTCTCACATCAGCCTCCAATTAGTTATGAGTTGCAGTCCCGGCGGATTGGTTCGACTTTCGAGGGGTGAAAAACTCTGGAATTTCTCGTGATCCGAAAGAGCGAGGCCGGACGGCGTGACAAGCTTTGACACCGGCACCGATGTGGAATCTGGAGGAATCTCTTGTACCATGCTGAACTACCTTAACGCAGCGCTCCAAGGCCCTTCGATGTTCCATTCGTGCAGCATCTCAAGTTGTATGACGAGCTGAGTCGGCTAAAACTGTTACCTGATGGTACATTCGGTAAATGCTGTTCGACAAGCCAAAGAGCGCTCTACGTGCTTCTTTTAATCAAAGTGTAATCTTGCTGTCTTCGTGCAGCGAATGGATGAACCATTTCCGAGCCAGACTCGTCCGCTCACCCTCTGGCAGCAGAGCGATTGGCACCGGAACTGCACGCCGCAGACCGTCCCGCAGGGCTGGGAAGAAGACATTTCTTAGAAGCATTTCCGAACAGATAGGTGAAGCCGCCCCCTGGACACTCTTGCGGCGCTGGTCGTGGTTGGATCTCGTTGAAGGCGCCCGCTACCTGCAGGAGAACTTGCCCCCGCGCAAGTAGAATGAGTATGCGGAAGGAGCGAGGCCACTATCCTGCTGCCTCCGAAATGCGGGCGCTGGCGAGCCGGGAGCAACTTGGAATCAAGGCAGTCTTCCTTTCGAACTCACTCGCCGCGTACCGGCGCTCTGCATTGATGGCTGTGGGGGGATTTCCAAAGAATGTGATCTCGGGTGAAGATACAATTGTCGCGGCTCGTTTACTCTTGGCTGGATAAAAGATTGCCCATGTTGCGGAAGCGTGCGCATTCCACAGCCACCAATATACGCTCGCGCAGGAATTCAAATGCCATTTCGATACAGAAGTGCTGCATAGCGGGGAACGTTGGCTGATCGACGAATTTGGATATGCGGGTGGAGAGGGTAAGCGTTCTGTGCTTTCTGAGTTGGAGGCGTACGTAGCCTCCTTATCGCGCTCGGCCAGATCGGGCTAGGCAGGGCAGCTATTGAGAACGGATGCCACGGCATCACCGCGTCCTAATCCGAGAGACTGTCATAGATTTATGCATAGGACAAGTTGAGTTGTCTTAGGTGCCTGCAAACAATCGGTGCTGGAGTTCCTGGGGGGCAGCCAGCCTATAATTAGAGATGCAAGCCGGACGGCGCCGCGTCTGGTTGCCTGTTTATTCCGATGACCACTGTCAGCCGCCGCAAATTCCTTTCGACCGCATCCATGTCTGTCGTTGCAACCCGCCTCCTTGCGCAGAGCAATGTGGGAACGGGGGTTTTGCTCAGCATCCCGAGCGAGGCTACAGGTGCGAAGATGCCTGCGGACTTTGTCGGGCTGTCTTACGAGGTGCAGCAACTCGTAGACCCGGATTTTTTCTCAAAGAGCAACAATGGATTGATCCGCCAGTTCAAAGCGCTTTCGTCGCATGGGGTGCTACGGCTTGGCGGCAACACCAGCGAGTTTGCTTACTGGAAGCCCACGCCCAATTCGCCTGAACCCGAGCATCCGCACATTCGCGAAGTGGTGGGCGAGCCCAAGGCGCAGTACTATGCCGTGACGCCGGAGGCAGTGCGCAACCTTGCGAAGTTTCTTGAAGCCACCGGTTGGACGTGCCTTTATGGCATAGGGATGGGCACCAATACACCCGAACGCGCGGCGGAGGAAGCTGCGTTTGCGGCAAAGACTCTGGGCGCCAGTTTGCAGTATTTCCAGCTTGGGAATGAGGTGGACCTGTTCGACCGCCATTTGCGCGATCCGAAGACATGGTCGGCCAGGACGTATCTGGATGAGTGGCTGACGCTCGCACGCGCGATCGCGGCCCAAGTGCCGGATGCGAAGTTCGGGATGCCGGACGTGGCGGGAAATATTTCCTGGCTGACCCAGATCGCCGATCTGTGGCACTCGATCGAGAATCCGCCGAGTATAACCACGCTGACGCATCATTACTATTTTGGCGGCCCGGCTACAAATCCTGAGGTCAGCATTCCGAACCTGCTGAAGCCGGCGACCATGGCGAGAGTGCAGAAGACAGCCGATATTGCTACCGCTGCGGCCGCGAAGATGGGCGCCCGAGTCCGCATGACGGAAGGGAATACGTGCTATCGCGGAGGTAAACCCGGGGTGTCGGACGTGTTCGCGGCGGCGCTTTGGTCGGCCGACTATGCGCTTTTGCTCGCCAGCAATAATTATTCAGGCGTCAACCTGCACGGAGGAACGGGAAAGTCTGTGGCCAACTCGGTGGGAGGATTCCTGCCGGGGGACGTGATGCTGAAAAACCAAGGGGAGACCCCGGAGCAGATCGCCACGCATCCACACCCGTTCTACACGCCCATTGCTACATTTGCATCGTCGTATGAACTGGAGCCGGTGGCTTATGGGCTCAAATTTGCTGGAGCGCTCAGCGGGGGCTCATTCATCCCGGCGGATTTATCTTCAAAGCTGCAGGCAGTGGGCGCGAATGCGACTGCTTACGCCGCGAAGCTGCAGGGCGGGCAGGTGTCGGTGATCATCCTGAACAAGGATGCAGAGAAGGATCTTGGGGTGACCCTGGACTTTGGCGCGGGCAGAAGCGGCACGGTGGAAACAGAGGCGCTGCACGCGCCTGCTCTCGATAGCCGCGAAGCACACATCACGCCGTCTGCAACGCCGGGGCTTCTGAAGGGCGGCAGGTACAGCGTGACCGTCCCACGCGCTTCGGGGATTCGCATTACACTTCGTTGACGAAGGGTAAAAGCGTCAGTAAGTGGCGACCGAAACTCGAAGCACCGCGGGCTCCGATGAAAAGATAAGACCCCAGTCGGTTTGATCGCCATTCAGGATTCGCAAAGGCTTAAAAGTGCCGCCGTCATAGCCGCCTTCTTCCACTCGAAGGAATTGCCGATGTTGCCACTTGCCATCGATCTGAGCTGAGGGCGTCTGGCCGTTTCCCGGGACAACACTCTGCGACTTTCGCTGCTGCTCAGTTCCGGCGGGGCGGAAGTCAACGCGGCAGAAGAATCCGGCGACCAAAAACTGATTGTCTTTGAGTTGAGCAATCAGGGCGCGCCCGATGGGCTCAGAGTTTCCTTTGGCTGCGCCGCCACGACCGCCTCCATACGAGACCACGGCGTCCCAGTCTCCAAAGTGAAGCGTCTGCGTCGGCTGGCCTTCAACCTCCGCCACGGCCTGCAGCTTGCCTTCGAAGTTCAGGCGGGCAACATCGCGCATCATGGGGCCGATGAGCTTGTAGTTTTGCGCGGTGGGGTCGAGGAAGGCGTTCGGGTCCTCACCGTTGACGGCCGGGTCGGGGCGGTTGCGGCGCGTGTAATCCAGGCCGAAGGGTGAGTAGCCGATGGCTTGTAACCCGAGCGCGGCAAAGAGGAATCGTGCGGCGCGCGCTGTTCCGGCGGTCTCCGGGATGAACAGCGGATTGTCGGGGCGGTGATATAACTCGATGACTTTCGTATAGCTGGGTGTGTCGAGAAGATAAATGTCCGGAGCGAGAACGTCGATTGCGGGCGCCTCGGCCTTCCAGATGTTGAGCACGTTGTCGGTGGGGCCACCGCTCTCATAGGTTCCAGGCGCGCCGGGCTTGAGCGGATCACGCAAGGCGGCGTTGACATAAAGCGGCAGCGGGTAGACGGCTTTGCCGGCGGCGGCAATCTTGCCCACGTATTTGGCGACGGCCCAGGCGTGGAAGTTGACCTCCGCCTCGTCGCCGAAAGCGGCCTGCCAGTTAGGAGTGGATGCGCCTGTCTCCTCGTTCATGGCTTTAAGGACTTCAGTAGGGACGGCGGCTTCGAAGAGCTTATTCGCGGCGGCCGAGTAATCGCGCTGAGCGCCCCATGTGCCGGTTTCATTCTCAACCTGCACCATGATGACCGTGCGCTCGGCGTCGGCTTCCTTGAGGTGCCGCATGAATGCGGTGAAGGCGCGGGCGTCGGCATCGAGAGAGGCTTGAGCGAACGGAGACGGCGAGTCGACGAACTCTCCGTTCTTGTTGGTCACATGGAAATAGCGCTCGGGGTCAAGCTTCATCCACTCGGGCATGTAGTGCTGGCTGCCGTTCTTCCAGGTGCCAAACCAGAGCAGGACCAGGTGAACGTGATGCTGGCGTGCTTGTGCGAGGATGGTGTCGACCGCTGAATAATCGAACTGCCCCGGCTTGGGCTCGAATTGCTCCCAATAGATGGGAATCTCGAGTG
>Ga0302326_10000569_pt1 | contig 101361 bp, 81 predicted proteins | sample Palsa_T0_3_FD_202264 | JGI IMG/M metagenome (GOLD analysis project Ga0302326, IMG submission 202264) | Peat permafrost microbial communities from Stordalen Mire near Abisko, Sweden - Palsa_T0_3 | ecosystem: Environmental > Terrestrial > Soil > Palsa > Peat permafrost | place: Sweden: Abisko... | reverse complement strand
GCCCATGTCGACCAGCGTTTTGCCGATCTTGTCGCCGCGCTCCTTCTGCAGTTCGAGCGCCCGCTCCAGATCTTCCTGGGAGATCAGCTTACGCCCAATCAGAATTTCGCCAAGCCGCATGGGTTATCGCTAGAACTCTTCCGATGCGATGGAGGCCTGCTCGGCGCCGGCCGATTGCAGCAGCACTTTGCGCGGAGCGTGCATCACGATTTGCGAGGGGAGACCGTCGCGATTCTCCCACTTCCAATAGAAGAGCGACAGGCCCACGGCCACCTGCTCGTCGGCGGGCAGCGAATCGAGCGAACGCGCGGAATCCACCAGCATGGCGCGCATCGCACTGCGGATCCCGGCCATGCGCTGCATCTTCTTATCGTGAGTCCGGCGGACCTCATCCGCGCTGACGGTGGGGTGAAACGGGCTAAGTCTGGTGGCGGGCGCCAGATTCACTTCACCCAGGAAGATGGCGCCGTAGCCCTGAATGTAAGTGCCTTGCGATACGCCCAGAACCTCGGCTGGATCCTGCGGCCAAAGGTTCGACAACTTGTTATCGAGGCTATGCTGCATACCCTCGATCATGGCGCGATTCACTTTGGGACTGTCCGCCATCGACCCGCCCGGCAGAGTGCAGAACAAAAGGAGAGCAACCACTGCGATTCTCATTGTCCCGACGCCTCGTTGCTAGCCACTTCCAGCCGCGCCATCTGCTTTTGCCGGTACTCATCGGCTTGCAAAAAATTCGCCAGATCGGCCTGACGCTGGGTTTCAAAACGATGCTCCGTGGCGTCCAGCACTTTGGCAAACTCGGCGGACTGCCTGGCCTGAGCTTCGTTCACCGCCGCCTGTACCCGCGCGTTCAGTTGGCTCTCGATCCGCTTTTCGACTTGCGCCGTATCCACCGCCATGGGGTGAACGACGAACGCATGAGCCAGAATGGCAGCGGCCAGCAGCGCCGCCGATGCAAAACCCATCACGGGCCCGGAGTGCCACATAGTCTGCCACCAGCGCGGCTCAAACACCCGATCGGACACGAAAGCGATGCGGCGCGGAATCTCTTCGTCTTCAAGCGATGCCAGCGCGCTGCGCGTCAGATTCAGCCGATCCAGCTCCTCACGGCAGCTCTGGCAGCCGCGCACATGATCCTCCACGACGCCGCGCTCGCGCTTCGCCAATTCATCGACGACATATCCTGTTAAATCAAGTTCACAACTCATTCCGCGCCTCCGGTGTTTACTGGACCTAAAGTCTGCTTTAAAAGATCGAGTGCGGTGTACAAGCGGGATTTGACGGTCGAGACGGGGCAGGAAAGAATCTCCGCCATCTCCTCGAACTTGAATCCCTGATAAACCTTGAGCAGCACGGCCTCGCGATGATCGTCCGACAGCCGCGCCAGCGCGCTTCGCACTGCCAGGGTGGATTCGATGGGGAAAAGACCCCCGCTCGCCTCCGCCATCTTGGGCTCAACCACCATTTCGCCCTCTGGCCGGTTCTTCCGCAACAGCGAGTATGCCTCGTTATGAGCGATGCGAAACAGCCAGCCCGGAAACTTCGCCGGATCGTCCAGCTTCTTCAGGTTCTGATAGGCCTTCAAAAAGACATCCTGGCTGAGATCCAGCGCGTCCTCGCGCTGCCCCACCAAACGTAAGAGATAATTGAAGACACGCTTCTCCCAGCGAGACACGAGCACGTTGTAGGCTTCCACGTGCCCCCGACGCGCCTTGGCGATCAGGTCGCGGTCCTCAACCTCCCGAAAGATCAAACTTCGGCTCCATTCAGAAGACGCGCCTCAAGTCGAAAAAGACGGAATCAGCGTCGATGCCCTAATTTTCGCACCAAACCGCGCATAATTCGCTCTGTCGCCGTCCCAAAGGGCTGATCGGTTGTCAGATAGGTCCAGGTGGCGCCGCGTTGGAATGGGTCCACGCGCGATTCCTCCGCCTCTTCCAGCCGCGTGGCGATCTCGGCATCCAGTTGCTCGTCGAACTGGGTAAAGATGGAATGCACCGACGTCAAATACTCGTGCAGCGGGTCCCGCCCACCCCAGGAAAGCCACTGGACACCCTCGCGAAGGTCGGTGATCGTGGCCAGATAATCCGCCCATTGATCATCGATGGTGCCGAGCGCTACCAGCCGTTCGAGTTCGGAACCTACTGGAGTTTCGCCGGACAGAATCGCCTGGCGGCGCTGCTGGATCTTTTGCCGTTGGCCTTCGATCACGCTCTCGTATTTCTGGAGAAAGCGGCGGATTTCGAGATTCTGCCCTTCCGCCAGCCGTTGGATGCTCTCGGCGTCGTGGCCCAGGTTCGCGTCGCCGATCCCGTACTTCACCAGCAAGTCGTCCTGGAGCGAAATGAAAAACTCGGAGCTTCCGGGGTCGCCCTGCCGTCCGGAACGCCCACGCAGTTGGTTGTCGATGCGCCGGCTCTCGTGACGATTGGTCCCGATGACATGCAATCCGCCCAGTTCGGCCACGCCGGAACCGAGTTGGATATCGGTGCCGCGTCCGGCCATGTTGGTGGAGATGGTGACGGCGCCGAGCTGGCCGGCGCGCGCAATCATTCCCGCCTCCTGTTCCTCGTGACGGGCGTTCAGCACTTGATGAGGAATGTCCGGCAGTCGAGCGCTCAGGCGCTCCGATTCCTCGACGCTCCGGGTTCCCACCAAAACCGGGCGCCCAGTGGAATGAATGCGCCGGATTTCTTCCAGCACGGCTCTCTCTTTATCCGATTTCCTGGCATAGACGCGATCGGGAAGATCCTCGCGGATCATGGGGCGGTTGGTGGGGATTACCTCAACTTCCAAGCCATACACCAGCCGCAGCTCCTCGGCTTGCGTGGCAGCGGTGCCAGTCATCCCGCAGACCACGGGGTAAAGCGAGATCAGGTTTTGGAGCGTGATGGATCCGAGAATTCGCCCTTGCGTCTTCAGCGCCAGGCCTTCCTTGGCTTCAATGGCGGTGTGCAATCCAGCCGGCCAGCGCCGGTTCTCCGCTATGCGGCCTTTGAACTCGTCCACCGACTCGATGACGCCGTCTTTCACCAGATAGTCGACGTCTTTGCGCAGCAAGGCGTGGGAGTGCAGTGAATCCTGAACGGCGGTGAGCAGTGGAAGATTTTCTTCGTCGAACAAGTTGCCGCACCCGAACGAAGTTTCCACTGCGCGGATTCCAGCATCGGTGAGCGCAATGTTCCGGGCGTACTCGTCGAGAGTGAAATGAAGGCCGCGCCGGAAAAATCGCGTCACGCGCTCCACCTGGTAGGCGAGCGGCTGTTCGCCCTCATCACCACCCGCAATCACCAGAGGAATGCGGGCTTCGTCGATGAGGATGGAATCGGCTTCGTCGATCACCGCGGCCGCGAACGGCCGATGGACCTGCTGGCGCGGATAGAGCGCCAGGCCGTCGCGCAGATGATCGAAGCCGATCTCGTTGGCGGTGGCGTAGGTGATATCGCAGGCGTAGGCCCGGCGGCGCTCTTCCAGATCCATGCCCTGTTGGATATGGCCTACCGAAAGCCCCAGGAATTCGTAGATGCCGCTCATCCATTGCGCGTCGCGGCGAGCCAGATAGTCGTTCACGGTCATCACGTGAACGCCCTGGTTTTCCCGCGCGTACCAGGCGACGGCCGGCACCGCGGCCAGCGTCTTGCCTTCGCCGGTTTGCATTTCGGCGATCTGGCCGGCGGTGAGCGCCAGCGCGCCACGCAATTGGACATCGAACATCTTCAAACCGAGCACGCGTTCGGCGGCAACGGCGGTGAGCGCGATTACTTCGGCCAGACCCAGGGCGCGCCAATCTAAAGCTCTCAGCTCGGAGTCGCCGAGGGCGGAAAGCTCCGCGCGTTGCTGGTTGATCACTGGGATAAATGAATCCGACAGGACCGCACCGGGAAACAGATTCCGCAGCAAGTGCCGAAAGAGGGTGTGCGGCAAATTTATCGAATCGCCTTCTTCAGCCAGCGCGCCGTTAATGACCGATGCCTGGGTGAAAACTGATCCGCGGCTGCGCGCAAGTACGGCTGAAACTCCTGCGCCCAATATGCCGCGTAACCGCGTTCGTGGATGTCCTGCAAAACATGGCTGTAGTGAGTGAGGACGCTCGCGCCAAGCGTCTGCCCGGATCGCCACACGGCGCGATTGGAAGCGCGGGCCAGCTTGAGCAACGTCACCGGAACACGCGCGATGGCCGACACCGCCATCATCGACGACAGTTCGAACACCGGCCGATTCTGCGCCACAGCCTCGGCTTTCAATTGCTCCCAATGCGCGGCCAAAAATCCAACCGAGGGCAAATTGCGCGGAGGAATTTTGGCCACGGCCTCACGAAACGCGCCCCACTCGCGGCGTAAACCGGCTACATCCAGAGGCGGAGCATTGCATAGATCGGCCACCTGGCTGGCGCTTTGCTCCAATCCTTCCAAAAGCTGATCGACGTTTTCGAATTTCGCGTCGCCAGTGAGCAGGCCTTCCTGCTTCAGCGCGGTGGCAATCTCCTGAACGATGTGCCGCCCGGCGCCCGATACATCGGCCAGCGCCGCCATGATCCACACTGGAGAAGCGCGAAACGCCAGTAAACCCGCCAGTTCGATTCCGTGCCCCGCGGTCCTCCGCAGCAGGAAATCGCCGGCCAGTTCTTTGCCACTCGGGTACACGCCCTTCACCTCACCCACCTGCTCGATCATGAACCGCAGCGCGATGTCCACCATCATTTGGTACGTCTTGGTTCGGCGCACGGCGGAAGGAACCGATACATCGCCGATCTCGCGAATCAATCCGCCGGCCAGCGCCGCCGCGGAACGCACCACTCGCTCGGGCAGGGAAATGACATAGCTGGCAACTCTGGCGGTGGACTTGGCCGGCTTCATGAGGTAGCTCTACTTCTTTGGGTTAGCTCTACAGTGACTAACTATGATCGTGACTCACTATAATTGTGACCTATGGCCGACATCGTGATTCGCCCCAGCATGAAGTTCATCAAGGCGGGATACGTTTGCGCTCTGCTGGTAGTATGCGCGGCGGTCTTCGTTCACTACAAATATCTGGCGGTTCAGTATCCGGATCAGCGTTACCCTTACCTTCCACTCGCCAGCCTCTTGCTGTTGCTTTGGCCCATCAAGCGGCACTTGCAGCGGCAGACCGTGAAGCTCACCCTCGCCGCCGACAAGCTACGTTATGAAACCGGACTCGCCACCAAGTCCATGCGACTCATTCAGCTCCCCAAGGTGCAGGACGTACGCGTGATTCAGTCCTTTTCACAGCGAATATTCGGCGTCGGAGACATATCTATAGAAACTGCTGGCGAGAATAGCCGCCTGGTAGTTCACAATTTGGATCAGCCGCGGCAATTGGCGGAGCAAATCACCGACGCGTCCACGCACCCACTGTCCGGCGGATTGCATTAAATCCTTGTAACAATAAACGTTTCAACAACTTCGACCGTACCCACCACGGCTGGTTTTTGATATGGTATTAAGAAGTGCCACTAAGAAAGCTGGGTGGGCAACCAGCCCTGGGTCTCGCAGTGCTTCTGGTTGCCACGCTTCCTGTGATTGGCGGGTGGAAGTTGGCAGGTCCGTTTGGCGGGAGCGCGCGATCTATCGCGATCGATCCGCGGAACGGCCGCACGCTGGTCGCTGGTGCGCGTGACTCTTTGCTGTTTCGTTCTGACGATGCAGGGGCATCCTGGCGGCTGCTGCCATTCCCGCGCGGAACTCCTGGTGTCTTCAATTCAGTCCTCATCGATCCTGCTGCATCCGCGCATTACTACGCCGGATTGGATGCGGGCGATTCTTCGGACTCCGGAGTCTATGAGAGCAAGGACGGAGGCGAAACCTGGCAGGCTTTGTCCGGTATTCATGGATCACGCATCGAAGCGCTGGCGCTCTCGCCGATCGATTCCGCGATTCTTGCCGCAGGCACCTCGAAGGGTGTTTTTGTCTCCGATGACAGCGGCGTCACCTGGCGCAGAATCTCTTCGGAAACTGACCGGGAGATGCAGGACATCACAGCTCTGGCCTTCGACCCGGCGGATAAGAACGTGCTCTACGCCGGAACTCCCCACCTGCCCTGGAAAACCACTGACGGCGGCGCCACCTGGCATTCCGTTGCGACCGGCCTGATCGACGATTCCGATATCTTCTCCATCCGCGTGGATCCGAAAAATCCCAAGCTGGTTTTCGCCAGCGCTTGCAGCGGCATCTATCGCAGCGACAGCGGGGGCGCGGCTTGGGTGAAGATCCAAGGCATTCCCGGTACGCATCGCCGCACGCACATCATCTCGGAGGATCCGGGAAACGCCGGCACCATTTTCGCGGGCACCACGCTCGGGCTGTTCAAATCCCCGGACGGAGGCAAGACGTGGCGGCATCTGAGTTCGGAACAAGTCAACTGGATGGTGTTCGATCCGGGCGATCCGCGCACCTTCTACCTGGCAACCGAATTCGCGGGCATTCTGAAAAGCACGGACTCGGGCGAGACGTTCCGGCCGATGAACGAAGGTTTTGCGAACCATCGCCTTTCCGAGATCACCTCGGATGGCAAGCGCCTTTACGCCAGCAGCACTTACGAGGGCCTGTTCGGCGGAGTTTTTGTCAGCGGCGATGGCGGTCTCCAATGGTCTTTACAGGCCAATGAAGAGGCACTGCATGGCCGAAACCTGCACAGCTTGACCGCTTCTTCTACGAACTCAAACGTAGTTTTCGCCGCCAGCGAGGACGCCATACTAAAATCCGAGGACGCGGGGAAGACGTGGACGCCGGTGCATGAGCCTGGCCCCGAGCCGCGTACGGTTGTCACCCGGACGGGCCAGCGCGTGCCGCGAGTTGTGCGCGTCCACATCCACTCGCTTCGGGCGGTTCAGCTGGGAAAGAGTCCCTTGGTTCTCTTGGCCGGAAAGGACGCAGGCCTGTTCCGAAGTGCGAACTCCGGAGCTAGCTGGGAGCAAGTGAAATCCGCTGGAATTACGGGCATACCGGTGCTGGCCATTTACGCTCCCCCGAGCGGCGTCTCACGTTTGGCCGTGCGAACCACGTCCGATTTGTTCCTTTCCCAGGATTCCGGCCGAACCTGGCAGTCCGCGCTGGTGCCCGAAGGATACTACCTCTACGACGTGGCGCTGCCCGTAGAGCACGAGGTGGCAATTCTGGCTGCAACCTCGCGCGGGGTTTTGCAGTCTATTGACGAAGGCGCACATTGGAAGCTTGTGACGGAAGGTGTTCCCGCGGCGACGGTGGACTCAGTTCGTTTCAATCCCTCGGAGGGGCGTGAGGCTTTCTTGGTCCAATACGGTAACGTCTACCGCACGGTGGATGGTGGCGACTCCTGGCAGGCGTTCTCCAGTGAAGGCCTCGAAGGCGCCGCTATCCGAATGCTGTGGTTCGCGCCCGACCTTCCCCTGCGGATTTTCGCGCTCAGCGCGGCGCGGGGGGCATTGGTTTTCGATATGCCGCAGGCTACTGTGGCCCAACAGAATGATCACGCTGTTATTCGAAGCATTAAATGAAATCAGAGGAAAGGTGAAAAACATGCGAGCAGTATGGAGATATCCGATTCTGGCGCTAGCTGCATTGGGCGTCTTAGGAATTCCAAATCCGGCGCGCGCGCAAAACGCCGCGGCACACTCAGACGAATATAACAATTTCTTTGAACTAAACATCTACGCCGGATATTCCGACTACCAGAGGGTCCCCGCTGGGCTGGGCTCAAAGATACAAGGCGCCACCATTCTGGGTGGCCGGGTGACGGAGAATTTCTGGAATTACGTCGCGCTGGAAGAAGACTTCAACGCGTATTCATGGAACAAATACCAGTTCCTCTCGAGTCCTTCGGATGGCGTGATCCTGGCGCCCCCGTTCCCGATTCACACGCTGCAGCCCGCCCTGGACCTGGTGCTGCACTTTACGCCGCGCGACCACAAGTTCCGGCCGTTCGTCTTGTTGGGCGCCGGCGCATCTTTCGACGTGCTGGGAAAGAATGCAGTCAAATGGGGCGAAGCCATGCCTGCCGGCTCCGGGTTCGGGGGCTTCGACACCGATGAGCGCTTCCAGGGAAACTACGGAGGCGGCATCAAGTACCAGGCCAGCAAATGGTTGGGCTTCCGCATTGATGCCCGCGGTTTGGCGGGGATTGGTCCGCGCTTTGGCCTGCCCACCAGCAGCGCCACGGGCGTGTACATTCCCGGCGGCAAAATCTTGAACGGTCTTCAGGTCACTGCCGGCCTGACGCTGTACCTTGGACACCGCGGAGAGCTCCCAGCGCCTCCCGCGCCTCCTCCGCCACCCCCGCCGCCCCCACCACCGCCGCAGGCCATCATCCCAGGCTCCATCAGCGCCAGCCCGACCACGGTTTGCCCAGGCGATGCGGTGAGCCTCAGCTCCGATGCCTCAGATCCCGCTGGGCATCAGTTGACCTATCAATGGACCGCGAACGGAAGCGCGGTCGGAACCGGTGCTCGTTACACTTACATGGCGAGCTCCTCGGGAGACGTACGAATCGGTCTGCATATCGCCGACTCGGGCAATCCCTCGCGTGGCGCGGACGCCGCTCCGGTTTCGATTCACGTCAACACCTATAATCGGCCGACGGTGAGCCTGGCAGCCAATCCAACCGAACTCGATCGCGGACAAATGGCCATGCTGCGCGCCGTAGGTCAGGGCTCCGATTGCGGCGGCAGGCTGACCTACAGTTGGGCCGCTTCCGAGGGTACGGTCACTGGCACTGGCGTCGACGCTCAATTTGATTCCAGCTCGGTTTCGTTCACTGCCGACCGCAGCCGTCCGCAGTCCAAGCAGGTCAGCGTGACTGTCACGGTGGCCGACGCTAAGGGCGGCTCCGCCAGCGCCTCCGCCAACATCACTGTCAACCTGGGCGCGGAAGCCCGGCACTTCGGCGACATTCTGTTCCCGAAAGACAGTGCGCGAGTCAACAATTGCGGCAAGCGCGTGATCATCGAGCAGTTGTATCCGCAGCTCACCGCCAACCCCAACTACGATGTTGTCCTGGTGGGCCACATCGATTCCGCCGAAGCGCCCAGCGGCAGATCGCGCCGGGGCCGCAACCTGGATCGGGATCGCGTGCTTCAAACCGCGGCCGTGCTGAGCGGCGGCGGCGGAACCTGCAGTTCGCTCGATCCATCCCGCATCAAGGGGAGCTGGATTGGAGCGACCCAGGAGACTCCTTCCGTGCCCACTTCTTGCGCCGTATCGACCACGGCTCCCAAGGAGCGCAGAGGCGCGGCCATCGACGACACCGACGCTGCCAAGAACCGGCGAGTGGAAATCTGGCTGGTTCCCAAAGGCATGGCTCTGCCGGCCGCTACGCACGACGCTAAGGAGCTTCCGGATGCCGATCTGAAGAAGATCGGTTGCCCGAAGTAAGTAGTTAAGCAGTTAAATTTGGCGCCGGGTGCTTCACCGCATTCGGCGCCTTTTTATTGTTTACGAGCGCGGCAAATCGCGATGAACTATTCCGATTCGGTCCGATATCTTTATTCACTGGGCAACGAAGTGCTCACGGCCAAGCTCGGCCTGGAACGGATCCAGGCAATGCTTGAGGCACTCGGCAATCCGCACCAGGCGTGCCGTTGGATACACGTGGCCGGAACCAACGGCAAGGGGTCGACGTGCGCCATGATCGACGCTGGCTTGCGCGCTGCTGGAGTCCGCAGCGGCCTTTACATATCGCCCCATTTGATGGAACCCACCGAACGCATTCAAATCTTGGGCCACCCCGTGAGCCAGGAGCAATTCGCGCGCGCATTCGATCGGGTACATGACACGGCGGAAGCGATGCTGAAGGCTGGCGGCATCGACATGCACCCCACCTATTTCGAGACCGTCACCGCGATGGCTTTCGTGCTGTTCGCGGAAGCGAAGTTGGATCGGGTGGTGCTGGAAGTGGGGCTGGGCGGCCGTCTGGATGCCACCAATGTGGTGACTCCCGAGCTTTGCGTAATTACGCCCATCGATTACGATCACCAGATTTTTCTGGGCGACACCATCGAGAAGATCGCAGCCGAAAAAGGCGGCATCTTGAAGCCGGGCGTACCCGCCGTCTTCGCCGAGCAACGTCCGGAAGCAGAGGCAGTTCTTCGCAAGCAGGCCTTGGCGACTTATACGCTCTCGCGGGATTGGCCGGTAACAGACTTGGAGATCGATGCGCGCGGCAGCCGCTTTCGATTGCGGGGCGATGAAATTGTCTGCCCGCTGTCCGGTGAGCATCAGGTAGAGAATGCGCGCGTGGCCGCCATCGCACTTACCGAACTCGGCGTTTCACCCGCCGGAATAGCCGGCACGCACTGGCCTGGACGCCTGGAGCATGTCTCCGAGCGGCCGGAGATCATCATTGATGGAGCTCACAATCCCGCTGGAACGCGCGCCTTGGCGGCCTACATTCGCCGGTTCTACTCGGGTCGACGCGTTTGGATGATTTATGGTGCGCTACGCGACAAGGCGGTCGCTGAAATGACGTCGATTTTGTTTCCCCTGGCCGATCACGTGATCCTCACTGCTCCCGACAATACGCGCGCCATGCCTCCGGAAGATATCGCAGCGCCGGGCGCTCAACTCACGCACTCCATTGCGGAAGCGATCGGACTTTTGGACGCCGTCCCGCCAGACAACGCCGTCTTCATCGCCGGTTCGCTCTACCTGGCTGGCGAGGCCCGTGCTGTGCTCGTAAAATAAAACCAGTGTCATTCCTCCGGGCGTATTGCATTACCGCTCCGCTGATTGTTCTTGCCACCATTGCTTTCGGATTGGTGAGCTTGATCATTTCGCTTTTTGAGACCGGCGGCCGCCGGCAGATTGCAGTGGCGCGTTCCTGGGCGCGCTTCCTGCTGTGGGGGAGCGGAGTGAAAGTGAAAGTGGAGGGTTTGGAGAAGATTGTATCGGACGGAAGCTATGTTTTTGTTTCCAATCACCTCAGCTACATGGACACGCCCGTGATTCTGGCAAACATTCCAGTGCAATTCCGTTTTCTAGCCAAGAGCGGCCTGTTTCAGATTCCTCTGCTGGGAACGCACCTGGCCCGGGCCGGCCACATTCCGGTTCCGCGCGACGACGCGCGGGCGGCGGTGAAAACCATGACTATCGCCGCGCATGCCATTCGGGAGCGCGGAATCTCGCTGCTCATTTTCCCGGAAGGCGGGCGCTCGCACACTGGCGAACTCGCATCCTTCAAAGAAGGCGCCGCCTATATCGCGATCCGCGCCGGAGCTTCGCTAGTTCCGATCGCGCTTCAAGGAACACGCGCCGTGCTGCCCTTTGGTTCGGGACATGTAAGGAGCGGACCTGTGACCATGCGGATCGGTGATCCAATTCCGACCGATGAAGCCCGATTGCAGGATCGAGGCCGTATCACTGAGGAGCTTCGCGATCGCATCGTCAGCATGCTGGACGAGCAGCCGATACACGCTTAGCTATTTCCGGCTCTTAATCCACTCCACCGCGGCGTCCAGCGCGGGATCTTTCCCCGCCAGCAGCGCTGCCCGGGATAGCGAAGTTTCCACGTCGGGCGTCACGCCCAGCCCTTCCAGCGGCTTTCCGCCTTCGGAAATGTAGTTGGCGATCGCGTATTGAAACCCATCGCCGTTCGGCAATCTTTCGAACACCGATGGCAACGCGGCGGCGGCGGTTCGGGATCCGAAGATTCGCGCGCGGCCCAGGTCCTTCAAACCTTCGGCCATAATCTCAGACGTCGAAGCCGACGTCCCGTCGACGAGAATGGCGAGCGGACCCGCAAAAGTGGTGAGCCGCGGATTCACCACAAACTTCAGCGTCGCGTCGCGCATATACAAGGTCCCGAGATTCTGATCGGGTTGCGCGATGAACCAGCCAGCCATCCCCATGGCCATGATGCCGATGCCGCCCGGATTTCCGCGCAGATCGACGATGAAGCCTTCACACTTTGCGCAGCCTTCGACCGCATTCCCGAACGACGTCATCAGGCGCTGGGCATCCAGAAAAACATTAAACTCGACGTAACCGATGTTTCCGTCGCCCACTCTCGATGCATTGATCCAAACCTGCATCGGGTTGAGATACCCAAAGCGCACGCGCTCGCCCTTCGGCTGACCTGGCGCCAGTGTCTTGCTCACGCGCTTGTCATCGCCATCCAGAAATTCAACTTGCACCGCAGCCGATGCGTCGCCCGACAGACGCCCCAAAATGGCCCGCCGCAGCATCAGATCGTGCAGCGTTGACCCGGCGTAAGTCTTATTCAATTCCGCCACGGCGGGTGCCAGAACCGTGCCTGCGATCTTCAAAATCTCCCAGCCGGGCGCTACGCCCTGTTTGAATGCCGGCGAATCCCGTTCCACTGAGGTGACCAGAACCTGCGCGCCCACCACGCGCAGATCGATGCCGGTGGCTGTGTCGTCGCTTTGCGCCCCGTCCACGTTGGAATAGAGCTCGCCTGGAACAATACCAAAGTGAGTTTGATGTAAACGGCCTAGCATTTCTTCCAGAATGACGCGCGCCGCATCCATGCTGACGGCCGCGTCGATCTTTGGCCGGTACTCGTCGTGGATGGCCTGCCAGTCTAATCCGCCCGGCATGGTCTGCCAGTGTTTATCGCGGATCGCGGTCCACACATACTCAAAGGATTGAATGTTGAGCTTACGCTGTTCCGGAGTGAGAGCCGCTCCAAGCGGACTTCCCATCAGGAGAGCAGTCAGAAATACAATTGCGATCGCGATGCCGCGTATCGCATTTTTCGAAATCATTCCTTCTCGAGAACCTTGGCGCCCAGCGCACCGCCGATGATGGGAAGCGCCGTCAGAATTACGAAGAACAACATTAAGTAAAGGGTGAGTCCCGCGATGACTAACGCCGGATTGTTCAACGCCTGCCGCACCATCTCCCAGCGAGGATCGTTCGGCGATAGCTGGCTTTGAAGCTCCTTTTCCAAACCGCCCTGGCTCGAGACCGCCACCATCGCGATGGTGAATAGAACGCTCACCAAAGTGAAGGAAAAAATGCCCGTAATCCAGCCCATTCTCGCGCCGCTGCGCAAGCTGAGAACCTGACCTGTGCGCCGGCTGTAAATGTAAACGGCAACAAAACCCGCGGCGACGAAGGCAATCGGCAATCGCAGCCAAGCCAGTGGAATGGGGATCATGCAAACCAATACGGCGGAAGCGGCGGCGAAGAATCCGATCCGCACCGCCAGCCGGTTGTGAAAACTAATCTCGGCCGGCAATGCGGCGAATGGAATTGGCGTGATGCTCGCAACTTCGATGGGGGGCGCCCCTACCTCCGGCTCTTCGACGCCAGGATAGTCGTACTGCGGCTTGCCGCACTTGTGGCAAAAGCGAGCGTCGGGCGGCAATTGAGCGCCACAGGTGCAAAATTCGGGCACGACTTCAGTTTGACACGCTAACGACACTCGCGGTGGACTGCCTGGATGGCCCGCTCTAGCCCGTCCCGGCGCACGACTATACTAATGGTCAGCTCGCTGGACCCCTGCGCAATCGCAATGATGTTGACGTTTTGCTCCGAAATAGCCTGAAACAATCGCCCTGCTAGTCCAGGCGTGCCACGCATGCCTTCGCCCACCAGCGCCAGAAGCCCCACGTTGTCATCTACGGCAATGGGTTTCAGATAGCCGTGCGTCAGCTCCAGTGCGAGATCCGCTTCCAGGGATTTCATCACCGCCGCCAGCTCTTCCTTGCGAACCAGGAAACAGAAGCTTTGGCGATAGCTGGAACTGCTGAGGGCCAGCACTTCGGCATTTGCATCGGCCAGCGCTTCCAGCGCGCGCGCCATGAGCCGTGTGCCGCTGACCGCCGCGCTGGCCGGTTCGATGGACACCAGGGCGACATTGGCTATGGATGTGACGGCGCGAGGACCCGAGGGCGCTTCCACAGTGGAGATGATGCGCGTTCCGGGATGCTCCCGATGAAAGCTGTTCTTGCTCCACACCGGAATTTGCCGCTCGATCAACGGCGCCAGCGTGCGTGGATGCAAGACTTTCGCGCCGTTGTACGCGAGCTCCGCGGCTTCGTTGTAGGTAAGCGCATCCAGCACCCGAGCTTCGCGGACCGAGCGCGGATCGGCGCTCATGATTCCGTCGACGTCCGTCCAGATCCAGAGCTCAGAGGCGTCCAGCGCCGCCGCAAGAATGGAGGCTGAGAAGTCCGATCCGCCTCGCCCGAGAGTGGTGGGCCGCCCATCCACAGTGGCCCCATTGAAGCCCGTGAGAATCGGCAGGACGCCGCTCCCAAGCAGCGGCTCAATCAGACTTCCGGCCTTGCGCCGCGTGGCTTCCATGATCGGCGTGGCATTTCCAAAAACCGCGTCGGTGACGATTACTTCGGCCGAGTTAATGGCGCGCGCCGCGATCCCGGAAGATTCCAGGTATTCCGCGATCATCAGCGCCGACAGACGCTCACCGATGGCGATGGCCTCGTCCACCGACTTGGGCGGACGATCGCCCAGCATCAGCATGCCGTGAGCGATGCGGCGAAAATCGGCGATGAGGTCGCGAATTCCGGCCAGCGCACGATCCGAGCGAGCCGGCTCGTCCAATAATTCGCGACACGTCTTTTCGTGGCGCTCCGAGAGGCTTCGAATGCTGGATTCAATTCCAACTTCGTCGTCCGCCTCCGCGTGCCGCAGCGCGCCGAGCAACAGATCGGTGACGCCGGACATGGCCGACACCACCGCCAGCACCGGCCGTTGCGCCTTTTGTTCCGTGCAAATGGCCGCAGCCACGCGAATTCTTTCGGCGGTGCCCATGCTGGTGCCACCGAATTTCATAACAAGCAGATTGTTCATTGAGTTCGTTCACGCCCGTTGGAGGTGCGATCGCGGATGATTTTCAGAATGGCGGCTTCCACTTCGTCGATGGTCAGCCCGGTGGTGTCCACGTAGACCGCATCTGGCGCCTGCACCAGCGGCGATTCGGCGCGTCCACGGTCACGCTGGTCGCGTTCGCGAATCTGTTGCTCCACAACGTCGGCCGGCAACGCCGATTCATTGGCCCGGCGCGTGGCGCGCTCTTCCGGCAGTGCGTCCAGAAAAATTTTGACCGTGGCCTCTGGAAAAACTACGGTACCGATGTCACGGCCTTCCATCACCACCGAAACTTGTCCGCCGATCTCACGCTGCTTTTCCACCAGCGCGCGGCGTACCGACGGTACCAGCGAAACTTCGGACGCTGCCTGGCTGACCTCGGGAGTTCGAATGGCCTCCGTAACATCTTCGCTGTTCAGGAACACGGCGTGATCACCCGGAGCAAATTCAATGTGCGCCGCGTTGGCAAGCTGCTCCAAACGGTGCATGTCGGACGGCGCCACTTTCGTGCGCAGCGCCCACAGCGCCACGGCACGGTACATCGCGCCCGTGTCCACATATACAAATCCAAGCTTGGCCGCGATGCGGCGCGCCAGCGTACTTTTGCCCGCGCCGGCCGGGCCGTCGATCGCTATCGTGATTCGTTTGCTCAAATTATCATGAAAGCACATGCATGAGGAGATTTTCCGTGCGCTCCAGGAAGGCGCAACCGTTCTTACCGCTGGACGCCGGCTGGCGCGAGTGCTGGCGCGCGATTTCCACTCGATGCAGGTGGAGCGCGGGAACACACTATGGAACCGTCCGGATGTGTTGCCACTGGACGCATTTCTCGATCGAACGTGGAGCGAGTGGCTGGGACGCTACGGAGACGAGAGCGCTCCGGTATTGCTCGATCAGGCGCAAGAGCAGATGCTGTGGGAGCGGATTATCCGCGAATCGCCGGCGGGAGCGACGTTGTTGCAGATCCCTGAGACCGCGCGGAAGGCCATGGATACCTGGCGGCTGATGATGGAGTATCGGCTGCCGCTGGATGGAAGCTTCGAAGCAACGGAAGATTGGGCGGCGTTTGCGAGTTGGTCGCGCGAGTTTCGTCGAAGATGTGAAAGCAACCGATGGTTGGAAACTCCGCGTTTGAGCGATTTTTTGCGAGACCGGGCGCCGCGGCCGAAAGCAGTTTTCCTGGCGGGCTTCGATGAAATCACACCGCTCGAAACTGAATTCCTCGAGGCGTTGGGAGAATGGCGGGCCGTGCCAGTCAAAGAATACTCTGGCGCCATAGAACGAAGAAGGGAACGAAGAAAGCTCGCTGACTCATCGGCCGAAATCCGCAGCGCCGCAGCCTGGGCTCGAGGGCTGCTCGAAAAGGATCCGGAAACACAGGTCGGCATTATTGTGGCGCCCGATCTCACCCGCTTGCGACCCAATCTCGACCGGATTCTGGGCAAAATTCTCGGGGAAGGGGTGTTTCATCTTTCCGTGGGACCGCTGCTCGCGGAGTATCCGTTGGTCCGTTCGGCGCTACTGATGCTGGAATTCGCCGCGGGCGCATTGCCGCTGCCGCGCGCGGGAATGCTGCTGCGATCGCCCTTTCTCGGAGGCTCGGAAAAGGAATGGGGCAAGCGCGCCCAGCTCGACGCCAGGCTACGCAAGAACGGGATATGGGAATTGTCTTTATCCCGCTTGCTCGAAGAGGCAAGCAGCTGTCCGGAGCTCCAGCGCGTCCTGCGAAAATGTAACAAGCGCCTTCGAAAGATTGCTGACGAGCAACCACCGAGCGGATGGAGCGCCTGCATTGAGGATTTGCTTGAGGCGCTTGGCTGGCCGGGCGACCGCGCTCCGAGCAGCGTGGAATTTCAAACCATCGAGGCCTGGCGCGGTCTGTTGTCCAGTCTTGAATCACTGGATCTCACAGCGCCATGGATGAATCTCGAGAAGGTGATCGACTGGCTCGACGAGAAGGCATCCAACATTCGTTTTCAAATAGAGGACGAAGGCGCGCCGGTACAAGTGATGGGAATGCTGGAAGCCGCTGGCCTGCGTTTCGATCATCTCTGGATCATGGGCCTGCACGATGAAGCGCTCCCGGGTCCGGCGAATCCAAATCCGTTCCTGCCGGTTTCGTTGCAGCTCCGGCACGGGCTTCCGCACTCGTCGGCGGAGCGCGAACTGGAGTTCGCGACTAAGCTGCTCGATCGTTTACTCGCCAGCGCGCCAGATGTTGTGTTGAGCTACCCGCAAACGGAAGGCGACCGCACATTAGCGCCCAGCCCCCTGGTTGCTGACGGTTTGTGGTTGGCTGACGGTTTGTGGTCAGAAGCTGAAGAACGACACATACCAGTTCACGCCTCGGCGCCATTCGATAATCTCGCGGACGAATCCGGGCCGGCCGTGGTGCAGGGCGACTCAACCGGCGGCGCGTCGATCTTCAAGGACATGGCAGCCTGCCCGTTCCGTTCGTTCGCCAAACATCGCTTAGGAGCGCGTCCGCTGGAAGAGACAGACCTGGGATTGAGCTATCGCGATCGCGGAACAACCGTTCACAAGGCGCTCGAGTTCATCTGGGCCGAGCTGAGGTCACACGCGCAATTGATGGAGCTAAACACCGCCGAATTGGATGCGCTCATCACGCGCGGCGCCGATGCAGCCGCCGCGAAGCTCGGGCCGGGCATCGGGCGAGATCTTGAGAAACAGCGCTTGCAGAGGCTGCTGGCGGAGTGGCTCAACATAGAGAAATCGCGCCCGGAGTTCACCGTGGCGGGTATCGAAGCCGAACGCGCCATCGCGATCGCGGGATTGCAAGTGAAGGTGCGGGCCGATCGCGTAGACGCGTTGCCGGATGGCCGGGAGATCATTCTGGACTACAAAACGGGCCAGCTAAAATCGCGTGGATGGGAAGGCGAACGGCCCGATGAACCGCAGCTTCCGCTGTACTGCGTTTCGAACGAGCGGCCCGTTGCCGCCGCAGCCTTCGCCCTGATCCGCACCGGGGAGCTGCAGTTTCGTGGATCAGGCGCCGGGTTACCGGAAATGGTCAAAATGAAGATCGATCCGCCTCTTCCATTTGACGCGCAAATGGAGGAATGGCGGCGCGTCCTGGAGCACCTGGCCCAAGAGTTTCGCGCCGGCCGTGCCGAGGTGGATCCAAAGCCTGGCGCGTGCGATAACTGCGGTCTGCGCGCACTATGCCGCATCCGGGAGCTCGAAAATGATCGCGGATAGCGCAGCGCGGCTGCGTGCTCTGGATGTTTCGCAGTCCTTCATCGTGCAGGCGCCGGCCGGGTCGGGCAAAACCGAACTGCTGATTCAACGTTATCTGAAGCTGCTCGAAACCGTTGAGAGGCCGGATGCCGTGGTCGCGATCACCTTCACGCGCAAGGCCGCGGGCGAAATGCGGTCACGGGTCGTCGAAGCTTTGCGATCGGCCCAGCATGGCGTGGAGCCAGAGGTGGAACACGAGCGCTTGACGTATCGAATCTCACGCAATGTTCTCCAGCGTGCGCGGCAGTTGGGGTGGGACCTTTTGCGCAATCCCGCTCAGCTCCGTATCGAAACTATGGATGCGCTGTGCGCGGCAATCACGTGCCGTATGCCGTGGCTTTCGCGTTTCGGAGCCATGCCGGAGATTTCAGAGAAGGCCGCGGACTTATATCGCGAAGCAGCGCGAAACACGCTGGCCCATCTGGAGACCGGCCACGCGGGTCTGGCATATCTTCTGCTGCATCTGGACAACGATTTTCAACGGGCGCGTCAGCTGATCAGCCAGATGCTGGAAAAGCGCGATCAATGGCTGCGGCACGTGGGAGCGGACCTTCGCCAGGAACTGGAACAGTCCTTACAGAGGCTGATTTTGGATGAACTCGGACAGTTACGCGACGCATTTCCCGACGACGTGGCGCAAGAAGTGGCCCATCTTTGCGAATTCGATTATTTTCCCGATGCGCGGTTGGAGCATCTATCGGATTGGGGCAAGATCGCGGATCTGCTTCTGACCAAAAGTGGCGACCTGCGCAAGCGCTCGCAATTGTACTCACGCCTGCAAGGAGAAAATGTTCTGCTCGAATGCCTGAAGCGCTTGCGTGACCTGCCTGCGCCCGCGTTCAATGACTCGCAATGGCAAGCCGTGCAATCCGCGGTGTCCGTGCTTACGCTCGCGGTCGCCGAACTGCAGCTTGTATTTCGTGAACGAGGCCGCGTGGACTTCGCGGAGCTCTCCATTCGGGCGTCGGACGCCTTAGGACAGGTTGACCAGCCCGAGGATCTGGCGTTGGCGCTGGGAGCCAGCATCCGGCATTTCCTGGTAGACGAGTTTCAAGACACGTCGTACACGCAGTTTGAGTTGATCAAGAAACTGACGAATGGCTGGGATGCGGGCGATGGGCGCACGCTATTTTTAGTCGGCGATCCGATGCAGTCCATCTATCGTTTTCGCCAGGCGGATGTGAGCCTGTTTCTGAAGGCGCGCGGGGAGGGCATCGGCGCCATTCAATTTGAGCCGCTGACGCTGAGCGTCAATTTTCGTTCCCGCCCGGGGATCGTGGAGTGGGTCAACCGCACGTTTGAATCCATTCTGCCCGCGAGCGACGATATCGACTCTGGCGCGGTGGCTTATTCCCCGAGCGTGCCAGGCACGGAAGGTACAGACGCTGTTATCGGCGTTCACGCGCTTCTTGACGGGCGGAAAGAGGCGAACCGGGTGATGGAGTTGATCGGCTCCCAGGGCGCGGGGACTTCCGCGATATTGGTGCGTTCCCGTAGTCACCTGATCGAAATCGTCAACGCACTGAAGCGCAATCGAATCGCGTTCCAAGCCATTGAGATCGACCAATTGGGCGAGCGGCAAGTGATAGAGGACTTGATGGCGCTGACCTTTGCGCTGCTGCACGCGGCCGATCGCGTCTCGTGGCTCGCCATTCTGCGCGCGCCCTGGTGCGGCCTTACTCTCGACGACTTGCACGCGCTGACGGCGGCAGACCATCGCGCCACGATCTGGGATTTGCTACACGGGGCCCTCCATGCATTAAGTAATGACGGTCGCGAACGCATCCAGCGAATCATTCCCGTGATCGAACAAGCCATTGCCGAACGCGGGCGGCGTCCACTGCGGGAGTGGGTGGAAAACACCTGGCTGCGGCTCGGCGGCCCGGCCTGCGTTGAGGATGAAACCGCGCTCGAGGATGCGGCTGCCTATTTCGATCTTCTCGACGGCCTGGCCGAGGGCGCCGACCTGGCCGACTTCGATTGGTTTCGCGAACAGGTAAACGCGCTGTTTGCGCAGCCCACGGCAAGTGCCAGTGAAGTATTGCAATTGATGACCATCCACAAGGCCAAGGGCCTGGAGTTCGACACTGTGATCTTGCCGGGATTGGGCGCGATTCCTCGCGGAGACGATCAGCGCCTGCTGCTCTGGATGGAGCATCGCGGCCAACTCTTGCTGGCGCCCATCGCGGAGTCCGGCGGCGACAAGGATCCAATTTATAGTTATCTGGCAGGCATCGAACGGCGGAAATCGGACCAGGAAACCGCGCGTCTGTTGTATGTGGCGGTAACCCGCGCGCGCCGCAGCCTGCACTTGCTGGGGTCAGTGATGGCAAAAGACGACGGCACGTTTGCTCAGCCCGAATCGCGTTCTTTTTTGAAACTGCTGTGGCCGGCGGTGGCGGAGCAATTCGCGAATCCCGATGCGGGCGCCCAAGAGGAGCCGGCGCACCGGGCGAAAACCATCCGCCGCTTATCTGCGTCCTGGCGTATGCCCCCCGCACCCGGGCCAGTGCGGTGGAAACGTTCGGGGGTGGAGCGAGCGCAGCGGCCCGAGGTGGCGTTCGATTGGGTGGGCGGCCGCTCGCGGCACGCAGGGGCTGCGCTACACGGATTTTTGCAGCGGATCGCGCGCGAGGGTTTGGATGCGTGGCCCGAAGCTGCCCTGCGATCGCGCAGCGCGTCCTATCGGGCGGTGCTCATGAATCTCGGGCTGCCGCCAGGCGACCTGGCCTGGGGTGTCGAGCGGGTGGAATCGGGACTCTTAAGAACCTTACGCGATCCGCGCGGGCGCTGGATTCTCGACAACCACACGGACGCCGCAAGCGAGCTGCCCGTGGCGGGCTTGTTAGATGGCAAGCTGACCGAGGCGGTGATCGATCGGACGTTCATCGATGAGAACGGCGTTCGGTGGATCATCGATTTCAAGACCAGCTTGCATGAAGGCGCGGGCCTGGAGAATTTTCTGGAACAGGAGAAAGATCGATACCGGGAACAACTGGAACGCTACGCGCGATTGATGGTGCAGCGCGATGATCGTCCTATCCGCTTGGGGCTCTATTTCCCGCTGATTGGCGCGTGGGTGGAATGGGCAGCGCCGGTGGTCTTACGCAAACAGGCCACGCTGTTCGAGCTCTAACAGAGCAGCTTTCACGCAGCGGCAATGATCGACCAATATGTTAAGATGCAATTGCCGACGTTATTTCACACTCGGGGACGTAGTTCAGCTGGTTAGAACGCCGGCCTGTCACGTCGGAGGTCGCGGGTTCGAGCCCCGTCGTCCCCGCCAACTTTCCCTTTTCATTTCAGACACTTGTATACTTACCTCACGGGTGATCGAAGAAATGATTCCGGTGAAAATGGCATCCATCCTTGTTGTTGCTGTCCTGACGGTGGTTGGGATTTGGAGTTCCAGCCAGGCTGCTTACGCCCAAGGTCTCGCGTATGTAGCGAATTTTGGCTCCAATAACGTCTCGGTAATCGACACCTCGAGCAACACCGTGATTGCCACCGTCATGGTTGGGAGCCAGCCTCAAGGAATCGCTGTTACACCGGACCGAGCCAGCGTCTACGTGGCGAATTGCGGCGGCGACGTCTTTGTGATCGACACCGCGACTAACAAAGTGTCCACCAAGTTTCCCGCTGGGGCGTGCCCCACCGGAGTGGTCATCACTCCAGACGGAACGCGCGCCTATGTGACGCTAACTAACGCCAACTCGGTGGCTGCGATCGACACATCGACTAACACAGTGATGACCAAGATCCCCGTTGGCGACGCTCCCAGTGGAATTGCCATGGCCCCGAACGGATCCCATGTGTATGTGACCAACGTAGGCGCTATGGCCTCCGGGTCCTCTGTCTCGGTGATCGACACCGCGAGCAACACCGTGGCCGACACGGTTGCGTTGGGAAACGTCGGCAGCGTTGGGGTAGCCATCACGCCGGATGGATCGCGTGTTTATGTGGCGAATGCGTTGGGATCCGTCTCGGTAATCGATACGTCGAACAACACGGTATCCGACACGGTGACGGTGTCTGGCATAGGGAACTCGCCGGTCGGTGTGGCCATCACACCGGACGGCACGCGCGCCTATGTTTTGACTTACGGTGCCAACGGCACCGGACCTGTCGCCGTGATTGACACATCCACTAACACGATCGCCGCCATGGTGAGCGTGGGCACCGGACCTACCGGAGTGGGAATTAGTCCCGACGGCACGCGCGCTTACGTGACCATCGCAACCAACGTCACCGGCATCGGTAACGGTGCAGTCACAGTGATCGATACGTCGAGCAACACCGTGGTCGACACCGTGCCCGTGGGGAGCACGCCCTTTGGGATTGTTATCACTTCGGGAAGCAGTGCGCCCCCGCCACCGCCCAGCATTAGTTCGGGTGGCATTGTGCCCGCAACCGTGCAGCCCGGCCAATGGGTGTCGATTTACGGCAGCAATCTAGCCAGCGGCACGACATCTTGGACCGGGAACTTTCCCACGTCCCTAGGCGGCACTAGCGTGACCATCGACGGCAAACTTGCCTATCTCTCCTATGTCAGCCCTGGACAAATCAATTTGCAAATCCCGAATGACCCGAAAACCGGCGCCGTGCCCGTTGCAGTAACCACCGGCGGAGGAACTGGATCGTCCAGCGTGACGTTGGCTCAGTTCGGTCCTACATTTTTCTTGCTTGACGGGCCCATGCACGTGGCGGGAATCATTTTGAGATCCGACGGCTCGGGCGCCTATGGTGGAGGCAGCTATGACATCCTGGGGCCTACCGGAAATTCACTCGGTTATGCGACTGTTGCCGCAAAACCCGGCGATGTGGTTGAACTTTACGGTTCTGGATTTGGTCCAACCAACCCGAAGGTTCTCGCCGGCCAGGCATTTTCCGGCGCCGCGTCGACCACCAATCCGGTGACGCTCGACATCAACAGCGTTAGCGTGACGCCGGCGTTTGCCGGGTTGTCCGGCGCGGGCCTTTACCAGATCAACCTCACCGTTCCCTCGGGTCTCGGCACAGGAGAGGTTCCGTTACAGGGAACGGTAGGCGGCGTCGAGACCCCTGTGGCCGTCTTCTCCCTGCGATAGATTACTCGGCGCATTGAATCACGTCGTTGGCTTTGTTATTCTGCCAGCTACACGTATCGGTCAGTAGGGAACTCCATTTGGCATTGGGCCAGACCGTTTGAGCCCATTGGGTCAGCTGGGTGATCAGAGTAGAATCCAAGCCAATGAAGGCCAGGCGCGGGATCATGTACCAAACCCAATCGGGAAAAACACCGTCGTAACCGCTGCCACCGGGCACTGGTACGGATGAAGCGGTGGTCCAGCCACCGGCGTAAAACTGCTGCGGAGTGAACTGGCTCACTTGCTGAAGCCAAGAGGTTACGATTCCCGTGGCGATCGCAATGCGGGTTGAGGGAGCAACTCCGGTCCACACGTTTTCGTTCCACTCCGGCGTGATCAGCCAGGATGGTTGAGCCACAAAGGGCTGCCAGCCATTGCCCGACAACTGGGGACCGGCGCCGAGTTGCTGCATGACCTGAAGACCTTTGATCATCCACTCGGTCTGGATTCCAGCTTGCGGGGAAAGAAGCGAACCCATGCTCTGCACAAAGTCGTACGCGTACGTCCAGTCAATCGGGTATTGATAGGATTGCTTCCCGTTGGAGTCGTTCAGAATCAGCTGAAGGTCGTACCAGATGAAGGACAAGTAGAGGTAGGCTGCTGCGCTTCCGTTACGTAGTCCAACGACGCCCGTGTTGGGCATCTTCAACTCATGCGGGGACACAAAGAAAGGCACGTTGCTATACCAGGCCCTCGGGTCGGCTTGCGCGCCGAAAATGTCTTGAGAGAGCCCCTGGAGTTGAAACTGGTTCATCAGCTCCCAGGTCTTGACCAATCCCCACTGCGACTGCGAGTACATGGCGTTGACCGCCGAGGGGGTCCACGCGCTGGCCGAACTATTCCATATGGGCGTTCCCATCTGGGTGTAGAAACCGTAGAATGCGCCAAACCAGGCGCTGAAGTTAGCTTGCTGCGCGACATACGCCGCCGGATCGTTCACCTGGAGATTGGCGCTGAGCGTTTGATAAATGGTGTTATATCCGCTGGTTGTAAATGTCGAACCGAATGCATCCTTGGGATGGATTCCTGGCAGCCACTGGTTCCAGTCCGGGAGTTGCACGGCCAGGGGAATTTCGCGCTGATTCAAGCGTGATGTGGAGGCAAAGACCGAGGACTGAATTCCCGACGGGAATATTGCGTCGACCACATCTTCATCGGAGTCCACCACCGCACGAAGGCCAGCGCCCGCGGCCCATTGGTTCGCAGGCAGCGAATCTAGTCCAGGACCAGGCTGATACGGTGGATTCCATGGACGGCCCGGATACACCTGGTTCAAGCTGCGAATATAGCTGGCGATCTGGACGCCTTGCTGAGCGGTAAGCCCGTGGAACTGGGCCCGCGCCTCGATGGAATTGTTCGAATAGCAGAAATACTTCAGATCCCGTCCGTCTTGGGCGTGGCAATCGGTGCAATGCGCCTGAATGGACTGGGACCCACCCGTGGTGAGGGGAGTGGTCAGCGCCGCCGTGCGCCACAGCGTTTGCCCCGCTGCGATGTCGGAAGCGCTGGTCGATGGCGGCTGCCAGGTCTCGGGTTTATCTTCCACAAACGTCGAAGCGGGGATGAGCGCGGTTCCGGCGGCGGTGAGAACGTTGAAGGCCAGTACTCGAAAGCCGCTCACTCTGCCGTCGGTCTGGTTAAAGCGAAAACTGACTGTGTTCGCGCCTGCCAGGATGGTGCCGGCGGGAAGATTCATGGTCATCCTCAGAGTGCTGAACCCTCCGCCAATGCCGCCGTACGCGTTGGCGTTCCCCAGCAGCGCGACGTTGCTGCTATTAATGGGAACCCAGGCCGAGCCGTTCACCTTGACGCTGGCCTGCGTTTGCGAGCGCAATCCATGGATTTCCATCCAGAGAGCCATTTGACCGCTCAGGTTTGCGCCGCTCGGGATGGTGATTGACTGCGATACGGTTGTTCCATTCGGGCCGATCACCTCCAAAGGCAGCGTGATGCTGGCCGTCGCCGCCAACGGATGAACGCGCTGAGCGTTGGACTCCGTACCATCCGCCGACGCGATAATCGGCAGCAAAACCGCCATGAGGAATAACGGAAGAAATGTATATGTGTTCTGCATGTAACTGAAACGTTTCGTTCAATGGTACTCGAAGGCGTTCAGTTCTGGTACTCACATACATGTTAGTTTGGTACTATTAGTACCAACGACGAGGGTAGGCTATTTGGGCCCGGTGTTAAGAGATGCCTTGGGAAGCGAGCCATGCCAGCGCTCCGGATACAGCCGCGTCGCGCTCCTGCTGGGTGTCGGCGCCTGCACCAAATTTCTGTCCTATGGCTCTCTCGAGGGCGCCCACGGCAAGGTCGCAGTATCTGAATTCGCCAAACACAATCCGGCGATCGCGCAGCACGACGGCCAGCACTCGGGCACTGCGAGGATTGTCATTCCCCGTAGCGTCTTGCCACAAAAGACTGTAAAATTTCTCGTCCTGCGTTTGGTACTTGCGCACCACATTCGCCAGCTGCGTCAGTTGCTCGTTGTTTCCGAACTCCTCAAGCAGTGCCGCCGCACCCTGTAAATCTGAGAATTCGGCGTCCGGACGATCCACCACCTTCAGGGCCCTGGCTAAAGCGTCCGCAAGAATGTCGTGGTCGCCGTTGCGTGCGAGCGTCCAAGCGATATAGGATGTGCCCGCTACATCATCCCGCAACGCCCGCCGGAGAGTTTCATTGGTCACGGCATTGTCTGAGTATTCCAGCAGAGAATTTGCGGAGCCCCAGGCATGCAATGGCGCTTCCGCAATCCACGTCTTGATCAAAAGCGTGTCCGTATCTCGAGACGCCTTCAGTTTTTCGAGCGCCGCCTGCGCCAGGGACACGTTTTGCCGCCCCGGCCATTTTTTCAGCTCCGCTTTTCCGGAGAGGAGATCCGCCACGCTCGGGCGGGGAATGCCCTCCGCTGCCAGGAGATTGGTAGCCACTTCGGCCCAGCGATCCCGATCGTCGCCGATGGCCGGCCCGATGAGAGCCATCAACTCGCCAGTGAGATCTTCCTCTTGCTTGTCCAGGTATCCGGCGACCGCGGAGACCTCGGCCGGCGTACCACTGTCGAGCGCGTTGGCCACTTCGCGCAGTAGAAAAACGCGAGCGCTGGCTGGCGGATGCTCCGATTCTTGCATTTCCGCGCGCGCTGGAATGGTGAGGCTGACTCCGGAATCAGCGATGAGCTGCCACGGCTCGAGCGATGGATGTTTGTTCTCCTGCAGCGGAAGAATCAGCACGCGCCCAGGCTCCAGGCTGGGAAGAGGCGGCGGATAGCCATTTACGAACTGCGTGACGCTCGGCCCGTAAGCGAAAAATCGCACTCGAAGCCGTTCGGGAACTGCGGGCTCCATAGCATCTGGATAGGAACGCAATACCTGGATCTCAGCCGTCATCGCCAGCGTCTCGGCTGTCCAGGGCATCGAACCTTCTGGAACTGGCTCGCCTTTTTGAACGCTGAGAACACGGCCCACCACGAGTAGGGGCGCTGCCGCAGCTTCCTTCAACTGCCAGAATTGGATGGGCCCCCCTTCGACACCGGCCGGAATCGCGGCCAGCACCACAAGCACCGCGATACTGTCGCGCACCTTCATTGCCCTTGAGCTTATCAATTATCGGCACGGCTACCGGCCCGGCATGCTCCTGTGGTGGGGAGCGTAAGACGTGTTGGGCTGAACCTGGATGTTCGGCCATTCGATCGAGCCGGTCAGGCCTTAGCCTCCAGATCAACCACCGGCGATTCAGACGTGGCGTAGAACGCTTTTCTTCCATTTTCTCATTCGACGCCATGCACGCGAGGGTTAGGAGGCTCGTCATTGTTGGAAATGGCGTTGGCAATGGCGCGGATTTGTTGGGCACTTTGCCTGCTGACTTCGTGCGGGCTATTCGGCCAAGCGCCAACAGCGTACACCGTCGCAGCGATTAAGCCCAACAAGTCCAGCGATGACCGCTTCATGCTACGCCCTCAGCCTGGTGGGGGCCTCACCGCTACCGGCGTGACGCTCAAGATGCTGATCATGTTCGCTTACGGAGTAGCCGGCTACCAGATCTCCGGCGCGCCCGGCTGGGTTGGGACCGAGCGATGGGATATTGAAGCGAAGACCGAGGGCGTCACTGAGGGCGTTCAGGGACCAGTTCCGCTGGCCCAATCGCAAGCGCCGCTGCGGCGATTGCTGGAGGATCGATTTCAGCTGAAGACGCGTCGCGAGTCCAAGAAAATGCCCATCTACGCGTTGGTTGCGACGAAAGGTGGCCCGAAGTTGAATTCCCATCCGGGAGACGCGGCAGAACGGAAGCCGGTGGCCAGCTTTGGATTTGGATCGGCTAGCTGTACGGATAGTTCCGTGGCGAGTTTGGCGGGGCAGCTTACGTTGTATTTAGACCGCCCGGTATTAGATCAAACCGGCAACAAGGGCAGCTACGACTTTACGCTGAAATGGACGCCCGCGCCGAACGAATCGAGCGCCCAGGCCATTGGCTTGCCTCCGCGCGCCGACCCTCCGGCGCCAACCGATTCCACTGGTCCGTCCCTTTTCACCGCCCTCCAGGAGCAGCTCGGCCTGAAACTGAAGCCCGCCAAAGGATCGGTCGACATTCTTGCTATCGATCACGTGGAGAAACCGTCGGAGAATTAGAGGCGTCGAAGCCACATGTGTTCCGGAAATGCACATAGACGGCCGGTGGAATCGGGACAAAATCCAGAGAATCGCCGTCTATTTTCTTCGGTCCTGATCGTGCAAAAGCAGCGCGGTATCCTGGGAAGAACCGAATAGCTATGCTTCGAGCCCTGGCGGTCGCGGGTCTGGTGCTAAGCCTATGCCCCGCATTCTGCCAGTCACCTGCGCCGCGGCCAGAGTTCGAGGTGGCATCCATCAAGCTGAACAAGTCCGCGGAAGGCTTCATGAGGGTTATGCCAGGCCGAGGGGGAAGGTTCACATTGACCAACGTCCCCGTGCAACTCCTCATTACCATGGCATATCGCATCAAGGATTTCCAGCTCTCGGGTGCGCCGCCCTGGGCGATGTCGGAGCGATACGACGTTGAGGCCAAGGCCGATGGTAATCCAGAATTTGATGCCATGCTCCCCATGCTCCAGACGCTGGTGGAAGACCGGCTCAAGTTCAAATTCCACCACGAATCCAAGGAAATGTCGGTCTATGCGCTGCTAGTGGCCAAGGCCGGAAAACTCCGCGAGTCCCCGGGCGATTGTCCTCCGGCTTCGAGCGGCCCGCTTCCACCGCCCGAGCCAGGCAAAATACCTTCCCTGCCTTGCGGAGGCTTCTTCGTGTTCCCGGGCCATATCACCACCCAAAAGGCAGAGATGACGCGGTTCATCGATGTGCTCTCGCGCTTGACGGGGAAGATCGTGCTGGATAAAACCAATCTCACCGGAAAGTACGACTTCATCCTGGACTACACTCCCGAACAGGGGCAATTTCAGGCGCCTGCTGGACCGCCTCCGCCGGGCATGCCCCAACTCCCGCCGATAGATCCCAATGGCCCTTCTCTGACAACGGCTCTTCAGGAACAGCTCGGCTTGAAACTGGAATCGCAGAAAGGTCCGGTCGATATTATGGTCATCGACCATGTAGAGCGCCCTTCTGAAAATTAGATGCCTCGAATATTGACAGTCGCGGCGCTGATGTTCACGGTTTCCCAAGCGTTTGCACAATCTGGCAAGCCCCTGCCAAGCTTCGAGGTGGCATCCATCAGGCTGAACAAGTCGGCGGACAGCCGCGGGAGCGTGCTGCCGGCCCCCGGCGGAAGATTTACTGCCAGCAACGTTCCCTTGCAATACCTGGTAGCAGCCGCATACGGTATCAAGCAGAATTTTCAGCTCTCGGGGGCGCCCGCTTGGCTTCTTTCAGAACGGTACGATATTGAGGCCAAGGCTGCGGGTGATCCCTCGTTCGACGCGATGCTTCCCATGCTCCAGACACTGTTGGAAGACCGGCTGCAGCTCAAATTTCATCGCGAAACCAAGGAAATGCAAGTCTATGCGCTAGCTGTCTCCAAACCGGGTAAGCTCCGCGAATCCGAAGCTGAATGCGGTGAGCAGGATAAACCGGCCGTCAGCCCCTGCCGCTTCATGATAATGCCTGGCCATCTCGGCGGACAGAAGGAGACGATAGGTCAGTTGGTGGACGCGCTGTCGCGCGTGACGGACCGGGTGGTGCTGGATAAAACCAATCTCACGGGAAAGTACGATATCAGCGTAGACTACACGCCCGAACAGAGCCAATTCGAGGCGCCTCCCGGCGTGACCCCGGCCCCGCCCATCGACTCGAATGGCGCGTCCCTTTTCACCGCCCTGCAGGAACAGCTCGGCTTGAAACTGGAATCGCAGAAAGGTCCCGTCGATATTCTGGTCATCGACCATGTAGAGCGCCCTTCTGAAAATTAGCCCACCCGCTTATGATTCGCCGCCTCCTGCGCTCACTGGTTGCCGTCGGGTTGATGCTGGTTAACCTCCTGGCATCCGAGGAGCATGGTGTGGTCACCTTTGGCGGCTTGCCCGTTCCTGGTGCGACGGTGACTGCAACTCAGGGCGACAAGAAGGTCACAGCGGTCACCGACCCTATGGGCGCTTATTCTTTTCCAGATCTTGCCGACGGCCCCTGGAACATTCAAGTGGATATGTTGGGCTTCTCGACGCTGAAGGGCGAGGTGAGCATGGGGCCTGGGACACAACCGTCGGCGTGGGAGCTGAAAATGTTGCCGCTGGATCAAATCCGCGCGGAAGCTCAGTTGGTCACACCACCCAAGCCCGTCACACCAGTGCCAAGCGTAAGCGCCGAAACCAAAAAACCTGAACCCCAAGCCGCGCCCGCGGAAGCCGAACCTGCGCGAGACGAAATGGCCCAGCGCGCCGCCGACGGACTGCTGATCAACGGCAGCCAGAATAACGGCGCCAGCTCCCCGTTCGCCCTGTTCCCGGCCTTCGGCAACAATCGCAACGGGTCACGATCGCTCTATAACGCCGGCCTCGGCCTGTTCTTCGATAATTCCATTTGGGACGCCCGGCAGTTTTCCATTACAGGCCAGAACACTCCCAAACCCGGCTACAACCACTTCAATGCGACCGCATATTTCGGCGGACCGCTCAGAATTCCTCATCTGCTCAGGAATGGTCCAAACTTCTTTGTCGGTTATCAGTGGATGCGCAACCGCAATGACACCATTGGCACGGCCCTCATGCCCACGGCGGCGCAGCGCGCAGGCCTCCTCTCGCCAACCCTCGTCGTTCCCAAGAGCGAAATCAGTCCCCAAGCCCTGGCCCTGTTGAAGCTTTATCCCTTGCCCAACTTTCCAGGCGGCGTGGGTTATAATTACCAGGTTCCGCTGGTAGGCGCCACGCATCAGGACAGCCTGCAATCCCGTTTGAGCCAAAACATCGACCGCAAGAACTCGCTGTTCGGCAACTTCAATTTTCAGGACACGCGTCAGTCCAGTCCCAACGTCTTAGGTTTCCTGGATACCACCGACAGTCTTGGGCTGGTCACGAATGCCACCTGGTTTCACCGTTTCCGGCAAGGCTTCTTTGGGACCTTCACCTATCAGTTCAGCCGCTGGTCGATGGACCTGACTCCGTACTTCGAAAATCGCGAGAACGTATCGGGCATCGCGGGCATTGCCGGTAACGATCAGACCCCTTTGGATTGGGGACCGCCGAATCTCTCTTTTTCGACCGGCATCCAGGGACTCGGCGATGCGGAGCAATCCATCAATCATAATGAGACCAACGCCGTTTCCGCCTCTTTCTTCTGGAACCGTGCGCGTCACAACTTCCAGTTTGGGGGCGACTTCAAAAAGCAGCAGTTCAACGTGCTGGGACAGCAGAACGGGCGGGGAACGTTTGGCTTTACCGGCGAAACTACTGCAACGGGAATCGTGCCTGGATCGGATTTTGCGGAATTCCTGATGGGCGTTCCCTCCACCGCTTCCATTGCATTCGGCAATGCCGACAAATACTTTCGCGACTCGCTGTATGACGCCTTTTTCACCGACGATTGGCGAATCAGCTCCGCCTTTACGCTGAACGCCGGGATGCGATGGGAGTACGGTTCACCCATCACCGAACTATTTGGACGCCTGGTGAATCTCGACGTTGTTCCTGGATTCGGCGCGGAAGCTCCGGTGGTGGCAAACAATCCAATCGGTACATTGACGGACCTGCGCTACCCCGATTCGCTGATCCGTCCCGATAAACGCGGCATCGAACCGCGCGTCGCCATCGCCTGGCGGCCCCTTCCCGCGTCCTCGCTGGTGATTCGCGCCGGGTACGGCGTTTACTACGACACCTCCGTCTACCAAACGCTCGCGACGCAAATGGCGCAGCAGTTCCCATTATCGAAAAGCCTGCTGGTGCAGAACACTCCCGCCAATCCGTTGACGCTTGCCAACGGATTCAACGTGCCGGCCGCCACTCCCAATACGTTTGGCATCGACCCAAACTTTCGCCCCGGCTACGCGCAAAACTGGAACGCTTCCATTCAGCGCGATCTACCCGGATCGCTACAATTGACCGCGACCTACCTCGGCATCAAGGGGACGCACGGAACACAGGAATTTCTTCCGAATACTTATCCCGCCGGGGAAATCAATCCGTGTCCTGCTTGCGCGGCAGGATATTACTACGTGACGTCGAATGGAAATTCGCACCGCGAGGCTGGGTCCATTCAATTGCGCCGGCGGCTGCATAGCGGGTTCACAGCGAACCTTCAGTACACCTACGCAAAAGCCATCGACGACGATGCGGTGCTGGGCGGAGTGGGTGCTGCCGCGAGCACCAATCCGGCGGCTTCCAACGTAAGGAACCTATTGGTCGCGCAGAATTGGCTGGACCTGAGCGCGGAACGGGCTCTCTCGCCTTTCGATCAACGGCATTTGCTGAGTTCCACCCTGCAGTACACTACCGGCATGGGAATGGCGGGAGGAACGCTGCTGAATGGCTGGAGGGGAACGCTGTTCAAAGGCTGGATGCTCACTTCCACCATCTCGGCCGGAACTGGGCTGCCGCTCACACCCTTATACCCGCTGCAGGAAGAAGGCACCGGCGTCCTGGGCGCGTTACGGCCGGATTACACTGGCGCGTCCGTGTACGCCGCACCACCGGGTCTGTCGCTAAATCCCGCCGCCTATACTGCCCCGCTTCCCAGCCAATGGGGCAACGCGGGAAGAGATACCATCACGGGTCCAGTGCAGTTCACTTTGAACGGCTCGGCTGGACGCACGTTTCGGCTGAATGACCGGCTGAGCGGAGACTTGCGGATCGATTCCACCAACCCGATCAACCATGTCACCTTCCCGAGTTGGAACACCACGTTCGGCAGTGCGCAGTTCGGCCTTCCGGCCACGGCCAATGCCATGCGCAGTATGACCATCGGATTCATCGTGAGGTACTAAGAAGATGCTCCGCAACACGCTGGTCTTTCTCTTGTTCTTGGCTGTCTCCGCGCGTACTCAACAGATCGGCCAGAACGCGCCGACCAACGGCGGCACTCCGGCCACGTTTTCCACCAGCAGCCAGTTAGTGGTGGAAACGGTGAATGTGAAGGACAAGAACGGCAAGCCCGTGGAAGGCCTGACCGCGAAGGATTTCACGGTGACGGAAGACGGGGCCGAGCAAAGCATCCGCTTGTTCGAATATCAGAAGGTTTCTGAGGTTGCAGAGCCGGAGCCTCCGATTCCCGCCGTGGCGCAGCCGCTGAAGAAGCTTCCCGAAGCGCAGATTACGGCGGAGAAGCCCGGCGACCTGCGATATCAGGATCGCCGCTTACTGGTTCTGTATTTCGACATGACAGCCATGCCGCCGCCGGACCAACTTCGCGCCATTTCTGCCGCGCAGCGGTTCATTCGTACTCAGATGACGCCGGCCGATCGCATGGCGCTGATGAGATTTGAAGGCGGGGCGGTTCGAGTGATGTCGGACTTCACCCAAAATCGCGAGCGCCTGAACAGCATCCTCGAAACCATGATCGTGGGGGAGGCGCAGGGCTTCGACGAAACCACCAGCGACGACAGCACACCCGACACCGGCGCGGCCTTCGGGCAGGACGACAGCGAGTTCAACATCTTCAATACCAACCGCCAGCTTTCCGCGCTGCAGACCGCGGCTCACATGTTGGGCCAGCTCAGCGAGAAGAAATCGATGCTGTACTTCGCCAGCGGTTTGCGGCTCAACGGACTCGATAACCAGGCGCAATTGCACGCGACCATCAATGCCGCCGTTCGCGCCGGAGTATCGTTTTGGCCTATCGATGCGCGGGGCTTAGTGGCGCAGGCTCCCCTGGGCGATGCCACGCAGGGATCGCCGGGCGGCAAAGGCATGTACACCGGCTCTTCCGCGCTGGCGATGACCACCAATTTCCAGCAATCGCAGGACACCCTATTTGCGCTCGCCTCCGATACCGGCGGGAAGGCGCTGCTCGACAACAACGACCTGGCAAGGGGAATTGTACAAGCGCAAAATAGCGTTTCCAGTTACTACATCATCGGTTACTATGCCACCAATAGCGCGTTGGACGGCAAATTTCGACGTATCAAAATCACCCTGAACAACGGCCTCTCTGCGTCGCTCGATTTTCGCCAGGGCTACTTCGCTGGAAAAACGTTCGGCAAGTTCACCACCTCCGAAAAAGAGCGGCAGCTCGAAGACGCGCTGATGCTAGGCGATCCGGTGACTGAACTGACGATCGCCATGGAGATCGATTACTTCCAGTTGAACCGCGCCGAGTATTTCGTGCCGGTGGCGATCAAGATTCCAGGCCGCGAATTAGCGCTGGCGCGCAAGGGGGGCGCTGAACACACCCTGATCGATTTCATCGGCGAAGTGAAGGACGACTATGGAAGCACCATCCAAAACGTGCGGGATAGGGTGGATGTAAAACTGAGCGGCGAGACTGCGGCCAGGCTGGCCAAGCAGCCCATCGAATATGCCACCAGCTTTACTCTGTTGCCCGGCAAGTACAAAATCAAGCTGCTCGCGCGGGACGCTGAAACCGGCCGCATCGGAACTTACGAAACCACCTTCGTCATTCCCAACCTCAACAAGGAAGTGCAAAGGATCCCCGTCAGCTCAGTGGTATTAAGCAGCCAGCGCGTGGATCTGAAGGAAGCCATCTACAATGCCGTCAAGAGCAAGGAGCAAGCCGAGACAACCAACCCGCTGGTGCAGGAAGGTGAGAAATTGATTCCGAGCGTGACGCGCGTCTTCAGCAAAAGCCGGCAGATGTACATCTATCTGCAGGCTTATGAGCCGGCCGCAACCACCACGCAACCATTGGTGGCGTTCGTCGCGTTTTATCGCGGACAGGCCAAGGTTTTCGAAACTCAGCCGCGCTCGGTTACCAATGCGATGAGCAATCGTCTGAAGACCATGCCGCTGCGCTTCGATCTTACTCTCGATCAACTCTCACCCGGCGCGTACAATTGCCAGGTGACGGTGCTCGATCCCACCGGACAGAAGGCCGCGTTCTGGCAGGCTCCGATCGTGGTGGTGGAATAAGGGTGGTGGAATAAGCTCAGTGCTGTTTGACGAGCTGCTTGCGGATGGACTGCAGCTCACGCCGGCGTTGCGGACTGGATGCCGGATACGACATTTTGAGACCCTGCAGCGCATCCAGCATGATTCTGGAAATGATGAGCCCCGTGTTCTCTTTGTCATCGGCTGGAACGATATACCAGGGAGCGTTGCGAGTGCTGGTGGCGGCCAGGCACTCTGCATAGGCTTTCATGTACTGCTTCCAATATTTGCGCTCCTTGATATCGTCAGCGCTGAATTTCCAGTTCTTCTCCGGATCGTCGATGCGTTTCAGGAAGCGCTTCTTTTGTTCGGCATTGGAAAGATGCAGGAAGAACTTGAGTACGCGCGTCCCGTTGCGGTGCAAATGATCCTCGAGGTTCTGGATGGAACGATACCGGTCGCGCCAAAAATGCTTCCTATCGACCAGTTCTTCGGGTAGATCCTCGCCACTCAAAATCTCGCGATGAACGCGAACGATGAGCACCTCTTCGTAGTAAGAGCGATTGAAGATGCCAATCTGACCGCGCTCGGGCAGATGCCGGACCGCCTTCCATAGAAAATCATGTTCCAGTTCTTCGGTGCTCGGATGTTTGAAACTGAAAACCTGGCAGCCTTGGGGATTCACGCCCGACATGACGTGCTTAATGGCGCTGTCCTTCCCGGCCGCGTCCATGGCTTGAAAAATCAACAGGAGCGCATAGCGGTTGGAGGCGTACAGCAGGTTTTGCTGGTCGCTCAGCTTCTCGATGTGCTCGCCGAGCAGCTTGGCGTACTCTTGCTTCGAGCTATAAACCGGTTTGCCCTTGGTCGGCCATTTGTCGAGATCGACCTTCTTGCCGGGAGGTACACGATAGTCGTCAGGATCGATTTTTTTCATGCGCAAACCTGCAAGCTCAGGGACGCGTCCATCCTTGATCCCGATGCACCGGAGTACCATCCGGCAACGGGCGACGCGAGATCGTGATCGAATCCGGCCGCTACGGCGATGTGTTGGTTCGAAACGGCGAGACCGCGCGCTGGATCGTACCCGCGCCAACCAATGCCCGGCAGATAGACTTCCGCCCAGGCATGCATGTAAGAATCCTGGCCGCTTCCGTTGGCCGAGGCGCATTCATAGCCGCTGACGAACCGGGCTGCAATCCCCATTACGCGGCAAGCGTCGCAAAAGAGCACCGCCAAATCGCGGCAAGATCCCTGTTGCGCGCTCAGGGTTTGGCTGGACAGCCACGGAGGACCATAAGGCCGGGTCACCTGGCCGCAGGTTTCGAAGATTTGCCGGCTCAGCGCTGTCAGGAACGATAGCGTGTTCCATTGCACGCCGCCGGCTATCCATTTGGCATATTGCCTCACGGATTCGGCGACTTGCGTGTCGTTGCGATAAGGAATCAAGGCGCTCGACAACGGCTCCACATACCAAAGAGGGAGGTTCAACGAATTACTGGCCAGCACGTAATCGAAAGGGTTCTCTCGCAGCATCTCTACGGTAAACCGGCTGGTGACCCGTAACTCCGTGGTAGGCCCGTCAAACCAGGCGTTGAGCGCCAGGGTGCCGTCCTGATCCAGACACTCCGTGGTTCCAGCCGGCTTGGGCGCGATCTGAATATCGAACTCCAGCAGCCGTTGCGCGCTGTTCTCGCGCGGACGAAGGCGGAAAATATGAGGCTCCAGGTACACCGGAAAATCGTAACGGTAGACCGTGGAATGAGTGACGTTAATCTTCATGCCAAAAGTGGAGAGGATCGCGCAGGTTTTGCAGCTCACGATAATAATACAAAGGAGCGGGATGCCGGCCTGGGACATGCAGCGTCTTGAGGAATTCGATCTCCCGCTCGGTGGCATCACCGCTCAGCGACTTGTCGTTGAGGAACTGTTCGAAGCCCGGTTCCAATGCGAAAGACTGCGGCGGCTCCTGTTCGGTAAACTCAAACCGCACGCGGCTGCCCGGCGCCGGCTGATTGATAACAACTTCCATGGCGAAAGTCTTCAGGTCCATATCCCAGGAGTTGAGGATCGAATCGAGGAACGGGACGCAATTCTCATAGCTGCGGGCGCTCACGTGAGCTGTCAAGTTGCGCCCATCCTCAGCGTTTAATTCTTCCCGCGCCACGTTCTGCGCAACGTCGAGAAGTTTTTGCGTCACCAGCCGCTCCAGCTCTCCGAATGGCTCCTTCTCAAAAATCCTGCGAATTTCCTTCTCTCTGGCGGGCTCACATTTGCGGAGGATCAGATCCCTGCACTCCTGGAACAACGGCCTCGGCGGAGCGATCACTCGCTTCATCAACTCTTCTTGACGTTGCAGGTTCGCGAGCCTGGATAGTTCGCCGGCGGGTAGCTTCAGGAACTCGCCGATCTTGTCGTAAATAGCGGTGCGCCCAGGCGCCGGAGGAGCCTTCTTGCGGGTCAGCAACTGGGAGACGTAGGATTCAGTGACGTGGGTGGCGGAAGCCAGATCTCTTTGATCGAGACCCAACTCGTCCAGCCGCTGCTTTATGACTAGAGATACGTCCACTATTAACCTTAGTCAGTAAACTACGTTATCATTCTGCCACGCGATTGCTTGACTTGCAATCAATACTTAACTGATAATAGTGAATGAAGGCTTGCTATGGACAAGAGACTAGCGAAACGACACAGGCGCCAGGTTGCCCGGGCGAAAGAGCACGTCAAGCTCTCAGAGCCAGACCTGAGAACGCCGGAACAGATCAAGGCTGCTAGAGAAGCCAGCCGCGCTGCCCGGGGCGGCGCCAGCAGCGATGTTAACGTACGGAACTCAACACCCGCATTCCGGAGCAACGTCCAGGGTACCGGCAGCGCGGCGAAAACTGACGGTTAAGGAACGAGGCCACATCAGTTATGTTCTCCACACGATGTCCGCATTGCAAATCGGTAGATTTCAGAGGCGTAGGCGTTCGCAATATCGTGGAGCAGGCAATTCACTGGATCCTGTGGCCATACCGCTGCACGCTCTGCGGCCACCACTTCTTCCTGCTGCGGTGGTTGGCTCCCATTGGCGGAACCGCCTAAAGCAACCCCGCTTCCAGCCATGAGTCCTAGCCTGTTTTGGATAGCTGGCCCGTGGAGTGGCCGGCTGGCCATTGCTACTCGGCCCAGGGGAGGCCATTGGCTTGAGGATGAAGTAAACGGCTGGCGACGGGCAGACATCCATGTCGTAGTATCTCTGCTGGAAAGCGATGAGGCAGGTCAACTCGGCTTATCCGAGGAATCTAGAGTGGCAGAGGCCGATGGCATCCGCTTCATCTCATTCCCAATCACGGATCGCGGCATCCCAGCGTCTGCGCCCGCGGCTATCGCGTTGATAGCGAGCATTGCGGGCGCATTAGAAGAAGGGAAGAACGTCGCGGTACATTGCCGTCAAGGCATTGGTCGATCAGGCCTAATCGCAGCAGGAGTTCTAGCCACCGTAGGATTAAGTCCGGACGAAGCAATCAAGGCTGTTAGCTCTGCTCGCGGCCTGGCGGTCCCAGAAACATCGGAACAGCGTCTGTGGGTACAACGTCTGAAGACGCCGGTTGTAATTCGCTGAGCCTATCGCCGGCGCCGCGCCGATACCTTGCGCTTGGCTTCCACCAATAACTTGACTTCGGCGGCGAAGGCTTGCTCGAGCAACTCCGCCAGTTCCTCCTGGTGGCGTTTCAACGAGCCGGATGCCGGACTGGCGCTGGGGGCGCGGCCCGCATAGCGCAGCACGCGTTGCGTGGGAGTGAGGATCGGTTGCATTTGCTCCTGCACGAAGCGCCAGGCGCCCATATTACGCGGCTCTTCCTGCACCCACACCACCTCGGCCGTCTCGGGATAACGCGCCAGAATATCGCGCACCTGCCCGGCCTGGAACGGATAGATCTGCTCGAGCCGAACCACGGCGACGTCCTGGATCTTGCGTTCCTCGCGCGCGGCCAGCACGTCATAGTAAACCTGGCCGGAACAAATCAGAACGCGGCTGACGCGCGACAGCTCGATCCCGGTGGTGTCGTCGATCACTTCACGGAATGAACCGCTCATCAGATCGCTCACGCTCGAAACGGCCTTGGGATGGCGCAGTAGCCTCTTGGGAGTAAAAACGATCAACGGCTTGCGCATACCTCGGCGATCAGGCCCGCCGTGCATCTGACGCCGCAACAGATGGAAATACTGCGCTGGCGTACTGGCGTTCACCACTTGCAGATTGTCTTCGGCGCACAGCGTCATGAAGCGCTCGATACGGGCGCTCGAATGTTCCGGACCCTGGCCGTCGTAGCCGTGCGGCAACAGCAGCACCAAACCGCTGGGCTGGCCCCACTTGGACTCTGCGCTGGCGATGAACTGGTCAATCAGGATCTGCGCGCCGTTGACGAAATCGCCGAACTGCGCCTCCCATAGCACCAGGGTCAGCGGGTCGGCCACGCTGTAACCAAATTCAAAACCCATCACCGCGTACTCGCTGAGCGAGCTGTCGAAGACATCGAAGCGCGCCTGGTTGGGCGACAGGTGCTGCAGCGGAATATATCGTTCGCCGGTTTCGCTGTCGTACAATTCCAGGTGCCTTTGGCTGAAGGTGCCGCGCCCGCTATCCTGGCCGCTCAGCCGCACCGGTGTTCGTTCCAGCACCAGGGTGCCGAAAGCCAGCGTTTCGGCCGTGGCCCAATCGATGGGCGCGCCGCGCAGGATTTCCTGGCGTTTCTTGAGCGTACCTTCGAGCTTGGGATGGACATGGAATTCGTCGGGGAACGTGGTGATGCCCTCCACCACGCGCTCCAAAGCCGCTCGATCCACCGCGGTATTGGGCCGCGGCGCGATCATCTCTTCCGGATCTACCGCGCTCAGTTCCTGAACCTGATACTGCTCCCGATTCTGTTTGGACGCATCGTAGATATCGTTCAAGCGCTGGTTGATGCTCTTGTGAATCTGCTCCACGTTGCCGGCGTCGATCAAGTTGTCGCGAACCAAAGTCTCGGCATACGAAGTGGCCACGGATGGATGATTGCGAATTTTGCGGTAGAGGATGGGCTGCGTGTAGCTAGGGTCGTCGCCTTCATTGTGGCCGTGCCGCCGATAGCAGAACATGTCGATCACCACGTCGCGTTTGAAGGTTTGGCGATAATCATAGGCCATCTGCGCGACGCGAATGCAGGCGTCGGGATCGTCGCCGTTCACGTGGAAGATGGGAGCTTGCACCATGCGAGCGACGTCGGTGGAATAAGGCGTGGAGCGCGCTTCATTGGGATTGGTGGTGAATCCGATCTGGTTGTTGATGACCAGATGAATGGTGCCGCCCGTGGTATAACCTTCCAGTTGCGAGAGATTCAGCGTCTCCGCTACCACGCCTTGTCCGGCGAACGCCGCGTCGCCGTGAATCAAAATAGGAATCACACGCTCGCGAGCGGTATCGCCCAGCCGGTCCTGCTTGGGCCGCACCAGGCCTTCCACCACCGGGTCCACGGCTTCCAGATGGCTGGGATTAAATGCCACCGACACCACGATTTCACGCCCGGAGGACGACTTCCGCACGCCGCTCGCGCCCAAGTGATACTTAACGTCACCCGAGCCTTGCGTGCTGTCCGGGTCTATACCTTCAAACTCGGAGAACACCTGCACCATGGACTTGCCGACGATGTTCGCAAGCACGTTCAGCCGTCCGCGGTGCGCCATGCCGATCACGGCTTCATGCACATTCATAGCCGCGGCGCGGTCCAGGATTTCATCCAGAATCGCAATCGCCGATTCGCCGCCTTCCAGCGAAAAACGCTTGTGCCCAATGAAACGCGTGTGCAGAAAGCGTTCGAATTCCTCGGCTTCAATCACGCGCTGCAACGCGCGCAGCTTGGTTTGCGGATCCAGCGGCCAGCGATTGCCGGTGGGCTCCATGCGGAGTTGCAGCCAGCGCTTCTGCTCCGGGATCTGGATGTTCATGTACTCGCATCCGATTTTTCCGCAATAGGTTTGGCGCAGCGTTTCCAGGATTTCGCGCAGCGTGGCCATCTTCTGTGGCTGGTCGTCCTCCGACATCAATGTGCCGGTGAGGAATTCGCGATCCAGATCCCAGATGGTCAGGCCGTAGGTGGCCGGGTCCAGCTCGGAATGATAAACCGGCTCCGAGCCCAGCGGATCGAAATCGGCTATCAAATGGCCGCGCACCCGGTATGCATTGATGAGTTGCAATACCGCCGCTTCCTTGACCACTCCATCCTGTTGCGCGCCGCGCAGGCCGGGAATGGATACGGTCCGGTCCGGTTCCCAGTGAACCGGCTTGTGAGGAATCTTGAGGTCGCTGAAAATCTTTTCGTAGAATCCGTCTTCGCCTTCGAGCAAGGCCTGCAGACGGCCCAGGAACGCGCCAGACTCGGCGCCTTGCACCACGCGATGATCATAGGTGCAGGTGACACTCATCACCTTGCTCAGGCCCAGCAGCGCGCGCAGTTGCTCGGTGACGCCGTGATACTCGGCTGGATAATCGATGGCGCCGGTTGCAATAATCGCACCCTGGCCCGGCATCAGGCGTGGCACCGATCCCAAAGTGCCAACCGTCCCGGGATTGGTCAGCGATATCGTGGTGCCTTCAAAATCCGGCACGGTCAGCTTGTTGTTGCGAGCCCGAAAAATGATGTCGTCGAACGCCTTGACGAACTGCGCAAAGTCCAGCGATCCGGCGTCTTTGATGTTGGGAACCTTCAATGACCGCGTGCCGTCTTTGCCCGCCACATCCACTGCGATGCCGATGTTCACGTGATCCCGCACCACGCGGAAGGGCTGGCCTTTGGTCTCGGCGTAAGCGTGATTCAAGGAAGGGTTGCTGCGCAGCGCCTTTACGATGGCCCAGGCCACGATGTGCGTATAGGAGATTTTGCTCTTACCAAGCAGGGCGCGATGCTCGTTCAGCATGCGACGATTTTCGTCGATCACCTTCACCGGCATCACACGCTGCGAAGTTGCCAGCGGAATGCTGAGGCTCAAGTTCATGTTCTCGGCGATGCGCGCGGCGGCGCCACGCAGAGGCATCAAGGTTTCGCCATCCACGGGCTGATGTTCGGGAACGGAAATCGCCGATGCGGGCGCTGATTCACCGTTGTGCAGCGCCATCGCTTGTTGCTGCGGTGCATGCGAGCCGTTCGCAGCGGTGGGAGCAGGCGCGGGTGAAGCGCTGCCACCGTTGGTCTCGAAGACTTCTTTCCAACTCTCGTCAACGTTCTTGCGATCGTTCAAATACTGCTGGTACAGTTCATCTTCGAGCCAGCTGTTGATACCTAATTCGGGTGCGCGTGGTTCCGACATGGAAATAGTATTAGAAGGGCTTTCCCCTTCATCATACCGTGACTGAGCCTCTGACCGTGACTGCGGCCCTGAAGCAGTCAGCGGTAAATCTCTGTAATTGCAGCAACCCATTGGGCCACGGCAACATCCGATTAGGTGGATGGAGAAGGATATGAAAAGAAAGATTGAAAGCATTGCTTTGGCGTCGGCTTTCTTACTTGCGACGGTCCCTTTGTTCGCAGGAACAGGCAACCCGCCTGCGCAGGACTTGGCCGGCCAGGTGCGCCATAAGCTGGTGATGATTCCCTACTACAGCGTGTTTGACGACCTGAGTTATTCGGTGGATAACGCCACTGGCGTTGTTACTTTGTCCGGAGACGTGACCAAGCCGGTGGTGAAAGACGACGCAGTGCGCTCCGTGAAGCATCTGGCGGGCGTGACGCAAGTGATCGACAACATTCGGGTTCTGCCCTTGTCCACTTTCGATAACCGCATCCGGGCGGCGGAGTATCGCACAATTTTTGGATACGCGGGCTTGTATCGCTACGCGATGGGTACGCAGCCGTCGATCCATATCATCGTGGATAACGGCCATGTAACGCTGATCGGCGTGGTGGATAACCAGGCGGACAAAAACATCGCGAACATCCGCGCGAACACTGTTCCAGGCGTATTTTCCGTGACGAATGATCTGCGCGTTGCCGAAAAAAGCTGATTTGTCCGGCTAAGTCCGGTAAGCGTAGAGAGCGATGGCTGCCGCTTTGACCGACCGGCGGCCATTTTGCTTTTATACGGTACACTAACGAATACATGTGCGCGGAAGCCGCTAGAGCGCCGCTCAAGGTAGCAGAGCTCTCCGAACTGAACGATCCTGCACTTTATCTGAATCGCGAGCTCAGCCATCTGGAGTTTCAACGGCGGGTTCTGGAAGAAGCGCGCGATCGACGTAATCCTCTGCTGGAACGTGTGAAGTTCTTGTCGATATTCGCCTCGAACATCGACGAGTTCTTTATGGTGCGCGTGGCCGGCGTCCTGCAGCAGATCGAGAATGGCGTGCAGGAAACCGGAATGGATGGCCGGGGTCCGTCCGAGACCCTGGACGCGATCCGCGCCTCCGTAGGCCGGCTGGTGAATAGCGCGTACGATTACTTTCGGGAGGATCTGATTCCCGCGCTGCAGGAGAATCACGTCCGCTTGCTGCAACTCAACGAATTGAGCCTGGAGCAGCGGGCGCAATTAGACACCTTTTTCGCCGAAAAGGTGTTCCCCGTTCTTACGCCGCTGGCTTTCGATCCCGGCCGGCCGTTTCCCCATATTTCAAACCTCAGCTTGAATGTCGCCGTGGCGGTTCGCGAGCCCGGCGGGGGCCCAGAACACTTCGCGCGCGTCAAGGTTCCCGATAGCCTGCCCCAACTGCTCCCTGTCGCGTTGCCTCCCGTTGCGCCCGGCCCTGCTCCGCGAGCGCATGGCTTCGTCTGGCTGGAGCAGCTCATTGTAGGGAACCTGCACCACCTGTTTCCCGGCCTCGAGATTCTGCGCGCTCACGTCTTCCACCTCACACGCGATGCCGAAGTGGCCATCAAGGAATTGGAAACTGACGATCTGCTCGAAACCATTGAGGAAGCTGTCTGGCAGCGGCGCTTTCGCGACGCCGTGCGACTGCAGGTGGACGCGCGGATGCCCGCCGCGATGATCGATTTTCTCGCGTCCAAATTGGAACTGGACCCCGCCAATATCTTCCGTGTGCATGGCCCGTTGGATCTGAGCCGCTTGCGCCATCTGCTCGCGCTCGATCGTCCGGACTTGAAGGACAAGCCCTTTCTGACGCATACCCCGGCCGGCTTCGCATCCAAGGAAGACGATGTTTTCGAAGTGATCCGGCAGCAGGATCATTTGCTCCATCACCCCTACGAATCCTTCCAGCCCGTGGTGGAATTCCTGCGCAAGGCCGCCAAAGATCCGGACGTGCTGGCGATCAAAATGACGCTCTATCGCCTGGGCCGTAATTCGCCTATCGTAGACGCCTTGCTCGAAGCAGTGGAGAACGGTAAGCAAGTGGCGGTTGTGGTGGAGCTGAAGGCCCGCTTCGATGAAGAGAGCAACATCGAATGGGCCCGGGCGCTGGAGCGCGAGGGCGTGCACGTGGTGTACGGTCTGCTCGGCTTGAAAGTGCATTCCAAGGTGATACTGGTGGTTCGCCGCGAAGGCGATATCATCCGCCGGTATTGTCACCTGGCTACGGGCAACTACAATCCCGCCACCGCGCGGCTTTACACCGACCTCGGGTTGTTCACCTGCGATGAAGAAATTGGCGCCGACGCGACGGATTTATTCAACTATTTAACGGGCTATTCGCGCAAGAAGACATTTCGCAAACTGCTGGTTGCTCCGCTCAATCTGCGCCAGCGCATGGAAGAGATGATCTTGCGGGAGATCGAGATCCAGCGCCGGGGCGGCCGGGGCCGGATCATTATGAAGATGAACGCGCTGGAGGATGGTCCCATCATCAAGCTGCTCTATCAGGCATCCCAAGCCGGCGTTTCGACGGACCTGATCGTGCGCGGCGCTTGTTGTCTTCGGCCGCAAGCGCCCGGCATCAGCGAAAACATTCATGTCCGCAGCGTTCTGGGCCGATTTTTGGAACACAGCCGCATCTTCTACTTCCGCAACAATGGCGCGGAGGAATGTTACTTAGGCAGCGCGGATTTGATGCCGCGTAATCTCAATCGCCGCGTGGAAGTGCTTTTCCCGGTGAACCGGCCTGAAATCATCAAGCGCATCCGGGATGAAATCCTGCACTCGTACCTGCACGATGAAATCGGCGCCCGGCACATGTCCAAAGATGGCGCCTACTCGGCAAAGTCCCGCCGCGCGGGTGCGGACTGCCAGGCGTGGTTCCTGAGTCAACGAAGTATAGCGGCGTTACGTTAGCTTACCCGGCGGTGCGCTAAACTAAACAAATCCCGGTGGAAATGGATTTGCCGGAACCAGCAAGTCATGAGACTGGCCCTTTTCGGCGGCACCTTCGATCCCATCCACAACGCCCACCTCACTGTGGCGCGCGAAGCCGCGGGCCAGTTTCACTTAGACCAGGTGTGGTTCATTCCAGCCGCGCATCCGCCGCACAAGTCCGATCATACCGGCGCAACCTACCAGGACCGCTTCCGGATGACAGAACTGGCCTGCCAGGAAGACCCGCGTTTCGTGGTCTCCGATCTGGAGGCGGGAGGCGGCAAGAGCTATTCGGTGGACACCGTGGAGCGCGTGCGTGAGCTGGGCGAAGAGCCCTACTTCATCATCGGCGCCGACGCGTTCGCGGAAATCACAAGCTGGCATCGCTGGCAGGATTTGCTCCGGCTCACCGAGTTCATCGTCGTCACCCGGCCCGGCCACCAGTACGCCACTCCTGTGGGTGCCCGAGTGCATCGCCTGGAAACTGTCGCGCTGCCGGTATCATCGTCAGAAATAAGGAGAAAGCTGGCAGCCGGCGAGATCCCCGGGGAGCTTCCTCCGGCTGTGGGCCGTTATATTTCCGAGCGCAGCCTATATCAACCGTCGCCGGGGCGGGTGGAAGCGCGCAGCCTGTGAGTGCATTCTTCAACTAGCGTTCACCAACTTGTAATGCATCTGTAACGTAAATCGGGTTACCTTCAAGGAAAGGTCCCATGAAGAAAATCGTCCTGATCGAAGATGATTCCGACCTCTTCGCCCTCCTGAAGTACAACCTGGAGAAGGAAGGGTTCGCAGTGGCTGGCGCTCAGACCGGGCGCGGCGCTATTGAGCTGTGCCGCCGCGAACGCCCGGATCTGCTCATCCTCGACATTATGCTGCCGGATTCCGACGGCCTGGAGATTTGCAAGGGCCTCCGCAATCATTCTGAACTAGCCCACGTACCGATTATTTTCCTCACCGCCAGGGCTTCAGAGACCGATCGCATCCTGGGTCTGGAGCTCGGGGCGAACGATTACATCGTCAAGCCATTCTTCATCCGGGAATTGATCGCCCGCGTGAAAAATCAGTTTCGGACCACAACCTCGCCGGCCCGCACGGTCAGGGCAGGGGATTTGGAGCTGGACAGGGCAAGCTGCCGCGTTACTTTGCGCGGCGCCGAAGTGGCGCTCACTGCCACCGAGTTCCGGCTGCTGGAATTCCTAATGAGCCGTCCTGGCGTGGTCTACAGCCGCGAGCAGCTTCTGGATGCGGTTTGGGGACATGACCGGGCGGTGACGGACCGGACCGTAGACGTATATATCCTGCGCCTGCGGCAGAAGATCGAACCGGATCCAACCAACCCTTCGTTTATTCGCGCGGTGCGGGGCTTCGGCTACAGCTTCAACGAGCACACGGTGGAAGCGCCAGCCAAAACAACGGCGGCGGTTTAGGTTCACCTCGCCGTCGGATCCACGCTGCCGATTGAAAACAGCGAAAACTCATCTTCAGGCCACTCGGTAGGCCGGCCCTTCTCTTCGCGCATGCGATGATATCGGCCGCCGAAAAAAAGTAGCGGCTTGCCTTCGTTCGCTTCGAAATGCTCCACGCGGCTGATATACAGAGTGTGATCGCCAGCCGGATGGATGTCGAAAACCTCCGCCACAAAATATGCGACGGCTCCGCCGATCAACGGAAGGCCGTTTCGATGCACGTAACGAATATGCAGGTCCGTCGATTTGCGCCCGGCGAAGTGATTGCTAAACGCGTCTTGATCCTCAGCCAGCACACTGATGCCGAAGCGCCGCACCAAGGGCAGGATGCGGTGCATATTGGAACGGTTGTCGAGCGAAACCAGGATCAGCGGCGGATCGAGCGAAACGGAAACAAACGCGTTCGCCGTCATGCCATGCGTCTGTTCCTGGTACTCGGCGGTAAGGACCGTGACGCCCGAGGCGAAATGTCCTAATGCATTTCGGAACTGTCGGGTGTCAATCTTCTGCGATCCATCACTTGCGGCCATTCTTCATTACAACACTAATGTCGTTCGGATTAATGAGATCGGGCACCGTCCAGCCATCCAGGTCGTATTCAGCCATGCACTGCTCGGCGAATCCTTTGTACTTCGCCGATTGCCCCAACTGATCGGCCACCATCAAGGTTTCAAATCGAATGCTCTCGTGATTGCCGAAGTAGTTGCGCTCGTAGAGTTCGTGCCGCCCGCCGAACTCGGTACCCATGGCGTCCCACATCAGCTTCATGAGCTTCACGCGATCGAGCGCGGAGTAGCCGTTGGAGCCGCGCACGAAGGTTTCCAGATAATTGCGGATCTCGGGCACCTTGAAATCGTTGGCGTGCGAGGGCAGATAGATCAGCGCGCTCGCCAGTACGTTTTCGATGATCTCCTTGAGGCGCGGATAAATCAGGTTAGACGCTACGCGATAGGCCAGGCCGTAATCGAGATTGGGCAGCACGTAGCCCGGCGTCCAGGGCGTGGTGGTGCGCGCCATGGCGTCGGTGAGGCCCCAGAACAGATTGCGCCACGCCAGAACCTCGCCCACTTGCGCTTGGACGCCCCGAAAATCCTTGGAGCCGGTGGCTTCCACGCCCTTGAGCAACAAGCCAGCGATAAAATCCAGCTTTACGGCCAATCGCACGCAGCCATGGAACATGAAGCGCGGAAGGAAGCCCGAGCGCGGGAAGAAATTGTTTACCTTGTCGATATCGCCGTACGCGAACACGTTCTCCCACGGCACCAGGACTTTATCGAAAACAATGATTGAGTCGTTTTCATCCAGGCGGCTGGAGAGCGGATAATCGAACGGGCTGCCCATGGCAGCGGCGGTCATCTCATAGGAAGGCCGGCAGAACAGCTTCACGCCGGGTGAATCGGTGGCGACGATGCAGACGAACGCGAAATCCTTGGTCTTGATCGGCAGCGCGCCGTTGTTCGCGATGAAATTGTAATGCGTCAAGGTGGATGTTGTGGCCACCACCTTGGCGCCGCTGATCACCAGACCAGCGTCGGTTTCCTTCTCGACGTGCATGTAGACGTCGCGGACTTCCGACAGTTCCTTGTTGCGATCCACCGGCGGATTCACGATGGCATGGTTGACGAACGTTACTTCTTCCTGCACCTTCTTGTACCAGCGGCGGGCGTTCTCCTGGAACGGCGTATAGAAATCGGAATTCGCGCCCAGTGTCGCCAGAAACGCAGCCTTATAGTCCGGGCTGCGGCCCATCCAACCGTAGGTGACGCGCGCCCATTCCGCGATGGCATCGCGCGATGCCACCATTTCCTCTACGTTATGCGGAGCCTTGAAAAAATGATGCGTATAGCCGCCGCTTCCGGTATCGGTTTCGGTGCAGAGGATGGATTTGCGATCGTCATGGAGCGCGTCATATAACCTCGCCAGCATGCGGCTGGTATTGCGGAAAGCGGGGTGCGTAGTGACGTCTTTCACCCGCTCGCCATAAATCCAGATCTCGCGACCATCGCGCAGGCTCTCCAGGAACTCCTGGGAGGTGAACGGCCGGGTGCGCGTGGCGCCGAACGTGGGCTTGGGTTGGGCTTCGGTTGACATGATTTTCTCCTACGCGAATTTGGTCCAATCGCGCTCGAATCGGAATACTTCTTTGGCCGGAGGTAGCGGCGCTTGTGTCTCAATCCAACGGACGGGTTCCGTGCCATTGTTCGCAAAACTATGGATGCAGCCGACTCCGGTCCAGATGACATCGCCGGGACCCAGGTCGTAGCTCTTGCCGTCCGCAACCGCGTGAACACATCCGCCGACGATGAAGTAAGACTCTTCGAAGGTGTGATCGTGCGGATCAATCTTCGCGCCAGGCGAATATTGAATCAAGAACAGCGATTGGTGCGTCGCGCCAAACGAGCGATCGACAAACATTTTGATGGCGACGCCGGTGGTTGGATTAAAGCCTTCCATTTGCGACGCGCCGCCGGGCCGGGGCAGTTGGGACTCGTCGAAATGGCCGACCGGCAGCGTCACGTCCGGAGCCGCGGATGCGCTGGTGAAAAAAGTGTCGGCCCCGTATTCGATGGGCCTGGGCTGCGGAGCCTGCATCTCAAGCCAGCGCGCCGTGCCAGTGCCCGGGTTCTTCCACGAATGCGCTGCTCCGGTTGGAATCAATCCAAAATTGCCCGGGCCGAGCGCGTGCGTTTTGTCTCCGATTTGTAAGGTGACACTGCCTTCCAAAATATAGAAGCTCTCTTCGAACGAATGTAGGTGCCCTGCAACCGATCCGCCGGCATCCAGAAAGCAAATGCCGGTGCCCATATGAACGGATCCCATGGCGCGATCGACGTAGGTGGCACGCCGGAAACCGGTGCTGTGCTGCCGGTAAAGCTCGGGCGTCTGCGCGGCGGCTGGATCAATCTTGGAGACAGCGTGCATGGCGTAGTGATCTATTATTGCTCTTGCCTAATCTGATTTGTACCAGCCTACTGGACGTGCGACAAATGAGCTAGCAGGAAGCTCACTCCGGTGAACAGAATCGTGACCGGGCAGGCGCTCGCATTTGCTCGCGCGGGGTTGGGGATTGGGGCTGGCAAAGGTCCGTTGGACCGAGGCTGTGTCAAACTGAAGGTGGATGCCGCTGGTTCCACCTTATATCGAAGCGTTGCGTCCTTATGAGCCTGGGCGCAGCATTGAGGAAGTTCAACGCGCTTATGGCTTAAGCCGCGTCAGCAAGCTCGCTTCCAACGAGAACCCCCTGGGCCCTTCGCCGCTGGCCATCGAAGCCATGTCGCGCTCTATGAGCGGGCTGAACTTTTATCCCAATAGCGGCCTGGATCTGCGCCGCGTTCTCGCGGAGAAGTATGAGGCTAAGGTCGAAAACGTCATTGCGGGCAGCGGATCGGAAGGCATCATCTCCAACATCATTCGCGCCTTCCTGTGCGATGAAGACGAAGTGCTGACCACCGACGCGGCGTTTGTCGGGTTCCAGATCCTGGCGAAGTCGCGCGGCACGGCTTACCGCACGGTGCCTTATCGCGATTGGCATTACGACCTGACGGCGCTGGCGGGGGCCATCACGGATCGCACTAAAATCGTTTACCTGGCGAATCCCAACAACCCTACCGGCACGATTTTCTCCAAGCAGGACTTCGACGCATTCTATAAGCACGTTCCCGAGCGCGTGCTGATCATCCTGGATGAAGCCTACTTCGAGTACGCCAAAGACACGCCGCGTTATCCCGATTCGATGCACTATCGCTACGACAACGTGATCACCCTGCGGACCTTTTCCAAGGTTTACGGGCTAGCGGGCGTTCGCATTGGCTACGGATTCGCGCACGAGCGCCTGATCGCAAACTTGCTCAAGGTGAAACTCCCGTTTGAACCAGGGACGCTGGCGCAAGCGGCCGGCATCGGAGCGCTGGCCGACAGAGAGTTTCTGCATAGGTCGCTCGAACTGAATGCGCACGGGCTGAAGTTTCTTACCACGGCGCTCGGCGAGATGGGACTGACCGTCGTGCCTTCGGAAGCGAATTTCGTGATGGTTGTACTTCCGGGCGCCGAACACGCGGCGCGGCTTACTCAAGATTTACTCCAGCAAGGAATCATTATCCGGCCGCTGGCCAGCTTTGGTCTCCCGAATTGCGTTCGCATTTCCACCGGAACCGCCGAAGACAACCAGCGCTGTGTAGCAGCCATACAGAAGTTAGAGGTACCTTTGTCATGCAACAGTTAGTGGAACACCCCTTCTCTCAGAAAGACCCTGTCGATTTTCTCCCACTCAACGGAACCGACTTTGTGCAGTTCTATGTCGGAAACGCCAAGCAGTCGGCTTATTACTATCGCGCGGCCTTCGGATTCAAACTAGTCGCGTATCGAGGTCCCGAAACGGGCGCCAGGGACCGGGTCGACTACGTCCTGCAGCAAGGTAAAATTCGATTCGTTCTCACCACGCCGCTTTCTCCGGACAGCGAAATTGCCGACCATATCAAGCGGCACGGCGATGGCGTTCGCGAGATCGCGCTATGGGTGGACGACGCCGAATCGGCGTATCGGGAAACCACACGCCGCGGCGCGCGCGGTGTCCAGGAACCCACGGTGCGCGAAGACCAGGACGGCCGCGTTCGCATCTCGGCCATCGCTGCCTATGGCGACACCATCCATGCTTTCATCGAGCGCCAGGATTATCGAGGCGTCTTCCTGCCGGGTTTCCGCGCGATAGAAGACCCCGATCCGATCGCTCGCCCCACCGGCCTTTTGCATATTGACCACATGGTTGGCAACGTCGGCTGGGGGCAAATGGACGCCTGGGTCGGCTTCTATCGCGACATCATGGGGTTCCAGCTCTACCAGCATTTCGACGACCAGGACATCAGCACCGAGTATTCGGCTCTCATGTCGAAAGTGATGGCGAACGGCAACGGACGCGTGAAGTTTCCGATCAATGAGCCCGCGGCCGGCAAGAAGAAATCGCAGATCGAAGAGTATCTGGAGTTCTACGGAGGCCCAGGCGTACAACATATTGCCCTGGCCACCGGCAACATCATCGAAACCGTTTCGAAGATGCGGGCGCAGGGCATCGAATTTCTGCGCGTTCCGTCCGCGTATTATGAGGATCTTGAGAAACGCTGCGGCAAGATCGACGAACCGATCGGCGAACTGGCCGACCTAGGCATCCTGGTGGATCGCGACGATGAAGGCTACATGCTGCAGATCTTCACCAAGCCCGTGGAGGACCGGCCGACGTTGTTCTACGAAGTAATTCAACGCAAGGGCAGCCGCAGCTTCGGTAAAGGAAATTTCAAGGCTTTGTTTGAGGCTATCGAGCGGGAGCAAGCCTCACGCGGAAATTTGTAACCGCCGGGCTTACTTCGCCGCCTCGGCTTCTTTGGTTTTCGCGGCTTGGGCTTCTTTGGTCTCGCCCTTCAACTCCGCTGTCAAAATTGGCTTCAGCGCAGCCAGCGTCACTTCGCCGTTGTACTGCTTGCCGTTGATATAGAACGCCGGCGTTCCATACACACCCGCGGCTTCACCATCGGCGAGATCCTTAACGACGATGGCCTTGTATTTTCCAGAGTCGAGATCGGACTTGAACTTTTCCTCGTCCAGGCCGATGTCCTTGGCCATGGCCAGGATGTTGGTGCGCGAAAGCTGCCTGAAATTCTTGAACAGGACGTCGTACATTTCCCAGAACTTACCCTGCTCGCGCGCCGCGAGCGACGCCTCGGCAGCCAACTCGGCATGCGGATGCATGGAAAGCGGGAACTGCTTGTAGATCAGCTTCACATCCTTGGGATACGCCGCCATGATGGTGTCCACTTGTTTCACTGCAGTGGAGCAATAGGGACATTCGAAATCGGAGAATTCCACCAGCGTGATGCGCGCGTCGGCCGGGCCGCGCACGGGCGCGCCATCCACCGCAATGGTGACCGGCGCTTCCAGAAGTTTCGGCCGATGCGCCTTGGGCGACGCATCCATCAGCTTGCTGATCTCGATCAGGCTCTTGCCGTCCTTCACGCCCTGAATTGCGATTTTCGCCAGCGCGCGGCTGTAGGAGCAGTTCTGGTCCTTCATGACGCATTCGGCCGTCTTCATCCCACACTGGCAGGAACAATCCTGCTCGCGCACCATCTTGAGCACGGCTTTCTTCTGCACCGGGGTTAGTTCCGAAAGATCCACATTGCCGAGCGTCTCGGAAGACTTCCAGGCGTCCGGTGCGGTGGACCCAGTGATGAGAGTCTGCGCGCCGAGCGTGAGTGCTCCAGGCGTGAGAGTGACGAAGCAGAGGATAGCTATGCGAAATCGCATTCTTCTATTATGACGCGAATTCGAGGGGATCTAGGAAAGCTCAGCATGCAGGAAGCTCTTCAGATCCTCCTCATTGACTTCGGGCTCACCGGGCGCCACATTGCTGAGCTTGCCGGCCTTCATCCATTTTTCGAGCTGATCCACCAGGCTGAACAGATGGTCGAAGGAATCCACAATGAATAGCAGGGGTTGGTAGTGGTTGATCTCAAAGCCCTGATTGATGGCCCATTCCAATTGGATCGGATAGCGCTGCACTTCCGGCGCTTCGATAGCGTGCGCAATCTCTCCGTAGGAGCTGAGCAGCCCGCTGCCGTACACCTTCAAGCCATCCGACCCACGCATGAGGCCAAATTCGATAGTGAACCAGAAGAATCGCGCCATCGCGCGAATCACGCTGGTGAGGTAATGCGTCCGGGTGTCGGGACCCCGAATTCCCGCCGCCATCTCAGCGGCCGTATGCGCGCATTCCCCGAAGCGCACCAGTGCCTGGGCGAAATTCTTGTCGGTGTGCATGGGGACGTGGCCGGCTATGTCGTGGAAAATGTCCGGCTCGGGCAGGTAATCCAGCTGGTCGGAACGGCGGATGGTGACGGTGGTAGGGAAGGCGCGATTGCGGAGGCAATCGAAGAAGACGAAGGCCGGTACATACCCACTGACGGCTTTGGTTTGAAACCCGGTCAAAGGCTTAAGAAATCGATTCACATCTTCGAGGGGCGGGATGCGATCCGGATCCAGGCACAGCGAATGGATACCTTCGAGGAAGTGCTGGTTCGCATAGCGATCCCAGCGCGGACGCATCCGCGCGTAGAGCTTGCGCCAGGCAGCATGGTTCTCTTCGGAGTAAAGCTCGTAGGGCTGCTCAATGTATAGCTGCCCGGCATCCTTGGCGTGCGCTATAAACATCGACTCGTTGGTAGTCATACTGGGACTAAACGAAGCAACAGAACTTTTCATATGTCGCTCTCCGTCCATATCATCGCTCTAAAAGACACCACATGCAAGTGGTGCTATGCGTATACTGGAGATGGAGAGCAACATGTATCCTCTCAAAAAAGGCAAAACCACCAATCAGGCCCACGTAGGCCTGCCCGAGGGCACTTTCGAAGAAGAACACGGCCGCAAGGGCTTTTACGGCAAATCCGCGCATCTTTACCATACGCATCCGCCGACGGGCTGGATTCGCTTTGAAGGCAAACTGAGGCCGCACTGCTTCGATCTGAATCAACTCAAACCCAGCGATCTGAGCGACCCCGAAGGCCTGCCCGCGGCATTCCTGGGAAACGACGATATCCGGCTTTCTGTCTCCCGCAGAAGTGACCCGATGCCCTTTTACTTTCGAAACGCCGACGGCGACGAGCTTTACTTCATCCACCGCGGGCGCGGCAAAATCGAGACGGATTTCGGGCCGCTCGATTTTGAGCCGGGCGACTACATCAACATCCCGCGCGCGGTCACCTACCGCATCGTTCCCGAGACGCGCGACAATTTCTTTCTGATCGTCCAATCCAAGCATGAATTCGAGCAGCCGGAGAAGGGGCTGCTCGGTCAGCACGCATTGTACGATCCAGCGGCCGTCATCACGCCGGAGCCCGCGCCGCTACTAGAAGATAATGCCGAGTGGGAGGTCCGCATCCTGGCCGAGGACGAGATTTCGAAAGTGGTGTATCCGTTCAATCCCATCGACGTGGTTGGCTGGAAGGGCGATCTGACGGTTTGGAAGATCAACATGCGCGACATCCGTCCGGTGATGAGCCATCGCGCCCATCTGCCCCCCAGCGCCCATACCACGTTCGTCACCGAGGGCGCGGTGGTGTGCAGTTTCCTGCCGCGTCCGCTCGAAGAGGATGAAGACGCGCTGCGTGTTCCCTTCTTCCATCGCAATACCGACTACGACGAGTTCATCTTCTACCACGACGGTGATTTTTTCAGCAAAGACAACATCAAGGCCGGGATGGCGACGTTGCATCCACGCGGCATCCATCACGGGCCGCATCCTAAGGCGCTCGCCAATCAAAAAAAGAAGACCCACACGGACGAATACGCAGTGATGCTGGACGGTTTGAATCCAATTCATGTCTTGCCCGCCGGCGAAGATGTAGAATGGAAAGACTATTGGACCAGCTGGATGGAAAAGAAACCTGCGGAGACCCGCTAATTGCCCGTGGAGACACGCTAATTGAAAGTTGACCCCGGCACCACGGACCCTTCCAGCGTCTATAAGCTTCTGATCGGTTCGGTGGTTCCACGCCCGATCGCTTTTGTCTCCACGCTCAATCCGGACGGCGGTTTTAACGTTGCGCCCTTCAGTTTTTTCACCGTTGCCAGCTCGAATCCGCCGGTGCTGGTCTTCACGGTGGGGCTACGACCTACTCCCGATCCTCGCAAAGACACCTTGCGCAACATCACCACCACGCGCGAGTTCGTGGTGAATATTGTGTCAGAAGAAATTGGCGAGAAGATGAATTTATGCGCGGGCGAGTATCCGCCGGAAGTGGATGAATTCGAGCTCTCCGGACTTACGCCGATTCCAAGCGACCTGGTGAAGGCGCCGCGCGTCGCCGAATCCCACGTCAACATGGAATGCCGGTTGCTATACACCATTTCGATGAGTGGACTCGTCACCGGCGGAAACCTGGTGCTGGGCGAAGTGCTGCGTATCCATGTTGACGACGCTTACGTCGACAACTTTCGGATCGACCAGGACAAGCTGCGGGCAATTGGCCGGATGGCCGGAAATACCTATACGCGGACGCAAGACCGTTTCGATATGATCCGGCCAGCCTAGCTTGCAAAAAGGCGTTCGAAAATCTCGCGCGTCCGGTTCTGGATCTTCGCCAGTTCAGTCTTGATGGGCTGCCGGTGGCGATGTTCCGGCGTCCAACGATGCACCAATTCAGTGAGTACATTGAGGTGCCCCTCCGAATTCGGCAAGCTCGCTTCAGCGTGGCCGGAATAGACGCGCAGGGCGTGATCCACTGCGCGATAGAACGTCGCCGCATCCAATAAAAACTCGGCGTCGGCGCGCTCCAGATGCCCGGTGGCTTCAATGATATTGATCCGCTCCGGCGTGTTCAGTACCTTGTAGAACAGGCCGCCGGCTTTCAAGCGCAAAAACAAAAGCGAAAAATCGATATCGTAGAATCCGCCGTGCCCGGCTTTGAGCGGATGGTCCGGGCCTTGTTCCTTCTCCAGGCGCATTCGCATCTGCCGTAGGTCCTTCTTCGACCGGCCGCTCTGGCCGTATCGCCGCCAGTCCACCTTCTGCAGGTCGTTCAAAAACGTGGTCGCGTAGTCGATATCGCCCGCCACCGCGCGCGCTTTCATGTAAGCGATGCCCTCCCAGGCTTCGGCGCTCTTGGCGAAATATTCCTGGTAGGCGGCTTCCGATTGCAACAACGCTCCCGCGCTCCCGTTCGGCCGCAGGCGCGTGTCCACCGTGAACATGACGCCCGAGCCGGTGTAGGCGGTGATCAAATCCACAATGCGTTCGGCCACTCGAGTCCAGAACACATGTTCCTCGTGATCGGCGTCCGGCAGCACGAACACCAGGTCGGCATCGGAAGCCAGATCGAACTCCCGCATGCCTAACCGGCCCAGCGCGATCACCATGAGCTGCTGGCGCGGTTGATAACCTGGGGTAGCGGGTGGATGCATGGCGGCGATGTGTTCCACCGCCATCCGATAGCAGGCCGCTATTGCCGTGTCGGCCAAATTGGATGTCTGCTGCAGCGTTTCGAACACCGGCACGCGCTGGCACACGCTGCTGGCTTGGATACGAAACATCTCGCGGCGAAAATAACGGCGCAGCTCCGAAATGTCGTCCAGGTTCACCGCTTGCACTGGCTCCGGGAGCCGCTCGAACTCTTCACGCTGTTCAAACTCTTCAATGAGATGGGGAACCCGAACCAGTTCTTCGGCGAAGTAAGGGCTGTGCTCGAAGATATCCAAAGTGAAGCGCGCCACCTGTGAGTCGGAATTGAGCAGTGCGAGCAGCCGTGAGTCCGGCATCAACTTTTCCAGGAAATGCTCAAACGCTCCCGCTCCACGCCGCAACTCGATGCTGGACACGGCCTGAGCCAGCGCGGGCGCACGCTCATCCAAAAACCGGATCAGATTGCTGGACGTGGGTTCCACCACTTCCGGTGCTTCGATCTGTGGCGCCACCGCGGGCGGCAGGCTGTAGTAAATGGGACGCTGCGCGTGGATCACGCGCTCGTAAATCTCCTGGACGGCTTCCAGGTGCGCGTTCAGCTCCTGGAGGAGCTTGTCTCCGGAAGGTGCGCTGCCGAGCTGGGCAGTCGGCATCTTTCTCGCCAGCAGATCCAGCTCGTGCGGGGACGTCGGCAGCGTATGGGTCTGCCGGTCCTCGGCGAATTGCAGCCGGTGTTCCAAGTTGCGCAAAAAACGATAGGCGGCGATAAGACGGCCAAACTCGGCCGCCGAAAGCAAATCCTTCTGGCTGAGACGGGAAAGCGCCAGCATGGTTCCGCCGTGCCGCAGCCACGGAACGCGTCCGCCGTGCAAGCGCTGCAAGCACTGCACCAGAAACTCAACGTCACGGATGCCACCGGGAGCCAGCTTTACATCGAACGCGGACTTGCCCAGCCTGCGCTTACTCAACTTCTCACTGATGCGCTCGCGGGTGGCGGACACTTCTTCCACCGCCGAAAAATCGAGCGTCGTGGAGTAAATCAACGGCTCTACTGCGCTGAGCAGTTCGCGGCCCGCCTCCGCATCGCCGGCTGCCACGCGCGCCTTGATCAGCATCTGCAATTCCCAATCGCGCGCGCGGGTCTGATAATAGCTCTTAGCTCCATCCAGCGAAATACAGATTTCGCCCAGGCTGCCATCCGGGCGCAGCCGCAGATCCATGCGATAGCACAGACCCTCGGCGGTGTAGGTGGAAAGCAGCTCCGTGTATTGGTTGGCTACCTTCTTGTAGAATTCCTTGTTCGATATCGGATGCTCGCCGTCAGTTTCGCCGTTCGCCGCGTACACGAACATCAGATCGATATCGGAACTGTAGTTCAGCTCGCGCCCGCCCAATTTGCCGAGCGCGATCACCGACATGCCGCATTCCCGTACTTCGCCATCCTCATCGACATAGCGCGGCGTCCCATGTCTGGCTACCAGACCGCTGCGGATGCGCTTGTAGCTGACATGCAGAATGGCGTCCGCCAGGTTCGAGAGTTCTTCGGTGGTTTCCGACAAGCTGCCGTGCCCCAGAACGTCTCTGAGCAGGATGCGCAAAATCTGCTGGCGGCGGAACAATGCCAGCGACAAAGCCAGTGGCTTGCCCTCCGGCTGGCTTTTCAGGAATTTTCCCAGTCGCTTTTTGTATTCGCCCGCAGTGAGTACCCGGCTCATCCCAGTGACTTCTTCCAGCCACTGCGGATTCTGCAAAATCTCTTCAGAAAGGAACCGGCTGAAGGAAGCAACCGTGAGCAAATGCTTCAAGACCGGTTGCGTCTGCACTATGCGATGGAGCGCATCCGGATGCTGTTGCCACAGTTTCACCAGGTAATGGCTGGCCGCATCGGGATCGGCCGACGACGCCAACAACACTTTCACCTGATCTTGTTCTTCGTTTGAGAAACCTAGCGAAAGGAGGGCGGCCTCTCCGCGCACGAGAGCGGGCTGGCGCAGGGCCATGGATTCGAGCAGGCTCGGCATTCGTTTAGACGACTTGGTCTAGTAATTCAATTATATCCTTGGGCCGCACGAAACCGCTTCGTAATACGCGAGCATAGAACCCTGCCAAGCCCCAGCGCGGCGACGAAGCATCGCCCGAGTGCACCTGGGCATCGAAGATGGCCTGCTTGATGGACGGGCCGTATACGTCGAGCGTGGTGCAGGGCGTCCGCATTTTCGTAATCTCGAGCAACACTCCGCCCACCCGATAACGCTGCCCGATGCGCATCTGGCGCCGGTCCAGCCCCAGGGTGGTCAGATTCTCGCCCATCGCGCCGGCGAAGACCGGATAGCCTTGCTCGATCAGCTCATCGATCCCTTCGCTCGTGATCAGGAGGATAGCCTGCATCGGTCCGCCGTGAATTTGCGGATGGGCCCACGAATCGCCCCGGATGCCTTCCGGCGTCACCTCGGCTTCTAGAATGGGCCGTTTGGGTACGCCTCCCGGTGAAACGCTGACCTGAACGATAGATCCGGTCATAATCCTAATGGCTTTCGCTAGACCTATTGTCCTTCACTAACTTGTCCACTCTTCGCAACGACGGGAACAGCCAGTTCCACGCCAGCACAATCGCGATGGTTCCCGCCCCGCCCAATACCACCGCCGGGACCGCGCCGAACCATTGCGCCGTGATTCCAGACTCGAATTGCCCCACTTCATTTGACGCTCCAATGAACAGCATATTCACCGCGCTCACGCGGCCACGCATTTCGTCGGGCGTTGTGAGTTGAACCAGAGTCGATCGCACGATCACGCTCACCATGTCGAACGCGCCGGTCAGCATCAGGGCGACTAACGACAGCACGATGCTGTGCGACAACCCGAACACAATAGTGCACACGCCGAATCCGCAAATGCAGTACAGCATGCTCAGGCCTGCCCGCCGGCGCAGTGGATAATGCGCCAGAAGAATCGCAACCGTGACGGCGCCCAGCCCCGGAGCCGCGCGCAGCACTCCCAGCCCATACGGACCGGTGTGGAGAATCTCGCGAGCGTAAACCGGCAGCAGCGCCACGGCGCCGCCCAGCAACACGGCAAAAAGATCCAGCGACATGCAGCCCAGAATCAACTTATTGCGCCAGATATAGCGGAGGCCGTCCAGAATTACGACCGCCCGCTCCTCACTGTGGCGCCGCGCCGCGATGTCGACGCGAATTGCCGATAGCAAAAGCACCGCGATGAGATACGCGACGGTGGCGCATGCATAAACGGGCACCGGGCTCCCTGCAAAGCCATAGATCAAACCGCCCGCCATGGGGCCCAGGATGGTCGCCGTTTGAAAGAACGAAGAGCCCCACGTCACGGCGTTAGGAAAATGTTCGGGTTTCACGAGTTGCGGAAGAAAAGACTGGCTGGCCGGCCCATTAAAGGCGCGCACCGCGCCGTTGGCAAGCAGGACCGCATAGATGGGCCAGACCGATGCCAGCCCACGGAACGCGAGCGCCAGCAAAACAATGGCACAAAGCGCGAACCCCGCATAGCAAATTCGGAGTATCGTTTGACGCGAGCGCCGGTCCGCGGTGTGTCCAGCTACTAGGAACAGCAACACGCCGGGAGCGAATTGCGCCAAGCCTACCAGACCCAGATCCAGCGGCCGATGCGTGAGGTTATAAATCTGCCAGCCCACCGCCACCGAAATCATTTCCGAGGACACAATCGAAAGGAATCGCGCGGTCATGAACAAGCGGAAATTTGGATAGCGGAAGGCGACACGCGCGGAAGAGCTGGAAGCCAACTACTAGGTTGACACGGTTACGATCCGCATCGTGGCATGGCACTTGCATGGGTGAGCGCTGGAGGAGCTATGTGGAAACAAACCTGTAGAAATTTCCGGATGGCAAGCGCAACCCTGGCCGTCTTTGCCGGATTAGGAGCCGGTTCCGCTTGGGCCGTTAACCATCATGAACTGAACGGGACTTGGCAGCTGGTACCCGCGCGCAGCGAGTTACATGGGGAGCCCGCCATCCAAACAGGCACGGTCGCGATCAACGATCGCGAGGGTAACATCTGGGTGGAACATAATTTCAATATTGAAAACGCGGACCAGTCGGTATCCGCGAGTTTCGCCACCGACGCGCGCGAGAGAACCTCCATCAAGGAACCCGGGTTCAAGAGCAAGGCCAAATGGGATGGCCACGTCTTGAAAGTGACCACCAACCACGAAGGCATCAGCACCGTGGAGCGCTACAGTCTACTCGGCGACGGTACCATGATGCTGCAAGTGGAGCGAACCGGCCGCCCCTCAGAGACGTTGTATTTCCAACGTCAGTAGTGTTCGCGCGCGTCCGCGAAGCCCCCCCGCCAGCCGCGCGAGCGGCCGTGGGGTCAGATGTCGTAATACAGCGCGAACTCGTACGGGTGTGGCCGCAGCCGGATGGCATCCGCTTCGTTACGGCGTTTGTAACTGATGAACGTCTCGATCAATTCTTCAGTGAACACATCGCCCTTCAACAGGAAGGAATGATCATCTTCCAGGCACCCCAGAGCTTCTTCGAGTGAAGACGGCATGGATGGCACCTTCTTCATCTCTTCCGGCGATAAATCGTAAATGTCCTTGTCCAGCGGCTCGCCCGGATCTGCCTTGGTGAGAATCCCGTCAATCCCCGCCATCAACATCGCGGCGAATGCCATATACGGATTCGCGGACGGATCGGGCGGACGAAACTCCAGGCGCTTGGCTTTGGGGCTCGCCGAATACATGGGAATTCGGACCGCCGCTGAGCGGTTGCGCCGCGAGTACGCCAGATTTACCGGCGCCTCATAGCCCGGCACCAGGCGTTTGTAGCTATTGGTAGTCGGCGCAATAATCGCCGACAGGGCCCGCGCGTGCTTCAGCAATCCGGCGATATAGTGCAGCGCCATCTGGCTCAAACCGGCATAACCATCGCCGGCGAATTGCGGCTTGCCGTCCTTCCACAAGCTTTGATGGGTGTGCATGCCGCTGCCATTGTCGCCGAACAGCGGCTTGGGCATGAACGTCACCGATTTGCCGTATTGATACGCCACGTTGCGGATCACGTATTTGTACAGCATCATGTTGTCGGCCGACTTGATCAACGTGTCGAAACGCTGATCGATCTCGCACTGCCCGCCGGTGGCCACCTCATGGTGATGACACTCGATGTTGATCCCGCAACGGATCATGGTCTCTACCATCTCGGCGCGCAAGTCCTGATAATGATCCGTAGGCGGAACCGGAAAATAGCCTTCCTTGTAGCGCGGCCGATAGCCCAGATTCTCGCCTTCGCGGCCTGAATTCCAGCGTCCTTCTTCGGCATCGATAAAGTAAAAACCCGAATGCTGGTTCTGATCGAACCGCACGTTGTCGAAAATGAAGAACTCGGCCTCCGCGCCGAAATATGCGGTATCCGCCAGGCCGCTATTCTTCAGATAGCTTTCCGCCTTCCGCGCGATCCAGCGAGGGTCGCGTTCGTAATGCTGGCGAGTGATGGGATCGATTACGTCGCTGGTCATCACCAGCGTGCGGATCTCGCCAAACGGATCGATGAACGCCGTGCTCGCATCCGGGATGAGCAGCATGTCGCTCTCGTTAATTGCAGCCCAGCCGCGGATGCTGGATCCATCAATGCCGAACCCTTCTTCAAACGAATCTGGGGTGAGCTGGCTGATGGGATAGGAGACGTGTTGCTGCAAACCGGGCAGATCCGTGAAGCGCAAATCTACTTGGCGCACTTCTTTGCTTTTCGCAAACTCCAAAACTTCCTGGGGATTCATTTTTCCTCCAGGTACAGGTTGACACGGGGCTACCTTCGAAGCAACTATCGTTCGAGGTTCCATGGGCGACGATTTTGGAGATTTTGGCAACGGCGGGAGTGACGGGAGTGACGGGAGTGACGACGGGAGTGACGACGGCGGATATGACGACCAGGATCAGAATGACCAGAACGATGGCCAGGATGACGACCAGCAGCCCGACGACGGTCAAAATGATGGCGATCAAGATGACAACGATCCGAATGATCCCAACGATCCCGATCAGAACGATCCAGACCAGAACGACGGCGGCGACAACAACGACAACCTGGACGACATGTTTGCCTCCAGCGACGATCTGCCGCCGGTGGACGACGACGTTTTCGGCAACGCATCCGATTTTCCGAATGCCGATGCGTCCGACTTTCAGGATGACCCGGGTGATTGGTCGCCAGCAGACTATCAGGAATCGGCCCAGAACCTGTTCGGCGATCATCCCTTCTTCGGCGACACGTTAGAGCAGCAAAAGATCGCCGAGGGTTTTCAGCCCTACCAGGACACCGGCTTCGATCGGAACTTCGATCAGATTGCGCCGGGAACTTCGGATACCGTTCAACTATTCGAGCGGGAAGGCCAGCTCTTCGCCTTCGGGTTCATTGCGCAAACCGCGCTTGAAATGCTGATGGCGCGTTACACCGGTATCGATTGGGGCGGTGTGGACGTCGCGGTGCCACCCAAGGGCGATGCCGTTCCGCCGCAGCCGCTGCCGCCCGCTTTTGCAAACATCGCCGAGAAGGACTCGGTGGACCTTCGTAAATATGCCACGCCGATCGGCGATCAAGGTCAGACCGGCCGTTGCTCGGCCTTCGCCTGGACCCATGCCACGGAAATGTCGCGCAATATTTTGAATGAAGAATCGCCGCGTTTATCGCCCAACTTCACCATGCTTGAATTTCAGCGCATGCAAGGCGACGCTCGAAGCTACGAATATGCTTACACCGGCGGTGACGGCACCATCAGTGGTCCGGACCCCGGCCAGGTGCTGGTGGAGAACGGCACGTGCCGCCAGGAATTATGGCCGGATGATCGCAACACTCCTCTGACCAAAGCCGAGCAACTGGAAGCCGACGCCCAACGATACAGATTGGAGGCCGTCCCGCTACCGATCGCCATCGACGACGTGAAGAAGGTTCTGAGCGCTGGATGCCCCGTGCATGTGTCGATGAATACCGGGGCTGCTTTCTCCGATGTCGGTCGTGATGGAAGGTTCAATGCGGCCGAAGCCGCTTCGGGGATGCACGGCCGGCACGCTATGTTGATCGTCGGCTACGTGGGGAATTTCTTCACGCTGAAGAATTCCTGGGGAACGGACTGGGGCGACCAGGGTTATTGTTATGTACCTAAGAATGTCCTGGCCGCCTCAGATCCGGACTTTGTGGCGGTGTTACTGCAGAACCCCGCGCGTCAAAACTAGCGGTCCCAATCTGCGTGATTGGCGCGATAGTCCCGCATGCGGCTCAAATCGTCGGTCAGGATGTCGCGATCGCGCGGCGCCATTCGGTTGTCAGTTACCACTCGCGAAAGCGTGCCGATCACGACGTCCAAATCGCGCTCATCATACACATGATTCGCCAGCTTGTCCTGGAGTACGTTCAATTGGTCGACGGTGGCGCCCAGGCGATATTGATCCCCGCCGCCGGGCCAGGTGGCAGCCTTGACATGTTGTACGTCTTCCCGGACGCGCTCAAACAAATGGCCCCGCCAATGTTGGTCGTGAAAATACGCGTCCCGGTCGCTATGATAGGCATCCTGGTCGCGGTCCTGAGCGACAGCTCCCAGCGAAAATATAAGCAAACCGGCCCCTGCGACGCTGCACAATAGAATGTTTTTCATATCACATCCTCCTCGCCTGTAGGACGTTGAGGCGGGAGAGATGCTTCGTGCGTGACCGTTAGCGAACCGTGACGCGCGTTTACCGTTACTACCCTTTGCGCTCGATGCGCATGCCGTAGAACGAACGGTAAACAAAAAATAGGGAGATCAATAAAAATACCGCGGCCAGCACGTCTGTGAACATCGCACTTTGATCGCGAGTCAGCGACACTGCCAACTCCACCGCCAGCAATCCAAACAGCGTGGTGAACTTGATGATGGGATTGAGCGCCACTGACGAAGTATCTTTGAACGGATCGCCCACCGTATCGCCCACTACCGTGGCATCGTGCAGCGGAGTGCCCTTTTGCTTCAGCTCCGTCTCCACAATCTTCTTGGCGTTATCCCACGCGCCGCCGGCGTTCGCCATGAAGATAGCTTGATACAGGCCGAAGAGTGCGATGGAGATCAGATAGCCGATAAAGAAGTACGGCTCAATGAACGCAAATGCCAGTGTCGCGAAGAACACCGTCAGGAAGATATTGAACATACCTTTCTGTGCGTACTGCGTGCAGATCTCCACCACCTTCTTACTGTCGGAGACAGAGGCTTTGTCGCTGCTTTCCAGGTTGATGTTGGCTTTAATGAATTCCACCGCGCGATATGCGCCGGTGGTCACAGCCTGCATGGATGCGCCCGTGAACCAATAGATCACCGCGCCGCCAGTGATCAGGCCCAGCAAGAACGGATAGTAAAGAATCGACAGTTTCGCAAGCTGGTCGGCTTGCAGTTTATTGGTGAGGGCCACGATGATCGAGAAAATCATGGTGGTCGCGCCGACCACCGCTGTTCCGATCAGCACCGGCTTGGCAGTGGCCTTGAAGGTATTGCCCGCGCCGTCGTTCTCTTCCAGGTTCTCTTTGCCACGATCGAAGTCGGGCTTGAAACCGAAGTCCTTCTGGATCTCGCCGGCGATATTGGGAATACTCTCGATGGTCGACAGCTCGAATACGGATTGCGCGTTGTCGGTGACGGGACCGTAAGAATCCACCGCGATGGTCACCGGCCCCATGCCGAGGAATCCGAACGCCACCAAGCCGAATGCGAACACCGCAGGCGCGAGCATCAGCGCTTCAAATCCCTGAGTGCTGATCCAGGCTCCCGTTGCCATCAACGCCAGCATCGCCATTCCCAACCAGAAAGCGCTAAAGTTGCCGGCCACTAAGCCGGACAAAATATTCAGCGACGCCCCGCCTTCTTCGGACGAAGTTACAACCTCGCGCACGTGCCGCGAGTGAACCGAAGTGAACGCCTTCACCAGCTCTGGAATGATCGCGCCGGCCAGCGTGCCGCAAGTGATTACCGAAGAAAGCTTCCACCAAAGAGTTGTATCGCCACCCAGATTGGGAATGATTTGGCTGGACACCAGGTAAGTGGCTGCGATGGAAATAGCGGACGTCAGCCACACCAGCGAGGTCAGTGGCGCTTCGAAATTCATCTTCGCAACGTTGCCGTATTTGCTCTTGGCAACTGCGTCGTTGATGAAGTAGGAGATCGCCGAAGAGACCACCATCATTACGCGCATCACGAATAGCCACACCAGCAGTTGCACCTGAACCAGCGGGTCCTTCACCGCCAGAAGGATAAAGGTGATGAGCGCGACGCCCGTGACACCGTACGTCTCGAATCCGTCGGCGCTCGGTCCCACCGAATCGCCTGCGTTGTCGCCGGTGCAATCCGCGATGACGCCGGGATTGCGCGCATCGTCTTCCTTAATCTTGAACACGATCTTCATCAGGTCCGCGCCGATGTCGGCGATCTTGGTGAAGATGCCGCCCGCCACGCGCAGCGCCGCCGCGCCCAGCGATTCGCCGATCGCAAATCCGATGAAGCACGCCCCGGCGTAATCGCCCGGGACAAACAGCAAAATGAACAGCATCAGCACCAGCTCGATACTGATCAGCATCATCCCGATGCTCATACCCGCCTTCAGCGGAATCGAGTTGCAGGGCCAGGCTTTGCCGGTCAGGCTGGCGAAAGCCGTTCGCGAATTCGCAAACGTGTTCACGCGGATACCGAACCAGGCCACGCCGTAACTGCCGGCGATACCAATCAGGCTGAAGAGCAGGATGATGGGCAGCGTCACCGCCACCGACTTGCCCGGCACCGGCGCCAGCCACCCGAAATACGCGCTGATGATCACCGCAATGAAGATCCACAGTAGGAGCAAAAACTTGCCCTGCGTGATCAGATACGTTTTACAAGTCTCATAGATCAGCTCGGAAATTTCGAGCATCGATCGATGCACCGGCAAGTTCTTCAACTGCATGAAGGTGACCAGGCCAAATAGCAGACCGAGCGCGCACACCAGCAGTCCCCACATCAATAGCGTGCGGCCGTTCGTGCCGCCGAGAAAAGTCGCTTGCGCCAAGTCTGGCAATACCAGATTCGCTTCGCCACCTGCGTCGGATTGGGCGAACGCTGGAGCCGGTAAGCTCATCAAAATCAAAGCCGTCAACAGGAGCGGCAAGATAATTAACTTGGCGTACCGACGAGCAGGCACGCAGACATTCAGCATTCGATCAAATCCTCCATGACAATTTCGGAAGCCTCCCGGGAAGGGAGACGAGCAGACGGGTATTGCGAATCCGTTAAATACCTCAGATCACCATACCGCACTGGGGGCCATGGTGCAACAACCATCAACCAAACGTATATCGCGCGGACCGGTCAAATTACTTCTAGAATCAGACACTTAAGATATAGGGTCTCCGGTACTGTGAGCAAAACGGGATGGTCCTGGGCTTGCATGCGCCTTTCCAGTACCCGTAGTTTTCGGCCTGTATCGAGCGACGCCTTGGCGACAACCTCCAGCAGTGCCGCTTCGCTCAAATGGTGCGAGCAGGAGCACGTCACGAGAATACCGCCCGGACCGAGCAGTTCCAACGCGCGCCGGTTAATCTCTCCATAACCGCGCACCGCCGCTTCCAGGCTTTGACGCGATTTCGCGAATGCTGGAGGATCCAACACGACCATATCGAAATGTTTACGCGCTTTGGCGTATCCGGCCAGCAGTTCAAACACGTCTGCCTCACGCAGCTCCACGTTACCGATCCCGTTGGCATCGCAATTCATCTTCGCAACGCGCAGCGTAGCTTCCGAGCTGTCTACCGCCTCCACGCTCTCGCACTGAGCCGCCAGATGCAGAGCGAAGCCTCCTGTGGAAGTAAAACAATCCAAGGCCCGGCCACGGGCGTAGCGGGCCGCTGCAAGATAATTCTCCCGCTGGTCCAGAAAGATCCCGGTCTTCTGTCCGTGCAACAGGTCGGCGTCGAGCTTTAACCCATTCATCCGCACTGCCACCATATCGGGAACTTCGCCCGCCAGCACGCTCGATTGCAGGGGCAGGGCTTCCCGCTTACGAACCGCAACGTCGTTCCGCTCCGCTATACCCTTCGGCGCGAAAAGCTGCGTCAAACAACTCACGATATCGGCTTTGGCCCGATCCATCCCTTGATCCAGCGTCTGGATGGTGAAGTATCCGGCATAGCGATCAATCACCAATCCCGGCAATTGATCGCCTTCGCCGTGCACCAGGCGATAGGCCTCCGAATCCGCTACGACGCGCTTTCGATGAGCTTCCGCTCGGGCGATCCGGCCCAGGTAAAACGCCTCGTCGATAGTCTCCACGCGCTCCGATAGCATCCGCAACGATATTTGGGATGCCTCGCTGTAGTGCGCCGTCCCGAGGGCTGTCCCGCTCGGATCCGCCACCGCAACAGCTTCGCCTGCAGTGGCTTGTCCGCGATCCAGTACGTCGCTGGAGAAAATCCAGGGATGGCCGGATCGGACACGGTTGGCTCCTTTTCGGTTCACCCGAACGGTATGCAAGTTTTTAGTCTAACTTGTGAAACAATCCGGCTGGCTCAAAATCTAAAGCTAGAGTGCCTAAGGGCCACAATGCAGGGCGTTCACCAACCCGCTCTAACCACTAAGACATCCGAACACCTCGTTCAGTTTTACGATGCCGACCATGCGGCCTGGGCCAAGAGCGTCGGACGGTTCCTGAAGGACGGCTTGAACCAAGGTGAGGCTGTTCTCGTGATTGCCACTCCGGAACACGAAAAACCCATCGCCCGCCAACTGAATGCTTCGCGCTCCCTCGGGGACGGCGCCAGGCACAAAGGCCGTGTCGCGTTCTTCGATGCGGCCGAGACTTTGGCCAAATTCATGTTGGCTGGAGAACCGGACCCGGATCGATTTGAGCGCTCCATTGGCGGGGAGATCGAGCGGCTCCGTTCCGCCTCCTTAAGCGGGGGCTTTCGCGCGTATGGCGAAATGGTGGGGGTGCTCTGGAGCGCGCAGGAATTCTCGGCCGCCATCCAGCTGGAGGATTACTGGAACCGCTTGCTGCAGTCCAACAAGTTCAAGTTGTTCTGTGGCTACCCCATCGACATTTTCGCCGACGATTTCCGTCACTCCCAGGTGGACGCCGTGGTTTGCGCCCACACCCGTGTGGTAGCTACCGTGAGAGAACGGCGACCTGCAGGCGGCCATGGCGCGCGCGATCGAGGAAGTAGCGGGGACCAACACCATCGAGCTCGAAAGCCTGGCCCTGCCCACTCGCTATCCCAAATCCCGTGTGCCCGTCGCCGAAGCGGCGATCTTAGGATTGCACACCGACCTTCCGGAGCGAGCGCGCGAAATCATCGGCACGGCCCGCCGCTATTTTCAGGGTGAAAAGCGCTTTCGGGCGCTCATCGAGAACGGGGCCGATGCCATATCGCTCTTCGATCTGGAGGGCAACTTTACCTACGCAAGTGCCTCCACCGCGCGAGTGCTACGCGCGCGGGTGCTTGCCAAGGACGCGCAATGGCGTTGGGTGGAAGGTACGTTTACCAACCTGATCGACGATCCCGACGTGCGCGCTATCGTTGCCAATTATCGCGACATCACCGAGCAGGCCGGCAAAAACCTGGAACAGGCCATTCATGAAAGCGGCGCCAGCATCATTGTGGGCCCCTTGCCATGCGTGCTGTGCAATGAAAGCCAGTTGACCGGGCTAATGCAAAACTTGCTGGGGAACGCCATCAAGTACCGTGGTGCGGAGGCCCTGCGGATTGAAGTGACGGCCGAGCTGGCCGGAACGGAATGCGTGATAAAGGTTCAGGACAATGGCATTGGCATCGCGCCAGCCTATCACGAGCAGATCTTCGGCCTTTTCAAACGCCTGCATGAGCGATCGGTACCCGGAACCGGCATAGGCCTCGCGATATGCAAAAAGATTGTCGAGGGTATGGGCGGACGAATCTGGGTGGAATCGGAGCCCGGCCGTGGTTCCATTTTCTGCTTCACCGCTCAATCCGCGGCTGAAGGCTAGTACTTTCCACTAAAACCGCGCTGGGTGGACTGCGTTATCCTCTTGCTTATGGCCGTCCTACGAATAATCAACAAATGTCTCGTCTTGACTGTTTCCCTGCTTGCTCCCGGCTATCTTGCCGCCCAGGGCCCGCAGTTCACGATTCAGGACTTAGGAACGTTACCGAATCTGCCCGCCTGCAACGCCACGGCGATCAGCCAATCCGGCAATGTAGTGGGATACTGCACGGCCACCGCCGGCCAAAATCTGCTGGTAACCAGCCCGCAACCGACAACCCACGTGTTTCTGTATTCCAATGGCGCGATGACCGATCTGAACATAACTTCCCCGGCCGCGTCGTTCCCCACCGGCGTAAACGACTCGAGCGCGGTGGTGGGTGGAGCGGTGAAAGCTGATTTGTTGGCGGGAACTGCTACCGCGGCGCCATTCATCTATGACAGCGGTGCCATCGCATCGGCGCCCAGCCAGATCGCAAGCGCGCTTCCTTCGGGCGTGAACAACGCCGGTCAGGTGGTCGCCACTTCGCTTCAGGTGGTGAGTAGCAGCAGCTTGAATTTGAACTTTTTGATTGATAGCCACGCGTTCCTGTACCAGCTCCCGGCGGGCACTCCCGCCGAGCTCGCGGTTCCGGGCGGTGGTTCTGCCGCGGGATTCGGTATCAATTCGAGCGGAGAGATTGTTGGTGCCGGCGTCGCGACAAGCGGTTCCGTCGTCACGCCGCTCGTATGGCAGAATTCAACAACGCCCCAGACGCTACCGCTTCTGTCCGGTTATCCGAACGCCATCGCCACGTCGGTCAACGATTCCGGCGTCGCGGCGGGTCTGGCCTTCGACATTGATTTCACCAAGCTCGGGGCCAATGGCACAGCGCACGCCGTGCTATTCGACAATGGGAAGGTCACCGATCTCGGCGTGCTCTCAGGCAGTGCCAGCAGCATGGCGCTGGGAATCAACGATTCTGGAACCGTGGTGGGTTTTAACAGCAGCCAGCCGCCCACCTTCGCGCTGCAGTTAGCCGCTTTCTTCGGCGGCACTTCCGGAACCACGTACACGGCGTTCCTTTATAGCGGCAACAAGATGTACGATCTGAATAGCCAACTCGTCAACGGCGCCGGGTGGCAGCTTTCGTTTGCCACGCAGATTAACAACGCCGGACAGATCGCCGGAACAGGCCTCATTAACGGCGCACAACACGCCTTTCTCCTGACTCCCGTGCTTAGCCCGACCATCGCCGCCGGCGGAATCGTCGGCGCCGGATTCAGCACGCCGGCCGTGACCACAATTTCATCCAATGGCGTTTTCAGCCTTTTTGGGAGTCAGCTCTCCGCCGCAACTTTTCAGCCCATCGAAGGCGGCGATATCGTAAACAATCAACTGCCCACCATGTTGGGCGGGACGTGCGTGGAGAGTGGCACAACCAAGTGGAATTTGTACTTCGCCTCGCCGACGCAACTGAACGTGCTGGCTGGCCAATTGCCGTCATCTGGCACAGTTCCAGTGACAGTGGTCACTAATTGCGGAACAGCCAATGAAGTGTCCTCACCGGCGGTGAACGTTACGGTGGGCGCGGTGGCTCCCGAGTTTCTCTCCTTCGCTCCCAACGCGGATGGCGAGAATCCGATCGCGGCCCTGGATGCCAGCACAGGTATTGATATCGCGCCGGCTGGAATGTTCTCCGGATACGCACCGGTGCATACCGGAGATGTTGTTACCGCCTTTGGCGTTGGCTGGGGAGCTACCAGCCCATCCGAGGCAATTGGCACTCTGGATCCGGTGGCATCCACCCTACCTGCCGGCTCTTATTCACTGACCCTGGGCGGTGTTTCAGTGGACGTAGCTTACATTGGCCTGTCTCCGGGATCTGCCGGACTCTACCAAGTGAATTTCACGGTGCCCGCGGGAATCCCCGCCGGCAATCAGCCACTCGTATTAACCGTTCAAGACGTTACGTCGGAGGCCAAGGCTTACATCGCCGTGGCGAACTAAGATCGTTGTTCAGGTGCCCGTCGTTCAGGTGCCCGTCGTTCAGGATCCGCGCCGCATTGCTTCCAGCCGAGCGATGCGGTCTTCGGTGGACGGATGTGTCGAGAACAGGCGCATCAGGCTTTGACCTGAAAACGGCTTGATGATAAATAGATGCGCTGTGGCGGGATTCACGTCCTGCATCGGAATGCGCTTGGACCAGTCTTCCAGCTTGCCGAGCGCTGAAATGAGCTCATTGGGATTGTGCGTCACCTGCGCGGAGGTTTCATCGGCGGCGTATTCGCGCGTGCGCGAAATGGCCATTTGGATCAGCATGGCCGCAATCGGCGCCAGGATCAGCATGGCTAACGCTGCCCACGGGCTTCTGCGATCTTCATCGTCTCTGCTACCGCCAAACCAAAACGCCATGCGCGCCAGCACCGTGATCGCAGCGGCAATGGTGGCTGCCACGGAACTGGTCAGGATGTCGCGATTCTTCACATGTCCCAGCTCGTGCGCCACCACGCCCTCCAGTTCCTGATCGTTCATCAACTGCAAGACCCCGGCTGTAAATGCCACCGATGCATGCTCCGGATTACGCCCGGTGGCGAATGCGTTCGGCGATGGATCCTGGATGAGCCACAGCTTCGGCATAGGCAGACCCATGCGCTGGGTGAGGCTCTGCACGATCGGGAATACTCGCGCGTACACGTCGGGATTCTGCTGCGGCGTCACGGGCTGCGCCGAGTACATCGCGAGCGCCATCTTGTCGGAAAAGAAATAACTGAAAAAATTCAATGCCACCGCGATTGCAAGCGCGATGTAAAGGCCGTTGCGACCTCCGAACACTTCTCCGCCAGCCAAAAGCAGACCGCTCAAGGCTCCGAGGAGCGCTACCGTCTTCAAACCGTTCATAAAGTACCAGAATCGCAAAAAGCGGATGGGGTGGCGTAGCCACCCCTGATCCTCACGCCAAGTTTAGTTGTTACTGATTTGCACTTTGATGGTTTTGGGTTTGGCGACTTCCTTCTTCGGAAGGGTGATCGTCAGCACTCCGGCTTCGTAGGCCGCCTTGACGTGCTCTGCATCCACCGTATCCGGGAGGGTGAAGTAACGGATGAACGATCCGTAACTCCGCTCCATCCTGTGGAAGCCCTTGTTCTTCTCGTCTTTCTCGAATTTCCGCTCGCCCTTCACCGTCAGGGTCCCGTTTTCGAGCTGGATGTCGATGTCCTTCAGCTCTACGCCGGGAATGTCGGCCTTCAAGACCAACTCATTTTCGGTCTCCAGGATATCTACCGCCGGAGCCCACGGACGAGTCTTCACGCCGTCTTCACTAAACAGGCGATTGATACTGTCCTGGAAGAGCCTCAGGCCAGTGGGAAAGTCCTCGGTATCCGCAAAAGGTGCATACTTAACAATCGGCATATCAATTAATCTCCTTGTATCTGACTACAACACGATTATAAAATCTTAGTGCTTATATGTCAATAGAAGTGATGTCAAATTTTTCTTGGCCTTTGCTCTATCTGCGACCAAAAAGGTCCGCTATACTACAACAGGGTCCAGTTCGATTGGACCTTCGGGTCCTTGACGTGCTTTGCGGAGAGGCGGATACTGATTGATGCTGCAAATGAGTGTCAACAATGGCCACGGCGCTGTGCCAAGTCACGCATTTGCGCGAACCCTCGCGCAGCTCGCGGAGGGAGAATCGGGCGTGCTGGACCGCCTGGAACTGCCTGACGACATCGCTCGCCGCTTGATGGAGCTCGGCTTCCTGCCTGGCCACATTATTGTTCCCGCTCGCAGCGCCCCGGGCGGTGAGCCGCGTGTTTATCGCGTCGACGGTTCCGAAGTGGCGCTTCGAAAAGAGACGGCATCGCGGCTCATTCTGCGGCCATCCAACGGAGCAGGGAAATGAGCGATTGCCACGATTGCGCTGGATGTGCGGTTGCTGAGGCGCCCCGATCATTGACGAACGGTGCGCGGCCGCACGTGGTCGCCATCATCGGCCCGCCGAACTCCGGTAAATCGACGCTCTTCAATCGCCTCACAGGACTGCGCCAAAAGGTCGCAAACTTTCCCGGCGTCACGGTGGAACAACGCGTCGGTAAAGCCAAAATGCCACATCAGCATAGTGACGTAGTGCTGGTGGATCTACCCGGCGTCTACAGCCTGAACCCGCGCTCGGAAGATGAACAGGTGACGCGGGACGTCTTGGCTGGCGCCATGCCCGGCGTGCCGAAACCCGACGCCTTGCTGCTGATCCTGGATTGCACCAACCTGGGCCGTCATCTGGTGCTCGCCGCGCCGATTCTCAGCCTGAAGCTGCCGACGCTGGTGATCCTCAATATGGCCGACGATCTGAAAAGCCGCGGCGGCCACGTGGATACGGCCGAGCTGGCGAGCGAGCTGGGTTCGCCGGTTGCGCTCATCAGCGCTTCCAAGGGCGAAGGCGTCGAGAAGGTTTTCCAGTTCATGGAAGGAACGTCGGCCGGCACTACGTCGCTCGCACCCCCGCGCGTTGAGCTGCCGATTTTGCAGGACATACCGCGCTGTCGCCAGTGGGCGCACGACGTAGGAACGGGCGCGGCCTATCGGGCTCCGGCGCCGCCCATGTGGACGCGGCGTTTGGATTCGGTATTCTTGCACCCCATCGCCGGCCCTTTGATCTTCCTCATTGTCGTAGCCGGCGTATTCCAAACCATTTTCAGCGGGGCCAAGCCTTTGATGGACGGTTTGCAGGCTCTCTTCCTAAAAACCGGACATGGGATCGAGCACATCCTTCCGCCCTCCATTCTCCGCTCGCTGTTAGTGGATGGCATTTTAAGCGGCGTAGGCGCCGTGATTGTTTTCCTGCCGCAAATCCTGCTGCTGTTCCTGTTTATCGGAATCCTTGAGGACTCCGGATACCTGGCGCGCGCGGCGTTGATCGCCGATCGCACCATGGCCAAATTCGGTCTACAAGGAAAATCGTTTATCCCACTGATTTCCGCTTATGCTTGTGCGGTTCCGGCCATCATGGCGACCCGCACCATCGAAAACAAGCGCGATCGGCTGGCCACCATACTCATCGCTCCGTTGATGACCTGTTCAGCCCGCTTGCCCGTCTATCTGCTGATCATCGGCGCTTTCATTGCCGATCGCCCGTTGCTCGGCCGTTTCTTCGGGATGCAGGCTGGCGCGTTGCTCGGGCTCTACATCCTCGGTTTCGTCGCAGCTATCGCCACCGCGCGCTTGCTGAAATCGTCCATCTTGAAGAGCGAGCGCGTACCGTTCGTGCTCGAAATGCCGCCTTATCGCTGGCCCACCTTGCGATCGCTCGGGCTTCGTTTGATTGACCGCTCCAAAGTTTTCTTGCGCCGCGCAGGAACTGTGATCCTGCTCGTGATCGTGGTGCTCTGGGTTCTGGAAAACCTGCCGGTGAAAAACGGCCAACCGCCCGAAATCGCCGACAGTTTCGCCGGCATGATCGGCCATGCGGTCGAGCCAGTGATCAAGCCTCTCGGTTTCAACTGGAAGATCGGCATCGGGCTTGTCAGTTCCATCGCCGCGCGGGAAACCATCGTCGGGACGCTCGGCACCATCTACGGCAAGGAAGGCACGGAGGATTCGCTCGGCCTGCGCAATGCGCTCAGAAGCGACTTGACCCCCGGTGGCGCCGTCGCGCTACTCATTTTCTTCGCGTTCGCGATGCAATGCATGTCCACTGTAGCCGTAGTGCGCCGCGAGACCGGAGGCTGGAAGTGGCCGGCCATTCAGTTTGCCTACATGACGCTTCTGGCGTACGTCTGCGCACTGATCACCAACCAGGTGGTCCGTTCCGGCATCTTCACACTCACTGCCCATCGATAGTTCCGATGGTCTGATAGCATAAAATTTCCATGCATAATGTGATCATCATCGGCTCCGGCTGCGCCGGAAACACCGCCGCCATCTACGCCGCGCGCGCCAACCTGAAACCGTTGGTGGTGGCCGGACACGAACCGGGCGGCCAGCTATCGCTCACCACGCTGGTCGAAAACTTCCCCGGATTTCCCGATGGCATCGAAGGGCCCGTGTTAGTGGAGAACATCAAGAAGCAGGCCGAGCATTTTGGCGCCGAGTACCTGCATGGCACCCTCATCGAGGCCGATCTCTCCAAGCGGCCGTTCCGCCTGAAAGTGGACCATGAGTGGCTGGAAACACGCACGCTGATCATTGCGTCGGGAGCGTCGGCGCGCTGGCTCAATTTGCCCAACGAGCAAAAGCTGATCGGCCACGGCGTCTCGAGCTGCGCCACTTGCGATGGCTTTTTTTATCGCGGCAAGAAAATCATGGTGGTGGGCGGCGGCGACTCAGCGATGGAGGAGGCCAATTTCCTCACCCGCTTCGGCGAAGAAGTGGCGCTGGTGCATCGTCGCGATAATTTCCGCGCATCGAAGATCATGCTGGAACGCGCGCGCAGCAATCCCAAGATCAAAATGTTTCCCAACACCGTGGTCGAGGACGTCTTCGACGCGAACCAGCACGTGGTTACGGGCGTGAAGCTGCGCAACTTGCTCACCGATGAAATTTGGGACCGCGACGTCGACGGCTTCTTCGTCGCCATCGGCCACATCCCCAATACCGCGCCCTTCGTGGGCCAGATCGATCTCGATCCCGACGGCTACATCATTTCGCACGGCGGCGCGCGCACCAACATAACCGGAGTCTTTCACGCCGGAGACGTCCAGGACCGGACTTATCGGCAGGCGATTACCGCTTCAGGCGCCGGATGTATGGCCGCCATCGAAGTGGAGCGGTTCCTGGAAGCCGAAGGCCACTAAAAACCTATACAATCGCTGCATGCGTAAAGTGATCCTCGGCGCGGGCATCACGCTCGACGGCTGTCTCGCCCGGCCCGACGGTTCGGTGGACTACCTTCATATGACCAAAGTGGGGGCCAAGGATTTTCCAATCGCAGCCCCCACCTATGTCTTCTCTCGCACCCAACCGCCCGGCGAGCGCGATGGCGTCATATTCACCAGACAGTCCCCCGCGGCCTGGCTACGGAAAATTCGAGCGCGCCCCGGCAAGCACAGCTTCCACATGGGCGGCGGCGAGCTGGCGCGCAGCTTCCTGCAGGCGGACCTGATCGACGAGCTGTACTTGGGTATCGTTCCCATTCTTCTCGGACGCGGCATTCCCTTCTTCCCCGCCGGCTTCCCGCAGCGCGACTTCACTTTGGTAGAAAATAAGACTTACTCGAAGAGCCAGATCTCGCTGACGTATCGGCGCATTCGTTCCCGAGAGAATACGAAAATGGGGAAACGCAAATGAAAACTTCACTATGCCTCGCCGTCGTTCTTTGTTGGACAGCCCTGGGTTGGACAGCCCTGGGTTGGACAGCCCTGGGTTGGACAGCCCTTGCGCAATCCAGTGCGCCCACCGGCGCTATCACCGGCACTCTGCTCGATTCGATTGGCGACCCCATCGACAACAACGCCGTGCAGGCTAAGAACGCTGATTCCGGCGCCGTTTTCAAAGCGATCACGTCCGCCACCGGCAAATACACGATCGCCGATCTGCCGCCTGGTACCTACACGGTCACGGGCTCCGCGCCCGGCCTCACCGCTGTTGAGAAGAAAGAGGTCGCCGTCCAGGCCTCGCAAACCGTATCGCTCGACCTTCGGCTGGGCGACACCACGCAGCTCAACACACTCGGGGAAGATCGTCTGCGGATCAGCGCCGACACCAAACGCCACGCGCCGCCGTCGGGTCCGACACCGCGCACCGTCGACGGCAAGCCCGATCTTTCGGGCGTCTGGTGGCAGCCTCGCACAGTGGATGCCGGCAAACCCGAATTTCTTCCGGCCGCGCTGGCAATCCAGAAACAGCGCCGTGATAGCAACGGCAAGGATAGCCCGCAGGCGCATTGCTTACCTTCCGGCCCGCTGCGCAACGGCCCGCTCTGGCAGTTTGTCCAAAGCAAAGATTTTCTGGTTTATATCTCCGACGACGACAGTCCCGGCTTCCACCAGATCTACCTCGACGGCCGCCCCCATCCCGCGGATCCGAATCCAGCTTGGGCCGGGCATTCCATCGGACATTGGGACGGCGACACCTTGGTGGTGGATCGCGTCGCTTTCGATCCCAGAGTGTATCTCGACATCGAATCACACCCGCATTCGGACCAACTGCACATCGTCGAGCGTTACCATCGCCCTGACCTGGGCCATCTCGAAATCGAAATTACCGTGGACGACCCCGGCGTGCTCGCCAAGCCTTGGACCATGAAACGCGTTGCCGACTTGGCGCATGAAGAGATCTTCGAGTTCATTTGCACCGAGAATAATCGCGATGTCGAGCACTTGATCGGCAAATAGTATGACAAGTAGTATGAACAGATCTTTCTTCTGCATTCTTGCTCTGTTGGCCGCGATGACGGCCATCGCGCAAACGGGGGCGCCCACGGGAGCCATCACCGGTACTCTCTTCGATTCCATAGGCGACCCCATCGAGAACAACCTGGTGCAAGCCAGGAACACTGAGTCCGGTTCCGTGTTCAAAACCACGACATCCGCCTCGGGTAAATACACGCTGGCCGATCTCCCGCCCGGAGCCTACGACATCACAGTCACCGCGCCGGCGCTAAGGCCTTACGAGAAGAAGGGTGTTGCAGTCCAAGCGTCCCAAACAGTGTCGCTCGACATTCGCCTGGGCGACACCACGCAGCTCAACACGCTGGGCGAAGATCGCACGCACCAACTCGCCGACCTGAAGCGGCACAAGCCGCCAACCAGCCCGACGCCGCGCACCTTTGACGGGAAACCCGATCTCTCCGGCGTCTGGTGGCGCCCCACCACGGTGGATCCAGGGAAGCCCGAATGGTTGCCGGCGGCCCTCGCGATCACCAAGCAACGCATTGAAAGCAACAATAGGGATAGTCCGCAAGCGCATTGCCTGCCGTCCGGCCCGCTGCGCAACGGCCCACTGTGGCAATTCGTCCAGAGCAAGGACTACCTGATTTATCTGTCCGACGACGAGAGCCCCGGCTTCCATCAGATCTATCTGGACGGCCGCGGCCATCCCGCCGATCCGAACCCGGCTTGGTACGGTCATTCGATCGCCCGCTGGGACGGCGACACACTGGTTGTGGATCGCGTTGGCTTCGACCCAAGAGTCTGGCTCGATATGGAGTCACACCCGCATTCGGACCAGCTGCACATCATCGAACGCTACCATCGCCCCGACGCGGGACATCTCGAGATCGAAATCACGGTTGACGACCCCGGCGTCCTGGCGAAGCCTTGGACGCAAAAGCGCGTCACTGATCTGGCGAATGAAGAGATGCTGGAGTTCATTTGCACCGAGAACAACCGCGACGTCGAGCATCTGGTGGGCAAGTAGCGCCGGTCAGCTTCAAATTTCCGGGTAGAATTCGAAGAACGCGTCCAGCGACTGCATCAACTGCTTGCGGATCTCTCGCTCGCCGCCTTCGAGCAGATGCATGGTTACCTGGGCCTTCTTTCCACTCTTGAGGGTGACTTCGGCATCGCCGACTTTTTCCAGTTCGTCCGCGGGAAGCAGACGCATGCCGTAAATGAGCGCCAGTTTAGCCATGCCTCATTCTAGTGCACGCGCGCCCGCGCGCATGCACTTTGCGGGGGAGCATCGACAAGTCGATGCCGGGATTGGCAGTACAGGCACATTCTGGATTTCGACACCGATTAGCCAAGGTCTGGTAGGGACGGGCAGATTCGAACTGCCGACCTGTCGCTTAGGAGGCGACCGGCACCATCGCCTTACACCGCGCACAACGGCTCGCGCCTGTGCGCTCCACAAGCTGTCGCAATTACATCTGCGCCTCGGGAATGTGGTAGGGACGGGCAGATTCGAACTGCCGACCTGTCGCTTAGGAGGCGACCGCTCTATCCATCTGAGCTACGTCCCCGAGGGTACTCTACGATTCTATCAATGCGCCTCGGTGAGCGCCTTCAGGTATCGATAATAGAATTCCACACCGTCATAGAAAGAACTGATGCGCACCCGCTCATCTTTGCCGTGCGCCCGAACGTCGTCCTGATCCAAGGCGACGCCCGAAACCCCATAGCTCGGTATACCAGCCGCGATGGTGTAGACGCTGTCCGAGGCCCCGGTCTCCATCTCAGGAATCACCGGCGCGCTGGGCCACATCCCGTCGGTCACGCGCTCGAGTGGTTGCATTACCTCAGCCGGAGGCAACACGGCCGCGAAGGCCTTAGAGTCGGGAGCGCGATCGAAAACGGAGCCGGCGTTGTCTATATATTTCACGACAATTTTCGGATCGGCGAAGCGATGGATCAATTCCTGTCGCACTTCCTCGCTGGTATGGCCAGGTATGATGCGACAATTCACGATGGCTTGCGCTTGTTGCGGCAGCGCGTTGTTCGCATGGCCGGCGTTCAGGCGCGTGGCGACGCACGTGGTACGCAAGAGCGAGTTGAATCGCGGGTCCATGGCAAGCCGTGCAACCGCCTTGGGATCCGGCGGAGTGCGCAGAATCGCTTTCATATCGTCCGCCACATGGCCCGATTCGAGCGCGGCGCGCCGCTCGAAATACGTCCGCGTGATCGGATTCATTTCAATCGGAAATGGGGCGCGCTCGAGCCGCGAGAGTGCGTCTGCGATATGGTAGATGGCATTGTCCGGGACCGGCAGCGAACTGTGGCCGCCAGGGTTGGTGGCGTCCAGCTCGAAATCGGCGTACAGCTTCTCGTTCGCCTCCACATCCACATTCAGCGGCTTGCCCTTCACCGTGGTGACTCCGCCCGCGTCGGGGTTGAGAGCAAAGGCGGCTTCCACCAGATCGCGGTGATTCTTCAGCAGCCAGTCCACCCCGTTTGATTTGCCGCCTTCTTCATCGGCGGTCAGCGCCAGGATAATATCGCGATCCGGTTGGTAGCCCTCGCGTTTCAAGCGAATGAAATCGGTGACCAAAATAGCATCGCTGACTTTCATATCCTGAGTGCCGCGGCCGTAGAAATAGCCGTCCTTTTCGACAAACTGGAATGGATCGGTGGTCCAATCCTCGCGCCGGGCTTCCACCACATCCAGATGAGCGATGATGAGGATCGGCTTTAACCCACCGGAGCCGGTTCCGCGATAGCGAGCCACCATGTTGCCTTTGCGAGCATTGGGGCCCAGAACCTTGACGTCATTGGCAGAAAACCCGGCATCGAGCAGGCGCTTCGCCATGGCTTCGGCAGCGACAGTGGTGCTGCCAACCGAATCGGTGGTGTTGATCTCGATGAGCTGCTGAAAGATGTCGCGCGCCAGCTTGCGGGTTGATTCGTCCAGAGGCGCGGCTACCAGTGAACTGATGAGCAGAAAGACTGCAGTTGCGGCACGCAGGTTCATGCCCGATTCTACCAGCACCTCAAGTCAATTCGAGGGTCTGAATCACTGGCTCACTGCCATCGAAGCGCACAGTCTCCACCTCCGGATGACGCCGCCATGACCACACCAGTGCCCAAGAAGTAACGGCGAAGAATAGCAGCGCGATCGGCCAGTGGCGTTCCATAGCGACCTCCAGATCAGCCATGTGAAAGGCGTAACCGGTGAGGCCATACACGTACAAAACAAGCAGAAGCGCCAGGCTCTTTCTTCCGGGAAAGTAAGAGCACGTAAACGGTACTTTGTCGAAATTCCAGAAGATCGCCTCGATCATCAACGCGGCAGCGATCAACTGCACGAACGAATGCTCCAGAATGGTTGGCCAGGCGAATTCCGCGAATTCGATCGGCAGCACCAGGATCAAAGCCGGAATCAGCCCGGTCGCGAGCACCAGCTTGCGCGTGGCGCTCCGGGAGACTTCGGTCCACTTGGATTCGGTTATCCGAAAAAGCCAATTCGCCGAGAGCTCGGCCGGAAACTGGAACGCTGCGCGAAACGCCGTGATGAAAAAGAACCCGAGCACGAACGGTACGGCTCGCGCGCCGCCCGGCGACAGGATGACTTTGCCGTCGCGGACCGCTAAGCCCAAGATCGCGGATACCGACAACCCGGCGCTCAAGTACGCCGCGAGAAAAAATTGGTGCTTCTGGCTGCGTGCCAGCGTTTTGCCGATGAATCCAATGAGAGCGCCTTCCCGCGGCGTCCGAACCAACCAGTGCGGAGTAGTCCAGGTGTGCGGGCGATGCGGGGTGTCTTCGGTCTCTAGCGTCCTGCGGAAGTGGCGACGGAAGCCTAGCGCCCACGTAACCACCACGATCACGAACATCAGAGCGGTCATTTCGAAGGCTTGCTTCCCGAGCGACGCCAGGAGCCGATTCGGGCCGCCGAGAAACAGCTCGTAGACACCGCTGAACCAGGCGGGCGGAAAAAGATACAGCCAGAGCTGCCGGTTCTCGATCCCGGGCTTCAAGAGTCCCGCGTAGACTGGAAAGCTGAGCAAAGTCAGCACCGTCAGGCTCAAGCCGGCCATTTGAATCCAGGGTGAAATTCGCCGGAAGAACTTCGTGGATGTTAGGTTAATCAGAATGCCTTGGAAGGCCGCGACAAACAGAAAGGCGAATACGAATGCGCCGCCGGTGGCGACGATCTGCGCGCCAGCCAGTCTGAGTCCTGTGCCGCGTAGTTTTGGAGCCATGATGGCCGCGAGCGACACCAGAAAATCGGGAGCCAGGTTGACGGGAACGGCGATGAGCAGCAGAAAGAGCATCAAGGCCGCGAATTTCGCGGCGATCAGTTCATGAAGGCGAATGGGGAAGGGAGTCAGGACCAGGAAATCGCGCCGGTCCGGAAACAGCATGTCCCAGTGGAAGACGGCGGCGAAAGCCGCCACAGCGAACGCGTAGGTGGGGAAAAACATCCGTAGAACCCGCAGCTCCCAAACCGTCTCAGGCGTCGGCGGGTCGAGCGACAGCGCTAAGAATGTCGGCATTACAAAATAGCCCACAAACACGCCAATCGCGGCAAGAAGTCCGAGTACCTGATTAACGTTCGTTTCGAACCCGCCGCCTGGCGAGGCGCTGTCGTTCTCGAAGAAGCGATCTCGAAAAATCTTGAGCAGCAGCGGGAACGGGCGCTGAGTAGCCATGCCTGCGCCTTAGCGCGTCATTGTCGAAGTGAGGGCGGAAGTGATCGCCCGGGCTCTCGACGCCAGATCGTCCTGACGCACAAGCTGCATGAAGACTCCCTCCAGGTTCGGCCGTTGCAGTGATATCCGCAGGCGCTCCACAGAGTCGTCTGCTACGATGCGGCCTTTGTCGATGACCACGATGTGGTCGCAGATCTTTTCGACCAACTCCAGCACATGCGATATGTAGAGAACGACTTTGCCGCGGGCCGCCAGCTCGCGCAGAAGATGGCGGAACAACAGACTATTCGTGATGTCGAGCCCGGATTGCGCTTCGTCGAAAATCAGAATGTCGGGATCGTGCAACAGCGCGGCCGCGATCAATACTCGCTGCTTCATTCCCTTGGAGTAGTTCCCGATGGCGAGCCAGCGAGCTTCCTGAAGGTAGAGAAGATCCAAAAGCTGATTGGCGCGTCTGGTGACCAGGTCGGATGGAAGCCCGCGCAGGCCGCCAGCCAACTGCAGGTATTCGAGGCCCGTAAGGTAACCGTACAGGTTGGGTTCTTCTGGTACATAACCGAGGCGCTGACGGAATGCGATAGTGTCGTGGAAGATGTCCTGCCCTTGATAGAAAATGTGACCCGAGGTCGCGTGCAGCAGGCCGGTCAGTATCTTTACCGTGGTCGACTTGCCGGAGCCGTTCGGACCCAAATATCCAGTGATCTCGCCGGGGCGCACCGCGAAACTCACGTTATCTACAACCGGCGCTCCGCGAAACCGCTTGGTGAGGTTGCGAATTTCGAGCACGGTTCAATCCAGACGTAGGACGTTGATCGAGCAGCGGGAGTAAAAACAGGTGACAACCAACGCCACGCATGCATCGAGCGAGCTCACCGACAGCGCGGCCAGCCACATGGAGACGATTTCAGCGCCGCTCAGATGCGGAAGTTGGTGAATGCCAACCAACACGAGCGCGCTCTCGGTGAGTGCGGTCCCGAGAAACGCTAAGGCAGGCGAGAGAAAGAATGGGTTCCCTGCCTGGCCCGGCAATGCCACGGTCACGAGCTCGCGAAGCGCGCACCGCCAAACGCGGAGCAATCCGCTTTCTTCGAGATCCGCGGCAAAGGCCAAAACTATTTCGCTGCCAAATTCGCGGCGCAGATCCTCGGGATAAACGAAGAGCAGTTTCCGATACATCCAAGTGCTGAATTGGAGCAATCCCTTCATGAACCCTCCGCCGGCCTCAGCCGCAGGCCTTTCGACTTCTTTACCAGCGCTTCCATCCGCGCGATCTCGGAATTGAGCGCCGCTTTTCCTGCACTGGTCAGGCGATAGTACCTGCGCCGGGTGTCGCCGCCTTCCGGACCCGGCACCTCTCGAATTCGATCCGATTCCAGGAGTCGTTGGATGGTGGTGTACAGCGTAGCGGGCCCGATCTGAACGCCGCTATCGGAGAGCTTTCGCGCTTCCTGCATAATTGCGTAGCCGTGCTTGTCACCACTCGCCAGCGCGAAGAGGATAAGAAACGCCGCCGGGGCTAACTGCTCCATAGTCAGTTATGGATATATCACAGGATGATATAGATAGTCAATACCATCGCTTCAGACCTTTTTTTCCGATGTCCTTGCGATAGTGCATGCCGTCGAAGTGGATGTGCCGCACTTGCTCGTAAGTCTTGCTGATCGCCAGGTCGAGCGTCGAGCCACTTGCGGTGACACCCAAGACGCGGCCGCCCGAGGTCACCAAAGCATCCGTTTCAGCTCTTGTTCCGGCATGAAACACAGTGGCTTCATGGATCCGATCCAACCCAGTGATGGCATCGCCCGTCCGCACTGATCCTGGATATCCATTGGGATACCCCTGGGCTGCCAGCACCACGCAGACCGATGGATCGGCCTTCCACTCCAAAGGTGTTTCATCCAAAGCGCCATGGGCCGCCGCGAACAAGGATTCCGCAAAATCGGATGCCATACGGTGCATCAGCACCTGGGTCTCGGGATCGCCCAAGCGGGCGTTGAACTCCACCACTTTCGGTCCCTGCGCGGTCATCATCAGGCCGGCATAGAGAAATCCGGTGAACGGCATGCCTTCCGAGCGCATTTGCCCGATCGCAGGCCGTATGACTTGGGCCATGACTAATTCCTGTTTAAAAGCGTCGAGAATGCGCCCGTCGCAGTACGCGCCCATGCCTCCGGTGTTTGGACCATGGTCGTCATCTTCGACCGTTTTGTGATCCTGCGTCGGATCGAGAGCCAGCACGTTGACGCCGTCAGTCAAGACAATGAAGCTCACTTCTTCTCCAACCAGGAATTCTTCGATGACCAACGCTGGTCCCAGAAGATCGATTGCCAGGCGCGCCTCTTCGTGCGTGTTCGCGATGATCACGCCTTTCCCGGCCGCAAGGCCATCCGCCTTGATCACCACCGGAAGATCGAACTCGAGCAGCGCATCCCGAGCTTCTTCCGGGCTGTTCACAGAGGCAAATCGCGCCGTCGGGATTCCGGCGCGCAGCATCAACTCCTTTGCGAACGCTTTGCTCGATTCCAGGCGCGCGGCAGCAGCCGTCGGGCCCACAATTCGCCGCCCCTGCGCGCGAAACTGATCCACAATGCCGGCGGCCAGCGGGATTTCCGGACCGACGACGGTCAGATCGGCATCGATGGATTCGGCAGCCGCAAGATAATCCTTTGTCGCGAGACAAGTTGCCACCTCCGCCATTCCCGGATTCCCCGGAGCTGCGTAGAGCGCTGATGTCTTCGGGCTTTGCGCCAATTTCCAGCACAGCGCGTGTTCGCGGCCGCCTGCCCCCACCACCAGGATGTTCATTTGGATAATTTCGAAAGCTAAGTATGCCACACTGAAAACGGAGATCCATGAAGTCCTCGCGATATGACGTCGTTGTGGTGGGCGCCGGCCATGCCGGGTGCGAAGCTGCGCGCGCCTGCGCTCGCATGGGACTGCGCACCGCGATGATCACGATGAACCTGGACCTGATCGCACAGATGTCGTGCAATCCGGCGATCGGCGGCATCGCGAAAGGGCACCTGGTGCGCGAGATCGACGCGCTGGGTGGCGTGATGGGCGAAGTTACCGACGCGGTGGGAATCCAGTTTCGACTGCTGAATACCAGCCGCGGGCCGGCTGTTTGGTCGCCCCGCGCGCAGTGTGACAAGAAGCAATATCGCATCAAGATGCGCGAGGTACTGGAGCGTGAGCCGAATTTGCGCATCCTACAAGCCGAAGTCGCGCAGTTGGTGATTGACACTGCTCGGGTGACCGGCGTTTTGTTGCGCGACGGCAGAACAATTTCGAGCGATTGTGTTGTTATCACAACAGGAACGTTCTTGAATGGTCTGGCGCATGTCGGCGAAATGAAGTACAGTTGCGGCCGCAACGGCGAGGCTTCGTCCAATTTGCTCGGCGATCAGTTGAGAACGCTCGGCTTGGCCTGGACCCGCCTGAAGACCGGCACACCGCCGCGTCTGGATGGCCGCAGCATCGATTGGTCGCGCTTTGAAGCGCAAAGTGGCGACGCGGGACCAACGCCGTTCTCCTTCTTGACAGAAAAGATCGAGCGTGAGCAGATTAAATGTTATTTATCGTACACTTCAATACAAACACTTCAGATCCTGAGAGATAGCATCGCTCGTTCACCGCTTTACAGCGGCCAGATCGAGGGCGTAGGACCCCGATATTGCCCCTCCATTGAAGACAAAGTTGTCAAGTTTCCAGAAAAGGAAAGGCATCAGATTTTCCTGGAGCCTGAGGGCTTAGACACCAACGAGGTTTACGTGAACGGCATGTCCACCAGCATGCCCATCGATGTGCAAGCGGCCATGATCGCGTCGATTCCAGGCTTGGAGGATGCCGAGATGATCCGCCCCGGCTACGCCATCGAATACGACGCCATCGATCCGCGCGAGCTGAAGCATAGCCTCGAAGTGAAGGCGATCCAGGGCTTGTTCCTGGCCGGGCAGATCAACGGAACGTCGGGTTACGAAGAGGCTGGTTGCCAGGGCTTGATCGCGGGCATTAACGCGGCTCGCCGAATTGGCAAGCAAGAGCCGGTCATCATCGGACGAACGCAAGGATATACCGGAATTCTGATCGATGATTTGATCAGCAAGGGTGCCGACGAGCCCTATCGGATGTTCACTTCGCGCGCTGAATTCCGCCTGCACTTGCGGATCGACAATGCCGACGAGCGACTTACTCCGATCGGACGGGGGGTAGGATTAGTCGGCGAGGAGCGCTGGAATCTTTATGAGCGCAAGCAAGAGCAGAAGGGTCGGTTAACGACTCATCTAGAAGCGAAGCGACTGCTCCCTTGGCTTCGCCGGCCCGAGGCAAAGCTGGCATCTTTGTCCGACTCGATTAAGGAGCTCTTGGGCGAAGACCCGGTCCACGGCTTGTTGGCGACTGTCGAGACCGAAGTGAAGTATGCCGGCTACATCTCGCAGCAAGAACGGCAAATCAAGCGGCTGCAGGAATCGGAACTGCGGCGCATTCCCTCCGGATTCAACTTCTATGGGATCCCCGGCCTCTCCACAGAAGCAAAGCAGAAGCTGGAGCGGGTGCGGCCGCAAACGTTAGGCCAGGCGGGGCGCATTCCTGGTATTACGCCAGCTGCCGTGGCAGTCCTGGACGTCTATCTGAGCCTCGGTGCCCACGCCTGACTGGTTTTCTCAACTCCTCCCCGAGCTAAGCGCGCTAGAAATTAACCAGCTTTACACTCACTACGAACTCCTGATTCGTTGGAATCAGCGCATGAATCTGACCACAGTCAAGCCCGGGCCTGAGATGGTGATCCGGCACTACTGCGAGTCGCTCTTCTTCGCTGCGCACATCCCTGACACGGAGCCCAAGACTTCGGTGCTCGATCTTGGTTCCGGCGCCGGCTTCCCAGGGATTCCTATCGCAGTATTGAAACCCGGTTGGAAGGTCACGCTGGTTGAGGCCAGCCGAAGAAAGGCTGTCTTCCTGCGAGAGTCCAGTCGGCATCTTCCAAACGTCTCGGTCTTAGCTCAACGGATGGAAGACGTTAGCGTGTCGGCAGATTGGGCTGTAGCTAGAGCGGTCGATCCGCAGGAAGTCCTCCTGAATATTCCCCATCTGGCGCCGAAGATCGGCCTCATGATAGGGGAAGAAGATTTTTCATTGATTCGGAACGATTCTCGCATTGCGTGGGCTGAGCCAGCCCGGTTACCTTGGGGAGACCGAAGGCTATGTGTTTACGGTGAGAGTGTTTCACGTGGAACATAGGCCGCAGGAAATCCTTCTAAATACTCGCATCTAGCTCCGAACATCGCCCTCAGGGGAAGACGTTTTTTCATTGTGTCGGAGCGATTCTCGCATTGCGTGGGCTGAGCCAGTCCGGTTACCTTGGGGAGACCGAAGGCTATGTGTTTACGGTGAGAGTGTTTCACAGGAACATAGTCCGCGAAAAGTCCTTCTGAATATTCCTACGGGCGCCTAACATCGGCCTCATGATAGGGGACGATTTTTCATTGATCCCGCACAACCCTCGCATTACAGCTTGGGAAGGCCGAATTCTATGCGTTTACGGTGACAGTGTTTCACGTGGAACATAGTCTGCCGAAAGTCCTTCTGAATATTTCCCATGTGGCACCCAAGATCGGCCTCACGATAAGGGAAGCCGATTTTTCATATTCTCGCGTTGCATGGGCTGAGCCAGTTCGGTTACCTTGAGGAGACCGAGGGTTCTGTGTTTAACGGGAGAGTGTTTCGCGTGGAACATAGAGAGCTTCGTTCCACGTGGAACTTTGGCAAAAATCATAGCAATTGCGAACCAAAAAGGCGGCGTTGGCAAAACCACTACCGCCATCAATCTGGCGGCTTCTCTCGCTGCCAACGATCTTCGCGTCCTCTTGATCGACTCTGATCCGCAAGGAAATGCCACTACCGGTCTTGGAATCACAAAGGGTGCGGATCGTCCGACGCTTTACCAAGTTCTATTGGGAGAGGCGGATGCCCTGGCTGCGATTGCTCACACTGAGTTTGAAGGCCTTGACATCCTGGCATCAGACAAGAACCTAGTTGCAGCGAATTTGGAATTGGTCGAGCTGGAAAACCGGGAGTTCAGACTCCGTGAGAGGCTGGACGCCGTTCGTCCACAGTATGATTTCATCCTGATCGATTGCCCTCCAGCTCTCGATTTGCTGACGTTGAACGCCATGGTTGCCGCAGATTCTATTTTGATCCCGATCCAATGCGAGTTTTTCGCCCTAGAGGGGATCTCACAGCTGATGGACACGATAGAGCGCGTGCGCGGATCTTTCGGCAGTGCACTCAGGATTGAGGGCGTCCTGCTCACTATGTACGATGACCGCACCAACTTGACGCGTCAAGTGGAGCTCGATTTGCGCGGATTCTTTGAAAACGCCGTCTTTCAAACCGTCATTCCCCGTAGCATCCGCCTTGCCGAAGCTCCCAGTTACGGAAAGCCAATCATCGCGTATGACGTGCGCTCGCGGGGCGCTGAGAGCTATATTCAGTTGGCAAAGGAGGTCCTGGCTCGTGAACACAGCACCGGACAAGCAACGCAAAGCATTGGGTAGAGGTCTTTCTGCTCTTCTTCCCCAAAGACCGGCTGCTACCGCCGTTCCGGTGGCCCCCGAATCTAACACAACGGGACCACAAATTGCCTCTATACCGATCGCCGAAATCCAGCCGAATCCATTACAACCGCGCTCGGTCTTCGATGCTACTCGCCTGGAAGAATTATCTAACTCTATAGAAACAAACGGGATAATTCAGCCGCTCCTGGTCCGCCGCAAAGGCCGCGCGTATGAATTGATTGCAGGCGAGCGGCGCCTTCGCGCAGCCAAATTGGCAGGCCTGGTGGAAGTCCCGGCGATCATTCAGGACTATGCGGACGAACGCATCCTCGAGATTGCACTCATCGAAAACATTCAACGCGAAGATCTGAACCCAATGGAAACCGCTCAGGCGCTCGAACGGCTGCACACAGAAATGAATCTCAGCCATGAGGAGATCGCCGCGCGGACCGGAAAGGATCGCACCACCATCACGAACATGATTCGCCTTCTGCGTCTGCCTCGTGACGTACAACTCCTGGTAGCGGAGCGCCGCATCTCGATGGGGCATGCGCGAGCAATACTCGGGCTGCTGACTCCCGAATTGCAGACTCAGGTCGCGGAAAAGGCAGCGGCGCAAGGCTTCTCGGTTCGCCAGGTGGAGCGGCTGGTCAAGAAGGTGAATGAGCCGAGGGTGCCATCTGTGGATCCGCTTCAGGATCCGAACATCAAGGCTGCCGTTGGCGATCTAGAGGCGGCGCTCGGGACACGCGTCAGAATCGTTGAGAAATCGGACCAGCGCGGCCGAATCGAGATCGAGTATTATTCTCAGGAAGAATTGCAAAGGATCTACGAGTCGATCTTGTCTTCAGGGTCGAGCAGTGCGTCAGCCACGGGATCGAAGACGTGATTGGTGCCGGCGGCAGGACTCGAACCTGCGACCTGCGGATTATGAGACCGCCGCTCTAACCACCTGAGCTACACCGGCAACGCCTTTTCAAGGGTAGGCGGAGGTTTGATACTGTGTCAACCCGCAGGGGCTAAGTCATTAAAAATCTTGACAAAACAACCACATTAGTGATACTTAATAATTGGAGCCTGGAGGACCTGAGAGCCAGCCGCTCCGGTGAGTCTAGGAGGTTGATTATCGACTGCGATTACCCAGCAGGGCGGCTACCGGCTTCCTCGACGTGCTTGGCATAGGCGAAAACGCAGGGTGAGAGAATCTGCCTCACCAATTTGCGGCGAATCCACCGCATCACCAGCGTCTAGGTCGGCAAGCGGGGGTTGGCGGTCGCCCTGAAAAATGCTGGCTGAAACTGCCCCCCATTTGACACCTCCTTTTTACCTCCAGTAGATTCGATTTAGTGCCGCAGCCGATCGTAGAGTTCCGTGGTGTCTCAAAGAACTATCCCATCTACTCGTCCCCAAGCGCCCGTCTCAAAGAATTACTCAGTCTCAATCGTCTCTCATTCCATCACGACTTCTCGGCGCTCGCCGACGTTAGCTTTGAGATTCAGCGCGGCGAAACCTTCTGCATCATCGGTGAGAACGGTTCTGGAAAAAGCACGCTGTTGCAGATCGTCGCAGGAATACTTCATCCGACGCGCGGCGATGTTGTCGTTAACGGCCGCGTGGCAGCGTTGCTCGAACTCGGCACTGGATTCAATCCGGAATTTACCGGGCGCCAAAATGTGTACATGAATGCCGCCATTCTCGGCCTCTCACACCAGGAGATTGACGCAAAGTTCTCACGCATTGAAGACTTCGCCGAGATTGGCGAGTTCATCGATCAGCCCGTGAAAACCTACTCGAGTGGCATGGGTGTGCGCCTGGCCTTTTCCGTTGCGATTCATGTGGAGCCCGAAATCCTACTGGTGGATGAAGCGCTCTCGGTGGGCGATATCTATTTCCGGCAACGCTGCATGCGAAAAGTACATGAGATGCGTGACGCTGGGGTGACTATACTATTCGTGTCCCACGCCATCGCCGAAGTGAAGGCGCTTGGAGACCGCACGATGTGGCTGGATGGGGGTCGAATAAAGGATATAGGAAACACCGACGCAGTGGTGACGCGGTACATGGCAGCCATGGTCGAAAAAGACAACGCGTATCTGGCCGGCACACACCTCAAAGCTCAAGACACTCCGCATGAAACGGTGAGGGCGCCGGAGATTGTCGACACCATCCCCAATATCGACCACCGTTTTGGCAATGGCCGAGCGGAAGTAATCGGCATCGCCCTTCTCGACTCTGCGGGACAACCGGTCTACGTTATGGAACCGTCCTCGACCATCGTGGTTCGCATCAGCGTTCGCGCAATCGAGGATGTTACGCTGCCAATCGTGGGATTCATGATGCGCAACCACATTGGCCTGGACTTCGCCGGCACCAACACGGCGCGCGAAGCCTTCGACCTTCCACCCATGACTGCGGGAGACATCTACACGGTTGATTTTCACGTGCAACTCCCCGAGCTTTACCCTTCAGCCTTTTCCTTCTCACCCGCAATCGCAGATGGGACCCTGCATTCCTATCAGACCTGCGATTGGGTGGACAACGCCATCGTGCTGCAAATGGGACCGGCCGACGGCGAGGTCTACGGACACATTCATCTGGCGTGCCGCGTGGAATTGAATCGTTGTCTCGTCACTCGTCAGCCAATTCTGTCCCACGCGGAGCCTGCAGTTGGTTGAATTCACCGGAGAGCGGGTAATTCCGGGCCAAGTGAATGAGGACCTTTGGAGCGAGCATGTCGCTCGCTACGCCTTCGCTCGCCGCTATGTTCAGGGCAAGCGCGTGTTGGATGCCGGTTGCGGAACGGGTTATGGATCGGCCGAGCTAGCGCAGTCTGCCGCCGAAGTGACGGGCGTGGACATTGCGGCGGACGCCATCGAGTACGCCAGCGCCAATTATCCTATTGCCGGGTTGCGGTTTCTGGAGTCAACCTGCACGGCAGTTCCCTTCCCGCCGGAGTCCTTCGACGTTCTCGTAGCGTTCGAAGTAATCGAGCATCTGACCGACTATCGCGTGTTTCTCGATGAGTGCGCGCGCCTGCTCACCAAAGACGGCCTCCTCATCGTTTCATCTCCTAACAAGCGCTACTACGCCGAGACACGGTCCACGACAGGACCCAATCCGTTTCATGAGCACGAATTTGAAGCCGGGGAATTTGTTCGGGAGCTGGAACGCGTGTTCCCAAATGTTCGCTTGCTGTTACAGAATCGAGTGGAATCGTTCGCCTTTCACCCGGCCGCTAGCTTCTGGCCGGCTGAAGCCCGCATCGACGGAGGAGGCGGCGGCCCCGAAGACGCGCACTTTTTTATCGCGCTCTGTTCTCGCGCTCCTTTGCCTGAGCCAAGATCCTTCGTTTATGTTCCCCGGGCCGCCAATATGCTGCGCGAGCGCGAACTGCATGTCGAGGCGCTGGAGCGGCAGCTGGCCGAAATTAAAGCGGACCGCCAGACTCTGCTCGAACTATTCCACAGGCAGACGCGCGAACTCGAAGAGCGCAGCGAATGGGCACAGCGGCTGGATTCGGATCTGAAAACCGCGGGACAACGCATCGCCGCGTTGCAAACCGAAGCAGCGGAGCTGGCTGCGGGATATCAGGCTCAACTCACGCGAATGGAGCAAGAGGACCAAGTCAAGACCGAATGGGCACGCAAAACTTCTCAGGAACTCGAAGCCAAGTGCCGCGAACTGGGCCATTGCGTCGGCCTGCTCGATGCGGCCGAAGGCACGGTGGTTGAGCGGACGGTCTGGGCGCAGACCGCTGAAGCGGCTCGCGCACAACTGGCGGCCCAGATGGAAATGATCCGCCAATCGCGTTGGGTGAAGGTGGGCCGTACTGTGGGGCTCGGGCCTGACCTTTGAAGACCTTCCTCATCATCCTCTGGCGGTTCGTTAAAGCTCTTCCGGTGGTGATTCTCTTCCCATTCCTGCTCGCCATCACGATGGCTGGGCTGGCGTTAGCCGATCTTGCCGCGGCGTTCCGCAAGAGAGCACTTCCGCCGAACCAGCGCCCCAGGAATACATCCGCTAGTGTCGTGATTCCCAATTGGAACGGGCGCGATCTTCTCGAAAAATACATCCCGTCGATCATCGAAGCTCTTGCCAGGCATGAAGCTCTAGAGGGCAATACCGACAACGAAATCATCGTAGTAGACAACGGCTCCCAAGACGGCAGCGCGGACTTTCTGTGGGAGCACTTCCCTTCCGTGCGTGTGCTAGCGCTCGATCGTAATCTCGGCTTCGGGGGCGGGTCGAATGCCGGCTTTCGCGCGGCCAGGAACGACATCGTGGTCCTGCTCAATAGCGATATGCGCGTGGAACCGGACTTCCTGGCCCCGCTGCTTGACGCCTTCACCGATGAAAGCGTATTCGCCGTCGCGTGCCAAATCTTCTTCAGCGATCCCAATAAACTGCGGGAGGAGACCGGCCTGACCCAATCGTGGTGGGAGAACGGATCCATCCGGGTGCGGCATCGCGATGATCCAGTAATCCAAGTTCCCTACCCCTGCGCTTACGGCGGCGGCGGGTCTTGCGCGTTCGATCGCCGAAAGTTTTTGGACTTGGGCGGATTCGATGAGCTGCTTCGACCGTTCTACATGGAAGACACCGATGTCGGATATCTGGCCTGGAAGCGTGGCTGGAAGGTTCTGTATCAGCCGCGCAGCGTTGTGTTTCACGAACACCGCGGGACCATTGGGAAGAAATTCTCCAAAGAGCAGATCGATCGGGTACTGAAAAAGAATTTCGCTCTGTTCTGCTGGAAGAACATTCACGAGTGGCCCCGGCTTGTCTCGCACTTCTTTTTCGCCTACTCGGGCGCCGTGGTGACGGTGCTCTTCGGAGAATCGCCGGAACGCGCCGATTTCGCCGGATTGTGGCGGGCCTTTCTGCAGTTGGCTGGAGCCATGCGGTCGCGAGCGCGGGCACGTGCGCTCGCTGTCATCGACGATACCGAGGCTTTTCGCCGGCCGCTCGGCGGTTACTTCCGCGATCGTTTCGGGGCGCTCTCCGCGGATGACCACCGGCTCAGCGTCTTATTCGTTTCGCCTTATCCAATTTGTCCACCGATCCATGGCGGCGGCGTTTTCATGTACCAAACGGCGCTCGAATTGACGCGCCTCTGCAAACTGCACTTGCTCATCCTGCTGGATCACCCCGGGCAGCGCGAGCCTCATCAGGAACTGGAACGGCAGGTATCGTCGGTGGAGTACTTGATGCGAATGGAGGGCACTGAGAAGCAGTTCGGTTCTATCCTGCCGCATGCGGTGCGTGAAATTGCGAGTCAGGATTTTGAATGGCGCCTGCATCGCGAGATGTACCTGCGCGAGATTGACGTGGTGCAGCTCGAGTACACAGCGCTCAGCCAATATGGCGGCGACTATCGGCGCCTGGCATGCGTGCTGTTTGAGCACGACATCTACTTTCAATCCATCGCGCGAGGCTCAGCGAATCCCCGCGGAATGATGGAATCCACCAAAGCGGCTTACGAATACCTGCGCGCGCTGCGCTATGAGCTGCGCGTTTTGCCGCGATTCGATCGAGTACAGGTTTGTAGCGCCGAGAATGGCAACTACCTGCTCTCATTTCTGCCCGCTCTGAGCGGCCGGATCGACGACAATCGCGCGGGCATCGCGACTTCCCGCTACGACTTTCACGCCGCTGGACGCGAGCCCGAAAGCATGCTTTTTCTCGGTAGCTTCCGCCATCCGCCGAATCAGGAAGGGCTGAATTGGTTCACGAAAAACGTGCTGCCTGCGGTGCTGGAGCATAAACCACGGGCCAGGCTGGTGATCGTCGGCTCCCAACCGCCGCCCAGTCACTCGCTGCCGGATTTGCCGGACAACATCGAACTGCGAGGATTTGTGGAAGACGTGCGCGAACCTCTGGCCCGCTACGCTGTATTTGTTTGTCCGATCTTGAGCGGATCTGGAATGCGGGTGAAACTGCTGGAAGCATTTGCGGCGGGGATTCCCGTGGTTTCGACGCCGCTGGGCGCCGAAGGATTAGCGGAAAAAGACGGCGAGATTTGCGCTTTAGCGGAAGACCCGGCGGACTTCGCGCGCAAGATCGTTGAGTTGTTCGATGAGCCGGAAAGGGCGCGCAAGCTGGCGTGCCGGGCGAGAGAGCACGTGGTAGCGACGCGCGATATGCGAGTGCTGACGGAACGGCTGGTGGAAAGCTATCGCGAAGTGGTCAAGAAGAAGAGAAGGTAAGTTATTCCGTTGGCTTCTTGTCGGTAAGATCGTCTTTTAGCTGCTTCACTACTTTGCCGGCGGTCTTGGTGAGCTCGCCGGGCGTGGTGTTCTTGGGGCGCTCGTAAACGGACCAGAGCACGCTCCGGCTATTCCGATCCACTACGAAGATATTTCCCTTGCTGCGTCCGAACGAGCTGGAACGAACGCCGCCGCCCGAGAAATCCAACCCGTCGAGTAGATCCTTCTTGGCGGGTTTTGCGTCGGAAGAGCTATCGCCGACATCGAGCGACGTGCCTGCATCCGCGGCAGGCTTGGTGGCTTCTGCTTCCGTTTTCGGCTTGGGGGGCGGGGGATACAGATCGTCCAGTTTCTTCTGAAATGCTTCCCCCACGTTATCAGTGACGATGGCGTCGGCTTTTTTCGGATCCGTAACCACCTCGAAGACGCCCTCTTTGGTGAGCTGATTCGCCAGGAATTGATCCATGCCGCTTCCCATGGCGAGGATATACACCCGCTTCACCTGGTGGAGTTGAGGATTCACTGTGGCGAAGGCAGCAGCCGCAAGAACGGTGAGGGCGCAAAACAGCTTCATGAGAATATGGTATCTCAGCCCCAACGTGTATAAGTCGCTAAGGATCACAGTAATCACTCCCTGTCTGAATGAGGAGCAAGGTATCGAACAGGTGTTGCGCCGGATGCCGGATTTCGTCGATCAAGTGATCGTGGTGGACAACGGGTCGACAGACCGGACGTCCGATGTTGCTCGCTCGTTCGGCGCCGAAGTGATCCGCGAACCGGTGCGGGGTTACGGAAGAAGCTACAAGCGGGGATTTGCATCGGCCACCGGGGATATTATCATCACCTTGGATGGCGACCACAGCTATCCGCCCGATGCGATTTCCTATCTTCTGGAGGCGCTGCTGCATCTGGACGTGGACTTTCTCAACGCTTCCCGCTTTCCGGTGCGCGATCCGAAAGCCATGAGCATGAAGCACCGGTTCGGCAACTGGGTGTTGTCACTCGCGATGTCGCTGCTGTATTTTCGCTGGGTGCGCGATTCGCAGTCCGGAATGTGGGTCTTCCGGCGCTCCATACTGGAACACATGCATCTGGAGTCGAACAGCATGGCATTTTCGGAAGAGATCAAGATTGAAGCTCTGAAGGACCGCCGCATCCGCTTCGCGGAGATTTCGATCATGTACACCTCCCGGTTGGGCGAGATTAAGCTGAACCCCTGGCGCGATGGCTTTTACAACCTCTATTTCCTGGTGAAGAAGCGCTTTTCTTGAATGCCGCGCGTTGCCATCGTCATACCCACCTGGAACAAGGCCGGATTGCTGGCGCAGGCGCTCCAGAGCCTGCGGACCCAGACCTATCCCATTGATCGGGTCATCGTCGTTGACAACGGGAGCACTGACGACTCGGCTTCGGTGGCCACGAGAGCGGGTGCTCATGTGATTTCACTCGCCGCGAACTCTGGCTTCGCCTCCGCGGTGAACCGCGGCCTTCAAGAGGCAGCTAGCGCCGATTGGATTGGCGTTCTCAACAACGATGTTAGCCTGGCGCCGGACTGGCTGGCGCAGATCATGGCGAAACTCGAGCCCCGTAATTCCTGGTTTGCGACGGGCAAGCTTTTGGATGCTGGGAAGCACGAGCAGATCGACGGCTCCTTTGACGCGGTTTGCCGGGGTGGTTGCGCCTGGAGGTGCGGCCACGGGAGGCTGGACTCGCCACTGTGGAACCAACCCAGAAACATACAGTTAGCGCCGTTCACGGCGACCGTCTTCCGATCGGCGTTGTTTGAACGAGTGGGACAGTTGGATGAAACGTTCGGGTCCTATCTGGAAGACGTCGATTTTGGTCTGCGTTGCGCCGCAGCGGGGCTTAGCGGGGTCTACGTCCCGGAAGCGGTGGGCTATCACCAGGGCAGTGCAACGCTGGGGCGATGGCACCCCGACACAGTGCGGAAAATCGCGCGCAACCAGTTACTCCTGGTGGCGAAACACTATCCGCCGAATTGGGTCTTACGCTATGGCTGGCCAGTATTTATCGCACAAACTTTATGGGGATTCGTCGCGCTCAGGCACGGTGCGTTATTCAGCTATCTCGCGGGCAAAGTAGAAGGTCTCGGCGAGTTCCGGAAGGCCAGGGGAAAGCACGGCGCAAGTTCTCCTGGCTGCGACCACTTTTCTGCGATCGACCAATTTTCTGCGATCGACCGATTTTCTGCGATCATCGAGCTGAGCGAGAAGCAGATCCGCGACATCCAGCAAGCGACTGGGTTCGATTTGTATTGGAGACTTTACTTCGCCTTGACCTGATTGACATGGCTCGCACAGGCGTCGTAATCGTAACCTATAACTCGGCAGGCATGATCGAGCGTTGTTTGCAATCGTGCGGGGACTTACCCGTGGTAGTGGTCGACAACGCGTCCAAGGATGCCACGTGCGACCTGGTTCGCCAACGCACCGCTGTGGCGTTGATCGCAAACCCGAGTAACTTGGGTTTCGCCAGCGCGGTGAATCAGGCTGTCGCGATGCTTGAGACGGAGCTGGTCCTGCTGCTCAATCCGGATGTCGAGATAGAGACCAGTGTCGAGGAGCTGGAGGACGCGTGCCTGGACGAGGGAACCGGCTTAGCGGCGGGCCAGCTTTCCGATGAGGCCGGTGAGCCTCAGCGTGGCTTTACCCTGCGCCGTCTGCCCGGGGCGGCGACGTTGAGCTTCGAGGTCCTCGGCATCAACCGTCTGGTCCCGGTGAACCCGTTAAACCGATCCTACCGATGTTTCGACCTGGATCTTTCTAAGCGCGCAGAAGTAGAGCAGCCTCCTGGCGCGTTCCTGATGTTTCGGCGCGAGGTGTGGCAGCGGCTGGGCGGTTTTGACACACAATTCTATCCCGTTTGGTTTGAAGATGTGGATTTCTGCAAGCGAGCCCGCGACTTAGGCCTGAAAATACAATATGTCCCTCACGTTACAGCGCGACATCAAGGTGGCCATAGCATTGCAAGCTTGGACTGGGAATGCCGCGAGGTGTATTGGTATGTTAGCCTTCTAAAGTATGCCTCGAAGCACTTTCGCCCGCGTGCGTTTCGGTGGGTGAGCGCGGCGGTGGTGCTCGGTTCCTTGTTACGAACGGCCGTCGAGGTGATGACGCGGCGAAGTTTCAGGCCCATTACGGTTTATGCAAGAATAGGCCGGCTCGCGGGACGTAGTCTTATCTCTGGCCGTGTCAGTGAACTGAAATGCACCAGTTTCAGCAAAGCAGTAGAGGAACAAGAGCAGTAAAAATATAAAAAGAATAGAGTCGCGACCCACATACATGTCATGTAACGATCGGGTTTCGGTAACAATCGTCACATTTAACAGCGGTCGATTCATTAAGCGGTGCCTGGAGTCGGTTCTAGCGCAGCGTTACGCCGACAAGGAAATCATCATCATCGACAATGCCTCCACGGATGGCACGGCGGATATCCTGGAGCAGTTCGTGGACCGCTGCCGGGTGGTCTACAACGACGAGAACATAGGGTTTGCCGCGGCCCAGAATCAAGCCATCCGGATGAGCAGCGGTGAGTGGGTGCTGACATTGAATCCGGATGTCCTGCTGCTTCCCAACTTCATCCAGGCTCTGGCGGACACCGGGCAAATGGATCCCAAGATCGGGACCGTGTGTGGAAAGCTTCTGACCATCCGCGCCACCTTCGATTTACCCGACAAACCACTGGTCGATTCCACGGGAATCTATTTCACACCCATGCTGCGCCATCTGGATCGCGGCAGCCAGGAAGTGGACAACGGACATTATCTGAACCATGAGTTTGTCTTCGGCGCCACGGCGGCCGCGGCGCTATATCGACGCCAGATGATCGACGACATCGCGGTGGATGACGAGTTTTTCGATCCGGATTTTTTCGTGTACCGCGAGGATGCCGACGTAGCCTGGCGCGCGCAGTTGCTGGGCTGGCGCTGCATTTATACCCCGCATGCGCGCGGCTACCATGTACGCAACGTTTTGCCGGGTAACCGGAGAGCGCTGCCTTCGGTGATCAACATGCATTCAGTGAAGAACCGCTTTCTGATGCGCATGAAGAATATCACTGGAGACCTGTACCGGCGTAACTGGTTCTCCATCACGGTGCGCGATGTGGTGGTGGTGTCCTGCTGTCTGGTGCGCGAACAGAGTTCTTTGAAGGCTTTCTGGTATATCGCGAAGAACTGGAAACGCGTGATGGCCAAGCGGCGGGACATTATGAGCCGCAAGCGGGTTGACGACGAGTACATCGCGAATTGGTTCCGCTATGCGCCGGTGAGCGCGCCCGCCAGCAAACCCAAGACGCCGGGCCGGGCTTTGGCGAAATCGAAGGCCGCGCGAGGCTAGTTACCGAGCCGTGACAGTGTGGGAGCGGTAGCCCGGCCTTCCATGGCGCGCATCGCGATTCTCGGCACACGTGGCATTCCCGCCCGCTATGGCGGGTTTGAGACATTCGCCGAAGAACTTTCCACTCGCCTGGTTGCGCGCGGGCACCGCGTAACGGTTTACTGCCGCCAGCGGCATCCGGAAGCGAGTTATCGCGGCGTATCGTTGGTCTACCTCGGAACTTGGCGTCACAAATATTTCGACACCATGGTCCATACTCTGCTCTCAACTGTCCACTTGATTTTTCACCGGGCCGACGCCGCTCTTTACTGCAACGGCGCAAATTCGATCTTCACCTTGCCGCCTCGCCTGTTCGGGATTCCCACCTGCATCAACGTGGATGGGCTGGAAAGGAAGCGCAAGAAGTGGAACCGCCTGGCCAAGGCTTGGTATGCGATTTCGGAATGGCTGGCCACCTTTTGCCCGACGGTGACCATCACCGACGCGCGCGAAATCGAAGCGTATTACCTGGAGCGTTACGGGAAGCGGACGAAGTTCATCCCCTATGGCGCTGAAACGGGAAAGACGCCCACTTCCGAGGTTCTCGTAAAACTTGGCTTGGAGCGCGGGCGCTACTTTCTGTACGTGAGCCGGATGGAGCCGGAGAATAACGCGCTGTTGGTGCGGGAAGCGTTCGAGCGCGCTGCCACCTCTGTGAAGCTGGCGCTGATCGGCGACGCTCCTTACGCGCAAGAGTACATAGAGCGCGTGCGCGATACGCGGGACGCACGGGTGGTTATTCCTGGAGCCATCTATGGGACGGGATACCATGAGCTGCTGTCCTATTGCCTGGCCTACATCCATGCCACCGAAGTTGGTGGCACGCATCCGGCACTGATTGAGGCCATGGGTCGCGGAGCGGTGGTGTTGTACTTGAACACGCCGGAAAACGCCGAAGTGGCGGGCGGAGTTGGAATTGCGTTCGAGAGCGGGAACCTGGAGCAGAAGCTCGGCGAGGTTCTCAACATGAGCTCCGAGGAGCGCGCGGACTGGAGCCGGAAGGCGTCGCTTCGGGTAGCGGAACGCTATAGCTGGGACGCGGTGACCGATCAGTATGAGGCGTTGCTCGTTTCCGGACTTAACGCTGGGACTTAACCCTGGACTTAAGATGAAGTGATGGGCCCGCTCGCCTCCAGATCTTTCGCTTATCGATCCTGGGTAGAAATTTCGCTCAAACAAATTGTGCACAATTTCCTCGCAGTACGCGAAGTGGTGGGCCCGGGTGTGGAAGTAATGCCGGTGGTGAAGGCGGACGCCTACCGGCACGGAGCGGTGGAAGTATCGCGGGCGCTGGCTGCCGCCGGGGCGCGCTGGCTGGCGGTGAGCAACGTGGAGGAAGGCGCCATCCTGCGCGAGCGTGGAATCACCACGCGCATTTTAGTGATGGCGGATTTCCTGCCCTCCGAACGAGCCGGCCTTCTGGACTACAACCTCACGCCGGTCATTCATTCGCTGAGCGATATTGCCGCGTGGGATGGTGTTGCGTCCGCTCGCGGCATCACGGCCGATTATCATCTGAAAATCGACAGCGGCATGGGACGTTTGGGAACCCGCGGCTCCGCTGAGGAGATTCTGGAGGCGATCCTAGAGGCCCGGCACACGCGCCTGGAAGGCCTGATGACGCACTTCGCCTCTGCCGCCAACTACGCGAGTGACCAAACGGAAGAACAACAGCGAGCGTTTCAGGCTATCTGCTCGGAACTGGCGAGGGCGGGCGTGAATCCGCCCATCCTGCATATGGCAAGCAGCACGCCGATCGCGTATGGACGCAAGGACGCGTGGCAGCGCATGGTGCGGCCCGGGCATGCCATCTACGGCTACGTTTCGCCGGTAGCGAAGGGCACTGCGCCACTGCGTCTATTGGAGGTGCGGCCAGCGCTGGCCTGGAAAAC
>Ga0302326_10000568_pt1 | contig 101432 bp, 91 predicted proteins | sample Palsa_T0_3_FD_202264 | JGI IMG/M metagenome (GOLD analysis project Ga0302326, IMG submission 202264) | Peat permafrost microbial communities from Stordalen Mire near Abisko, Sweden - Palsa_T0_3 | ecosystem: Environmental > Terrestrial > Soil > Palsa > Peat permafrost | place: Sweden: Abisko... | reverse complement strand
TCCATGTCTTTTGCAAGGCGCGTGATCTCTGAATCTGTCAGCTTCAGATTCGCGAGGCCGGCCACGTAGCGGACCTCCGGCTCGGTGATCTTCACGCGGTCGCCTTTTTCTCTGCCCGATGGCGGGCCTGCCTATATAGGATGCGAAAAACCGGATCTTCGATACCATCGGCTTCATCCACCGAAGCGCTCTCACTGTGACTTTGCGCGGCTTGCGGCGGACGCCGGGGCGTCGCGATGCGAAATTCCAGTCCGGTCACGATGCCGCCACCGATTACCGACGTGAGTTTGGCGAGGATGTCGAAGCGCAGATGAAAAAGCTGCTTCTGCCAGATGGCGTCTTCCACTTCTACGATGAGCGAGCCGCGCACCAGGGCTTTAGCCGACGCCTTGGCGGCAATGCGTTTGCCCACCGTCGCGAGCCATGCGGCGCGCGCCAGCTCTTCGGGTGGAATCGTATCGCTATTCTTGATCTTGGCGAGGATCTTGCCAGCTCGTTCCATCGGGGCCGAACTCAATTCTAGCAGGCCTCTTAGCGAGGAGTGGCATCATAAAGACATGAATTCTCATCTCCGTCGCTGGATCTGCGGACTGGCGGCGCTACTTCTGTGGATTCCCGCGCAAGCAGCCCCTCCTGCCCCGCAGAAGACCAAGCTCGTGGTTGCGATCATCATCGATCAATTTCGCTACGACTACATGACGCGCTTCGACGCGTCGTATCAAGGCGGGCTGCGGCGCTTACACGATGCGGGGGCGTTCTTCACCGATGCGCACCAGGCGCACTATCCCACCGTCACGGCCGTGGGACATGCCGCGTTCCTGACGGGATCGATTCCCGCCATCAACGGGATCATTGGGAACGAATGGTTCGATCGCGAGACCGGCAAAATGGTGACCAGCGTTTCTGACGATGCCACCAAGCTGGTGGGCGGAAACGGTGGCGTAGGCTCGTCGCCCAAGCGTTTGCTCGGGAGCACGCTCGGCGACGAAATCAAGATCGCCGGCCCCAAAGATACCACCGTGATCGGAATTTCGCTGAAGGATCGCGCGGCGATTTTGCCCGCGGGTCATGCGGCAAATGCCGCCTATTGGTTCGAGAGCGACTCCGGGCAATTCGTCAGCAGCACTTACTACATGACCGAATTGCCGGCTTGGGTGCAAGCCTTCAACAAGAGCGACGCGGCCAATCGCTATGTGTCCGCCAAGTGGATGCCTGTCGACGCAGGACCTGGAGCGCAGCCGTTTCGGATACTCCCGGCGAAACTCGGTAAACAGTATTACGAAGAAATGATCCGCACTCCCAATGGCAACGAACTCCTGGAGGCTTTCGCCGAGCGGGCGCTGAAGGAAGAGCACCTGGGACAGCATTCGGGTACCGATGTTCTGACGGTGAGCTTTTCGAGTAACGACTTAGTAGGGCACCAGGTGGGACCGGATGCTCCCGAAGTTCGCGACATGTGCATCCAGACGGATCGCGTGCTCGGACAGTTGTTGCGGGCCATCGAAGCCGAGGCTGGGGCGGGGAACTACGTCGTGGTGTTGTCGGCCGATCATGGCGTGGCGCCGAAACCAGAGGAGTTGACCAGGCGTGGCATGCCGGCGGGGCGATTTTCGAGCGATGAGGTTCTTCGCACGATCGAGATGGCGCTCAGCGAAAAATATGGTGCTGCAAAATGGGTATTAGCCAACGCTGAACTGTCGCCCTACTTCGATCATGCGCTGCTGCGCGCCAGGCACATCGCGTTAACCGATGCCGAGGAAACAGCGGCGGAAGCAGTGCGCAAGCTGCCCTATATTTTCCGCGTGTACACCGGCACGCAGCTGGAGCACGAGAACCTGGCGGGCGATCCCATCGGGAATCTGATGCAACGCGGATTCTATCGCGAGCGCGCCGGTGATTTGTTTATCGTACAGAAGCCTTACTGGATTGGATTCAAGGATGGAACAACGCACGGCACGCCATTCAGCTACGACACTCACGTGCCGGTCATATTTTATGGGCGGGGCGTTCGCGCAGGACGTTATGACGAGAACATCCGTGTGGCCGATATCGCGCCGACGCTCGCGGCGCTGCTCGGGGTGAATGAGCCGAGCGGATCGGTGGGGCGCGTGCTGCCCCTAATCCAAAAGGAGCCCGAAAAGTAGCTCTTGACCGCCGCGCTATTCCGTGCCACGATACTACGTGCGACGTAATAGATATGTCTGACCCGGCGCTGTTGGTGCTGGCGAGTTTGGCCGAGGGCGACAAACACGGCTACGCCATGATGGAAGACATCCAGCGTTTTGCGGGTCTCCGGCTTGGACCCGGCACCCTGTATGGCGCGATCGCGCGGCTGGAACAGCGCGGCTGGATTCGGCCGGGAAAAACGACGGAGGACCGCCGCCAACCATACACGCTCAGCGCCGACGGCCGGCGGCATCTCGAGGAACAGCTCTCGGGGTTGAACCAGATTGTCAGAACCGGCTTGAAGAGGCTCAGGCACGCGTGAAGCGTTTGGCCCGCTGGCTTGCACGATTGTATCCGCCACAGTGGCGCGCGCGATACGGCCACGAGTTTGAGGCGCTGCTGGAAGACGTGAATCTGACCTGGCGCGATGTTTTCGGCGTGGCGTTATCCGCCTTAGGAGAACACTACATGAGCGAACCAACCATGTCGCCTCGGATCGTGGACCTCGTAAGCCGCGATATTCCGCACGGCTATGAACTGGAGACCGTCGTCGAATACCCGCGCGATGACGGCAGTAGGATGCTGGTCCGCGGGTTCCTCCGCGAAGTGGACCTCGGCGATTCTTATGTGACCCTGACTCACTCCTCGCGAGGTTCGGAGCCTGCACAAACGATCCTGGTCTGCGGCAGAAAAGGCGACATCGATGGTGATTTCCGCACCGATGAGACGGAAATGCTGGTGCTGCGCGCGGACGGAACGGTGCAGCGCACCGAGCAGACGGTGAAGACGTGGCTAAAATACGACGCCATCCGCGTCGGACTGCGCGAGAAATATCGCAATGGAATGCAGGCCGGACTAACTCCCGACGATATCTTTCAACAGATTCGCGCAGCGTCTAGCTCGGAGGCCTAAACTCAATCATGGTCCTAACAAAGGAAGAGCTGATTGCGTCTCTCCAGAACGAAGTTCGCATCCTGGTGCATCTGGCCGGCAAAGTGGACCAATCAAAACTCGATTACCGGCCCACGCCCAAGCAGCGCAGCACGCTGGAGCTGCTGCAGTATATGGCCATGATGGGCCCGACGGAGGTTGCCATCATCAAAACCGAAACGTTCGATCAAACAACGATGAACACCGTTTGGCGTCCGGCGGAAGAGGCGGCGAAAAAGCTGAGCTACGATCAGGTCGTCGCCGCCATTCAAAAACAATCCGACGAGTATGCCCGTCTGTTGAGCGGGTGGACCGAGGCCGAGTTCCGCGCGGTAGTCAACATGTTCGGCAGAAAGTCTTCTCGCGGGGCCTTGTTGGTGAACCTGGTGCTCGCTGGTCACGCCGCTTACCGGACGCAACTTTTTGATTACCTGAAATCCTCTGGGCGTGAAGAGTTGAACACCTGGAATCTGTGGGCCGGTGTGGACCCGCCGGCTTCCACTCCCTGACGGTCGCGGCTCGGTAGGTCGCGGCTCGGTAGGTCCCAGGCGTAGTAGGTCGCGGCCTCGCTATGGCAGCGCAAAAGCGTAAATGCCGTTCACGCCGCGCGGCGGATTCAGCTCCGGAGTCTCGCCCAGCAGCACTCCATCCAAAAGCCCATTGCCCGTCATCACAGCAACATATTGTTTGCCGTCGACCGCATACGTGATGGTGCTCACTGAAATCGATCCGCCGAGAATCGATTCCCAAAGCCGTTGGCCGGTGGCGGCATCGTACGCGCGGAAGCGCCGATTCAGATCGCCCTGGAACAGCAGGCCGCCCGCGGTCACCAGAGCCGCGCCATCGGAAGGCGATCGCCCAACGTTGATGCGCTGGATCTCGCCGGTCTCGAGATTGATTTTTCCGATGGCAGTCAAAGCGTTCCTATCCGAGCCCGGACGTGGCACCGCCTTGCGGAGCTCACGCTGGTTTGGCTCCGTACTGGCCGCGGTCATATCGAGACAGTTATCGATGTAAGGAACGTAGAGCGAATTTGTGTCCGGATCGAAGGCCGTGGGCCAGAAGCTCCTCGTGTTGTAAGAGCAGATGATGTGCTCCTCGCCCGGCTTTTTGTTTACCAGATCGTAGTTGATGGTGACCTTGCCGGTTTTGCCGTCGATGTTTGAGATGAGAAACAGCGGGTCGTCGTAGGGAAACGGCGTGGCCCACAGAAACTGGCCGGTGCCGCGGTCAATCACGAAAACGCCGCCGCCTTCACCAACCATTACTGCTACGTCGTGCTCTTCTCCCCGCGGAATATCGGGATTGAACCACTTCACGTACTTCGGATCGGGATTGAATTTTTCGCGGACCAGCGTACGCTCGTGCGTGTAGTCCATGTCCCAATCGTCGGCGGGCAAATGCTGGTAATACCATTTGAGCTTGCCGGTTTCCGGATCCAGCGCGACCGTCGAATTGCTGTAGAGATCGGCCGGCGCAGTCCTCGACGTGCCGTCTGGATCGCCGCCGTGGCGCTCCAGCCGCGTGTCGGGCATGGGATTCGCAATGCCCCAGTACAGCGTCTTGCGCACTGGATCGTAGGTGCCGGGCAACCCCCAGGTCGACGCCCGGTTGGTTTCCTTGAAATCTTTGCCCCAGCTCTCGGAGCCGGGCTCGCCGGGCGCCGGAACATTGTAGAACTTCCAGATGTCCTTGCCGGTGAGCGCATCCTGCGCGGCGATGAAGCAGGTATCGCGCGTCTTTCCGCAAGCCCGCCCGGAGATCACTTTGCCATTCACAACGATGGGGCCCGAAGTGTTCTGCGCCTCGCCCGTGCTGGTCTGCCAGCGCTGCTCACCCGTGCGGGCGTCCAGGCCGACCACGTAGCCGTCGGGCGCTGTGTAGAGAACCACATCCTGATAAATCGCAAGCGATTTGGTGCGCGCGGTGCTCGCGGCCGCAACGGGAACCTTGCGTTTGTACTCCCAGATGAGATCGCCATTAGTGGCGTCCAGCGCTTGCACGATGGCGCCGGGTTCCACCAGGTACATCACGCCGTTGTGAACGATCGGAATGGTCTCGGAAGTGCCAGGCCCCAGGCCGCGTGTCCACGCCATACGGAGCTGGCTGACGTTCGAGCGATTCACTTGCTTCAACGGGCTGAATCTTTGCGCGTCGTAGGTGCGGCTGTACATCAACCAGTCGTCTGGAGAAGGATGCAAGAGCATCTCCTCGGTTACGGGAACGTAATCCTTCACCACTTGCGCCGCCGCGCCGCCCGCCATTGCCGCGGCCATGAAAACCGCCGGCAACAAATTCCGCATCAGGATTCTCCTCATTGGAAAGCCAATTGTATAGCATACAGAGTGATAGAATCACAGCCGCGGGAGGTCGCGATGCGAAGCCTTGGAGTGCGTTTGATTGCGGGTGCGGGTTTGCTGGCAATGGCTGCCGTAGCGCAGGCGCCATCCACGTTTCAGCCGGTCGGCAACATGAGCCAGCTGATGATCGACATCATTTATCCAACTTCGGATGCAATCTTCTACGTGGACCGCGATCCGCCGAAAAATGAGCACGAATGGAGCCTGCTGCGCGCGCAGGCGCTGATGCTGGCCGAGTCCGGAAACCTGATCATGATGGACGGCCGCGCGCGCGACCAGGAGAATTGGATCAAGTATTCAAAGATGATGATCGACATCGGCACCACGGCCTTCAAGGCGGCACAGGCCAAGAACTTGGACGGCATTCACGCGCTGAACGACCCGCTCAATGACGTTTGTGTGAATTGCCATCTCCAGTACCGGCCCGGGTATCACAGGAGGCCTCCTCCCTCCCAAAACGTTCCGCAAACTAGTCCCGCAAAATAGCCAGACCGATTGTGTTAGTTTGTAAATTGCAATGCAACTCGTCTCCGCTCTGAGAACCGTTCTATTGATGGCCGGCGTGCTAATTTTCGCCGTCTGTTTGCCTGCGCAAGAAGAAAATTCAAAAAGCCCGGAAGCGCAGAGCAAGGACACTCAAGCCAAGGGCATGCCCCCCCGCACGGCTCCCACCGAGTATCAAGCACAGGCCAAAGCCGGCGCCGTGACGATCGGAGCCGAGTTCATGGGCCACGCCGTCCCCACACCCGAGCAGACCGTCGACGCGGAGGACTACATAGTGGTCGAAGCGGGGCTGTTTGGCCCGGCGGGGGCGCGGCTGGCGCTAGCGCGCGGGGATTTTTCGCTCCGCATTAACGGCAAAAAGACCGCCTCGCCCAGCGAGCCCTACGAACTGGTTTTCCATTCGCTTAAAGATCCCCAGTGGCAGCCGCCCGAGGAGAGCGAAGAATCGAAGTCGAAAAGCGGCGGCACTGGCATTACCACGGGCAACAGCGGCGGTGCGGGCGATAAGCTACCGCCCATACCCCCAAAAATGCCGTTCCCACTGCGGCGCGCGATGGAACAACACGTTCAACGGGCCGCCATGCAAGAAGGCGAGCGCCCGCTCCCTCAGGCCGGACTGCTGTTCTTCTCCTACCGCGGCAAGGTCGACGGCATTCGCTCGCTGGAGCTAATCTACAGCGGCGCGGCGGGAAACGCGACATTGACCCTCCAGCCCTAGCATGCGCGTTGGCGCGGTCTGGATTCGTGTATAAAGTACAGTGCAATCTATAAGATACATTCGATTGCCCGGACCTCGCGGTGAATCATCGCGCGCTCTCTTCCCGCCGGAAAAACAGGTATGATACGAGGCAGATAGGAGACTCCCCGGATGGCTTTCCAACTTACAGTGAATGGACGGTCCTCGACCGTCGATGTTCCCGCGGACATGCCCCTTTTGTGGGTCATTCGCGACGTTCTGAACCTGAAAGGGACCAAGTACGGCTGCGGCATCGGCCAATGCGGCGCATGCACGGTGCATCTCAACGGTAAGGCCGTCCGCAGCTGCCAGACGCCCGTCTCCGCTGCCGCCAAAGCGCCCATCACCACGCTCGAAGGGCTTTCGGCGGACGGGACGCATCCAGTGCAAGTTGCTTGGCTCGAGATCGACGTTCCGCAGTGCGGCTACTGCCAGGCTGGACAAATGATGTCGGCGGCGGCGCTGCTTGCGCGAACGCCTAAGCCGACCGACCAGGACATTAACGGAGCCATGAATGGAAACCTGTGCCGCTGCGGAACCTATGTTCGCATTCGCCAGGCAGTCCACAAGGCTTCCGAGATCGCGACCACCAGCAAGTTGAAGAAACCGTCGGAAGTCGCGGCGGGTCAGACCGGAGCTCAGCAGTAAGGTCGAGCCCAGAAATAAGGGAGGCAGAAAAATCATGGTTGTCAATCGACGTTCATTTTTACGCGTGACTTCGGTCGCGGGCGGCGGGATACTGCTGGGCCTGTACATCAAACCCAAGGCCTCCGCCCAATTTGGGCCGGGACCGGCGCAAGTGCCGAACAACTTCATCAAGATTGCCCCGGACGGAACCGTCACCATCATGGCCAAGGATCCCGAAGTGGGCCAAGGCGTGAAGACCATGCTTCCCATGCTGATTGCCGAGGAGCTGGATGCCGACTGGAAGACCGTGAAGATCGAGCAGACCGACTTCGACGATACCAAGTATGCCGCGCAATTCGCGGGCGGCAGTTTAGCCACGCCGTTCAACTGGGACCCGATGCGTCGCGTGGGCGCGGCCGGCCGCCAGTTGCTGGTGAGCGCCGCGGCAAAATCCTGGGGTGTTCCGGAAGCGGAATGCTCCACTGCGGCTGGGCGCGTGCTCCATACCGGATCGAACCGTTCCGTAGGCTATGGCGAGATTGCGAGCCAAGCCGCTGCCATGCCGGCTCCCGACCTGAAGACCGTAAAGCTGAAAGATCCGAAGGATTACAAGATCATCGGGCAGAGCCAGCGCGGCTACGATGTTCCTAAGATCGTCACCGGCAAGCCCATTTTCGCCATCGATTTTACGCTGCCGAACATGCTGTTCGCCGTCTATCAGAAGTGCCCGGTATTCGCCGGCAAGGTGGTGAGCGCGAACCTGGACGAAATCAAGGCCATGCCCGGCATCCGCAATGCATTTGTGGTGGAAGGCAACGTGAAGCCCGGCGTCATCGTGGAACAGGAGCCCGGCCTCGAGCCCGGCATCGCCATTGTCGCCGATAGTTGGTGGCAAGCTCAGACCGCGCGTAAGAAATTGCAGGTGAAATGGGACGAAGGCCACGGCGCTTCGCAATCGAGCGTCGGGTTCGCGCAAAAGGCCCAGGAGCTATCCACCCAACCGCCCGTGAAGACGCTTCGCAAGGACGGTGATCCCGACGGCGCGTTCCAAGGCGCGGCCAAAGTGGTGGAGGCGGCGTACGCTTATCCTTTCATCTCGCATGCTCCGCTCGAGCCGCAGAATTGCACGGCGCATTTCCAGGGCGACAAGATCGAAATCTGGTCGAACAGCCAGGTGCCCGGCGGCGGCCGAACGTTGGTGGCGAAAACCTTGGGCATTCCCGAGAAGAACGTCACCATTCACATGCAGCGCGGCGGAGGCGGATTTGGCCGGCGACTGACCAACGATTACATGGTTGAATCGGCCTGGATTTCGAAAACTGTAAACGCGCCAGTGAAACTTTTATGGTCGCGCGAAGACGATTTCGGCCACGATTATTACCGTCCCGGCGGGTTCCAATTCCTGAAAGCCGGCGTGGACGGATCGGGCAAGATTGTCGCGTGGCGCAATCACTTCGTCAGTTGGGGCGATGGCGATCATCCCTCGCCGCAGTCGACCATGGGGGCGGCCGAGTTTCCCGCCAGATACATTCCGAATTACGCGCTGGATTGGTCCACGCAACCGCTGTGGCTGAAGACGGGCGCGCTACGTGCGCCGGGCAGCAACGTGTACGCGTTCGTGACCCAATCGTTCATCGACGAATTGGCGCATGCCGCCGGCAAGGACCCCATCGAGTTCCGTCTCGCTTTGCTCGAGAACAAGCCGTTGCCTGCTCCCGCCCCTCCTCCGGGCGGCGGCGGTTTCGGCGGCCCCGAATTTAACGCCGAGCGTACTCGCGGCGTGCTGCAACTCGCGGCCGAAAAGTCCGGTTGGGCCAAGCGATCGCTCGAATCCGGCCGGGCGCTGGGCGTCGCGTTCCACTTCAGCCACATGGGCTACTTCGCCGAAGTCGCCGAAGTCAGCGTGAGCGCCGACAAGAAGGTGAAGGTTCACAAGGTGTGGGTGGCGGCCGATATCGGCAGCCAGATCATCAATCCGAATTTCGCGGAGAACCTATGCCATGGCGCCGTGATCGACGGCCTGAGCGAAATGATGGGCCAGCAGATCACTCTCGAAGCTGGACGCGTGGTGCAATCCAACTACGACAAACACCCAATGGTGCGCATGGCGCAGGCGCCGGAGATCGAGGTGCATTGGCTCAAGACTAACAATCCTCCCACCGGATTGGGCGAGCCCGCGCTGCCTCCGATCCTGCCGGCAGTGTGCAATGCCATCTTCACGGCCAGCGGCCAGCGTGTTCGCGAAATCCCGCTGTCCAAGAGCGGCTACGGCTGGGCCTAACGACTATTTCGGCACGGCCGTCCCTGTTTCAATCAGGCTCTTCAGTCGCGTGAATTGCTCTGTGAGCACGGAATCCACGGGCGCGGCCCACGTGTTCATGCCCGCGGGCAGGTAGCCGGTAACCGTGTACACGACAGTGAGCTTCGTTCCCTCGCCGGCCGGGCTCAGCTGCATCGTCATGCTGCCCGTCGCCGCGATCGATTGCAGTGGGCCGAGTGCGCCGCTGAACACCAGTTTCTTGCCCGGATCCGCATACACCACCTCCATGTGCCGTACGCTGCCTCCGCCAGGGAGCTTCTCGCAGAAACATCCCGCAGCTTTGCCGTCGATGCTGAGATTATGCGCGTCGCCCGAGAAGGTGTGCATGGAGTTCCACCAGTCGCCAACGTTGTTGACCACCCGGCGGTAGACATCCGGCGGGGACGCTTGAATAACAAACTCTACTTTGTCGGTAAATCCGTTGGCGGAGGAATCGGTGACCGCCGCGTGAGCAGGCATCATCCCGGCAGCGATTATGGCGCCAACTATAGGCAGTTTCGGCATGCACCATCATACGATGGCGCGCCGCGCTAAGTTCCCCGGATTAAGCCGCGCTCCGCCCGCGCACCAGATGCAGAATCAGCGCGATTACCGCGATAACCAGTAGGATGTGGATCATTCCGCCTGCTATGTGAAACGCCGCCCAGAGAATCACCCACGCGCCTAGCAGCACAAAGAACAGGATCAGAAACAGAAAATCAGTGATGACTCTCATGGTAGTTCCTTAAACTACGGGCTTGCATTCTGGATGGCCGCAACTGCAGACGATGTCCGGTGTATGCGCCTCCCCTTCACACCAGGTGCTGCAATAATTGCTGTCCTTCTTGGCTAGACAATGACAACTTGGATGAGCGCACTTTTTACCTTGGTCCATAGATTCTCCTCGTAAGCGCAAAGGGTACGGCGTCGTGCGTACTCCGTTTTGCGCGTTTCCTTAGGTTAGATGGTTAAGTAACGCGAACTGTTTCGCCGATTCTCGCTCCGAATCCAGCGTGTCACACTGATTGTGTATGCACCCGGCGGTATTGACGGTTCGTGATTTGCGAAAACGATACGGCGCCACCGTCGCGTTGGACGGCGTTTCGTTCGAAGTGCAACGCAATGAAATCGTCGGGCTGCTCGGCCCCAATGGCGCCGGGAAAACCACCACGATAAATATGATCCTGGGCGTCCTGGAACCCACCTCCGGTACCATCCTGGTCGAGAACACCGACATCGCCGCCAAACGCTCCCAAGTGCTGGCCAACACCAATTTCGCCGCGGTCTACGCGCCCTTGCCGGGCAACCTCACCGTGATCCAGAACCTGCGGTTTTTCGGGCTGATTTATGGCGTGAAGAACCTGTCCGCCCGTATCGAAGCGCTGCTTGAACAGTTCGATTTGCTGGCCTTCCGCGATACCAAATGCGGGGTGCTTTCGTCCGGCGAGCAGACCCGCGTCGGGCTGGCCAAGGCGCTGCTAAATAATCCGCGCTTGCTGTTGCTGGACGAGCCCACTGCGTCGCTCGACCCCTCCGTTGCCCGCGCCATCCGCCTCCAGATCCGCGAATTTGCGGCGCAAGGCGAGGGCGGCGTCCTGTGGACATCGCACAACATGTATGAGGTCGCCGATGTGTGCGACCGCGTCTTGTTCCTTTCGCACGGCAAGATTCTGCTGGCCGGCGATCCTAGAACGCTGCCCGCCGAGCACGGAAAAGACACGCTCGAAGATCTCTTCGTCACCGTAGCGCGCGAACCGCTGGCCCTGGAGCGCACATAAATGGAGCACCCGTAAATAATGGTCTCGCTGCGGCGAACGTTCGCCATTCTGCTTCGCCAGTTTTATCTGATTCACGGAAGTCCGGCGCGCGTTGTGCCGCTGTTCGCCTGGGTGGCGATCGACATGGTGACCTGGGGCTTCATCACCAAATATCTGAACGCGGTCAGCGGATCGGGCTTCAACTTCGTACCGTCCTTGTTGGGCGCGGTTCTGCTGTGGGACTTCTTCATCCGCGTGATGCAGGGAGTCACCATGGCGTTTTTCGAAGACGTTTGGTCGCGTAATTTTCTGAACATTTTCGCTACCCCGCTCTCAATTTCCGAATACCTCGGCGGCCTGGTGCTTTCGAGCATTGCCACCAGTTCGGTCGGTCTGATTGTGATGCTGGTGCTCGCCACGGCGGTATTTGGACTCTCGTTCTTCGTCTACGGGGTCCTGCTGATTCCGTATTTGCTGGTGCTGTTCCTGTTTGGTATCGCGCTCGGCGTAATCGGCTGCGGCATCGTCCTGCGCCTGGGCCCCGCTTCGGAGTGGCTCATTTGGCCGCTGCCCGCGCTGCTTTCACCCTTCGTCGGCGTCTTCTATCCGATTTCCACGCTGCCCGCCTGGATGCGATATGTATCGCGGCTGCTGCCGCCATCCTACGTTTTCGAAAACCTGCGCGCGATCGTTTTGAAACATCCCCACTCGCCCTACGCGCTATTCTGGGGAGCCGCGCTCGACCTGGCGGCCATCCTGCTCGCAACCTGGTTTTTCAGCTCCATCTACCAGCATGCCGTCCGCACCGGTTTAATCGCCCGATACAGCGCCGAGAGCCTCAGCTAATCCCTACGCGTTGCGGATCGCATAATCCGCCGCCCTGTACGCCAAGGCTTGAATGGTTGCCGTCGGCTGTTGCCGAGCCGCAGTGACAAAGCTGCTGCCATCCACGATCAGCAAATTCGGAACATCATGCGAGCGGTTATACCGATCCACCACGGACTGCTTCGGATCGTTGCCCATCCGGCACGTGCCCATCAAATGAACCGACGGCATGTTCTCCTCAACCGAAGTCCCCACCGCCCCCCAGGTTTTCTTGGCCCCGGCCGCCTCCAGAATCTCCAGTTGCTTTGTGAGGGCCCACTTCATGGTCGCGACGTCGTCGGGATGGAAATCGAACGTGACGCGCATGGCCGGCAGCCCCCAGGCATCTTTCAATTCCGGGTCCAGCGAAATACTGTTGCGGAGTTGGGGCAGGGAACTGGTATGGCCCAGCACGGTCATGGTGTGCGTGAAATACGTGCCGAGCATCTTCTTGTATTCGGCGCCCCACTTCGGCGCGTCCGGCGGCATGCCTGTGAGTGCGAAACTGGCCGGGTAATAGTTAAAGCGCGCGTCCAGCCCCGCGCCGCCGTAGAATCCACGCTTGGGGTCCGCCTTGTAATAATCATGGATGACGCGCGTCACCTGAATGCCTTTGTGCTCGTTCAACGGATGTTCGAACAGCCCCATCGCGAGCCCGCCATTATCCCACATCAGGTATTTGCCAACCAGGCCGCTGGAATTCGCGAGACCTTCCGGAAAGCGCTTTGATTTTGAGAGCAACAGCAAGCGCGCCGTCTCGGCGCCGTTGGCGCACAGCACGACAGCCTTCGCTCGTTGGAATACCTCGCGCCGATTGGCATCGAAATAAACCGCGCCAGTCGCACGGCCTTGCGCGTCGGTTTCGATTTTGCGCACGTAAGAATTTGGACGAATCTCGCATTTCCCGGTCTTCTCGGCAATGGGGATGACCGAAACCAGCGTGCTCGATTTCGCCCGCACCTCGCACCCAAACCACTCGCAGAAGCCGCAATTGACGCACGCCGCGCGCCCCTCGTACGATTGCGACAGAATCGCCACCGGCGCCGGATACGGATGCAGTCCCAACTTTTTTGCCCCGCGATCGAACAGCACGCCGGACGATTTCGCCGGCATCGGCGGCAGCGGATACGGCTTCGACCGCGGCCCTTCGAACGGATTCGCCCCGCCTAACCCGGAGATTCCTAGATCGTATTCGGCCTTGGTGTAGTAAGATTCGAGGTCGGCGTACTTGATCGGCCAGTCGGCGAGGCCTGTGCCCGGCACTTCGCCGAACTGGCTGCGCTCTTCGAAATCGCTTTCGTGAAACCGCCAATAATTGGAAGTGAAGTGAACGCTGCCGCCGCCCACCTGACGCCCGTACCCGATGGCCTTGATCGGTCTGGCCGCCTCGGACTCGTTCTTCCGATACGTGATTGGCTGAACCTTCGTATCGTTGGTCAGCCCCGATTGATAGACGTACCGGATCTCATCGTGCCGGTAATCCTTCTCGGTAAGATAAGGACCCTGCTCCAGCACAACAACGCGAAAACCGGCTGTTGACAGCTCTTTCGCCATCACGCCGCCGGCGGCGCCTGCGCCGACGACCAGAAAATCCACGGTGTCAGACGGCCGGAACTTGGCGCCGCTCATTTGCTATCACCGTTGCCCGGCGCGTCGTAATAGCCGAACGGCGGTTGGAATGCCATGCGATCTTCAAAGCCAATCAGTTTCCAGCCGATGCGATCGCGATTGCCGCCGTAGCTTGGATTGCCCAGAAAGCCGTAGAGTGTGTGCGTGCGCAACAGCTCGAAAAATTCGGTGGTTTCGATGGATTTGACCAACTGAATCTGCTGGTCGCCGGTCAGCGCGGCGATGCTTGTCGAACCCGGGAAGAGTTCCTGACGCTTCTTCTGCACCTCGGCCATCCCGGTGCGATAAGCGTCCTTCAAATGCGCGTCGAAAGTGGACAAAGCCCGATCGATGAAATAGATCACGCCGGCTTCGCGAGCGCCCGGCCCGTCATTCGAAGGAATAATCTGCGACGTGATCGCGTCGATTTCAGCGGCAGTCGCCGCATCCAGCGTCTGGAACGCTGGCGGAGTGGACGATTGCACCGCTTCATGCGCGTGCTGCCGCGCCGCCGCAATTTCGGCCAGTGCCGCAAGACCGGCGCATTGCGACAACCAGAGCCTTCGGGTGGTTTGCATGATCTATGTTATCTCGTCACTTCTTCGGCGTCAGCTTCACCAGCCCGCCCCCGCCCGTCAACAAATACACCGCGCCGTCCGGACCCTGCCTCACGTCGCGAATGCGCTGTTTGAAATCGGTCAGCAGGCTCTCCTCCGCAACCACGCGCTCGCCGTTCAACACCAGCCGCGCCAGGTGCTGCCCGGCTAGAGCGCCCACAAACACATTGCCCTTCCACGCCGGGAACATCTCGCCGGTATAGAACATCATTCCCGACGGCGCGATGGACGGCACCCAAAAGTAAATCGGCTCCTCCACGCCCTTCATGCTGTGCAGTCCGTTGCCCACCGGCACGTTCTTGCGCCCGTCAGCGCGCCGCGCGTCGTACTGCGTTCCCCAGGAAATATCGGGCCAGCCGTAGTCGCGCCCCGCGCGGATAATATTGATCTCATCGCCCCCCTGCGGCCCGTGATCGGTGGCCCACAGCTCGCCGGTCGCAGGATTGATCGCCGCTCCTTCCGGATCCCTCAGCCCGTGCGCGAAAGTCTCCGGCAAAACCGTCGCGCGATTCAACCACGGATTATCCTTGGGGATTGACCCGTCGCGGTTAATCCGGATTACTCGTCCCGAGAAATTGCGGCGAATATCCGGATTATCCGTGAAATCATGCTCCACGCCGTCCAAATCCGAGTCATAAAAGCGGAAACGATCGGCCCCGGTGACCAGCAGCGTGCCATCCGGCGCCAGAACAATCCTCCGCTCGCCTCCGCCATCGATCAAGACCCGAAAATCCTCCAGCCGTTTGTTGTCCTCGCTCAACCGCGCCCGTCCCACGCGTTCCATCCCAAGGTTCATGGTCCGGCGCTCTGCAAACGGTTTCGTCCAGACCTGCTCGTAGAAGAATTCGTTCGGCCACAGGGCCGGATCTTCGCCGCTCGGCGGCGCGAAATAGGTAATGTAGAGCAGCCGGTTCTTTGCGAAGTCCGGATCCAGCAGGACATCGTGCAGACCTTGCGCGGCCACTACCTTCACGCCCGGCACTCCAGAAATGGGGGCCGAAACCACGCCGTCCGGCCGCACGATCCGCATGCTTCCCGCGCCTTCCGTCACCAGGAAGTTGCCGTCCGGCAGAAACGCCAGCGACCATGGATTGCTCAGCCGGTTGGTGATGGTTTGGATGGTGAACGGCTCGGACGGTTTCGAAGGAGGAGGCGCCTCGGTCTGTCCGGGAAAGGCCGGCTTCGGCTTATAAGGAACCGCCGCGCCAGTCTGCGCCCAGGCTGATGAGCACGCAAGTACCGCGACTGCCAACTGTTTCATGGTGTGTGAATATTATCAGATCGCGCTCTCGGCTTTTTCATCCGTTCTAGCGTCTAAACTAGTAATGACCCCGGACAGCTCTCGCAATGAGATTGGATAGTCCCTCGCTGAATCACGCCGTAAGCCAACCCGTGGAGAGCCGCGCGGCCAAGGCCGTTCGAGGAATACTCGAATCGGGCCGCCCGCTGACGTATATCCGCTCGGCCGAGGAACAGCGCGTGGTCCGGATATTGAACGAGGTGGCCAAGGGACCGCTCTCGTCCAAGCCCCTGGCCGTTTGGACCTGGAGTCTCACCGAGGGCATGCGCCGCTCAGGCGAAGAGTCCCCTGCTCCCGCCACCGAATCGCCCCGAGCCGCGCTGGATTTCATCCTGTCGCACCAAGGCTCGGCCATCTTTCATCTGAAGGACTTTCACGAGCCTCTGCGCGAATCGTCCGAGATTCGCCGCCGCCTGCGCGACGTGTACGAAGCGGGCGTGGATCAAGGCAAGTTCGTAATCATCAGCTCGCCGGTGCAGTACATCCCCGAAGAGCTGGAACGCAGCATCATATTTCTCGAGCTCCGGCCGCCCGACCTGATCGAGCTGGCCGATTTTCTAAGCGAGGAAATACCAGGCGCCAGCCTCGATACTCTGTACCCGGTGGCGCGCACTCTCCAGGGGCTCACTCTCGACGAAGCTCGCTACGCATTGCGCCGCGCGTTCGCCTCGGGCCGTGGCCTGGGTCCGGAATCTCTGCCGGCGCTGCTCGAAGAGAAACGGCTGCTGGTGAATCGCAGCGGCGTGGTGGAATACATCGCCGATGGAACGAATCTCGGCGACGTCGGTGGCTTGGAGGGCCTGAAGACCTGGCTGCTCGATCGCAGCAAGTTGTTCGAAATGCGCGATAGCCTGGACGCCGAGATCGTGCCCAAGGGGCTGCTCCTGATGGGCATTCCAGGCTGCGGCAAAAGCCTTTCGGTGAAGGCCATCGCTCATCAGTTCAAGCTTCCGCTCTATCGCGTCGACATGATCGAGATCTTCTCCGGACGCCACGGCAAGCCCGAAGCTGCCTTCGTGGAAGCCTGCAAGATGATGGAGGACATGTCGCCTGCCGTGCTCTGGTTCGATGAAATCGAGATGGGCATCACTTCCAGCGAGACTGGTGGCGAGTCGGGACGCATTTTCGGATTTTTCCTTACCTGGATGCAGGAGAAGACGCGCGGGCTTTTCGTCGCCGCCACCTCCAACCGGATTGATCGCTTGCCGGCGGAAATGATCCGCAAAGGACGTTTTGACGAAGTGTTCTTCGTTGATCTGCCATCTGAAGAAGAGCAGATCGCAATTTTCAAAATCCATCTGACGCGGCGCGGCGTGGACATTAGCCGCTTCAACATCGACCAATTTACGGAATTTACCGTCGGCTGGACCGGTGCCGAAATCGAGCAGTGCGTGGTGTCGGCGCTCACGAAGGTGCGGCTCGAGGATCGCGAGCTCACTGAGCAGGATGTCATCCTTGCCGCCGTCCGCATCGTCCCGCTCTCGCGCACTATGAAGGAACAGATCAACCACATTCGAGGCTGGGCGTTCGAGCGCGCTGTCCGTGCCTCCATTCCCGTGATTCGCAAGTAGGCCCGAGCGCTACTTAACGCCGCCTGTATCGAACTTCGAGCTGTTATCAAACTTGGGCGCGCCTCCGCCGCAATGCACGTATCCCAACCGTAGAGCGGGCACGCGCAGCGTCCAATTCAAATGCCCGGACGGCGGATACTTCGAAACTGCGGTAAGAGCCTCTGCCAAATCATTCGCGCTCAGATCGCTTCTGGCCAGTGCACACCCGGCCCATGCGTCGGCCCGTAACTCCGGGGACCAGCCGCTCTTCATCCAGTTCGCCGGATACACTTCGTCCATGGCATGGCCGTACTCGTGGGCGATGATCGCAATGATGGCGCCATCGCCGTACTTTTCGTATACCGCCGTGAAGAACTGCGGCGCGTACACAAATTTCGCCTGATCGGCCGTGACAACCAGCATGGCGTTTGCAGCCGTGGCGTTGCGGAATGTCGCGATCTGAGGGCACTTTGGCGAGCAATTGGGCGATAACGCCGCGTTCATGCGCCCGGCCAGTTGCATGGCGTCGCCAGTGGGACGCTGATCGGCGTTGGGATCGTAGGATGACGCGCCGGACCCGAGCGCGCAGATAATTTCCGCGCGTGCGCTGAAGGCGAGCAGAAACACGCACAGCAGTCCTAAGCTCAACGTTCGCCCCATCAAAACGTCCGCCGTGGCCGCCCGATCAATTCATGCAACGCGTTCACGCCTGGGCCACTGCCGACCAGCAACTGCTCGGGAAATCTGCGGTACGACAAAATCTCACGATACACCTGGGGAGCGGCCACCGAGTTGAGTCCCAGTCCAGCCATGTACTGCAAGCGCATATTCAGATCCGCATTGATCTGAGCGTTGGCTACCATCGGCGCAAGATCCCGAGCGCTGCCCGCGTAGGTGGCCAACAGATCCACGGCGGAATGGAATCCGGCATCGGCCAGCGACGCGCGGACGCCCGAGTAACTGGCCTGGTCCAGGCGCCGCTGCAATTTATCCACATTAATGCGCGCGGGATCGTCAGTCCCCAGAAGCACCAGGTCGTACCCATCGCCGTTCAAGTAGTTGCTCCAGACTGTGGCGTTGGGAAATACGCTGAAGAAAGTTGCCAGTTCGGTCTTGACCGTATCCTCGTCGCTTTCATACACCGGAAGCCATTGCGCCGCCACTCCGCCGGGATTCAAATGCCTCTTGACCAACTCATAATACTCGCGCGAGTACAGCGTCGAAGTCCCTTTCACCCAGGGATGGATCGGATCGGTTGTAATGACGTCGAACTTATCGGGCGTGGTCAGGATATAGTGCCGGGCGTCATCATAAACCACGCGGGCGCGCGTGTCGCGCAGCACGTGGTAATTCTCATTGCCGAAAAACTCGTCGGAGGCGGGCGGAATCAAAGGCTCCAATTCGCAAATCACGATACTCCGGACCTCAGGGTACGGAACGAAGGAACCGGCTGTCACTCCCGCGCCGAAACCTACCACTAACACCGAATGCGGCGCGGGATTCGTCAGCGCAGGCAGATGCCCCATCATCCTTTGCAGCCGCATGTCGAGCAGCGCCGACGAGGCCTCCGACTTACCGCTCACATAAAAAAATTTTTGATCCCCACGCTGGGTGATCACCACCGATGAGTTCACTCCTTCGCCCACGAACACCGGCGTGGTCTCGGCATCCGCTGCGCGATCCAGGCCGCGCAAAATGGGCGCGACGCGGCGGCCGTAAGCGATGGCCTGCCAGGGAACGCCACCCACGGTTGCGCTTAGACCCCACGCCAGCGCGGCTGCGCCCGCCAGTGCGCCCGCAAATGCCATGGGCTTTGCGAAAACCATCGGCGCAATCGCAACCACCGCGGCCGCGGCCGCCAGCCATATCAATACCTGTTGGGAGCCATGCGTTCCGATAGCTGGAATAAGCAGCAGACTGAAAGCCAACGCTCCTACAATGGACCCCGCGGTATTGGCCGCGTAAACCTCGCCAGTCAGTCGCGCAGCGTCTTCCCGCTTCCCGGCTGCGGCCGCCAGCGCCAAGGGGAAGCTCGCGCCCCACAGCAGCGTGGCCGGGAGAATGGCTCGCAGGCAGCGCGTCAGATCCAAATCGAAATTCACCCAGGGATTAATCGCGAGCCACGGATCGACCGGCCACCAGGGAAGCACGTACGCCAGCGTGTAAGCGGTCCAGGCAATCGCGAGCGCCAGCAGGATCTGGCAGCCGGCCAGCGCCAGCCGCGGATCGCGCACCCGGCGCGCTAAGAAAGAACCGGCGCCGCTGCCCGCCCACAGGCCAGTCAGAAAAACGGCCAGGATAATCGAGAAGGTGTAGACCGTCGCGCCCAGCAGCAGCGACAGCAGGCGCGTCCAAACCACTTCGGCGCCCAGGGCGGTCAGCCCGGAAAACGCAATTGCCGCATAAACGAACAGCGCGCCCGGCGCGCGCTGCACCTGGATGTTTTCCTCGCGATCCCCGACCGCCCAGTGCCCCGTTCCACTCGCCAGCGCGAGTGCGAGCAATGCCACTACAATATTGATCGCCGCGGCGACATACGTCGCGAAAGCCATGTCATGCACGCGCAAGAGATAGAACCCGGCCAGGACACAGCCAGCGACCGCGCCAGCGACATTGGCGCTATACAGCAGCCCCAGCCAGGAAACTCCCCGGGGCGTCGTTTCCACCCAGCGGGCAATGGCGGGAAGCGATGCACCCATCAAGAAAGTGGGAGGAAGCAGGCATACCGCGGAAACCACGCCGCGCACCACCAGTCCCGCCAATCCTGTTAGACTTGCGCCCGCGTAAAGGCGTGCGACCAGGGGGACGCCAAACAGCGCGATAATCCCGAATGCCGCAACTCCAAACTCCAGAAGCGCGTAGACGCGCATCGGATGATGGCGCTTTGAAACCAGCCGTGGTAGAGCGGCGCTGCCCAGACACAGTCCGCCCATGTAGGCGGTGAGAAGCAATGCGAGCGATACGGCCGAGGAGCCGATGACAAGTTGCAGCAGCTGAAACCAGACGATCTCGTAAATCAGCGCGGCGCAGCCACTGCCGGCAAACAATAGGAGCCAGGGAACGAGGTAACGGTTGCCGCGCTCAATTTCTTGGGCTTCAGCCTGGACCGCTTTGGTTTCGCCCGCCTTGGCTTCCGATGCGTCCCGCCGGATTACTGACGAGCGTCTCGACATTCCCCTTTAGATTAGCTTGTGGGGCAGGCTTTATCCTGCCCCTCAAGATCGGAAAGATCAGAATGTGAAGCGAGCTACTATTTGGCCGGCCCTGGGCGGCGGCGGAGGCACAGCAGCCTGCGCTCCTCCCTGCGTCCAACTCACATAACCGAAGCCGCCCGACAACAGATTGGCCTCATTACCCAAGGTATTGCTGCGAGACGTCGCCGTGGCGGGACTGTTAAACGATGAGCCGAATAATCCGATGCCATCCGCCGGTTGGGCGTAGAACAGCCGGTTGAAGATGTTCGTGAACTCCGCTCGAACCTGGAGCGAGAAGGCTTCCTTGATGCGGAAAATGCGGCCGAAACCGAGCGACTCGGCCGGCTGACGCTGCCAACGGAAGTCGTTGTAGTAGGGCGCGGACGTGCCATACGTTCCGGCTGGCGCATCCGTCCAGGCCGCCGGATTCAGAGCCAACTGTTGGGTCGGATCGAAATGCCCATTCGGATTCACCAGGAACAAGGGCTGGCCCGCCACCCGATTGTAGAATGTCGTGCCGCCGCCCCACAGCGCGGGATTGTTGAATTCTCCCACGCCCAATTCGTTCAGCAGGTTATTGTTCGAAGGCGGCGTTCGGAGCAACGAGCCGCTTTGATAACGTTCCACTCCGCTGATGGTCCAATCGCGCGCGAACCACGAAACGGCTCGCATGCCTTTGCCCTCGGCCGCAATCTTGGGAGTTGTGTAGCTGAACGAAACGATCAGCTCTTGTGGAATATCGAATCCGGAAAGCTGCTTGTCCAGCGCGGGATCGAAGACATTGTTGATGAGCGGCGCGTTGGGCGTGAGATAGGACGTATTGGAGTTGACGCCGTTGGTCAGTTCCTTCTGGAACGTATAGGCGCCTTGCACGGTCAACCCGTGCGAATAGCGCTTGGTCAATTTCACTTGCAGCGAATCGTACCAGGTGTCTCCATCTGGAGGCCCGAGGAATGGCGGGATTCCGCCGTACCACTGCGGATACGGCACCAGCGCCGCGATCAGCGGTTCTGTGCCCGGGAAACCTGGATATACGCTGTTGGGATTCGCCAAATTCGGGAAGCGGGCGATCACGGCTGGAGAGTTGATCGGCGTCAGCAAAAGATTTGCATCGGCTGGGTTCTGGACGTTGAGCCCATATTTCGATTGCAGTGTCTGCGGGGAGAGGCCGTTATAATTCTCTTGGGCCAACAGGGGCGCGGTCCACCACGAGCCGCGATTGCCCACGTAAGCAGCTTCGATGACCGTGTTGCGCGTAAGCTCTTGCTGGAAGCCGATGCTCCATTGAAAGATTCGAGGCAGGCGGTCGGCGTTCGGTGCGATGGAGATGAACGGCGAACTTGGAGGAACCACGCCGGGAGCGACTGTCGGCGGGTACTCCGGAGTCTGCAAAAACGTATTAAACGTGAGCACCGGATTCCCGTAAAGGTTTCCCGGAGCGTAAGGATCTCCCTTCCCAAGAATCGCGGCGGGCAATCCGTATCCGGCAGGTGTTAGTCCGAGGAAGTCCGGGACGCTGACGTTTAATCCAGCCTGATCCGCTTGGGAGCCGTACGAGATGGCGCCACCGGCGCGGAACACAGTCTTGGGCGTGATCTGCCAGGCTACTCCCAGGTGAGGCCCAATCGAAAGCCCGTAGGGCGGGGCGAAGGTGCAGTGACACGTGGCCCCGTATTCCACTGTCCCCAGCCGGCCGCCGATGGTTGGGTTAGGTGCGTTGAAATCGGCATTCTGCATGCGGCCGTGTTCTTCCGACCATTGGGTTGCATAATCCCAGCGCAGACCTAGTTCCAGCGTGAGAGTGTGGGTGACTTTCCAACTATCCTGAAGATAGATCGCATAGGAGTGCATGCCCAGCCGCGTGCCCTCTCCAGCCGGGGCGACATCCAGCCCGGTGGCTGCGCCCAGCAAGAAGCTGGCGTAACCAAGTCCGCTGCTGGCGAAATTCGAAAATGGCTGGCTGGCTTGCCAGGGATCGGAAGTCTGTTGCTGGCCGAATTCCCATTCACCGTTGGCGCGACTGGTGGTGACGGTCGGGATGCCCTCAAACAGCGCCGTGGCTCCCAGCTTGAAGGTATGGTTGCCCTTGATCCAGGTTGCGCTGGCGTTGAACGTTGGCTTCACATCCTCCTCGAACGGCGCTTCAAAGAATGATGCCGTATTGCCGGTGGGGAATGCGCCGCCGCCGGAAAAGCCGGGGAAAAGATAGGCGGATGCATCCAGGCCCGACAAATAGGGGAAGTTCTTGGAAGGAAATGGAACGCCATCCGGATAGAGCGTCGAGGCCCCGCTGTACGTGGGGGTAACCGAAGGATTGGTGGTGTGCAGCAGCCCCGCGCCAAAATGCAGCAGCAAAGTGGGCGTCAGGGTGTCGTCCAGATTCAGGCGGATGGTCTGCGCCAAAGAATTTTGGACTGTCGCGACGGATAGCGGTAAATACTGCCCTTCAAAACCGTTGTTTTCCGGAGAGTACGTCTTGGTCACCGAATAGTATCCGGACAACTTCAGCTTGGAACTGAGCAGTTCGTCGATCTTGATGGAGGGGATGGTCGTGTGGCGGTAATCCGAAAAGCCGGGGATAGTGTAATTAAAAACCGGCGAAGGGTTATTGGGCAACGGGAACAGGCTCTGAATGATCGCCGCGGTGGGATCGATACGGCTCATTGGAATCGAGTTGTTCGGGAACGGCGTCTCCACCGGGCTGCCATTCACCGTGCGCCGGGTATTGGGATCGAAGATTTCATTCGGGCACACCATTTGGCCGGCTGGATCGGGGCCGTGGCAACCCAGAGTCGCGGCAGCCAGACCGGAGTCAAAAAGCCCGCTGAAATTCCCACTGCGTTCCGCCAGCGTAGGAACTTGGGAGGTGCCCGTGGTGGTGAAGTTGACTTGCCGGAACTGCTCAAAGCTCACGAAGAAAAACGTCTTGTCGTGGCCGTTGTAGACTTTGGGAATCACAATTGGGCCGCCCAGCGTGCCGCCAAAATCGTTCTGGTGAATCGGATTGCGGACGTTCTCGTTCGGATTATTCGGGTTGACGGTGAACGGCAAGCCCGCGTTGAAGACTGTGTTCACCAGATAGTCGTAGCCGGTGCCGTGCAGCCGGTTGGTGCCCGACTTCATGGTGTAGTTGAAGTAACCGCCGCCGGCCTGGCCATACTCGGCCGCGAAGTTACTGGTTTGGATGGTCACTTCTTGGATGGCATCCGCGCCGGCCTGATTCACCTGCGTGAGCTGCTTCCAAAAACCATTGCTGGCATCCTGGCCTTCGATGTTGATGCTCTGCGAACTGGAAGGCATTCCATTAATGCGCAGCGTGTTGTCGGTTGCGAAATCGGTGCCCGGCAGCAGCTCGAGCGCGGCTAGCGGGTTCCGGATATTTCCCAACCCAGTGGTATTCCCGAATCCGTACGGCGCGCCGCCGAGTGTGAGGATCGGAAGGTCGTCCAGCGTTGTCGTAGGGATGGTGAAGCTGACCTCGGTGCTCTCAGTCTTCAGCATGGGTGACTCCGCATTGACGGTGACGGCCTCAGTAGTGGCGCCCACTTCGAGTCCTACGTCGACGCGGTCGGTGCCCGCCACCTCGACGGTAATCCCGGTGCGAACGTATTTCTTAAATCCCGGAACCGTTACCGTCAGCTCATAGTTGCCGGCCGGAAGCTGGGCGATGGTGTAATTTCCGGTGGCCGAAGTGGCGGCAGGATACAAGGCGCCGGTACCCACGTTCTTGGCCTCGATGGGCGCATTGGGAACGACGGCACCCGCCGGATCGGTAACTGTACCAGTGATTGTGCCGCGATCGGTTTGTGCAAAGACAACCGCAGCCAGGAAGGACAAGCAAAACGCAGTCCACAGAGAGCGCATTTTTCACCCCTTTTTCGTACGCGGAAAACTCAATCTCTCTTACGCAGAAAAAACTGTCTTACGCAGAAACCGTCACGAACAGAAACGAATGAATCCCGTAATGCAAACGCTCAGTGCTGTGGTGGATGCGCTACCCCTATCAAATCCGTCTCGTCCCCAAAGCCTGAACACTGAATCGTGATGGAGTATATAAGAAACTTTGAAGCGCGTCAAGAGTTTTGTGGACGTTTGCCATATCAGCTTATGGCAGGTTTCGGGTCTTGCAAGGGTAAGGTAGCTAACCTTAGTCCCTAGGAGCTCCATGCAAGCGGCCGAACATGATTGAAGTTCAAAGCGTCGGCGCCGCGGCGCGGCTGCAGAGCTATTTGCAGATCCAAGTCTGCCGTAAGCACGAGAGTTCCTCTTGAACAGATGGTCGCGATGGCCGACCGAACCAGTTTATAAGCCTGGAAAGCGTGTCGAAATCTTCGATTGTGAAATTCTGCGTACGCTTAAATTCGAGGATCCGTCGCTTGTTGACCGAGCCAACCAGCAGCAAGACCATGCCTCCTCACCCGAATCGCTCCTGCCTGACTCTACTTCTTCGAGCTGCAGACTAGTGGTTCGCGCTGCGTCGAGAGTCTCCACTGCGAACGTCATGGCACTCTGAACGGCTTCTTTGATGGTCGCCATGGTCTGAACATAGCATAGGACCACGCCCAAGCAACCTGCCGAGGGCTCGGGTCTCATCACAGGTTCAAACGTAAGATAAAATACGCTCCCCCTCCTTGACACCTATCCTTCACATGAATTATCCTTAGCCTTTGCCATGAGACTAGGGCCCGTTCTCTAGTTGACAATCTCCGGCCTACGGCCCCCGCGTCCGCTGTATTCTTTCGGGCCGTGCCGAATCAATCTAAGGAGATCCATGCCACATCAGCCTTACTTTGTGGTTGTACTAGCGCACTCGCTCCACGGGCGCCTCCGCCGCATACAGATCCCACACAAAGTGATCTACGCTGGCTTCGTTCTCTCGATTGTATGTTGCATTGCCATGCTGGCTTTTCTTTCGAGCTACTTGCGCATGAGCTGGAAAGTGGCGCATTACAATTCCCTGCGCCAGGAAGTGGATTCTCTTCGCACCAAATATCTGGAACTGCAGCGTGTCACCAATCAAAAGAACGAGCAGTTAGCGACCCTGGAAAACTTCGCCGGCGAAGTTTCGGTCGCCTATGGCCTGAAGCGCGAGCCCGGAACCTCCACCGACCTCGCCAGCAACTCCGCATTGGCGCCCACCTTCCGCGAGTCGCTCAACAACTATAATTTCCTGCAGAACTCCACCATCTCGGCGATGTATCACAATTACCCGAAGCAGTGGCAAACGCATATCCGGCCCAGCCTCTGGCCAGTCGAAGGGCGCTTGATGAGCGGCTTCGGCGGCCGCACCGATCCGTTTTCCGGTGAAGGCGCTATCCATACGGGCGTCGATCTCCAGGCCCTCATGGGAACGCCGGTTCGCGTGGCTGCCGATGGCATCGTCGTGCATGCCGACTGGGAAGGCGGCTACGGCCGGCTGATCATTGTCGATCATGGCAACGGAGTGCAGACCTACTACGGTCACCTCTCGGGCTTCGACGTCGTGCCCGGCCAGGAAGTTCGGCGCGGCGACGTGATCGGAAGCTCAGGCGCCAGCGGCCGCGCTACCTCTCCGCATCTGCATTACGAAGTGCGGATGGGCGGCACGCCGGTGAATCCGTACCCGTACCTTGCCAGGTCGGGCATGTCCATTTCGCCAAGCGAGCCCAAAGACCTGCCGTTCGACTGAGCGCGTTCACTCGTATCTCAACGCCACGTTCGGATCGATCTTCGAAGCTCGGCGCGCCGGGATGTAGCAGCCCAGCATCGCCACAATTCCAAACACCAGCGCAACGGCGGCGAATGATCCGGGATCGCTTGTCTTTACGCCGTACAGAAGACTTGCCAGAGTGCGGCTCACGAGAAAGGCGCACAGCAAGCCTAACGTGAGACCGGTGGCGGCTAGTTTGCCGCCCTCCGAGAGAACCAGCATCAGTACGTCTCCCCGGCCCGCGCCCAGCGTCATACGAATCCCAAGCTCGCTGGTTCGGCGGGTCACCGTGTACGATAGCAATCCGTAAATGCCCACGGCAGCCAGCAAAAGTGCAAAAGCGGCAAAGAGGCTCAATAGAAATGTCTGGAAGCGCTCGCGCGCGATGGTTCCGGCAATCACTTCGTCCATGCTCTGAAACTCGACCGGTGTATCGCGATTCAGCGACGTGACGATGGATCGCACGGACGCTTGCTCGCTGACTGGCCCGTGCACTACCAGCGTAGCGTCCAGAAACGAGCCCGTGTGCTGCATGAGGTCCGCAAACACTTCGGCGCTGCCCGGCTTGCCAAGACCGAGCGCGCGTACATCGGGAACGATGCCAACGATGGTCATAAACTGGGGCTTCCGGTCGAAACCAAAGAAGCGAATGCGCTTGCCGATGACGTCCCCGTTGGGGAAAAACTCCATCACGAACGACTGATTCACGATCGCAACCTGTTCTTGGGATCGATCGTCGGTCTCGTCGAACGCGCGCCCTTGCAAAATCGGAATCCCGAACGCCTTGAAATAGCGGATCGAGCTTAGCCGATAATATGCGTCGGGATTTTGGTGTGGATCGGCGGGCAAGGGTCTGCCTTCAATCTCGAAATCACCGTCCGCTCCGCTTTCACGCACCGGCAAAGTGGAGGTCAGCGCCGCCGCTTGCACTCCAGGCAGCCGGCTCACCCCTTCGAGCAGCCCTCTCGATAGTCTGGACACTTCCGCGGCATCTATGGAATTTCCAGCCCCTGATGGCCACGAGAGATCGGTGGTGAAAACTCCCGAGGATCTCAACCCGGAGTCGACATGCGCCAGTTTCCAATAGCTCTTCAGCAATAGAGCTGCTCCTGTGAGCAGCACAACTGCAAGTCCAATCTGGCCTACCACCAGCGCATTGCCCCAGCGTTTCATTTGCGGTCCCGCCGTGCCTTTTCCGGACCCTTGCTTCAGCGCCTCATTCACGTCGGTGTAAGAACCTGCAATGGCAGGCAAGGCCCCGAACAGCAGGCCAGCGCCGATCGAAAGCACCGCCGTCAAACAGAGCATGCTTGCGTCCACGCGGATATTCTCGAGCCGCGGAATGTTCGGTGGAGCTGAATTTCGCAATACCGCGGTGCCGGCCATCGCCAATGCCAGCCCGGCCGTTCCGCCCGCAATTGCCAGGAGTACGGCCTCCGTCAACAGTTGCCGGATCAGCCGCCCTCGTCCGGCGCCCAAGGCTGCCCGCAGACCCAGCTCCTTCGCGCGCACCGTCCCCCGCGCCAAATACAAGCTTGAAATATTCACGCACGCGATCAGCAGCACCAGCGTCACCGCCGATAGCAGAATCAGGAACGCCGGACGAAGCGGGCCCACAACGTCGTCGTAGAGCGGCACCACTTTGATGCCATCGTCTTTGTCGTCGATATACGCCTTTGCCAGCCGCGCGGCAATCACGTTCATATCCTCTTGCGCCTGTCGAATCGACGTGCCTGGCTTCAGATGTCCGAGCACATGGTAGTTGTGTGCCGACCTGGTTGATGGGTCCGGGATCGGTTCTTGCGCAATCCAGAGTTGCGCTCGAGCCGGGAAATCGAATCCCGGCGGCATAATACCGATCACGGTAAACGCCATGCCATCTAAACGCACAGATTTGCCGATGGATTGCGCCCCCGGACCGAATATCGTTTGGGACAAATTGTATCCCAGAATCGCGACGGGCGTACCGCCCAGCCTCTGCTCTTCGCGGCTGAAGGTACGTCCCATAACCGCTGGAACGCCCAAGCTTTCGAAAAAGCCGATGGATGCGACGCCCATGCGAATGCGTCTCGGCGCAAAGTCTCCGGAAAGACTCGCCTGATCGCCGTAGTAACTGGCCAGGTACTGCATCGATCGATTCTGGTCGCGCCAGTCGCGAAAGTCGGGACCGGACACAGCCATGAACCTGCCCGCTTTATTGGTCTGCCAGACCTCTACCAATCGATCCGGCTCCGGATACGGCAGCGCGCTGAGCAATAAGGCTTTCGCGGCGCTGAACATGGCCGTGTTCATTCCGATGCCGAGCGCAAGCACCGCGATCGCCGTCAGAGTGAACGCCGGCGCCTTCGCCAGGACGCGGCATCCAAACCGTACGTCCTGCGCGAGCTGTTCCAGGCCGTTCCAGCCCCAAGCTTCGCGGCTCTTCTCTTTCTGCAACGTGGCGTTGCCGAACTGGCGGTAAGCGCGGATGCGTGCCTCCTCCTGGCTCAGGCCGTCATCCACCAACTGTTCGATCCGTTCCTCAATGTGCGCGGCCATCTCGTCGGCCAGCTCGCGTTCCACTCGCCTGCGCTCCAACCAACGCGCTATCGGATTCATGATTCCGCTGGCCTCATCACCCGGCTGATCCCCGCCAGCAAGCGCTCAAAGCCAGCCTTCTCTCGCTCCAATTGTTTGCGTCCCGCCGGAGTTAATCGATAGGTGCGCACTCGTCTTTTCCGCGACGACGTGCCCCACTCCGCAACTACCCAGCCTTCGCGTAGGAGCCGCTGCAAAGCCGGATACAACGAGCCTTCCTCCACTTGGAGCGCTTCTTCCGATGTTTGCTGAATGTATTGCGATATGGCGTAGCCATGCAGAGCCCCGCGCCGCAAGGTCTGCAAAATTAGCATTTCCAAAGTGCCCGGGAGTAGCGTCCTTACCATAGAATCTCTATGCCAAGATTATCTATGTACGGCCCGCGCCGAGTCAAGCGAATTGTGCACCGGCTAATTGGCTGCCGGCCTCTGCAATAGCGGATTCAACCATGATTCTTCACGCACGTTCGCTCGCGATTTGATGCGCCATCCAGCAGCCGTCTTGACGTACACGTCTTCGTAGCCGCCATGCCGCTCGATGCTGCCTGGTCCCTTAACGCCCATCTGAAGCAGGTAGATCCTCCCGGTGGCGCCCTCGGGTGACGGCGTGATGACGTGATTGGCCATGATGTGGCTCCAGCCGGTCCAAACCAGCTTGGTCTTGCATCCTTTCGAGCCGCCGCCGATCAGCGTCGCCAGGGCCTCGCGCCCCTTGGCCAGCAAGCGTCCGCCTTGTTTGACGCCTTCGTCAGTCATCTTGTCGATGAAGATGCCGTCGGGGGTGAACACATCGGCGTAGTCGTATCCATTGTTGGAGCAGGTGTCGATCCCATAGGCGTACTTATTGGTGAGTTGAATGATCGCTTCGTAATCCAGGGCCGTCAGTGCGGGCTCTTTGGCCGAGGCCACGGCTGGCGTATGCTCCGTCCACATCGTCACCCACGTGCCCAGGCAGGCGCCGAAAGCCATCGCCGTCAGAAACTTCCATTTGTTCATTGGCTTCTCCTCGAATGAGTATAATTGTCGGCGTGAAACATTTGCGAAAGCTAATTGTGGCCGGGGCGATTCTGTGCGCGCGCGGGCATGCGCAAGGTCTGATAACGCAGCGCAACATGTCGCTCGAAATGGCCAAGACGATCGCGGAAGCCACCCTGGGCGAGTGCAAGTCGAAAGGTTTTCATACCGCCGCTGTCGTGGTGGACCGCTCGGGCCAGGTGCTGGTGCTCCTGCGCGACGAGCAGGCCGCCCCGCAAGTCGCCGAGATGGCCCGACGAAAGGCTTTTACCGCGCGGATGTTTCGAAGCACGACGCTGGAGTTTCAAAAGCGAACGATCAGCGATCCGACGTCAGCCCCGCAACGCGACGTCGCCGATATTCTGGCGCTGGGCGGCGGCGTGCCCATACAAATAGGCGCTGAAATCATTGGAGGCGTGGGAAGCGCGGGGTCGAATCAAGAACAGGATGACGCGTGCGCGAAGGCGGGCATCGCCAAGGTTGCAGAGCTGCTGAAGTAGGCGACTGTGAATGTGTCAAGGAATATAATAAATTGACACAAGCCTGCAAACACCCGTCAACTCAATGTTTCCATCACGCCGCACTTTTCAGAGTTCATTCGGGACAAAGTGAAGACCGGCAGGTACTCCAACGCGAGTGAGGTAGTGCGTGAAGCTCTTCGCCGGCTGGAGCAACAGGAAATGGTCACGGAACAACACGCGATCGTAGATCCAGACAACGTTCGGGACGCCGTCCTGGCGGGGCTGCGTTCGATTGAACGCGGCGAAGGTACCGAGCTTCACACTAAGGACGATCTTCGGCGCTATTTCGAAGACATCGTTCACTGCGGTAAGAAGCGCCTGGCGGCTGGCAGACGAGCCGCACGCGGGTGACGCCTTACGTAGTCGCTCCCGGAGCGGGTGCCGATTGGGACAGCATCTGGGACTACCTTGCGGCCCGGCCGGGCGCGGAAGTTGCCACCGATTTCGTATGGAGATTTCATGGGATTTTCCGAACGATCGCTTCGAGCCCGCGCGCCGGCGTGGACATGCCCGATCTGCCGCCTGGCGATGTGCGCAAGTTTCCTATGGGAAACTATTTGATCTATTACCGCGCCCTACCGGGAAAGATCCTCATTGCGCGAGTCCTGCACGGCAAGCGAATCCAGAGAAGAGCGTTTCTGAAGAAGCCGCGCAAAGTCCAGGAAACCGATGCGTTTGCCGGGTACGATAAGCCAATCGTTCTGTTGGGCAATTGCTGAAGCAGCGCCGATCAAATTGAGAATGGCAGCTGCGATTCTCACGCTGCGCGCGCGCCGCTACGCTCGCGTATCAATCCCCGCCGGATGCGCCGCCTCAAACGCCGCAATGGCCGGCTCCTGCTTGAGGATGTACCCCAGCTCGTCGATGCCTTCGAGCAAACAGTGCTTGGCGAAATCATCCACCGGAAACTTCACCGTCCGTCCGCTCGGAAGAGTCAGTGTCTGCGACTCCAAATCCACTTTCACCGCGCCCGTTGGGTCCCTGAGCAACTCAGCATGCACATTCGGCGGCGCCACAATCGGCAGCAGCGAATTCTTCAGCGAATTGCCCTTGAAAATGTCGGCGAACGAAGTGCTGATCACCGCGCGGAAACCATACTGCGTCAGCGCCCAGGGCGCGTGTTCGCGCGAGCTACCGCACCCGAAATTGTCGCCCGCCAGCAAAACCTGGCACGCTTTCGCCTCAGGTTTGTTCAACACGAAATCCGGCTTTGGCTTGCCCTCGGCGTCGTAGCGCCAATCGTAGAAAAGCTGATCCCCCAGGCCGTCTTTGGAAATCGTCTTCAAAAAACGCGCCGGAATGATCTGATCGGTGTCGATGTTGTCGCGCGCAATCGTCACCATCCGGCTTTGAAATGCAGTGAATTTTTCCATTACAGCAACTCCCGCACGTCGCTCACTTTGCCTGAGATGGCCGAGGCCGCCGCAGTCATCGGACTGGCCAGAAACGTCCGCGCGCCCTTGCCCTGCCGCCCCTCGAAATTGCGATTGCTGGTCGACACGCTGTACTCGCCCGGCTGCAATTGATCGCCGTTCATCGCGATGCACATCGAGCAGCCAGCCTCGCGCCAGTCCGCGCCGGCGTCGCGGAAAATCTGATCCAGACCCTCGGCCTGCGCTTGCGCCTTCACCTGTTGCGAGCCGGGAACCACCAATACGCGCACGCCCGGATGCACCTTGCGGCCCTTCAACACGCTGGCCGCTTTTCGCAAATCCGAAATTCGTGAATTGGTGCAGCTCCCGATGAACACGACGTTCACGGGATGCCCCAGCAGCGGTTTTCCGGCCGGCAGATCCATATACGCGAGAGCGCTCTTCAGCGAATCGCGTTCCAGCGGATCGGTAATGTCGCTTGGATCGGGCACCGCGCCACGAATCGGAATGCCCATGCCCGGATTCGTTCCGAAAGTGATCATCGGCTCGAGCGTGGCCGCGTCAATCACAATGCTCTTGTCGTACGTCGCGCCATCGTCGGTCGGCAATCGCCGCCAGCGCGCCACGGCTTGATCCCACGCCGCGTCTTTGGGAGCAAACTCGCGCCCGGCTACATATTGATACGTCGTGTCATCGGGAGCCACCAGCCCCGCGCGCGAGCCTGCTTCGATCGACATGTTGCACACCGTCATGCGCTCTTCTATGGAGAGCGACCGGATAGCCGAGCCGCAATATTCGAAAATCGCACCAGTCCCTCCGCCGATTCCAATGCGGGCGATCAGAGCCAGAATAATATCCTTGGCCGAGACGCCCGCCTTTAACGCGCCATCCACGCGCACTTGATACGTGTGCGACCGCTTCAGCAGCAGGCACTGGCTGGCCAGCGTATTTTCCACTTCGCTGGTGCCGATCCCGATCGCCAGCGCGCCCAATGCTCCGTGGGTCGCGGTGTGGCTATCGCCGCAAACCACCGTCATGCCCGGCTGCGTCAAACCCAGCTCCGGGCCGATCACGTGGACGATGCCCTGCTTGTCGCTGCCCAGCGGATAACAGTGGATGCCGAAGTCCCTGCAGTTTTGTATGAGCTTTTCTACCTGCGCCTTCGCGATTGTATCCACGATCGGAAATCCGCGCGGCGTGGTCGGCGTACTGTGGTCCGTCGTAGCAATCGTCAGATCCGGCCGCCGCACCTTCAACCCGCGCCGGCGCAGCCCATCGAACGCCTGTGGCGACGTCACCTCATGCACCAAATGCAAATCGATGTAGAGCAGCGTTGGCGCCCCGTCGCGCTCCGCAACTACGTGGTTGTCCCAGATCTTTTCGATGATCGTGCGAGGTTTACTTGAATCACTCATATTGCTTCCGCTACTGCGTCTCCTACTTCTGAAGTTGTTGCCGGCTTACCCGAAGGTTTCAAATCCGCCGTCACGCGGCCCGAGTTGAGCACCGTTTCAACCGCCCGATTCACCGCCGCCGCCTCTTCTTTCAACCCGAAACTGTATTCGAGCATCGCGGCTACCGAGCCGATCGCGCCAAACGGATTCGCCTTATTCTGTCCCGCGATGTCAGGCGCCGAGCCGTGCACCGGCTCATACAATCCAACCCAGGCGCCGGACGGCTTCCTGTCGCCGATGGAGGCTGAGGGCAGCATGCCAATAGACCCCGCCAGCACGGCTCCCTCATCACTGAGGATATCGCCGAACATGTTTTCGGTAACCAGCACATCGAAGCGCCGCGGATTCAAGACCAACTGCATCGCTGCCGTGTCCACCAACAGATGATCCAGAGCGACATCCGGAAACTCCTGGGCCACTTCGATGATCACCTTGCGCCAGAGCTGCGAGGTCTCGATCACGTTCGACTTATCGACGCTGGTCACCTTCTTGCGCCGGTTCCGCGCCAGGTGAAACGCCATCCGCGACACACGCTCGATCTCCGGCCGCGTATACGACAGCGTATTGACGGCGTGCTCCTGCGCGCCCGTTCCATAAATCCCGCGCGGCGTCCCATAGTAAATGCCGCCCGTGAGTTCGCGCACGATGATCATATCGGTGCCATCCACCAGCGCGTTCTTGAGCGGCGAGGAATCGAGCAGGGCCTTGTACGATCGCACCGGCCGCAGGTTCGCGTACACGCCCAGCGCCTTGCGGATGCCGAGCAGACCCCTTTCGGGGCGTTTGTCCGGAGCTACATTGTCGAACTCCGGCAGCCCCACCGCGCCCATCAGCGTCGCATCGGCTTGCAGCGCCAGATCAATGGTTTCCTGGGGCAGCGGACCGCCCGTCTTGTGAATCGCAATCCCGCCCAGCAAGCCTTCACTCAGAACCGGATCGTGATGAAACTTGCCGGCGACTTTGCGCAGCACTTTCACCGCCTCGCACGTTACCTCGGCGCCGATCCCGTCACCGGGGAGGATCAATATGTTGAGTTGCATTTTTCTGAACCGCGCCATTCCGAGCCGCGTCTTACTGAACCGCGCGCGTGAGCAAGCGGCCTAATCGTTCGCCGCGGCTGCCTTCGCGCCAACCACTTCGTGCAGCAGCGCCAGGATCTCATCGTTGCGCACGCCCTTCTTGCGATCCGCCAGCGCCGTGAAGCGATGGTACAGCGCGTCCAGCTCGTCTTTCCCAAGCTGGAATCCGAGATCCTGCGCGCGCTTGTGCAGCGCATGCCGGCCGCTATGCTTGCCCAGCACCAGCTTGCTCTCCGGCACGCCCACACTCTTCGGATCGAAGATTTCGTACGTGGTTCGGTCTTTCAGCATTCCATCTTGATGAATACCTGCTTCGTGCGCGAAAGCATTTTCACCGACAATTGCTTTATTGGGTTGCGGGCCAAACGTGATCGTCCGCGACAAAAGCTGGCTGGTCGCGTAAATGTGCTCGGTCACGATCTTGGTCTCGAACGGCAATTTGTCGGGGCGCGTCTTGAACGCCATCACGATCTCTTCGAGCGACGCGTTTCCGGCCCGTTCGCCAATGCCGTTGATAGTGCATTCGATCTGGCGCGCGCCCGCCTGCACCGCCGCAATCGAATTCGCTACCGCCAGCCCCAAATCATCATGACAATGCACGCTCACGATCGCGCTGTCGCCCAAGGCCCGGACCATGCGCCCGATCAACGCGCCGTATTCCTCCGGGACCGAATATCCCACCGTGTCCGGGAGGTTCACGGTCCGCGCCCCGGCTGCCACCACCGCGCGCGAGATCCGCTCCAGATAATCCCAGTCCGTTCGCGTCGCGTCTTCGGCTGAAAACTCCACATCGTCGGTATAATTCCGCGCGAGTTCCACTGCGGCAACTGCTTCATCCAGAATTTGTTGCTGCGACTTCTTCAACTTGTACTTGAGATGGATTTCACTCGTCGCAAGGAAGGTGTGAATCCTCGGTCGCCGGGCATGCTGGAGCGATGCCGCGGCACGCTCCACGTCTAGTTTATTGGCCCGCGCCAGCGCCGCCACTTGGACCCAGGAGAACTCACGGCTCACCGCGTCTACTGCCTCAAAATCACCCTCGGAGGCGATCGGGAAGCCGGCTTCGAGGATGTCGACGCCCAGCTCCACCAGTTTTCGCGCCAGTTGCAGCTTCTCGGGTACGGTCATGCTGCAGCCCGGCGATTGTTCACCATCCCGGAGGGTGGTGTCGAAGATATAGACTCGATTGGCCATGTGTCCTCCCGTTTCGCTATTCATTATGGTGCCGCAGCCTCGATTTGGCAAATTTATAATTCAAGCACTCAGGATAAGATATAATCATAGCATAACGTCAGCTTATGGAACTGTATCCGCTGAAAGTCTTCGTGACTGTGGCGTCGGAGAAGAGCTTTTCCCGCGCTGCTGAAAAGATGCTGCGGACCCAGCCCGCCATCTCGCTCGCGATCCAGAAGCTCGAATCGGATTTGCAGGAAAAGTTGATCGATCGCTCCGGGAAGGAGCTGCTGCTCACCGATGCCGGCCGCATCGTCTACGATTACGCGCGGCGCTTCGAAAATCTCTCGGCCGATCTCGAGAATGCCCTCGCCGAACTGCGTGACAACTCAGCCGGCCGCCTGATCGTGGGCGCCAACGAATCTACGTCGCTCTATCTGCTCGGACACATCGAGCGCTATCGCCGGCTCTATCCCAAGGTGAAGGTGCAGGTGCGGCGTTCGCTATCGAGCAAAATTCCATCGCAGTTGATCGACGGCGATCTCGAACTCGGCGTCATCAGCTACGACCCGGAGGACGATCGCCTGCACTCCATGGTGATTTACACCGATCACCTGGCCTTCGTCGTTTCGCCCCAGCACCGTTTGGCCGCGCGCGCTAAGGTGTCGATCAACGAATTGGGGATGGAGACATTTATCGCGCACAATGTGCTGTCGCCGTATCGCGACGTGGTGGTCAAGGAGTTCCAGCGCCACAAAGTCCCGCTCAACATGGATGTCGAGATGCCAACTGTCGAAACCATTCGCCTGATGGTCCAGCGCAACGAAGGCGTGGCTTTCCTCCCGCACATGTGCGTGGAGCAGGACGTCGCGCAGGACGCGCTCCGCGAGATCAAGGTGAAGGAGCTCTCCGTCGATCGCAAAATCCGGCTGGTCTGCCCCGCCAAGCGGAGCCTGAGCCACGCCGCGAAAGCGTTTCTGGAGTTGGTAAAGACGGGGTAGCAAACGAGCGAGATGCTGTTGTGCCACGGAGCTTAACTACGGCTGTCGGCTGACGACTTGGTAGTAACAAATAGAGACACAAGGATATAACTCCCAAACAGGTCTCAGAGGCGGTTGTGTACAGGGTGTTGGGAGTCGGATGTCCTGGGGTTGACAAAATCGTCAACCCAGCCTAGACTGAAGTCGTGCGCTTCGGAAACATCCTTCGAGAACTTAGAAATAAATCTGGGACTGGCATCAAACGCCTAGCGCCCGAATTGGGCGTTAGTTACTCGTACCTCAGCAAAGTCGAGAACGAAGTATTGCCACCGTCTGAACAGTTTATCGAACGTGTTTCTGAGTACTTTGGCTATGATCAGGATCGTCTCCTCCTATCAGCCGGAAAGGTCCCGGAAGAAATCCTTCAGATCCTCCGAGACAATCCAGACGAAGCGCTTGATTTTCTCAGAAAGCGCTTCGGAGCCGTTGATGGCAAAACCAGATGATGATCGACAGGCAAAATTAGCAGCAATTGAGCGTCAAACAGAATTGGGAGGACGCTTCGAGCAGATTGCTAGGATTGGCGTGAGCGGCGGGGACGGTCACTTCTCGATACTCGTTGGCGCGTACGACCGGTTCACCAAGACCAGAGTCGCGTTGAAATTCTTTGATCCGATTCATCGATCCGACGCATATCGCTGGGAGTGCTTTAACCGCGAAGCAAACATGTTGGAACAGCTAGTAGGCGAGCCAGATATTGTCCGATGGGTTGCGCCCATCAACGAATTTGTTCTACCTTTCACGCACTTCGGGATAACGTTAAACGTACCATTCGCTTATTATGCCCTTGAGCTGGCTAGCGGTGATGTGGGCGCGGGAATTGCTGCCAACAGCTGTGACACCGTCCAGAAGATGCAGCAGTTTCGGGCTATGTGCAGATCGGTGCAAAGGATTCATGGGCGCGGGATTGCACACCGCGATTTAAAGCCCTCCAATTTCTTAACAACCGCCAAAGGCGAAATTAGACTCTCCGATTTTGGCACGGCGAAGCATGTTCATTCATTGGCCGATACGATTTTATCGCGGTACGTGAGCCCGGTGGGCGATACGATGTATGCCGCTCCAGAGCTATTTGCAGCCCTACATGACAGTGTGCCATCAATTTCGCTAATAGGGGATATATACGCTCTCGGAGCGATATTATTCGAGTTGTTCTCTGGAACAGCTTTGAATTTGCAGATCTTTGATGCCAGCACTCTAAGCAGCCTGACCCAGGTTGGTAACGCTTTGGATCGTTCAGTACGGGTGAGAATTTACAACGGGTTCATATCAAAGCTCAAGGATGCTCGTCCCCTCCCGAAGGTAGCCTCGTTCGTGCCCGACGTTCCCGGTGTAGTTGCCGATCACATCGACCGATTGTATATGAGCATGGCGTCGCTCGACTACAACTCGCGAATGGTGGATTTTCAACGCATCTTCGCTAGGATCAATCAGATCGAACTCCTACTGAGAACTGAATCCAAGTACCGGGAATGGAAGAAACGACGAGATCTGATTCGATCGCGGGCAGCGGAAAAGCGCGAGCAACGAATTTCCATACTAAAGTTGAAAGCGAATGGAGTACAACCGTGATTAGTGCCGCATCTGAGTTGAACCTATTTCAACCTCTCACTGGCAGTCAGCCGGAGTTTCAGGTTTCTGCCCCGCAGGGGAATCGTTTATTTATTTTGTCTTCGATAAACGTAAGAAAAACCGATTCGTCAGTTTCTCTGACGTGGACCGACCTTGCTGAGAAGCCCGAAACAGCATCGCCCGTGGATCGGGTTCTCAATCGGTTTATTGAAGAAGCGGAAGAACAAGTAAGGCGATACCCGGAGAGCGCCCGTGCCTTGACGAACTTGGCCATAGCTTTGATCAATCGAGGTAGTTTGGATCGGGGCATTGAGACTGTGGAGCGCGCCATTACTTTCGAGAGACGCAATTATTTGGCCCTAACAGTCCTTGCAGGCGCTTACTTTCAGAAGGGACAGTTGGCTTTGGCCGAGAAGCTTTACTTTGAGATGGCTGATTTCTGGCCAACAGATCCTCGACCGCTTGTGGCGGCTGCGACGTTGTATCTGCGCCGCGGCGAATATGATCGCGCGGAAGAGTTGCTCAGTAAGGCTGTAGCTCTTGATAATAAAGCCGCCGCCACACACTTCATGTTAGGTGTAGTGCGCCTGAATCGTTCATGCATTCATAAGGCTATAGCCTCGCTACGAGTCGCTACCCACCTAGACGTAAGGAATCCCGTTTATCACCACAATCTCGGAGTGGCATACGCGATCTCCGAGGAGTATGAACGTGCAGAGAGAGAGTTTAGAATGTCTCTTGCGCTTTCTCCAAACAGCTGCGAGTCCATTCGGGGCCTAGGAGTTGTACTGTTGCAGCGCAAGGCGAACCAGCAAGTAATCGATTTGCTTCGGCCGTATTTGGAGAGCCACGAACAGGACAGGATGGCTCGCCAGACGCTCGCGAGGGCATACATTGCAGGTGGTCGTCACTCCCTTGGACGTTCTTCGCTTAAGGATGTCTTGAACCACTCCGGTGACAATCTGGATCTACTCACTCGGGTCAGCCTGATTAACGACCTAGGCTTATCGTTTATGGTAGAAGGCAAGGCGAGGGAAGCCGAAATCACGCTCAAGCGTGCTATTGACGTAGGGCCGGATGTTTCTTCTGTCCCGTACGAGAATCTCGCGCGAACGTACTTACTCTGTTTGGACCAACCAGAATCCGCGATTGGGGTTTTGCAGCGTGCTAAAGGATTGTTCCCGCAAGCCCAGATCACCAGAATACTTCTCGCGGGCGCATTCACGAGCTTAGATCGTGAAGATTGGGGTATCGCTGAACTAGAGCCACTCTGGAGAGATGGAATCGCGTCCCGCCAAACCTATGCTTCCCTGGGATCGCTATACGGAAGGATTGGTAATCTGGAGCGTGCTTTGGAAGTGCTGGCTGAAGGCTTCGCGAAGTATCCTAAGGATGCCGTGATAATCAACAATCTGGCTTACACATATTTGTTATGTGGTCGCGTTCGCGACGCCAAGAGCGTTCTGGCGACACTGCCAAAAGATCATGAGCCATTACCTTATCTGACAGCTACGTTCGGGTTGCTACGACTCTGGGAAGGTAACGAAAAGCTTGGAAGGCAGCTTTATGAAGAAGCTCAACTCCTGGCTTCGGGAATGGGAGACCGCAGTCTCCCTCGCCAGCTTCGGCAAAAGATGCACCTCGAACTAGCTAAATTCTACGTTAGGATTGGCAATCGCGAAAGCGCAGAAGTCGAGACAGAATTGGGAATAAAGGAAGGTGCTTTCCCGCACTCATTTATGAAGGAATTGCTGGAGGTTGGGGTGCAGCTCCGAATGGGCAAGAAAGACGTGCTTACTCGTTCTACGGAGGCTGTTCCTTAGGTCCGATCCATTTCCTTATATTCCTTATATGGAGAAGCCTGCATTGCGGCGACGAGCAAGACACCGGTAGCGGGCTCGAATAGCGCTCTATCAGGAATCTCCGATGCGTCAGCGAGAATTCCATTCAGTACCTCGCGCACCAACGCATCCGGGGAAAGACCCTTCGCATGGCGATCGCTTCGAGCTTTGCTTCTTCTTGAGGTTGAAGCGGCAGCGTTATCGGCATGCACTCTCCTCCCACCATTATGCATGTTGTCGACCGGCATATGAGAGATCGCGGAGAACTCCAGCAAATTAGAAGTCACACACGGGAGCGGCGTCGTTATGCAAGGCCTTCTTCAAGTGGCCGAGCCTTGCCTTCGGAGACCTCCCTCTGGATCTCCTTCGCCAGTCGTTCACCCCTGCCGCCCGAAGAAAAATCCCGTGTCAGATCCTCATCCCAGGCCGTTTCTTCCATTTCCTCAAACCACCCAGCGAGCTTCTGTCGTTCGTCCTCTGGCAAATGCTTGATCGCCTCCTGGACGATGGTTTCGAGCTCCACAGCTTCAACCTAGTACGCCGCGTGATATCATCCCCAACTAGCATCCCAAGGAGCCTCCATGAGAACCATGTTCAGCGTTGTGATCATCGCTCTCGCCGTCTTTGCAGTCGGCATATTCGCCGCATCCAACGAGCCCATTCCGTGGGCCTATGCTATTCCGCCCGCGCCGCCCGCTGGCAGCCCACCCGCGGTCCAGCCTCCTCCCGACACCAGCCTGAAACACCTTCCCGGCAGCAGCGGCGAATTCACCCGCGCGCAAATTTCCGACCGCTTCGGTCCCGCCGACTGGTACCCGGGCGACCATCCGAGCATGCCCGACGTGGTAGCCCACGGCAAGAAGCCCGACGTCTGGGCGTGCGGCTTATGCCACTATCCCAACGGCAAGGGCCGGCAGGAAAACGCGGGTGTCGCGGGCTTGCCGGTCGAGTACTTTATCCAGACCATGCACGATTTCAGGGACGGCAAACGCAAGAGCGCCGAGCCTCGCAAGAACAATACCAAGCTCATGATGACTTTTGCCCAAGGGATGACCGACGACGAGATCAAGGCCGCCGCCGAGTATTTCGGCGCCATGAAATGGACGCCTTGGATCAAGGTAATCGAAACCAGCACGGTCCCGAAGACGCGTAACGCCAACGGCATGTTCCTGGTCGAAGGCAACGAGAAGGAGCCGCTCGGAAAGCGCATCCTTGAGACGCCCGAGAATGCCGAGGCCACTGAAGTCCTGCGCGATCCGCACTCCGGATTTTTCGCCTACGTGCCGCCCGGAAGTATCAAAAAGGGCGAGGCGCTCGTCACCAAGGGCGGCGGCAAAACCACGCAGTGCGCTGCTTGTCATGGAGCGGATCTGAAGGGCCTCGGCCCAGTGCCGGGTATCGCCGGCCGTTCACCCAGCTACCTGGTGCGGCAGATGTACGACATGCAGCAGGGCGCGCGGAACGGCACTTGGACTCAATTGATGAAGCCGGTCGTCGCCAACTTGAGCGAAGAAGATCTGATCGACATCGCGGCCTACACAGCGTCCCGGATGCCGTAAAGGGGCATGCCCTAAGGAGTCTTGCGCTTCGCGAGCGCCAATCCGGCTAACCAGCTCAATAGCGGGGAGAGGGCCAGCCCGGCGAACAACCAAAGAATGTTGGGCGACACCGCGAAGGCGATTAATCCCAGTGCGAACGACCAGAAGAACGCTTCCGCCGAGAGGCCACTGATCCAATCGGGACTGTCTCCGCCGGCCGGGATGCGCGGGCGAATGGATGGCCACAGCCGCGGCACCGCGCGCATGAATACCCGATAGCGTTCGCCCTGCTCGGCTTCGAGCGTGGCTTCCTCCCGGCCGATCAGCCGGTAAGTAAACACCAGGATGCCGACGATCATCACCGCGCATCCCACCATCGGCGCAATGAGACCCATCGCAACCGACATCAGCACATTCCCCAGGTACAGCGGGTTTCGTACGTGGCGATAGGGACCGTCGGCACGAAGATCCTCTCCGTGCAGCGCCTCGTCATGCACAACTTTCCGGCCGAGATACGCCGATCCCCAGGTGCGCACCAGCGCTGCTACAAGCATCACCCCGGCACCCGCGCCAAACACAACGTGGAGTGCCACTGTTTCCGGCCAGTGCGCGTCTGCTGCCAGCGTGTCGGCAATCCGCGCTCCCACTGGAACGTGGTCTACGCCAAATAACGAAAACCCTATCCAAAAGATGCCGCCAAAAAACCACCAGCGGTTTCGGAATTCAAAGTCGGTGGCTCGCATCATGGCCGGATTCAACGTCTGAGGGTTAGGTTACCGCATTGCGCTGCGCCGGCCGGAGAATCGCCGGTCCCGGGGGGCCGTCGCTTAACGTTTCGTAAAGTCAGGAACCACCCCCGCGCCCCGCGTCGTCAACCTTGTACAATACAGTCTGGGGTCGCTTTCCGGTCCGCGTCCATTTCATCACAGAATGACTTCTTACCTTCGATCTCTTCTCCTCCTTATATTGGCAAGCGGCTTCGCCTTCTCCCAAAGCACAGAACCCGCACAGGCGCCTCCGCCCCTTCAGCCCGGCCAAACTGAACCGCCGCCTCCCGACAAGCGCATTTTCGGCGTGCTGCCTAACTACCGGACGGCCAACATGACCGCCGTCTACATGCCCATCACCGTCAAGCAGAAGTTCACGATCGCTGCCAAGGATTCCTTCGACTACCCGCTATTGGGCCTGGCGGCCGTTATCGCCGCAGAAGGACAGTTGACGAATGCCCATCCGGAATTCGGTCAGGGATGGGCGGGCTACGGCCGCCGGATCGGGACCGCATACGCCGATCAAGCCATCGGCAACATGATGACCGAGGGCATTTTCCCGAGTATGCTCCGCGAAGACCCGCGGTATTTTCGACGCGGATACGGCACTGTCTGGTCGCGGACGTGGTATGCGGCAACGCGCGTCTTGATCACCCGAACGGATGCCGGAGGCAAGCGCTTCAATTATTCGGAATGGCTTGGCAATGCGACCGGTACCGCCATCTCAAACCTGTATTATCCCGACACTCGCGATGCCGGCGATAACGTGGAAAAACTGACCGAGCAGGTCGGGATCGACGCCGTCTCGCAGGTGCTGAAGGAATTCTGGCCCGACGTGAAACACAAGCTGTTTCACGGCCCGAATCCGAACGCGCCGCCCCCGCCGCACTAATCCTGAAGTTTATACTGCGAGGTTTCCCTTGCAGATCCACTACCATACCTGGTGACTTCCGCTCTTTTCTCCGGGTGGCTCCTCGTGGTGGCCCAGTTTGACGCCTGGGTGGCCCGGAGTCTGTTCCCCTTGGCGCTGGTCATCCTCATTAGCGGCCTGGACGACCTGGCGCTTGATTGTGTCTGCCTGTGGGCCTGGCTAATGGCTCGTTACCGAGCCGTGCGCGACCGAGCCACGACCGTAGTTCGGCTAGCCGCGAGGGAGCCTGTCCGCCTCGAAAAGCGCATCGCCATCTTCGTCCCGCTTTGGCACGAACACGCCGTTATCGCCGGCATGGTGGAGCACAATGTCTCCGCCATCAACTACTCCAACTATCATTTCTTCATTGGCGCTTACCCGAACGACGACCCTACGCTCGACGCCATCCGCGAGCTCGAAAGTCGATTCCGTCACGTTCACCTCGCCGTTTGCCCGCACAACGGACCCACTTCCAAGGCCGACTGCCTCAACTGGATTTATCAGCGCATGCTTCTGTTCGAAGAGCATCACGAATACCGCTTCGACATCGTGATCACCCACGACGCCGAAGATCTCATTCATCCCTTAGCCTTCTCCCACATCAACGCCTTGGCCGACGAGTTCGACATGGTGCAGATTCCGGTGCTGCCCCTTCCCACGCCTTTGCGCGACCTGGTCCACGGCATCTATTGCGACGAGTTCGCCGAGTGGCAGCTCAAGGACATGCCTGCGCGCCAGCTCATGAACAGCTTCATTCCCTCCAATGGCGTCGGGACCGGATTCACGCGCCGCGCGCTTGAAATGCTGGCCAATGCCGAGCACAACCTGATCTTCGAGCCGGCCTGCCTCACCGAGGACTATGAGAACGGCTTGCGCCTCCACAAGCTGGCCTGCAAACAAGTGTTCGTGCCGCTGACCAAACGTGCAGCCAGCGTGGCCACGCGCGAGTTTTTTCCCCGCACCGCGCGATCCGCCATCCGCCAGCGCTCGCGCTGGATACTCGGCATCGGATTGCAATCCTGGGAGCGCCACGGCTGGCGCGGCAGCCTGCCGGAAGTGTATTGGTTCTGGCGCGATCGCAAGGGCCTGTTTGGACACCCGCTCAGCTTGCTGAGTAATCTCGTTTTTCTTTACGGCGCGCTCACCTGGGTGGCGGCTTGGAGCACGGGCGCTCCCTGGGGAATCGCCAAGTACTCGCTGCATCCTGCATTATTAGTTGCGACCTTCGCATTCCAAATTATCCAAACCGGCGTGCGGATGGGTTGTTCAGCCCGGCTCTACGGACCCAGGTTCGCGCTGGCTGTTCCGCTGCGCTCGGTCTGCGGCAATTGGATTAATACCATCGCCACGTGGAAAGCCGTGCGCTCCTATCTACGCGCCCGCATCCACCATGTTCCGCTGGTGTGGGTGAAGACCGAGCATGCTTATCCGTCGCGCAGCGCGCTGATCGAACACAAGCGCAAGCTCGGGGAGATCCTGATCGGCTCCGCCTACGCGGAAGAGTCTGAGGTGCTCCGCGCGCTTGCGACCCAACCGGAGGGAATGCGGCTGGGCGAGCATCTCATCCTGCTCGGCATAATCACCGAAGACGAACTGTACGAGGCGCTCAGCCTGCAACAGAGCCTGCCCTCCGGCCGCCTGGAGCCGTGGGTGATCAGCCCCCATATTGCGCGCGCGCTGCCCGGCCGCGTGGTGCGCGAGTGGCGCGTGCTTCCGTTTCGCATCGCCTCCGGAAGCATGTTTCTCGCCAGCCCCGAAATCCCCACCGACGCGTTGACCCGCGCACTGCGGGGCTTTACGCGCCTATCGCTGCGGTTTCATTTAGTGACGCCGCAGAATTTCGAGGAACTCGCCGAAAGCTTGCTCTAGACCCGGGCCGGCCGCCGTCCGCTAGAATCGACTAGATGCCCACAGTGATTACCGAGCGGCGGGATGCCAATCCTCCTATGGCGGAAATGAGATGGTGACTCCACTGGCATCGCCGCACAGCGAATTCCGCGTTGCGAGCGAGTTCGGCGCCTAATCGCCAGGGCCGCCTACACCAAGGAGGACAAACAACGAAATACCGCAACCGGGTGTTGGGTCTCCTGTCGCTGTTGTTCGTGATCACGTACCTGGACCGCGTTTGCATTTCGGTGGCCGGGCCGCGCATGCAGGCGGACTTACACATCGGCGCGGTCGGCTGGGGTTGGGTGACTGGCGTGTTCGCGTTCGCCTACGCCGTATTTGAGATTCCCAGCGGCGCCCTCGGAGATCGCATTGGTTCGCGCCGCGTGCTCACGCGGATCGTGCTTTGGTGGTCGGCCTTCACTTCGGTGACCGGCGCGGTCACTGGTTACTATCCGCTCCTCGCCACCCGGTTTTTGTTCGGAATGGGCGAAGCGGGCGCATTTCCGAACGCCGCGGTTGCTGTGGCTCGCTGGTTCCCGGTTCGTGAGCGCGGACGCGCATTTGGAATCGTCTTGATGGCCAGCCAGTTGGGCGGCGCGTTTGCTCCCTTGCTGGTGGTCCCGATCCAAGTGCATTACGGATGGCGCGCGTCGTTCTATGTGTTTGGGATTTTGGGCGTGGCCTGGAGTATCTTGTGGTATCGGTGGTTTCGCGATTCTCCAGCCGAGCAACCCCGCGTAGGCGAGACGGAATTAGCGGAAACCAGCCGCCTCGTTCCCAAGGCCGAACACAGCCTGCCGTGGGGCATCGCGTTGCGCTCCGGGAACCTGTGGGCCGCCATGTCAGTGGCAGCCTGCTACGTTTACGCATATTTCTTCTTCCAGTCCTGGTTCCATACCTACCTGGTGAAGGGGCGCGGCTACAGCGAAAACGAATTGCTGCTGTCCACACTGCCGTTTCTGGTGGGTGCGTGCGCGAACGCTTGCGGCGGAATTGCGAGCGGTGCGATGGTGCGAAGGATCGGCCTGAAGTGGGGCCGCCGCTCCATCGGATTGGTGGGTTTGGGAAGCGCGACATTGTTTACAGTGGCGGTACTCGTGACCGATCAGAGGCTCTTAGCCCTGGTTTACCTGTCGCTCATTTACGGTGGAATTACATTCCAGCAGCCGGCCGTCTTTGCGGTCTGCCTGGATATAGGCGGCAAGTATGCGGGCGCAGTCACGGGCGCGATGAACACCGCCGCGCAAGTTGGATCCGTGGTGTCGTCGGTGCTGTTCGGCTATCTGGTGAATCGCTATGGCAACTACAATGTCCCGTTTATTCCGATGGCGATCCTGCTTTTTGTCGGCACGCTGCTGTGGCTTAAGATCGACCCCACGCGGGAGCTTATTACGGACGCGCAGGCGGCGAAGAGAACTCATTGTTCATCTACAACGATGGCGTAAACTTCGCCTGGTCCGTGCACGCCTTTCACCAGAATCTGTTCGATGTCGGCCGTGCGGCTTGGACCGGTTATCAAAACCATGGAACTGGTCTGGTCGGCGGGGCGGGGAAGAATGCTGAGCAGTTCGTCGAGATTCGCGAGAATGCGCGAGCGCGGAAAAATCGCGATGTGAGCGGGAGGCAGCAGCGAGATCAGCCGGGCTTCATTGTGGCTGGAAAGCATGACGAAAGTGCCGGTGGCGGCGAGCGCGTAATCGACGCTGGTAATTCCGATGTCGGCGGCGGCGCAAGCTGCCTTCAATTCGTCGCGGTCGGTGAAGGCGGAGTGAACCTGCGGGAGTCCAGTGATGCCGCACTTTCGCAGAAACGGGGCATTCGACGCGACGGCGCTCTTTTGAACCAATAATTCCGCGATGGCCGGAACCACTGCGGCGGTGTCCCGAACGCGAATAAATTTTCCGCCCAAGTTTTCGAGCTTTTTGCCGAAAAGGTCACAATAGAGATTGCGGTCCGTCATAGGGACGCGCAATGCGGGGGCCGGCAGAGGGGCTGCCTCGAGTTGAGGAGGCTCGCCCACGGCCCTCTTTAACGACCGCCGGATGTCGCCCAGAATCTGCTCGCGCGCGGTCACGAAGAGCCTTTCGAGCGGCTCGCCCACCATTGATGGAAGCTCTGGTTGGCCGGCTCGGGCACCGTTCGCTGGCTGGCCCATTGTTTCAGCGGACCGATGCGTGGCACGATCGGAAAGAAAAACGAACCGAGGCTCGCGAGCAACAGATAGATCTTCGGATGAGTCGCGATCCAGGCAAAGAGCTGGAAAGCGAAACGCTCCAAATCCCCAGCGGCCTGGCGCCGCTTGACCTCGACGACCTCCTCGCGAAGTTTGATCAGCAGTTTCGGAATCTCGATCTTGACCGGACACACTTCGGCGCACGCTCCGCACAGACTGGATGCGAATGGCAGCCATGTATCTTCATTGACGCCGTGAAACTGCGGCGTGATAATGGCGCCGATTGGCCCGGAGTAAACCCACGGATAATTGTGGCCGCCGATCTTGCGATACACCGGGCAATGATTGAGGCACGCGCCGCAGCGGATACAGTAGAGCGACTGGCGTTTTTCCGGATCTTGGAGCAGCTTCGTGCGGCCGTTGTCGAGCAGGAGTAAATAAAATTCGTCGGGGCCGTCGATCTCGGTGGGGCGCCGTGGGCCCGAAAGGAAGGACGTGTAAACCGTGAGTGGCTGGCCAGTGGCGCTGCGGCCCAGCAGGTTCAGGAAAACCGCGAGATCCTGCGCGCGCGGAATAACCTTCTCGATGCCGGCGATCGCGATGTGGATCCTGGGCGCCGAGGTGCTGAGGCGGGCATTGCCTTCGTTTTCCACCACCACTATGGCGCCCGAATCGGCGATCAGGAAATTGGCGCCGCTGACGCCGATGTCGGCTTGGAGAAACTTCTGTCGCAAAACTCCGCGGGCGAATTTCGTCTGTTTCTCGATGACTACTTCGTTTTCGGCACCCAGTTCCTTGGTGAAGACGTCCGCGACGTCATAGCGCGTCAGATGCAGCGCGGGGGCGACGATGTGATACGGACGCTGGTGGGCGAGCTGGAGGATGTATTCGCCGAGATCGGTTTCGACGGCTTCCAGGTGATGCTTTTCCAGACGCTCGTTGAAATGGATTTCCTCGCTGGTCATGGATTTCGACTTCACCAGCATGTGCACGCCGCGCTTCTTCGCGAGGTCCAGGACGAAGTCGGCGGCTTCCTGGCCGGTGCGGCAGAAAACGACATGGCCACCGTGCGCGATTACGTTCGATTCGAGCTGTTCGAGGTAGTAATCGAGATTCTCGATGGTGTGTTTCTTGATCGCGTTGGCTTCGTTGCGAAGATCCTGGTAATACGGCAGGACCTCGTCGCTGACGACGCCGGCCCGATGATCGATCAGCCGGCGCGTTGCGGTATAAATGGCGAGCTGCAGCCGAGGGTCGCCGAGAGACTGCTGGATGTCGGCTTCCGGCGCATTCATTTCGAAGCCAAGACCTCTGCCAGGTGCAGTGTGCGGAGGGGAAGTCCCGCGCGATCGATGACGCCCTGGAGCTGCATCAGGCAACTGGAGTCGATGGAGACGATGGTGGATGCGCCGGTCTTTTGGATGGAATCGATCTTGGTGCGTGCCATGGCGCCGGAGACCTCCGGGAATTTGACGGAGAACGTGCCGCCGAAGCCGCAGCATTCTTCGGCGACATCCATTTCAGCCAGCGTGAGGCCCTGAACTTTCGCGAGCAGCTTGCGCGGACCCGCTTTGATGCGCAGTTCGCGGAGCGCGTGGCAGCTATCGTGATAGGTGACGATGCCGTCGAATCGCGCGCCGACATCTTCGACGCCGGCGACTTCCAGGAGGAATCGCGAAAACTCCCAAACCCGCGGCTCAAGGCGGTGGGTCTCGGCGAGGAGCGCGGGATGGTGCTCGAAGATGTCCGCGAAATGGTGCGAGATCATGGACGCGCAGGAGCCCGAGGGCACGATGATGTATTCGGAATCGCGAAAAACGTCGAGGAAATGCCGGGCGATGGTGCGCGCCTGATCGGGGTAGCCGGAGTTGAAGGCGGGCTGGCCGCAGCAGGTTTGGGTCGCGGGGAAATCGACCTGGTAGCCCAGACGTTCAAGCACTTCCGTGATGGCGATGCCGACTTGTGGGTAGACCTGATCGACGATGCAGGTGACAAACAGGGAGACACGGGTGCTCACTGGGGGGAGTTTAACATGCCGGAGAGTTTATAAGATGGTTTCGTGGAGTTAATCACCGTCGCCGGTACGCAGCCCCGTGAGGACAACTATATCGCCCTCGAGCAAGGGAACATACTGTACTTTCCGCGGACGCCGTTCGCATTCAGTGATGAAGAGCGCGAGCTTTTGCGGAGCACCGGGCTCTCGAGCAGCAGCCATCACAAGAACGTTGCGTACCGGCCGGCTGAGGACAAAGTGACGGGATACGATCCGGCGGCGGTTTCCGATCCCGGGAAGCTGCGCGACGTGATGCGGACCTACTCGGAGCGTGCGCTGGCGTTCCTGTGGACGCTGCTGCCGCGCTACATGGAAAAGGCGCGCATCGACTTCGCGAGCTTTCGCCCGCAGGAAGAGGAGGGTCGCGATCTGCCGACCAAGAAGCGCAACGATCTGCTGCATGTGGATGCGTTTCCTACGCGGCCGACAGGCGGCGACATGATCCTGCGGTTTTTCACTAATATTCATCCAACGAAGCCACGCGTGTGGGAGACGTCGGATCCATTCGGCGTGCTCGCTCCCCAATATGCAAGCGCCGCGGGGCTGCGCGAGGTGGCGCGGCATCCGAAGGGGTCGTTTGGCAGCCGCGTGTTGGGCGTGTTTGGCGGCGTGGATGCGAAGCGATCGGCGTATGACCGGTTCATGCTGGGGTTCCACGATTATCTGAAATTCAACGGCGAGTATCAGGAGAGCTGCGCGAAGTACCGCTTTGAATTTCCGCCGGATTCGACGTGGATGGTGTTCACCGACGTGGTGCCGCACTCGGTTTTGTCGGGGCGATACGCGTTGGAGCAAACGGTGATTGTGCGGCGGGATACTTTGGCTCGGCGGGAGAACGCACCGATCGAAATTTTGCAAGGACTGTGCGGGCGCCCGCTGGCCTAGCCGCTTGGCGGCGCGCGGGGTGGCGCATCAGGGGTAGTTTTGTGTTTGGTCGCGATAAATTCCTTTTAATGGTTGTTCGTTGCTGGTTATTGGTTGTTGGGGACAGGACGCTAGGGCTGTGCCGCGCATTTGGGTCGAGAGTAGCAGTGCTGCCACAGGAACTCTTGATCCGAGCGACGTAAACGATTGAGGAGGGAGCGAATAAGGGAGACGCTGCGGCGTGACCGAGCGAAATATGGTTGCCACTCAGGTATTCTAGGGGCATGGAGCTAATCTTCGAAGTCCGCGACGCGGAGGAGGGCGGCTATTGCGCCCGGGCACTCGGCCACGCGATCTTCACGGAAGCCGAGACTTGGGAGGAACTCCGCGCCAACGTGCTTGAGGCAGCCTCGTTGCATTTTGAAGACGGCCAAGCGCGGCCGAGCCTGGTGCAACTGCATTACGTGAAGGACGAATTGATTCCGTTCGAAGCGGCGTGAAACTTCCACGCGATGTTTCCGGGGATCGCCTGATTCGGGCGCTGGAGTACCTCGGGTACAAGGTCGTTCGACAGAAGGGCAGTCATGTGAGGCTCAGGCACGAGGGCCCACCGGCTCATGCGATCACAGTCCCTTTGCATAATCCAGTGAAAATTGGGACGCTACACGGCATTCTGACTGAAGTTGGACTGATGCGGTCAATAAACATCGAATCGTTGATTGAATTGCTGTGAGCTGTTTGCGCGCGACGGAAGCTCGCTACGATCGAGGTGTTACCAAGTTCGCAAGCGATCGAGGAAAAGCAAGATTGAATTGGAGAACGCAAAGTTCCGATAAGCTTGGAGCATGGGAAGGAAATGATGAGGCAGGCTGACGAGTCCATGAACGATCGATGCGATCTCGGGCCGGATGCCGTCCAGTGGGGGGTGTTCATAGCTGCGTTCGATTCTCCGCCACGATCCATGCCTCGGTTGGAGCGCCTTCTGAAAGAACCCGGATTCTTTGACGCCGGGTCGGATCAATGAGGCGGCCTCGCCACGATCCACGATTCAGGCCCATGCCTGGCCCGGGGCCTCTCCGATCACGTTGGCACCGATCGCCGGCTCGCCGAGAATCTCTCCCACCCTGAGCTCGCCCGCTAGAAATCTTCGGAGCCTGTCGAGGCCCTCCTGCTGTTTGGGGCTGAGACTGGGGTCGTCCGGGAGTTCGGCGAACAATCTGGCCAAAACTTTCGCTCCGATGATTTGCTCAACGTAGTTTGGCGAGTCCTTCATCCACACGGTTCCCCCCGGCGCGATCACGTTGAACGCGTCCGCTAGGCGGGCCCGACTGTTCCCTATAAACCTCACCCAGAAGGCCACTTCCTTTGCTCGCTCCACGGCGTTAATTTGCGCCCAGGTAAACATTGCGGGCGCTTCTAGTTGCGAAATATCTACTATTTCGTCCACGCCAAACCTCGCTGTCATCCGACTGGCGAATGCCATCTCCAATTAGGACGCATCAACATGTTTGAAGTCTTGAATAACTTTATTGCTGGGTCGGTCGCTCGTCATTACCTTCAAAAGGCTCGCTGCGAAGAAGTCGGTCTTTGACTGAAGAATGCAGGCTGCCAGAAAGGCGTTGATATCGGCCGACTCCGATAAGCGTTGGGCCACCTGGAGGATCGCGACTATCGCTCGTCGTCTTTCGCTGACGAGGAGCTCATCCCCGAACTTGTCTGCATTTTGGGCGACGGCGAAAGCAACGCTCTTGGCGAGATCCAGGCGAAGGCTTTGAAGCTGATTCACGAGCTTGTTTACGAAATCGTATCGGCGCATGGACTCGGCCTCAAAGCTTAGGAGTGTGCGCTCAAAAACTGCTCGAGCTTCGTGGTCACCGTGGGTGTCGGTGAGTTCCTTGGTGAAACGGTCCATCTCTAATGAGCTAAAGATTAGTTCTGGAACCGCGTAAAGAAAATAGATTGGGAAGTAGTCGGGATGAGATATTCTTTTGCCCTTTTCGGCCTCTGCGAAGTCGTCGTTACCATCGGACTGCCTCCGATGCGCAGGCAGTCCTTTCATCGGCGTAGGAAACATCTCGGACAGTAACGGATATATAGGCGACTGCTGGCTGTTTTGTGCGATGACCTTGATCCCATCCTCTACACGCGCGGCTTGAGCCGCAAGATCTTCGTCCGATCGGAACCTGCGCGATCTCCACCAGCTGTCGGACTGGGAAAAGAACGATGCGTTTTTCCAAATCAGACCGTAGGCCTCCGGGAAGAAGCGCCTCGCGGCTAGTAGGGCGACCACATCGAGAGCGTCGACCTCGCCCTGGATGAGCGTGGCCGCTGCACGTACATCATTCGCTAGGAGGTTCACTTTCCGTATGTTCGTACAGATGTTTACCAGAGCGGATCTCCACAACCCTTCGAAGCGTTCGCCTCCGCCGACCCGCTCCTCGGGATCGCTGGACATCTCCTCGAAAATCGCAGCGATCCGGCTTTGGAGCAAGCTGCTTAGGACGTCGGTTCCCGCCGGCGGCAGGTCCACTATTATTGGGAAGAACTTTTCAAGGGCCTCGTGCGAGTCCGCGTCTGACTTGTCATAGGCGATCTTCTCGACCTGCTCTTGATTCAAGGCGCAGACGAAAGTAACGTTTTGAAGCGAGGCCGCCCCCTTAGCACTTTCAAGAGCGTTAGGAGCTCGTCCTTCTGCATCCTGTTTCGTCAAGCAGTACAACAATTCTTTTTGGCACCCGGGCCAGGACGCCCTCTAAATCCTTGATCTCGTCCCGCTGCGTGTAGGGAGGCAGGATCTCCGGCAGGTTCTTCAGTTGCGGCACGGTGCCAGCGAGCACTGAGGCGAGCTTCCGCAGGCGCCGACGCAGCCCTGGAATAAAATAACTGCGGTTGATTTCTGCTGCGATATCGCCAAACAGGTCGTTAACAAGCGTCTGTTGGGAGTTGGGCAGCCAGCTGTTGAACGGCACGACGATAGCTCGTTTACCAATCCCGACACGGAGAAGATTTAATACGGAACTCTTACCGTCCCCAAATAGGCCGCGAAGCATGATCACAGCGGGTTTTGCGACGAGAATGGTATCGGCCATCATTTGGACGAAGGCCGAGCGGCTGAGGAGATCTTCTTCCCATGACGCGATTGGAGCGTCAGCGTCGCGGGTCGAGTACGATGATTCAGTTGCGGAGAGCTTAATAGCCTCTGTATCAACTGTGCGTTCGCGAACCACTGCTGCCCACAGCCGGAACGCGAATCCCACCAGCAGGGCAACGCAGGATGCCCCAAACGCCGTCGCTGCTCGCGGCACTGAGAACGCAGCAGCGTTCCAGAAGCACGTCAGCGCGATCAGGAACGGCCACAGATAGGCACCACTTGTAAGGCCCTGGATCCAAGACTTGGTTGCTCTCCAGGCCGTGTCGGCGACTGCTACAAGCAGCATCAGCGCGAGAGGAATCAGGAACAGGGGCAAATTCGGTGCGTGTGTCGTCAGCAGCTGTGCATATGGTTTAAGGAGGCTGGTCGCTTTTGATACGTTGACGCTATTCTGCGCCCAAACTCTGACGAAGTTAGCGCCGCTTCCAACGAGGACGCCACAGCTGTAGCCGAGCGCCGTGCTTCGCCACTCGGCGCCTAGGAACTCCTTTAGGCGCGTTGGCCACCGGCGTGCAATCCTCACCTGGTTGGAATTGAACGTCAACCACGCTGGCTTCGTCATTTGCTGGCGTCAATTAAATGCAAAACGTTCCGAAATTAATCTTAACGCGCACGTCGGGAAGGTTGACGACCAGAGGCTAGGGCGCCCGTGCGCCACGCCGGCCAAACCAAGTAACCTAGAAGTAGAGTGTCCACAGATGTCGTCCCTGCCCCTGGCTTAGTTGAACAGCTCTACGCCGAGCTGGAGCAGAAGATCCGCGCGCTGCGGCCTAAAGACGACCTTTCCCAGCTCCAAAAAGCCTACCGGATAGCCGCCGAGGCGCACAAGGACCAACTGCGGCAGTCGGGCGAGCCATACATGATTCACCCGCTGCACGTCACGCTGATTCTGGCGGACATGCAGATGGACATGGTGGCACTCATCACCGGGCTACTGCACGACACCGTGGAAGACACCAGCCTGAGCCTGGAGCAAATCAAGAAAGAGTTCGGCCCCGAAGTGGCGGCGTGCGTGGATGGCGTCACGAAACTGAGCAAGCTCAAACTGTATTCGCGCGAAGAGCGGCAGGCCGAGAACGTACGCAAGATGCTGCTGGCGATGGTGAACGATATTCGCGTGATCATCGTGAAGCTGGCGGACCGTTTGCACAACATGCGCACGCTGGACGCGCTGCCCCGCGAGCGGCAATTGCGGATCGCCCAGGAGACGGCCGAGATCTACGCGCCGATCGCGCATCGCCTGGGGATGGGCAAAGTGCGCGGCGAGTTGGAAGACCTTTCATTCCGCTATCTGGAGCCGGAGGCGTGGGCCGATCTGATGCGCGAGATCGAGTCGCAACGGGTGCAGAACGAAGAGTATCTCATTAAGATGCGGCACGACGTGGAGGTAAATCTGCGTCGCGAAAACATTCCAGCGCGCGTGGAGGCGCGCATTAAGCGGCCGTACTCGGTGTTCCAGAAGATGAAAAAGCAGAAGATCGCCCTCGATCAGGTTTACGATTTGCTGGCGCTGCGCATTATCACGGACTCGGTGAAGAACTGTTACGCGGCGCTGGGCGTGATCCACAACGAGTGGCATCCGATCCCAGGACGCATCAAGGATTTCATCGCGATTCCGCGGCCCAACCTGTACCAATCGCTGCACACGTCGGTGATTGGCGCGGGCGGCCGGTCGTTCGAAATTCAGATTCGCACTGAGGAGATGCATCGCCTGGCTGAAGAAGGCATCGCCGCTCATTGGAAATACAAAGAGGGGCGCAAGGGCCCGGGCGCGGACGATCAGCGCATCAGCTGGCTGCGGCAGTTGGTGGAGTGGCAGCAAGAGATGCGCGATCCGGGCGAGTTCATTTCCACGCTCAAGGTGGACTTGTATCCGGAGGAAGTGTACACGTTCACGCCGATGGGCAAGGTGATCCCGCTGCCGCGCGAGGCCACTCCCATCGACTTCGCTTACGCCATTCACAGCGACGTGGGCAACACCTGCGTGGGCGCGAAGGTGAACGGACGCATCGTGCAGCTGAAGTACAACCTGAAGAACGGCGACGTGGTGGAAATTCTGACTCAGCAGGGGCACCAGCCGAGCAAGGACTGGCTCGGGATGGTGAAGACGCCGCGGGCGCGCAACAAGATCAAGCACCTCATCAATGCCACCGAGCATGCCAAGGCTATCGAGATCGGCCAGAAATACCTGGAGCGCGAGGCGCGGCGGCTGGGCGTGCAGCTAGGGCGGATCACTAAGGCCGATTTGGAGCGTGTAGCCGGCGAGTATGGTTGCGGCAAGACGGAGGATCTGCACGCGGCGCTGGGCTACGGCAAGTTTTCGGCGCGGCAGGTGCTGCAGAATCTGGCGCCCGATGCGGTAGGGGCCACCCCGGCGGAAGCGCCCAAGCCCGCGCCCACGCCATCCTCTCCCGGCGCGCCGGGCGATACGGGCGACCTGGTGATCAAGGTGAAGGGCGTCGACGATCTGCTGGTCTATCGCGCGAAGTGCTGCAATCCGATTCGCGGCGAAGGCATCGTGGGGTATGTGACGCGCGGCAAGGGCATCGCAGTGCATTCCAAGAATTGCACTAATGTGCAGAACCTGATGTACGAGGTGGAGCGCAAGATCGACGTGGAATGGGCGAGGGCTGTGACCGAAACATTTCCGGTGCGCGTGGTGGTGCATACCGACGACCGGCCCGGCATGCTGAATCAGCTCACGTCCGTGCTGTTTGCCGAGCAGAGCAACATTCGCAGCCTGGAGGCGAGCTCGGACGACAAGCGCGGCGACGGAGCCATCATCGATATGACGGTGGAGGTCCGCGACAAGAAGCAATTGGAGCGCGTGGCGGCGGCCATCCGGCGCATTTCCGGGGTCCGCGACGTGGAGCGAACACAATGATCGAAACCCAAGCAGAACCCGAGCACATCGCCATTTCGAAATCGAAGGGCATTCAGATCGACTGGAAGGACGGGCATCGCAGCCAGTATTCGCTGCCGTATTTGCGCGATGAATGCCCCTGCGCGAGCTGTTCCGGGGCGCACGGGACCGAGCCGCAAAAGACCAATTACTCGGCGCCGCCCGCGACTCCGTTTCAGCTGTTCACGCCGACGCTCAAGATGCTGAACGTGGAGGCGGTGGGGCACTACGCGATCAAGATCGATTGGAGCGACGGGCACAATACGGGCATTTACTCCTTCGATCATTTGCGCAAGATCTGCGGGTGCGCGGAGTGCAAGAAATAGCCCGGGACCGCTTGCTCACGCGCGTGGCTCAGTACCGATCATGACCACCGATCACATTGTTGTTGTGGGCGCGGGAATTACCGGTGCGTCGATCGCATACCACCTGGCTAAGCGCGGCGCGAAGGTTGCGATCGTGGATGCGGTTCGTCCCGGCGCGGGCGCCACCGAAAAATCGTTCGGGTGGATCAACGCGACATTCTCAAAGCGTCCACGGCCTTACTTCGACCTCAATCAATTGGGAATCGCCGGATGGAGGCGCCTGGAGACGGAACTCGGCGGCGAGTTGAAAGTGCAATGGGGCGGAAGCGTGGCATGGGCCGCGCCGGGCGGCGACGCCGATGCTCTGCGGGAGAGCGTCCGGAGCCATCAGGAGTGGGGTTATGCGACGCACCTGATCGATGCGGACGAGACTCACGCGTTGTTGCCAAATATCGCGCCGGGTGATTTTGGGGCGGCGTGTTACTGCGAGTACGAGGGCGGCGTGGATCCGATGGACGCGGTAAAGGCGCTGCTGCGCCAGGTGCGCGAAGCGGGCGCGGAGGTGCGATATCCGCACGAGGTGACGGGTCTGAAGATGGAGGGAGGACGTGTGACCGCCATCCAGGCCGGAGAGAGTTCGCTCGAAGCGGGCGTGGTGGTGCTGGCGTGCGGCGTGGCCACGGGGCATTTGGCGGAAATGGCCGGCGTGAGAGTTCCATTGAAAGAGTCCGAAGGTGTTCTGGTGCACACGCGGCCGCAGCCGAAGCTGATCGATCGAGTGGTGCTGGCGCCGGGCATACATTGCAAGCAGAAGCTGGACGGACGGGTGGTGGTTGGAGGGCCGATTGTCGCCGGCGCGGGAACGGCAACCAGTCCGGCAGAGGGCGCGGCGGCTGAACCGGATGAATACGCCAGGCGCATTTTGCGGGACGCGGCGCAGGTGCTTCCGGGTCTGCGCGGCGTGGCCGTGGAGCGCGTCACGGTGGGGCGGCGCGTGATGCCCGCGGACGAATATCCGATCGTGGGATTTGCCGCCAGCTGTCCCAATCTGTACATCGCGGCGATGCACAGCGGAGTGACCCTGGCACCATTGATCGGGCAACTGGCGGCGCTGGAAATTTTGGACCAGGCGCAGGTCAGTCTGTTAGAGCACTACCGGCCAGACCGTTTTGTTGGCTAACCGGCGGTCCGCTTTATTGGCTGACCGGCAGGAGGGTCGAGTTGGCGGCGATGCCATTTTGTGTGACCGTGACCACGTCCTCGCCGGATTTGGCGCCGGGCGGAACCTGGAAGTCGATCTGATAGAGCCCGACGAACGTGGGAGCGAGTCCGGCAAAGTACACGTTGGAGGGCTGCGAGTCCACAGTGACAGTCGGCACCAGCGTGACGTAGGAGAGCGGCGAGGCTGACGCGGGAGTGCCGGATGGAACGCTGGGCTTGGTTGCGCCGAGGCCGGCCAGGTACATCACCAGATATTCGCCGGGTTTGCCGGGGCTGTTGCTGGTGACTGCTGTGCCATCCAAGTGCTGCGCAACGATGTGGGCGCCGTTTTGGGTGCTGGGGGGCGTGGGACCATCGAAGGCGGACAGCACGCCGGGCGCGTCGGGAATGATATCGAGCGTGATGGGCAGTGTCAGCGCGTTGTTGACGCTGAGCAGCATGGGGATTTGCTGCGGAGCGACCAGGTCGGCCGGGATTTGGACATTGAGTTGGGCACCGCTCAAGAAGTACAGCGGCGCGCGATAGGCGCCAACCTGCGCGTAGGTGTTGTTAAACAGGGTGGGCAACGGAAGGATTCCGGGAGAAACCTGGGATGTGGCCAATCCGGAACCGTAGACCTGGGCGATCATGCCGGGCGAGAGCGCTGCGCCGGCCACGGGATTGAAATCGTTTATTGTGCCGCCGGGAGCGAGCGTTGGCGGAGGCGTTGCGTTCTTGGATATGCCGCCGTACAACGCGGCGGTGGCGGGCAGCAAGCTGCCGGAGGTGGCGTTAAGGGTGACCACCAGTTCGGAAGTGACGGCGCCAGGCTGCCAGGTTGCGGAATAATTGCCCAGCGAATCGCCGGTCAAGGCCAGCGCGGGGTCGCCGTTCGAGAAGCCCGCGATGACACTGCCGCCGGTGACGGGCGAGCTGCAGTCGTCATTGAGTTGCACGATCAAGGTGGCCGGCCATCCGGCGGGAACCGCGAAGTTATTCGGCAAGCCGGTCTCGGTGATGGCCAGCTTACTGGGGGTGCAGCCAGTGGCGCGGGGTTTGGAGCCGACAGCTTTGTACTTGGAACGCGCATCCGGATCCGAGCCGGGTTGTACCACGAAGGTGACGTTCACCGATTGCAAAACTCCTGAGATGGAGACGTTTACGTTGCCGCTGTAGATTCCGGCGGCGAGTCCGGTCGGATCTACGGAGACCGACACGGTGCCGGGGGTTTGTCCGCTGGCAGTGCCGGACGAAGGCGTCGCGGTGAGCCAGGTCCCTTGATTGCTCGTGCTGGTTGCAACCTGGAACGGTACCGCCGAAGCGCTGCTGGTGTTAATGAGAACCTGTTGAGGCGAGGGCGCCGAGCCAGAGGCTTGAGTGGTGAAGAATTCGCCGGCCGGGGAAACCTGGGGCGACGGCGGCGCGGAGTCCGGCTCGAGATCCAAAACCGCAATCACAAACTGCGGCGAGTTGAGCGAATTCGAATCCGCAATCTGGACCAGGGCGTAGTATGGCCCGGGTGCCAATTGCGTGGCGGCTTGAGTCAACGCCAGCGAGAGAGTGCCGGGAGCGGATGGGGTGGCTGTTCCGCTGGAGGACCCGAGGCTCAAAAAGTTTGAGCCGGTAACCAAGGTCGCGGTCCACTTCACTGTGGATCCTGGATCGCCTGTATCGAGAATTTCGATGTTATTGGTGACCGAAGAGCCGCCGTTCTGGCGGGCCTGGAATAAGACGCCGGTCGTATCCACGGCCAGCACTGGACCGCCCGCGGCGACAAACAGCGAGATGGGAATATCGACATTGCCGAGGGACGTTGTAAGGCGAATGATGTCGTGACAATTGCCCACCGTCAGGCCGCTGGTATCCACCGTAACTTGCAGCAACACGGGCGCGTTGAGAGTGGCTTGGCCGGAACTGGGTGAAATCCCGGTGATCCAGGAACTCCCGCCCACGACCGATGCTGTGAACGCCAGGGAACCGCTGCCTGCGTTCGATACCAGCAGGTCCTGCACCAGGGTTGCGGGAGCGGCCTCACGCGCGCTAAAACGCAGCATGGGGGGCGCGACGGTAAGCTGTTCGGTCGCGCTGGTGACGTTCAAGGTGACGGCGACGTCGGACGAAATGCCGTTACTGTCGACAACGCGAATGCGCGCCGGGTAGGAACCGACTGCGAGAGATCCCTGGTTCACGGTGACCACCAATCCGGCGGGGGCGACGCCGCTGGTGGGAGTGACGGAAATCCAAGAGGGCGCTTGAGAATTATTCGTTCCGCTGTCGATGACAACGCTGAAGTTCACGGGCGGAGTCGCGCTGCTGGTTGGGACGACGGAGATGGCTTGGGCGAGCGGCGGATTGCTTTCGAAAACCGCGTTGAAGGTGAGACTGGTCGGGGTTAACTGGACCTGTGCGGTTGCGCTGAAGAAGGTGACCTGGAAAGCCGTTTCGGTGTAATCGCCCAGGCTGTCCGTCACCGCAATATTAATCGAGGAGAAGGTTCCCGCCTGGGTGGGTGTGCCGCTGAGGAGTCCGCTGGGCGTAATGACGATTCCAGGCGGGGTGTTGTCGATGGAATAGGTGTATGGCGGAATTCCGCCGGTGGCCGCGAGCTGCTGGGAATAGGGAGCACCGACCGGGCCGCTCGGAAGCGGCGAAGTTGTGGTGATGGTGGGCGGCGGATTCACGGTGACCGAATAATTGGCCATGACGGTCTCCTGATCCGGCCCGTTCGCTGTGATGGTGAAAGGGAAGGTTCCGGTTTGGTTGGGAGTTCCGTTCAATACGCCGTTTGCGAAGGAGAGGCCGGGCACGGGTGGATAGGGTTGAGCGGTAAAGGTAAATGTCCCAGAACAACCGCTCACGGTGAAGGTGACCGGCGCGTACCTGTAGTTCACGTCTGCATTTGGGAGGGAAGCCGGACTAATGGTGGGCTTGCAGGCGGCGGCGACGACGATGGTGTAGTACGCGTAACTATCGGTCGGCGCGGAATCGTTGTACTCCGCCTCAACTTCAAAGGAGTAAGATCCCGCTGTGGTAGGCGTGCCGCTGATCGTAGTAAATGCGGCGGTCGTGTTCGTATTCAGCTCCAGCCCGGGCGGCAACCCCCCTGAAACGATGCCCCAGGAGACCTGAGTGTACATTGGAACGTCGTTGTCCGTGAGTTGGACATTATACGCCGTGCCTACTGTCGCGTTCGGCACAGAGCTGGGTGTGATCGTAGACTGTTCCTGTGCGTAGAGGGCGCCCACGGACGCAAGAAAAAATGAGAAGGCGATAAAATGAGAGCGCATTTTAAGTATTTTACGAGACCTCGTTGGATGGAACCCCAGAGCCATTTTGTACGTCCTCTTACACAGAGAAGCGTGAGTCATCTACCTTCTCCTCCTCTGATGTTGGCGCGGCGCGGGCAATCTACGCCGCGCCGTTTTGTTTTTTGCTATCGCCTTATTCTACTTCGGTTTCAGTGAGTTTTCCAAAGAGTATCTTGATGTCTCTGAAGTAGGCACGTCGCTCAATCCACGGGGTTGGTCGCGAACACGGAAAGTTCCGGAGTGAAGCCCCGGTCGTTCATCTCCAGAACGGCCTTGATCATGAAGGCGATGTCTTCACTGTGCAGCTTGCTGGGGTTGTCAACTTGCGCAAACCCGGCGCGGCGCGCGAAATCGGTGATCACTTCGCTCGGATTGATCAGGAAAACGCGCACGTTGTACTTGCGCAGCTCGGCGCGCCAGCACTCGGTCATCCCGCGCAGGGCGAACTTGCTGGCGTAGTAGGCCGTGCCTTTGGGCGCGCCACGCAGCGAGGCGGTGGAGGAAATGTTGATCAAGTTGCCTCGCTTGCGCTCCTTGAAGAGCCTGGCTGCTTCGCGCGACATTAGCATGACGCCGGTGACGTTGGTGGCGAAGACGGCGTCGAAGCTGGCGCGGTCCTGGTCAACGAGTTCCTTGAGTACGCCGAAGCCGGCGTTATTGATGAGAACATCCAGGTCGCCGAGCTTCTCTTTGACCTCCTGGAAGGTTCGCAGGACGTCGGCCTCATTCGCGACGTCCGCTGGTATGCCCACCACGCCCAGGGAATGGGCGGCTTCGGCTAGCCGATCCGGGTCTCGGCCGGTGATGGCGACACGCGCGCCCGCCTGCTTCAGTACTTGGGCGGCGGCCCGGCCGATGCCGCTTGATCCGCCGGTAATCAGAACTACTGCATTCTTGAGATCCATGTGTTTATGGTAGGAGAGACCTCGGAGACGGCGCTGGCACGCCGCACAGCGGTCTCGGTTGATACCGGAGAGGCGCTACAATGATGCCAGCCACGCTGCCGAAGGCCGCGCTACGGGAGACCGCGAGTTGGATTTTCACGGGCAAGGCGGAACAGAAGCGGCTCATGAACCGGATCGTCCCGGAAGCCACCTACAAGCGCCGTCGCGACCGTCTGAGCGCGGCCGAAAGCGAGCGCACGGAGCGGATTGCACGAATAGCTGCCAACGCGGAGTACGTCTGGGGCAGCCGCGACGACGCTCGGCGATTCTTAACCACGCCACACCCGGCGCTCGGTGGCAGAAGTCCTCTGGAAACTGCGATGACCGAGTTGGGCGCCCGCCAGGTGGAGGAGATTCTCGGCAAGATTTTCCATGGTCTCCCGTCGTAGCGGGTACGCGCAGGCAGCTCCGTGGAGAGCGTATCGCATTGCCGACCGTCACGAGATTTCGACGGAGAAGGAGCGGCGATGCTCGGAGGCCCCTGGAATTCGCCCGGCCGGCGCGTGATATACGCGGCCGAAACGTCCGCCGGCGCGATGCTGGAAATGCTGGCGAACTCGAACATTGGCAGGATGCCGAAGCATCACGTATGGATCGAGATTTTGATTGTTCGAAGACGTCGGTGTCGAAGAAGTGGATGCGCGCGCGGTTCGCCGCTGGGACGCGCCGGATCAGCGAGCAAGCCGGATGTTTGGTGATAAATGGTACGACGAAAAGCGCTCCACGGTGCTGATCGTGCCGTCGACGGTGGTGCGCGCGGAGCGCAACGTTGTCATCAGCCAGGCGCACCCTGGATTTCGAAAACTGCGCGCGACCGCCCCGAAGCCGGTAGTGTGGGACGAACGATTATTTCGATGACCGAACTCCCGCCAAAGCGTGGCCTGCGGAATTGACCGCTGGAGCCTGGAGATCGACCCGGCGGTGCCGCGATATTCCTGAGACTTTCGGCGCGCGTTCCCAACTATCCTGCTAAATGCCACTGGCTCTTCTCCTTCTGGGCTTGATGGTGGCTCGGTGTGGCCTCGGGGCGGATGCGCCTGTGCCCCGGGTCGCGCCGGATTACACCGCTGCCAGCATCGTGAACTCGGCTGACAACCTGTCCGGCGTCCTGGCTCCGAATACGATCGGAACAATCTACGGCACGAATCTGGCGTACGGCACTGCGGGGCTCACGCCGGGCGATGTGCAAGGGGGCGTGCTTCCAATCGTGCTGGGCGACAGCGAGACCCAGGTGTTTTTCGGCAACTACCCCGCGGACTTGTATTATGTTTCGCCGGGGCAAATCAACTTTTTAGTGCCGCCGATGATGTTGCCGGGGCCGGTCTCGTTTCGGGTGGTCGTGGACGCTCTGGAGGGAAAGAGCATTCAACTGAAGCTGGCTCCAGCGGCGCCGGGACTCTTCGCCATGGTCGCTAAGAACGGTATTACATATGCCATCGCGACCCGGGTGGATGGATCGCTGCTTACGGCTTCGCCCGCCAAACCCGGCGATATTGTGGTGCTATGGGCCACCGGTCTCGGCATTACCACGCCGCCGGCCATTTACGGCCAGTTGCCCACCGCCGCAGCGCCGCTGGAGCCAGGCGCGAACCTCGCAGTGCTTCTGAATGGAGTGGCCGTCGGGTCGAGCGCGATCGGCTACGCGGGCGTCGCTCCGGGCTTCGCGGGGCTGTATCAAATCAATCTGACTCTGCCCAAGTCGACTGCCGCAAATCCGGAAATTCAGTTGCAATTGGAAGGCGCAACCAGCATTCCCAAGGTGCTGCTGCCAGTGCGTCCGTAGTGTTAAACTGATCGGCTTGGCGCGCCATACACTCGCAGTAATCGCGCTAGCGGCCGTCGCGTTGTGCTCCACTTTCTGGACGCTACTCGACTTTCTGGGCGATTATTCGCACAACCGGATTTTCGGTGTAGCCGCGTTCGAAAGCCGGTTCGACGAGCTTCGCAAAACCATTCGGCCGCGCACGGTATACGGCTACCTCTCCGACAATGCGCGCAACGATCCCAGCGCGGGCGCGGAATTTTATCTGACGCAATACACTTTGGCGCCGGCGATCGTGAAGCCCACCCCCGACGAGCCTTTGGTGGTCGTGAATCTTCACGTCCCGAAGCCGGATCAAAAGCTGCTGCAAGCAAATAAGCTCGTGCTGGTGCAAAACTTCGGCAGCGGCGTGCTGCTCTGCCGGAGAGTCCAGCGGTGACGTTCGTGTGCCTGGCGGTGGTTTGGTTGACCGGGTTCGGCCTGGTGCGAGGGATGTTTCCGCGGCCGCTCGAATGGTCGCTGCACAACGTCCTGCTGCTCTCGCTCGGGATTGGCGCCGGCGCGGGGATCGCGTCCTGTTTGTGGTTTCTAACGCTGCTGCTCGCGGGGCCGAATTTTGCGCTGTTGGCTTCCGTGACTGGAGGCGCGGCGATCGCTGCCCTGGCGTTCGCGCTGCTGACCCGGCGGCAGGGAACGCTGCTGGCGTGGGCGGAAGGTCCGGAAGTCCCCGGCTATTTGCCCGGTCTCTTTCTGCTGGCGATCGCGCTCGCGGCCACCACGTTCGTGATCCTGGTTGTCAGTAATCCACATGGCGAACAGGCAGCGTGGTCGATCTGGAACCTGCGCGCGCGATTTCTATTTCGGGGGGGCACGCTCTGGCGCGACGCATTTTCGAACGATTTGAGCTGGTCGCATCCCGATTACCCGCTGCTGCTGCCTGGCCTCATAGCGCTGTGCTGGAAACTGGCGGGCCACGAGTCCACGGGAGCGCCGATCGCAATCGCGCTTCTATTCACGCTGGGAACTGCGGGCGTGCTGACCGGCGCCCTGGGAGCGCTGCGCGGCAAGACACAGGCGCTGGTGGGCGGGACGCTGTTGCTCGGCACCACTAGCTTTATCGCCTTGAGCGCGGCGGAATATGGCGACGTGCCGCTGAGCTTTTATATTCTGTCCACCGTGGCGTTGCTGTGTTTGCAGGATCGCCATCCGGAGGATCTCCGCTTCAGCGCGCTGGCTGGATTGATGGCCGGTTTCGCAGCCTGGACCAGGAATGACGGCTTGATCTTCCTGGGGGCGGTGATTGTAGCTCGCGTGCTGGCAATGGTTCGAGTCCGCGAGCGAGCGGGTTTCACCCCGCTGGCGCAAATGCTGCGGCTGATTGCGGGCTTGGCTGCGCCGCTGGCGGTGGTTCTATTTTTCAAATTGCGCGTCGGCGGAGCGAGCGAATTCAGGTCCGCGAAGCCGGCGGTGGTGCTGCAGCATCTCGCCGATCCTGGCCGTTGGATCTTGACGCTGGAGGGATTGGTGGTGATGCTCTTCGCTATGGGCGGGTTCCTGATCCCCATTGTTCTGGTTCTCGCGCTGTATTGGTATTTGGTGCGATTTCAGGTGGATGCTCGCGACCGCGCGGCGCTGGCAACGGGCGCCATCGCGCTGGGGCTCACGCTTGCCATGCAAATGCTGGTGGACCTACTTTTTGCGGGCAACCTGGGGGTTGAAATCAACACGTCGTTCGAGCGCTATCTGCTGCAATTGTGGCCGGCCGGAGTGCTTCTGTTCTTTCTGGCAGCGAGTCCGCTACGCCTGACCGCGGCGGAGAAACCGGCGCCGAAAGGTAAGGTTTCCAGGAAAGCGCCGAAGCCCTCGCGCCGCGTGGCGGAAACCCGCTGACCCCGGCCTGCGTTTAAACTGGAGAAAAGGAAGTGCCAGATGTACTCTCGTTCCGCCTTCATCGCGCTTGCTGCCGTGGCCTTGTTGAGCGCTCAGCAGCCGCCTGCACCGGCTGAGTCTCCGGCTTCGGAATCTATTTCCAACGCGCCTCCTGGACAGGCGCCCGCTCCGGCGGCAGCCGAGACCACTCCCCCCTCAAGAACGGATGCAGCGGTGAAGCCCAACGATTTCGTGGTCGCCATCGGCACGCGGATCCCGCTGAGCATGATTAACAGCATCAGCACCAAGACGGCCGCCGAAGGGGAGCGAGTGTATCTGGAAACGGTGTTTCCGATTCTGGTGAACGCGCACGTCGTGATTCCGCCGGGCAGCTATGTTTCGGGAACCGTGACCGAAGTGAAACGTCCGGGCCGCGTGAAGGGCCGCGGTGAGCTGTATGTCCGCTTCGATGCGCTGACGCTGCCCAACGGAGTGACGCGAGATTTTCGCGCCCGCATGGCCAGTCTGGATGGCCGGGCGCCGGAGACGTTGGACAAGTCGGAAGGCAAGATCAAAGGCGAAGGCGATAAGGCTGGTGACATCAAGACCGTTGGCGAAGGTGCGGGCGCGGGCGCCACGATAGGCGGACTGGCCGGCGCCGCCGCTGGACACGCGGGGATGGGCGCTGGTATCGGCGCTGCCGCGGGAGCTACCGCCGGGTTGATGTACGCGCTGCTTACGCGCGGTCCGGACGCCGTTCTTGCGAAGGGCACCACCATGGAGATGGTGTTGGATCGTCCGCTGGAGTTCAGCTCGGCCGACATCGATTTCCGCAACTCGATGCCGCGCGCCAATTCGAGCGATGGACCGGGTCCGCAACCCAGCCGGAAATTGCAGAACGCGCGGCCCTGGCCGATTCTGTGATTTGAACCTTCTTAGTACCGGCGATCTAGCCGGTCACCCCGGTTCCGTACCTGGTGATTGATACTGCCAGTCTATTTCTCAGCGACTCGCGCGCTCCTACAATCGAGTCGTCATGGAATTTACCGATCTCCAAACGATTCTAACCGTGATGGTGGTTCTGAGTGCCGCGGCTGTATTCGTCTTTCTCGACTGCCGGAATAAGCAGCGACGGCAGCCTGAACGCGTCAAAGCCCGCGAGGCTACGGCTCCGCGCCGCTCATTTACGTTGTTCGACTCGGCGCCTCTTGAATACGCGTCGGCGAAGAAACTGGCAGCCGCGCGCCCACTTGAGCCGCAGGTGGCCAGTGCGACTGTTTCGAAGACGCCAACCGTTTCCAAGCCCCCGGCGGTACCGAAAGCCATGGAGCGCGAGACGGTAACGGTTCAAATGAATTCGCAATCGGAGACATCATTGCCGGATTTTACCCTGCCGGCTTTTACTATTGATGCTGCGCTTTGGGAACGCCTGGTCGCGAGCATGCCCAAAAACGGATTGTTGACGTCGGGCGATACTGAATCGAGCGCGGAACCTGCCGTTGAGAAGCCGGCCATTGACGTTGCACCCGGCGCTGTGGATGCCACGTTTCGCGTGATGGAGAGCGAGCCACTCCCGCAGGCCTGGCCGACGGGAATGATCCAGCCACCTCAGTTTCAAAAACTGCTCGAGGGCGGAGAGCCTTTCAGCGGGCTGGTGGTTTCCATCGGCGTCAACGAAAACGACAGCGGCATGTGGCACAGCGTGGGCTTGATGCAATCGGTGGGCAGTTATATCACCGGATTGCTACGGGAGAAAGACTTCTCGTGCCGCACCGACTACGACGAGTTCATTATGGTCTGCTGCGACGAACATGGCGCGCAGTCGCAGCGGCGCTTGAATCAGATTTCCGAGCGGTTGTGGGATTATCAACTGCGCGGCATCGGCACCTGTTCCATCTTGTTCAGTTGGGGCGGCGTCGAAGTCCAGGAACAACCACTGGCCGAGGCGGTAGCTTCCGCCGTGGATCGAATGCGTCAAACCAAACGGGCTGGTTCTCCCTCCGGTTCGGGTAGCGCGTATCGCAAGGCTGTCTGACCCGCTTCCTTCTCTGGGTCCGGGAGCCGCTGAAGGTTTCAGCGGCCCCTGGAGTTTTTTTGTTAGCGTTTGAAGATGCCCCATCGCATCGCGCTCGTCCTGATCTTGGCCGCCGGCTCAGCACTGTCCAAGGACAAGCCCGGATTCAAAGATGAATATGCCGAAGTGAATGGAGTCCGGCTGCATTATGTCACCGCCGGCAAAGGTCCGTTGATCATATTCCTGCACGGATTCCCGGAATTCTGGTACGAGTGGAAGGACCAGTTAGCGGAGTTTGGCAAGGATCATCGCGCGGTGGCTCCCGACATGCGCGGCTACAATCTTTCCGAGAAGCCCGCCGGCGTGGAGCATTATCAGATGAAGGATCTGGTGGAAGACGTCCGCGCGTTGGCCGAGCATCTGGGCTACAAGAAATTTATTCTGGTGGGTCACGACTGGGGCGGCGGCGTGGCATGGAGCTTCGCCATCGCGCATCCCGAGTACCTCGAAAAGCTGGTGATTATCAACTGCCCGCATCCTGCGATACTGGCGCGCGAGCTGGCCGGGAATCCAGCGCAGCAAAAGGCCAGCCAGTACATGCTGTTCTTCCGCAGCGCACAGGCCGAGCAGCAGTTGTCGGCGAATAATTATGCGGGCTTGGTGGACGGCGTTTTAGGCGATGGCCTGAAAACTGGCGCATTTACCGAAGCGGATAAGCAGGCGTATATCGCGGCGTGGTCGCAACCGGGAGCGCTTACCGGCGGCCTGAACTATTACCGCGCGGCCAAATTGGGACCACCCACGCCCGACGCGCCGGCAGCGCCCGCAGCCGACCCGAGCAGCATGGTGGTGAAGGTTCCGACGCTGGTGATCTGGGGCGAAAAAGACACCGCGCTGCTGACGGGGAACCTGGATGGCATAGACAAGTTCGTTCCGAACCTGACCGTCAAGCGCATTCCGGATGGGTCGCATTGGGTGATTCATGAAAAGCCGGCGCTGGTGAACGAATATATTCGGGAGTTCATTCGGTAGCCCGCAATGGGTCAGCCGGTACAAGATAATGTAACCTCAACGCAAAATGATTCTGCGTAATCTCGATCTGGATTCCCCGCGGACCCTCGTCACCCCATCGGCTTCGCCGACCGGAAGGACGCACTCGTCCCGGGCGAACTTCCGGCGCTCTGGATCTCCAGCCGAACGTTCCGTATGAAGGATGCTTCAGTCCCACTTGCCGTACTCGGCCCGCAGTGCGCCTTTCGCAAAGCTGCGGTGCAACAGCTCGAGGACGCTCGCATCCCGTACCGTATCACGGCCACCAGCACTTCAGATCCGCCCACTCTTCCGGTTGTCCTGCATCGTGGCTCGAACGCTGCGACACCTGCAATCGACGCGCTGCGGGCATTGATTGGCGCGACCACGCGAAGCTACTTTGGACGCACTGCGATTAGGTCGATTTCAATCAAAGCGCCACTAGTAGCAGCGGGCAGAACCACCTGCAGCGTGGTGCGTACGGGCTTATTCGGTTGGTCCCTGGTGCCGAAGAATTGACTATATCCAGCGGTCATTCCAGCAAAGTCAATCTTGCCGTCTTTCGACGGATCACCCCCAAGGTACACATGCATCATCACCACATCGCCCAACGTCAGCTTCTGCGATTCGAGGAACTTTTGGATGTCCTTGATCAGACCCACGGTTTGTGAAGTGATATCAGTGTGTGCCTTCCGGTCCGGGTCGAGCCATCCACTGACATACAGCGTGTCTTCGGCCCATACCGCCGCCGAAACTGGAAGGTCAGCATTCGAAGGGTTTTGACTAGCCGGCAGCGGAATTCGTCTTGTTGTTTCCGCTGGAGCTGTCAGGGAACCGATCAACGCGATTGCCAAAAGGGGAAAATGCTTGAGGGCAATGCGGTAAGTTTAGCCTTAGAACCGCAGCCTCACAAGTTGATTTTTCTCAATGCATTGTTGAGTAGGATTTATGCTTTCGTGCCGAGGGCAGATATGTTGATGACGTGGAAACCGGGAGGAGGCACACGATGAACATCCTGTTATGGGTCCTGCAGATCCTCGCCGTGCTCGTGTACGGAGCGTCGGGCGTCATGAAGGTCTTCATGTTCGACAAAGTAAGCGCGGATGTCCCGTCCTTTGGCGCTTTGCCGCGGGAAGCCTGGACGGCCCTCGGCATCCTCGAACTCGTCTGCGCGGCCGGGCTGATCGTCCCCGCCGCTCTCCACTGGCATCCGGCGCTCACGGTGGTAGCTGCCACGGTCCTCACGATCGAGAGCCTGGTCTTCGTCTGGGTGCACTCCAAGTATCGCGAGACCACGACCATCATCTTAAGCGGCGTGCTGGGTCTCCTCATGGCGTTCATCGCGTACGGCCGGATGGTTCTGAAGCCGATCTTCTGAACGGCGGGCCTGCCGTTACTTCGCTAGCCGCTTGTTTGTAGTGGACGGGGATAGTAGAACGAGTGAATTTCCTTCACTTCACCATCGAGTAAACGTATGCGATCGAACACGCGATCTATTCCATCGGTCGTCTCCATGTCAAAAACAGTGGCGACGTAGTCTCCTTCTACGATGTGCTGCTTAATTTGAATATCTTTAATTGCCGGAAGAATCATCTTCAGAAATCCGACCACGGCCTCTCGCCCGGCTAGTGGGGGAACACGCGGCCCCTCAAAGGTGATATCGGTCGCAAAGGGCACCCTGGAGATATCTTTGCTAACCAGCCCGTTCAGATACGCTTCGACCACTGCAACCTTTTCCTCGCGTGTCAATTGTGCTCCTCCGTTTCCATCGGGCCTATCACCGTTATGCGGCCGTTGACGCGCGGCGGCTCCGGCGCCATGGCAAACTCAACAGTGCGCTCGCCGATAGGATGACAGAGAACGTCGAGGTGATTCCCAACGCGAGGAGTGTCCATACGAAAAGGAAAGCTTGCCCTGAGTTGCCGATGTCGCCACTGAGAAGCCCCCGCCTCCCTTTCATGTGGATGACAGCGATGATCAGCCCGAGGACGGACCCTAAGAAGATGATGATGTATCCCGCCCGCCTTCCGCCGAGCACCAGGGTTCCATAGAGCTGGACTACGAGAACGAACACCGCAAACAGATTTAACAAACCTGCCGGTGTCATCTGGAACAGGATGTCGCCGGTCAGGTGAAGCGTAATGAATAAAATGGTAAGCAGCGATGCTGTAGTCAACATGGCGCTCTGTTTCATGTGAGATTCGCCTTTCTGCGCCTCATAGACGCGCACCGAGGCCCGATAGCCTATCATAGGCTGCGGAAGAACAGTCGGTCTGCAAGTTCTTTCCCCGGGCTTCTGGCGAATCAAATAATTAAATAAATTCCGTTCTCCTGTCGATTCGGCCACACCCCGTTCGACGTATCAGCAGAGAGCTAGTACGAAAGCTAAACTCGAAAACAAGCCAAACTCAACCCAAAAAGGAGATTTCGCAATGCGATTCATGGTCATAGTCAAAGCAACCCCGGAGTCAGAAAAAGAAGGCGCCCTGCCCGATCCAGAGCTCCTGCTCGAGATGGGCAAGTACAACGAAGAGCTCAGCAAGGCTGGCGTCCTGCTCGCGCTCGATGGCCTCCATCCCAGTTCCAAAGGCGCGCGCGTCAAATTCTCCGGCAAGTCTCGTACCGTCGTCGACGGCCCCTTCACCGAGGCCAAGGAGCTCATCGCCGGCTTCTCGATCTTGCAGGTCAAGTCCCTCGAAGAGGCCATCGAGTGGGTCAAGCGTGGCCCCAACTGCAGCGCCGACGACTACGAGGTCGAAATCCGGCAGGTCTTTGAGATGGAAGACTTCGCACCCATCCTGTCCGAAGAGCAGATCCAGCACAAAGTAGAGCGCCGAGCTGACCTGCCAAATCAGACCGCCAACAAATAGCCGCACTTGCATCCACAGATCGAAAGCTGGTGTGATCGGTAGCAGTGTCCGCTGCCGATCCACATCACGCCACACATCAAGCCCTGCATCGCACCATCGAAGCCGTCTGGCGCATCGAGTCCGCGCGCGTCATCGCCGGACTCACGCGCGTCACCCGTGACGTCGGCCTCGCCGAAGACCTCGCTCAAGAGGCACTTGTCGCCGCACTCGAACAGTGGCCGCAATCTGGCGTCCCCAATAATCCCGCGGCATGGCTCACCGCAACCGCCAAACGACGCGCCATCGATCTGTTCCGCCGCAACGCCGTCGCCGGGCGCAAATACGAAGAGCTCGCCCGCGAAGTCGAAGCCCTCGAACAAACCTTGCCCGACCTCGACTCCACTCTCGACAACACCATCAGCGACGACCTCCTCCGCCTCATCTTCATCGCTTGCCATCCCATCCTCCCCACCGAGTCCCGCGCAGCCCTCACTCTCAGTCTCCTCGGCGGCCTCACCGCCGGCGAGATCGCCCGCGCCTTCCTCACCCCCGAATCCACGATCGCCCAGCGCATCGTCCGCGCCAAACGCACCCTCGCCGCCAAGCACATCCCCTTCGAGGTCCCCCGCGGCCCCGAGCTCGCCGCCCGCCTCACCTCAGTCCTCGAAGTCATCTACCTCATCTTCAACGAGGGCTACTCCGCCACCACCGGCGACGACCTCATGCGCCCCACCCTCTGCGAAGACGCGCTCCGCCTCGGCCGCATCCTCGCCGAACTCACTCCCACCGAACCAGAAGTCCACGGCCTAGTCGCCCTCATGGAGATCCAGGCCTCCCGCACCCGCGCCCGCGTCACCTCCACCGGCGAACCAGTCTTACTCTTCGATCAAAATCGCACCCAATGGGATCAACTCCTGATCCATCGCGGACTAACCGCAATCGAACGCGCTCATAAAATCAACACCACTCGCGGCCCCTATCTCCTCCAAGCCGAGATCGCCGCCTGCCACGCCCGCGCCCGCCAGCCATCCGAAACCGACTGGCCCCGCATCGTCGTCCTCTACACCGAGCTCGCCCAGCTCATCCCCTCCCCCGTCATCGAGCTCAACCGCGCCGTAGCGGTCTCGATGGCCAACGGCCCCCATGCCGGCCTCACGCTCGTAGACGCCCTCGCTTCCGAACCCTCTCTTGCGCGCTACCATCTTCTCTCCAGCGTCCGCGCCGACCTCCTCTACAAACTAGGCCGCTACCCGGAAGCCCGCACTGAGTTCGAACGCGCCGCCGGCCTTACCCGCAACACCCGCGAACGCGACCTCCTCCTCACCCGCGCCGCATCCTGCGAGACTGACTCAACAACCAACGACCAAAAACCAGCCACCAGCAACCAATAACCAACAACCAATAACCAACAACCAATAACCAACAACCAATCAGGCCGTTGACGCATCTGGGATAATCAAAGAAGAAGGCGGGTTGGCCCTCCTCTCCCGAAACCTCCCTTGGAAGAATCCATACTCATCCGTGGAGCGCGCGTCCACAATTTAAAGAACGTCTCACTGGCGATTCCGCACAATCTGCTGACCGTCGTCACGGGAGTTTCCGGCTCCGGAAAATCGTCGCTGGTGTTCGACACGGTGTACGCCGAGGGACAGCGGCGTTACGTTGAATCGCTGTCCTCTTATGCGCGGCAGTTCCTGGAGCGCATGGAAAAGCCGGACGTGGACGAGATCGCGGGAATCGCGCCGCCCATCGCGATCCGGCAAAAGAACACGACACGCAATCCGCGTTCAACGGTCGCGACATCGACCGAGATTTACGATTACCTAAGGCTGCTGTACGCGCGGGCCGGGCGCAGTTACTGCCCCAAGTGCGGCGATCAAGTGATCCGCGACACGGTGGATCAGGTTGCGCAAAGAATGCTCGAGCAACCGGAAGGTTCGCGCTGGTACGCGCTTTTTCCAGTGCGCAGCGGCGCGACCACGGACGCGCTGCGCGATCAGCTGTTCGAGCTTCGCAAGAAAGGCTTCACGCGGCTCTATCAGAATGGCCAGGTATTCGAATTTTCGACGCCCGAATCTCTGCTCGATATCGATTTCAGCCAGCCGGTGTTCATATTAGTCGACCGCTTCGTAATAGCGCCAGAGCTGCACCAGCGCATCGTGGACACCCTGGAAATCTGTTATCGCGAATCCGGCGAGGTGATTTTCGAGGAAGCTACGCCGCAAAATCCGCCGCCCGCCATTCTTCGATTCAGCGAGAAATTCGCCTGCAAGCGGTGCGGCGTTGAGCTCGTGACGCCTGAGCCCAGCCTTTTCAGCTTCAACAATCCGATGGGCGCCTGCCCGCGCTGCCAGGGCTTTGGAAACACCATCGATTACGATATGGACCTGGTGATTCCGAATGCCGGCCTCACGCTCGATGAAGGCGCCGTGGATCCCTGGACCAAGCAGCAATATGAATGGTACGCCGGGCACTTCAAGAAGTCCTCGCGGGGTAAGGTGCGGTGGAATGTGCCGTACGCCGATCTCAATTCCGAAGAGCAGGCGCTGGTAGTGGAGGCGGTCCACGATTTCTTCGCGGAAGCGGAAACCAAGAAATATAAAGTGCACGTGCGCGTGTTTCTGAGCCGCTATCGGGGCTACGCCGCATGTCCGGACTGCGGGGGGGCGCGCCTGCGCGCGGACGCGCTGAACGTGCGGATCGCGGGCCGGACCATCGCGGATCTGGCGCGGCTGAATATCGAGCGCGCCCACGAATTCTTTCAGTCGTTGGAGTTGTCGCCCGAGGAATCGGCGATCGCCGACAAAATCCTGGTGGAAATCCGGCAGCGGCTCAAGTTTCTGAACGACGTCGGCTTGGACTATCTCACGCTCGACCGGTTATCTTCCACTCTGTCGGGCGGCGAGGCGCAGCGCATCCAGCTCGCGACGTGTCTAGGGTCGCGGTTAGTGGGCGCGTGCTATGTGCTGGACGAACCGTCCATCGGCCTGCACTCGCGCGACACCGGGCGACTGATTCGGATCTTAGAAGAGCTGCGCGACCTGGGCAACACCATTGTTGTCGTGGAGCACGACGCCGACGTGATGCGCGCGGCCGACCACATTATCGATATGGGGCCGGGGGCCGGCGAGCTCGGCGGCGAGATCGTTTTTGAAGGATCCTATCGGAAGATTGTCGGAAATGGCGCGTCGTCGCTGACGTCGCAATACCTGCGCGGCGACCTTCAGGTAGCCGGCTCGGGGTCGCCCCGGTCGGTGGATCCTAAACGAGTAGTGAAGTTTTTCGGCGCGCGCGCCCACAATCTGAAAGGCATCGACGTTGCGATTCCGCTGGACCTGATGGTTGCGGTGACGGGCGTTTCCGGTTCCGGCAAATCAACCCTGGTGCACGACGTGATCTATCAATCGCTGACGCAGCGGATGCGGAAAGCCGCCCCCGAAGGTTTCGACGAGGATCTCGCACAGAAGGCCGAGAAGGTAACCTGCCGCAGAGTAGAGAAGGCCGAGCTGGTGCGCGAGGTGGTGCTGGTGGATCAATCGCCTATTGGCCGCACTCCGCGCTCGAATCCGGTGACCTACATCAAAGCGTTCGACTTGATCCGCGAGCTCTTCGCTGGCACGTCCGAGGCCAGAAAGCGTGGCTACAACGCCGGCCATTTTTCGTTCAACATCCCCGGCGGCCGCTGCGAGAATTGCCAGGGCGACGGTACGGTGACGGTTGAAATGCAATTCCTGGCTGACGTGGAGCTGCTCTGCGAGGAGTGCAAAGGCACGCGTTTCAAGAGCGCCATTCTGGACATCCGCTATCGCGGGCTGAACGTTCACGAGGTGCTGCAGTTGACGGTGCATGAGGCGCTGACCTTCTTCTACGACTCGAAGCGTTTGCACGGCCGGCTGAAGGTGCTCGCCGACGTCGGCTTGGGATATTTGCGGCTGGGGCAATCCGCCACCACCTTGAGCGGAGGCGAGGCGCAGCGCGTGAAATTGGCGGCGCACCTGGCGCTGGCATCCTGCAGCGGCACGCTGTTCATCTTCGATGAGCCAACCACCGGCCTGCATTTCGACGACATCGCGAAGTTGCTGGCGGCGTTCCAACGATTGATCGACAGCGGCGGCAGTGTCCTGATCATCGAGCACAACCTGGACGTGATCCGCAGCGCCGATTGGGTGATCGATCTGGGGCCCGAGGGCGGCGAGCGCGGCGGGCAGATTGTGGCGGAAGGCACTCCCGATCAAATTGCGGCAGCCAAGAATTCGTACACTGGACGATACTTGAAGAAATATGCCGCAAACGCCGCACGTTGAATCGCATTTCACTGCGTCAGAATTCGTACGCGACGTCGTTATTGGGATGGCCGATGGACTCACCGTTCCTTTCGCGCTAGCGGCGGGTTTGTCCGGCGCCGACACCACCACGCGCATCATTGTAGTGGCGGGGCTGGCGGAGATCGCGGCCGGCTCCATCGCCATGGGTCTGGGCGGCTACCTGGCGGCGAACAACGATGCCGATCACTACGCGAGTGAATTGCGGCGCGAGCAGCGCGAGGTGGAGGAGATTCCCGACGAGGAAGCGCGCGAGGTGCTGGAGGTTTTCGAGACCTACGGCCTGACGCACGCCGAGGCCGTCCCCATCGTCGACTCGCTGCGGCAACGGCCCAAACAGTGGATCGATTTCATGATGCGCTTCGAGTTGGGGCTGGAGGAGCCGGACCCCAAACGCGCCCTGCGCAGCGCGAGCACGATTGCGGGAGCGTACATCGCGGGCGGTTTGATTCCGCTGGCCCCTTACATGTTGATGAGTTCGGCGTACTCGGCGCTGATCGCTTCGGTGATCGCGACCATCATCGCGCTGGCCGCGTTCGGCGCGGTGAAAGGGCATTACACCGGAACCTCACCTGGATCGAGTGCTGCTCGGACGGCTCTGATCGGCGGGTTGGCCGCAGCGGTGGCATTCGGCATCGCGCGTTTGGTGTCGGCCAAGTGACGATCGGAAGCTGAGTAAAGTTTTTTAAAAGATTCCCTTGACGCGCGCATGAGTTTGGCGGTATAAAACGATTTCCCCCATTGAGTGCGGTTGATCATGCTCGCTGGTTCGTATTGGTCTGTGAGCATGCGAAAGGGAATGCCAAAACACCATGTCTGCTGCTGTCGCGGTTCTCGCTGAAAACTCCCATCCTCTAGAGGCTCCCTTGCCGGCTGCGTCGCCTGACGAGCGACTGCGTGAATTGGTTCACGAGTTGCGCCAGCCGCTGAGCTCCATTGAGGCCATTGCCTACTATCTGGAGATGACCCTGCCGGCCGGACAGGTTCAAGCGCGGTTGCACATGACGCATCTCCAGCGTTTGGTTGAGGAAGCGAACGCAATTCTGCTACGCAGCGCCGGCATGGTGCATAAACCTTGTGGCCGGGCGCACGCGGCGGGTTAACCGGTCGCGCGATCGCGCAGCTTTTTTTCCAGCTCTGCGATCTCCTTGCGAAGCTTCGGCAGGCGCGAGAGGCTGGCAAGCTGCTCCAGATATTCCTTAAGAGGGCGCGCCGGAGTTCCCCACACCACTTGGCCTTTACGAACGATTTTGGACGTCAGTATTCCGCAGCCGGAACCAAGCACCGCGCCGGTTTCAATGCGAGCCTTGTCTCCAATTCCAACTTGTCCGCCGATCACCGCGTAGTCTTCCACCACCACACCGCCCGAGAGCCCGGTCTGCGCGGCGATAACGACATGCTTTCCGATGCTGCAGTTGTGTCCGATGTGGACCAGGTTGTCGAGCTTGACGCCGTCTCCAATGCGCGTGACGCCGAGCGCGGCGCGATCGACGCAGGAATTGGCGCCGATCTCCACGTCATCGCCAATCTCCACGCGGCCGATCTGCGGGAACTTGCGATAGCCGTCCGGGCCGCGCACGAATCCGAAACCGTCGGCTCCCAGCACGCAACCGGAGTGCAGCACCACGCGGTCGCCAATGCTGACGTGCTCGTAGATGGTGACGTTCGGGTGCAGCAGGCCGTCGGCGCCAATGCGCGTGCCCGCCCCGATGGTGCAGCTTGGTCCGATATTGGCGCGCTCTCCGATCCGGGCTCCAGCGCCGATGATCACATGCGGTCCGATGGCTGCCGATGGCGCGATACCGGCGTCTGGCGCAATGACGGCCGTGGGATGCACGCCAGGCGTCATGGGGGGCGGCGGATAGAGCAACGCGATCACGCTGGCCAAGCCGCCGCGCGGATCGTCAACACGAATGATGGTCCGGCCCGCGGGGAATTCGCGAGTCACCAAGAGACAGCCAGCGCGTGAATCATCGGCTTGCGCGGCCGCTTTCCGGCTGCCGATAAAAGCTATCTCGCGTGGTCCGGCGGATTCCAGCGGCGCGACGCCGGTGATGTCGAGATCGCCAGCGCCTTCGAAGCCGGCCTTCAGGTAATCTGCGATTTCAGCGACGCGCACTCCTGTATGATAAATCGAATGAAGATTATCCAACGAGCTTTGTTTTCGGTGGTCGCCGTCTTGTCATTTTGCCTGATCGTAACGGCGCAGCCGCCAGCGCCAGGGGGAGGAGCGGGAAAGGGCGGTCCGCCTCCGCCGCGCCTGGTACTTTCGGTTACGTCTACGGCATGGCCCGATGGCGGAGAAGTGCCCATGAAGTATTCCGGACGCGGCGACAACAAGTCGCCGGCTTTCGAGTTTCACTGGAGCTTGGGTGGAAATCCAGCTGCGCCTCCGGAAGGCTTGCAAACCTACGCGGTGATCTTTCACGATGTCGAGAATTCGTCGATGAAAACAACGGTCGATACTCTCCACTGGTCCGCGTTCAACATTCCCGGAACAGCTAAGGGATTGCCGGAAGGACTCGCGGCCGGCGATCTTCCGGATGGCACGCGGAACGGTCCGGGCATTGCGGCGCGTGGGGGAAATCCAGGCGCGTATTTTGGACCGGGCGCCGGTCCGGGGCCGATCCATCACTACGTGTTCGAGTTTTATGCTTTGGATACCAAGCTGGATCTGCCGGCCAACACGACGCGCGACGATTTGCTGAAAGCGATGGATGGCCACGTGATCGGGAAAGCGGCGTGGTTCGGCCGCTTCCATATGCAGCCGGCTCCGTAAAATTGGGGATGCCAGTTGATCCGTCGGCCACCGTGGCTTCCACCGCGCGCGTTCATCCGCACGCATGTATCGGCCCGCAGGCCCGCATTGGCGAATTCGCGATCGTTGAAGAAGAGGTGGCGATCGGAGCGTTCTGCCGCCTGGAGCCGTACGTTTTCGTGAAACGCTGGACCACGCTCGGCGAGCGCAACGAGATCTCGGCCGGCACGGTGCTGGGGACCGATCCGCTGGACAAGAACTTCACCGGCCAGCGCAGCTATCTGCGGATTGGCGACGGCAACATCATCCGCGAGCATTACACCGTCTCGCGCGGCACGCAACCCGAGAGCGTCACCACCATCGGCGACGGCAACTACATCATGACTTCCGGCCATATCGCGCACAATTGCGTGATTGGAAACAATTGCGTGATCGCGAGCTGCGCGTTGGTGGCGGGTCACGTGCACGTGGAGGATCAGGCTTTCATCTCGGGCGGCGTGGTGATTCACCAATACTCGAAGATCGGGCGCCTGGCGATGATCGGCGGCAATTCGCGCGTCAACCTGGATGCCCCGCCGTTTTTCCTGTACACCGATTTCAACGCGCGGCCGAATGGGCTGAACGTGGTCGGGCTGAAGCGCGCGGGATTCAGCGGCGAAGAGATCGCGGCTCTCAAATCGGCGTACAGAATCCTCTATCGGTCCGGCCTGAAGCTGAAGGATGCACTGGCGCGGATTACATCGGAGCTGGATACGGAGCACACGCGGCACCTGGTGAAGTTCATCGAGAGCAGCGAGCGCGGGATTTGCCGGGAGTAGTCCGCAAAAGAAATGGCGGACGAAGTTGCAGCCTTATTGAAAGCCACGCGAGCCCGATTGAAGGCCGCCGCGGATCCGGAATTTGCCTCTGGCGTGCGCCGGTTTTTCAGGGAGCCGGTTCAGCCTCATGGAGTCCAGGCGCCGCAAGTTCGCGAGTTCGCGCGGCTGGCCTATCGCGAATTGAAGCCGTGGCCCGTGGCCGAGCGCGATCGCTTCGTCACTGAACTGTGGAAGAGCGGCGTGCTGGAGGAGGGCAGTGTGGTCTGTTACGTCTACCGGCGATTCGCCAAAGTGTGCGGCCAGCGTGAGTTTGCAATGTTCGAACAGTGGATCGATCGCTACGTAAAGAACTGGGGGCATTGCGACGGCGTCGGCACCTGGTTGATCGCGGCGTCGATCGCAAATCGGCCGGAGCTGATGGCCAAGCTGGGGCGCTGGACGAAATCGAAGAATCGCTGGAAGCGCCGGGCGGCGGCGGTTTCGCTGATCCAGGAAGCCAAGCGGGGCCGCAGCACAGAGACGATCTTTCAAATTTGCGGCCTGTTGCGCGATGACACCGACGACCTGGTTCGCAAGGGCGTCGGTTGGCTGTTGAAGGAGACTTATCCGAAGAGGCCGCGCGAAACGATCCGATTTCTGGACGACTGGAGGGCCAGCGCTCCGAGACTGGTGCTGCGGCTGGCCGCTGAGAAGATGACCGCGCAACACCGCGAATGGCTTCTCAAAGGGTGATGTTCAATCGCCGGATTGCTTGTGGATCGGCATCGGCTTTGGCGGCGGCCAGCATCTCTCGCGCGGCCTTTCCGTTCAGTGGATGCCGAAGCTCAGGAGCGATTTCCGAAAGAGGCTCCAGGACGAAGCGGCGCTGCGCGATGCTGGGGTGAGGAATATGGAGTTCAGCCGTATCGATCACACTCCGGCCGTAAAACAAGATATCGATATCGATGTTGCGCGGGCCTTTCGGCGTCACGCGCTGGCGGCCCATCTCGCGCTCGATGTTCTGAATGCACCCGAGCAGCTGAAGAGGAAATAAATCCGTCTCCACTTCGACGACGGCATTCAAGAACCAGGGCTGATCGCGAAGCTCCAGCGGTTCGGTCTCATAGAGCGATGACCGCCGCGCCGCGCGGATCCCCGCGGCTTCCAGGCGTTCCAGCGCTTCCCGGAGGTTGGCCTCGCGATCGCCAATATTCGAGCCGAGGCCCAGATAAACGGATTTCAAAACAGGTCGCTCTGCAGGCCGCCGCGCGCGCGGCGCGGGATCTTGAAATATTCGAACGCCCGATCGGTGCCGATGCGGCCGCGTGGAGTGCGGTCGATGAAGCCGAGCTGCATGAGATACGGCTCGTAGACTTCTTCGATGGTGTCGGCCTCCTCGTCGATGGAGGCGGCGATGGTGTTCACGCCCACCGGGCCGCCGCCGTATTTCTCAAGCAGCGTCAGCATGATCTTCTGGTCGATCTCGTCCAAGCCGAAACGATCCACCTCCAGCAAATCCAGGGCGCTGGTGGCCGCCCGCAAATCGATGTGTCCTTCGGCGCGAACCTGCGCGTAATCCCTGACGCGGCGCAACAATCGGTTAGCGATGCGCGGAGTGCCGCGGCTGCGTCGCGCGATCTCCTCGGCGCCGTCGAGGTCCAGGGTCACACCGAGCAGCTTCGCGGACCGCTCCACGATGGCCGTCAACTCGGCGACACCATAATGATTCAGCCGCAACACCAGGCCGAAGCGGCCGCGCAGGGGAGCGCTCACCAGACCTTGCCGCGTAGTGGCGCCAATCGCGGTGAAGTGGGGGATCGCAATGGAATGCGTACGTGCGCCGGGCCCGGTACCGATCAAAATGTCCATGCGAAAGTCTTCCAGGGCGGCGTATAGGATTTCCTCCACATCCGGAAGCAAACGATGAATCTCGTCGACGAAGAAAACCTGACGTGGACGAATATTGGTAAGAACGCCAGTCAGGTCCAGTTTCTTCTGGAGAATCGGGCCGGAGGTCTGTTCGAAATCCACGCCCAATTCGCCGGCGATGATCGTTGCCAGGGTGGTCTTGCCCAAGCCTGGCGGTCCATAGAGCAGCACGTGATCCATCGCTTCGCCGCGCTTTCTGGCAGCCTCGATAGCGATGGAGAGGTTCTCCTTGAGCTTCGGCTGGCCGGTGAAATCGGCCAATCGGGTGGGACGCAGGGCAGCTTCGAATTGACGTTCGCCTTCCAGCGGCGAGGGCGATGCGATCCCGGTCTCACGCACGTGGTTCTAGATTAGCAAGCGGCTCCGCTTACTGACGTGCGCGGTTCAGTAAACCTTTCCGGTTTTGAACAACGTTCACACGAGTGTGAACGCGGCACGCACGAGTGCGTGCGCCACAGCCGCGGTGTTATCGCACCAGCTCCAGCGCCTTGCGAAACAGAGGCTCAAAGGCGGAGGCCGGCTCGGCGGTTTTGGCTTTGCGCACGGCGGCCTCGGCTGCGCCGCGTTGACATCCCAGATTCAGCAGCGCGGAAAGCACGTCCTGTTCGAGAGCGCTGAGCGCAGGCTCGGTCCGGGAAGAAACGGCGGGCAGCGCACCGCCTCCCAGACCTTCCAACTTGTCCTTCAACTCCAGCACCATGCGCTCGGCGGTCTTTTTTCCGACGCCCGGGATGCGCACCAGTTGCTCCACCTGCCCACCCCGAATCGCGTCGATGAGCGCCGCCGTGGCCAAACCGGACAGCACTTTAATCGCGAGCGTGGGCCCGATGCCGCTCACCGAGATCAGCTTCTCAAACACACCCTTCTCCTCCGGCGTCAAGAAGCCGAACAGCGCGAGCGCATCCTCGCGGACGTGAGTATGAATCCGCAGGGCGACGTCGGCGCCGGCCTCGGGCAGCGCTGAGAATGTGGAGATCGGAATCACGACGTCATATCCGACGCCGGCCGTATCGACGATGATTTGGTTGGGATGTTTTTCCAGCAGCTTGCCGCGAAGGAAGGCGATCATGTCTCAGGGCTATTATGCTCGATCCCCAGGGGCCGCGGAGGACCTGGCCCGCAAAGGATCTCGCGCGGCGCGCGGCAGCGTGAATGAGAAACGCGAACCTTTGCCCAGCTCCGACTCCACCCAGATGGCGCCCCCGTGCCGGTCCACGATCTTCTTGCAAATGGCCAGTCCAATTCCGGTGCCCGGATATTCTTGTCCGTGCAGGCGCTTGAAGATTCCAAAGATCTGCGCCTGATATTCGGGCTTAATTCCTATGCCGTTGTCCTCTACCGTGAATACCCAGTAGGGCTCCTGCTCGCGCGCGCTCACCTTGATCTCGGGAGGTTTGTCCGACCGGTATTTCAATGCATTGCCGATGAGGTTCTGAAACACTTGCGCCAGGTGCAGCGGATTGGCCGTCACCACGGGAAGCCGTTCGAACGAGACCGAGGCGTTGGTTTCCGCGATCGAGCTCTGCAGATTGGTAATTGCATCCCGAACCACTCTTTCAACCGGCACTGCTTCGCTCATCGCTTCGGACACTTCGCCCGCTCGCGAGTATTCGAGCAGCGCCTCCACCAGCGCGTGCATCCGCTGCGCTCCGGTAACCGCCACGTCGATGAGCTGTGTGGCTTCCTGGTCGAGCACCTTGCCGTAATAATTTCTGCGCGCGAGCTGCAGACAGGTAGCGACGGTGCGCAAAGGCTCCTTCAAGTCGTGTGACGCGGCATAGGCGAATTGCTGCAAATCGTGGTTGGTTCGGACTAGTGCCTGGTTCAAACGCCGGGTTTGTTCTTCCGTCTGGCGGCGCTCTGAAATATCGCGAAACACCAGCACCGCTCCAATAACTTTTCCTTGAGCGTCGCGGATTGGCGCGGCGCTGTCGTCTATCGGGCACTCGGAGCCGTCGCGCGACAGGAGCACCGTGTGATTCGCGAGCCCGGAAATGGTTCCTTCCCGCAGCGCCTTCAAAGCCGAATTGGAGACCGTCCGGCGAGTGTCTTCGTTCACGATCGAGAACACGTTGTCGAGTGGCCGTCCCGCCGCCTCGGTTTGCTTCCACCCGGTTAGTTCCTCGGCCACACCGTTCATGAAAGTCACCCGGCCGGCGTCATCGGTGGTGATAACGGCGTCGCCAATACTGGTAAGCGTGGTGTGCAGCAGATCGCGGCTGGCGGTGGTACGGTCGTTGGCGGCCTGCAGATCGACAATTAAACGATCGCGTTCGGCAGTGGCGCGGCCAATATCGAAGGTTGCCAGAAGCAGAAACAGAAACAGCACCAGTCCTCCGAATGCCGAAGCCAGTCTCGCACGCGATCCCTGATCCTGACGTTCCCGAATACCTTGCTGCAGGCTCCGGTAGACTTCGTTCTGCAGATCCGCTCCAAGTTTTCGAATCTCATCCATGGCCTGCTGGCCGCGATTGGTCTGTACCACATCGAGCGCGGCTTGGAATCCTTCGTTCTCGCGCAGCGTAACGGTCTCTTTCAACTCCGCGAGCTTTTCGGTGATCAGGCCATCGAGTGTCGCCACCCTCGTGCGCAACGGCGGGTCTTCGGCCACCAGCCGATGCAAGCTCTGGAGTTCCGAGGGCAGCGCAGCGACGGCTTGGTCATATACCCGCCGATAATCGGGATTGCCGGTCAGCACGAACCCTCGCTCACCGGTCTCGGCGTCCTTGACGGATGACACTACCTGCTCGATCTGTTGCAGAAGCGCGCGGCCGTGCTGAACTTGAGGAGCGCTCAGCTGAAAATCAGCCCAATCCCGGTAAGAAACGATGCTGACGATCAAAAGAATCAGCAACGCGCCAGCGAGATACCAACGGTCGGGTCTTCGAATGCGTCGCAACAGCCGCTCCGAGGAAAGCTTCAGGAGGCTCCGAAGCTGGATTAGGGTCCTAACGAGCAGCGTAGCAAAAACTGCAGTGGGCATGATGGCTTAGAGTAGCTACATGGCCCGCCGCCGATTCTTCGTGGATGCCGTGCAATCGGGACGCGCGCGGATCACTGGACCGGATGCCCACCACCTGGCGCGCGTGCTGCGCGTGGAGCCTGGGCAGCAGTTCGAGATATCGGACAATCACTGCGTCTATTTGGCCGAGGTGGAGAGCGCCCGCAAGGACCTGGTTTCATTTGCAGTTCTGGAGCGGTTGACGGCCGCTGAGCCTGTGGTGCGCACGATCCTGCTGGCGGCCTTGGTCCGCTTTGAGCGCTTCGAATGGATCGTCGAGAAGGCCACCGAGTTGGGAGTTGAACGGATTATCCCGCTGGAAACGGAACGCACGGAAAAGGGTTTGAGACAAGGCGCCGAGAAACGCTCAATGCGATGGAACCGGATCGCGAAGGAAGCCAGCGAGCAATCGCGGCGCGCACGATTGCCCGAGATTCACGCTGCCGCTGAGTTGGTGGAAGCTCTCGGGCTCGAGGCCGATTACCGCTATTTGCTCGAAGAGGCCCAAGGTGCCCAGAGCGCTGCTCCGCCGATGTTGCCGGCGTTGCCTGCATCCCGGCACGCGGGTGATTCCGTCGCACTGTTGCTGGGTCCGGAGGGCGGCTGGACCGATCGCGAGCGTGCATTGATCGTGGCTAACGCCGGCTGGGTTCCGGTTTCGCTGGGCCACGAGATTCTTCGGGCGGAGACCGCGGCCATAGCGGCGCTCGCGATCGTCAACGCGGCTTGGAACTCAGCGTCACGTTTGGCAAACCAATGACCAAAGAGGACCTTTTCAAATTCATGGCCGGGCAAAAGCTCGGCGTGCTGGGAAGCATCTCACCCACGGGCGTTCCGCAGTCGGCGCTGGTTGGCGTTGCCGTGACGCGCGAGTTGGAAATCGTCTTCGATACGGTGGCGAGCTCGCGCAAACATGCCAACCTGCTCGGGAATCCGGCCGCTTCTTTCGTGATTGGACTAGGAGATCGGCCTGAGATCACCATCCAATTGGAAGGCGCGGCTCTAAAACCGATGGGAACCGAACTCGCGCGATATCAGCAAGTGTACTTCGCCGCGTGGCCTGATGGTCCCGACCGGCTGAGCTGGCCCGGTATCGCCTACTTCGTGGTGAAGCCGAAATGGATCCGCTATAGCGATTACGACCAGAGGCCGCCGCTGATTGAAGAGTTCACGTTCTAATGGCGTCGGCACGAGTGCCGACGCGGCACGCTAAAGCGTGCGCCACAATTATATGGCGACCACGGCCGCGCTCACCGGCTTCGATCCCACTGGAATCAGCATGAACAGCGGGCCCTTCTTCCAGCGGGCGGCGGTTACGTTTGCGATTCGAATGACCGCCATATCGCCGGATGCCTGATTCAGGATCAGCGCGTACTTGTCATCCGGAGTGATGGTGATCGAGGAAGGCTCCGTGCCCACCGGCGTCACAGCCAGGACTTTGCCGGTTTCGATGTCGAGGATGCTGACATCGGCGGATTTGGGGTTCGCGACAAACAAATAGCCCGGCGATGTGGATACCGCCATCGCGCCGGGGTTGTGACCTGCCAGCACGGTCTGGCCAATTTGCGGCGTGTAGTATGGGTAAACCACCACCACGCCGTCCATGCCTTCTCCGGTAACAAATACCTGGCCGCCGTCGGCTTTAAAGCACAGGTGATCGGGCCGCACGGCGAGCGGCAGGTTCACCATCAGGCGGGCTCGAGGCACGTCGAAAATCGACAGCAAGCGCTGGCTGACATTGGCCGCGATCAGTTGCCGCGAATCCGATTGCGCGCGCGCGGCGTCGCCGTGCGACGGTTGAAATCGAACCAGCCCGATTTCGCCCGTAGTGCGAATGCGCGCGGAGGCGCGGCGATTCAGCACGTCGACGAGCGTGATGGAACATCCGGCGCCGGAGCTGATGGCAACGGTGGTTTCGTCGGGGGACACATCGAAATCGGCCGGGTCGTCAGCCAGCGGCAGAGTCCAGTCGATCCGCATCGGATCAAGCGCCACGCGAACCAATTGCCGGGGTTTCCGGCAGAGCACGAACAGCGCGTCACCTTGAGGAGCGAGACGCATCTGCAAAGCTGTGGCGGCCACCCGCAGCTTATGGGAAAACGTGAGGTTCCCGGTGAGAATTTCATGGACCGAGCCGGTATCGGGCGTCAGGGCATACACGCGGCCAAGCTGGGGATGTGCCAGCACCGCGGTTGGCGAACCGTCGATCCGGATGTGCCGGGCCACCGCGAAAACCTGAAGGTCCACCGCGGCGATGGCGCCGCCGTCCTGGTTGGCGACGAAGGCATAGCCCGGAAAGCCGCTCGCTTTCCTGGAGCCGCAAGCCGCCAGCGTCCCGAGCCCGCTGGCGAGTCCACCGAGCGCGAATGTTCGCCGCGTGATCACGTACCTTGATTCTGGCACAGGCGCGGGCCGGCACAGCAAAGCTGTTCCAGTGTTCGCTGAAATAATTGATGCAGAACGTTCAATATGATACGCTTTTGACTGGATCGTCAGAGCGCCTCCCGCTGTAAATTCTGCAACACTGGAAAATGCGTGTGGCAATGCCTCTCGCGCGAGTTGAAGGACCCGGAAGAGTCTCTAAATGAACCTGCGTTCGCTGTTTAGCTTATTCTCGTCTGATCTGGCCATCGATCTTGGGACTGCCAACACGCTGGTTTACGCCAAAGGCAAAGGAATTGTTGTGAACGAGCCGTCCATTGTGGCCATCAACAAGACCAACGGTGAAGTGGAGGCGGTAGGCAAAGAAGCCAAAGACATGCTGGGCCGCACGCCCGGTAATATCGTCGCCATTCGCCCCATGAAGGACGGCGTGATCGCCGATTTCAAAGTCACCGAGCGCATGCTCAGCTACTTCATCCTGAAGGCGCACGGCCGCAAGGTGCTGGTGCATCCGCGCATTGTGATCGGCGTTCCCAGCGAGATCACGCAGGTGGAAAAGCGCGCTGTCATCGACTCCGCTTATCGCGCCAAGGCGAGCGAGGTGCACCTGGTGGAACAGGCCATGGTGGCGGCCATCGGCGCGGGGCTTCCTGTGACCGAGCCATCGGGCAACATGGTAGTCGATATCGGAGGCGGCACCACGGATGTGGCCGTTATATCGCTGTCCGGCATCGTCTACTCGCGTTCGGTGCGCGTCGCAGGCAACGCCATGGACGAAGCTATCATGCAGTATCTAAAGCGCAAGTACAATCTGCTGATCGGCGAGCGAACCGGCGAGGCGATCAAGATTCAGATCGGCTCGGCCTATCCTTTGGACCGGCCGCTGACGATGGAAATTAAAGGGCGGAATTTGATTGAGGGCGTGCCGAAAACGCTGACCATCGACGATAGCGAAATCCGCGAGGCGCTGGCGGAGTGCGTGGCGACCATCATGAATGCCATTCGCGTGGCGCTGGAGCGGACGCCGCCCGAGTTGAGCGCCGACATCAGCGATCGCGGAATTGTTTTGACCGGAGGCGGTGCGTTGTTGAAGAATCTAGATAAGCGCATTCGCGAGGAAACCGGGCTGCCGGTATCGATCGCCGAGGACCCGCTGGCGAGCGTGGTGCTGGGAACCGGCAAAATGTTGACGGACTTCAAATTGCTCCGTCGAGTGGCTATTGAGTAAAGAGCGTTGGCACGAGTGCCAAAGCCGCACGCAGGAGTGCGTGCGCCACGGTTCGTGCGTGCGCCACGGTTCGTGCGTGCGCCACGGTTCGTGCGTGCGCCACGGTTCGTGCGTGGGCAACGTGATGTAAGTTATGGATTTTTTTCTCAGCCGCTACCGCCACCTCACGGTGCTGTTGATTGTGATCACGGCGCAGTTGCTGCTGATTGCCTATCAGGTCAGAACCAATCGCGATATTCCGCTCATCCGTGTTTGGGCCGTCACGGCGGTAACTCCGGTTGAGCAGGGCCTCGAGCTGGTCCGCCGCTACACCTGGGGATTCGTTGAAGACTATTTCGTTCTGTTGAACGTGCACGGCGAGAACGTCAAGCTGCAGCGCGAAAACGGCCAGCTCAAGATCGAGAACAATTACCTGAAGAACGAGCTAGCCACCGCCGACCGGGCCCGCGCATTGAGCGTGTTTGAAGCGCGATCGCCTTCCAAAACCGTCGCCGCGCGCGTCATCGGGAACGGCACCGGCGCCAACTCGAAAGTGGTGTTCGTCGACCGCGGGTCAACCAGCGGGGTGGAGAGCGGCATGGCGGTGGTCACCCCGGACGGCATCGTGGGGAAAGTGGTGGATGCGTATCCCACCGCTTCTCTGGTGATGTTGATCACCGACCCGACCTTCGCCGCGGGCGTGATTTCGCAAAAGAACCGCATCCACGGCACGCTCAAAGGACAAGGGCACGGGGAATGTTTGATCGACTATGTCCAGAACGAAGAGCGCGTCGATGTTGGCGAATGGTTTTACACTTCCGGCGACGATCGGATTTTCCCGAAAGGCTTTCCGGTGGGCCAAGTGGCCGCGGTCCAAAACGGCAAGACGTTCAAAGAGATTTATGTAACGCCCAGCGGGATGCAGGGCGGAGCGGAAGAGGTACTGATCGTCTTGCAGGGCGTCCATCAGGAAGTGCCGGCCGGGGAACTGGCTGCTCCCGGCTATCGCATTCTGCCGTTGCCTGCCGATGCCGCCAGCGAAACTCCGCAGGGCGCTCCACAGCCGGGCGCCTCGGCCACCGATGCCGACCGCCTGCGGGCCATTTACAAACAGGCTGGCGTGGATCAGAAGCACGTGTTTGGCGAGGGCATACCAGGCTCGAAGCCTCCTGACTTCACGAAGATTCCCTCGATTCATGGCACTCCGGCAACGGCCGGCACCGCTCAGCCATCCAGTGTGCCCAGCGCTGGTGCAGCGCCCTCGGTTGCGAAGCCAGTGCCGGCTGTTCCACCGCCGCCGGCCACGCCGCCTCCCAGCACGCAATGACGGAGTACACCGAGCATTTGCTGCGCGAGGCTCCGCGCAAGGACACGGCCAACCGCTTCCGCTTCGTGTGGCTGGTGGCGATCCCGCTGGTGGCGGTGCTGTCGCAGGTCTACTTACCGCGCTTCATCCCGTTTCTTGCCTATCTGGAGCTGCCGTTGCTCATCACGGTGCATTTCGCGCTGAGCCACCGGGGGCCGATTCCGGCGTTGTTCTACGGGACGTTCATCGGCCTGGTGCAGGACTCGTTGTCGCATCAGCCGATCGGCATGTATGGGATCGTCAAGACCTTGGTGGGATACTTCGCCGCCTCCGTCAGCATGCGTTTCGATGTTCAAAACCCGGTGGTCACTTTCATCCTGGCTTTCTTCTTCTACTTCTTCCATCAGTTCTTCTATTGGGTGCTGGCGCGCGCGCTGTTGGGCGAGATTATTACTTTCGATGTACAGCAAAACTTGATTTTTGGGCTCTTGAACGCGGCCGTGGCCCTCCCCTTGTTCCGGATTTTAGATAAACTAAAAATGGCTAGCTGAACGCGGAATGCTATTGTGAAACTTCATCTCGGGCGCGAAGACGGACAGGCCTCCGCGAACCAGCTGCTGCGCGACGACGCGAAGTTCGCGGCGCAAAAGATCGCGTTTTTTCAATATCTCACGGTGGCGGTCTTTTTGTTCCTGATCACCGGCTTCTGGGATCTGCAGATTCGCAACCCGGAGGTCTACCAGGAACGCGCGCTCGAAAACAGCGTCAAGTCGATTCCGGTGCTGGCCCCGCGCGGTAAAATCCTGGACCGGGACGGGCGCGTGATCGTGGACAACCACGACTCCTTCACCCTGTACCTATCGCGCGAAAACCTGAAGATGGAGCATCTGCGGCCCATCGCGGAAGGCTTGAATATCGACTATGACGGCTTGGTGGCTCGCGTCCGGCGATTTCAGTCGCGCGGCGCTCCGCAGTACCAGCCGATTGCGATCAAGGAAGAGCTAACGCCCGGCGAGCTGGCGTTTGTCGATTCTCATAAGGACGCGAACACGTTTCCCGAGCTGGAAGTGGTGCACGTCCAGCACCGCTTGTATCCGCGCGATGGCTTGGCGGCGCATGTCATCGGCTACGTCGGCGAAGTGAGCGAAGCCGAGTTGAGCACGCCGGAATTCGCTAATTTTCACCAGGGCGACGTGATCGGCAAGGACGGCATTGAACGCCAATACAACGATCAGCTCATGGGCGTGGACGGGCAGCGGCGCGTGGAAGTGGATAGTTACGGGAACGAGCGCCACGTCCTGGATGATAAGGAGGCCATCCCTGGTAAGAACCTGCAATTGACCATCGACCTGGATCTGCAAGCGGTGGCCGAGTTGACCCTGGAGAACCGCCGGGGTGCTGTGGTCGCGCTGGATCCGCGAACCGGCGAAGTGCTCGCCATGGTGAGCCGTCCGGCGTTCGATCCTAATCTGTTTGCAGGCCGCATCCGATCCAAGGATTGGAAGGATCTGGTGGATAATCCCGCTCATCCGCTGATGAACCGCGCCATCCAGGCGCAGCAGGCGCCCGGTTCCACCTTCAAGCCGATCATGCTGCTGGCGGGTCTGGAAACTGGAGCGATCGACGACAATTTCCACATCAGCTGCCCGGGCGGCGCCACGTTCTACGGCCACTTTTACAAGTGCTGGGGCAAGCATGGAACGGTGGGTTTGCACGAGGGTCTGGTGCATTCCTGCGACACGTTCTTCTACAACGTGGGTAACCGGATGGATATCGACGATATCGCACACTACGCCGAAATGGTGGGCTACGGGCACAAGACCGGGATTGACTTGCCGCACGAAGCCGAAGGCGTAGTCCCTTCCCGTCGTTGGAAGATCCGCACGCAGCACGAGAAGTGGTTTGCCGGCGAAAATATTTCGGTCGCCATCGGGCAAGGCGCAACCACTGTGACGCCGATCCAAATGGCCTCTGCAATCGGTGGAATCGCGATCGGTGGAATGTGGTTTCAGCCGCACCTCGTTCCGGAAGTGCACCTATTACCAGCCCGCCGCGGTGAAGTGAACCTGGAGAACGTCGCAAAGGTGATCTCCGGCATGTACGGCGTAGTGAATGAACCGGGTGGGACCGGCGGGAGAGCGCGCCTGCCCGGCATCGACGTGTGCGGCAAAACCGGCAGCGCGCAGTTGGTTTCGAATAGCGCCATCAAAGCCGGGTTCAAGGTCGCGGAAGACATGAAGGACAACGCCTGGTTCGTCGGCTTCGCTCCACGCGACAATCCTGAGATCGTGGTGGCCGCGTTTTTCGAAAACGGCGTACATGGTCAACTCGCGGCGCCCATCGTGCGCGATGTCCTGAAAGCTTATTTCGACAAGAAGGCCCGCCTGGCGCAGCCGCAGCCGCAAATCGCGCACGTTCCCACGGATTTGCTGCATCAGCCTCCGACGCTGCCGGTTTCCAGCGCGGCTGTGAATCAGTAAATATGCCGGCGCACCGCTCGATTCGCGATTTCGACTGGCTGATGGTGGTGCTGGTGTGCGCCATCTGCGCCCTCGGCGTGCTGCAAATCTTCAGCGCCACCAAGGACACGCGCTTCGCCGAAGCCTGGTGGAAGCAAGCCATCTGGATTCTGGGCGGGTTCGTCGCGCTGTGGATCGGCACGTTGGTCGATTATCATAGCTTGCTCGGGCAAGCTTACGTTTTTTACGGCCTCGCGCTCGCGACGCTGGTGGCTACCTTCGTCCTCGGAATGACCGCCTTCGGGTCGAGGCGCTGGATCGGCACTTCGGCCTTTCATCTTCAGGTCTCCGAATTCGTTAAACTGGTGGTAGTTCTCTTAGTAGCTCGATATCTGTCGGAGTTGAAGGGCGAGGAGCTGGAGCTTCGGGATTTGCTCAAGCTGGCCAGCCTGGTTGGCTTGCCGCTGATCCTGGTAATGATTCAACCGGATCTCGGTACGGCTCTGACGTTCGTCCCGATCCTGGGGGTCGGGGTATTCCTGGCGGGTTTTCGTTGGCAGTACGCGGTGGCGATTTTAGTGCTGGTAGCCGTGGCGGCGCCGATCGGCTATTGGGTCGTGTTGAAGGATTATCAGCGGGCCCGGGTGGTCAGCTTCCTGGATCCAAATCAGGATCCCAAGGGATCCGGATACCAAGTGATCCAGTCGAAAATTGCGGTTGGCTCGGGCGCGCTGTGGGGGCGCGGCGTTACCAAGGGCACCCAAACGCAAGGACGGTTCTTGCCGGTGTCGCAGAAGGATTTCATCTTTTCGGCCTTCGCCGAAGAGCACGGGTTCGTGGGCGTCATCGTGGCGCTCGGGTTGTATTTTTTGTTGCTGATGCAGATCGTTCAAAATGCGCAAACCGCGCCGGACAAGGCTGGGATGCATATCTGTATGGGCGTAGCGGCATTGTTGTTGTTTCACGTGTTGGTGAATGTCGGAATGGTGGTAGGACGGATGCCGGTCACGGGCATTCCGCTGCCGCTGATGAGTTCCGGCGGTTCGAATATTGTAGCGATGTTTTTAATGCTGGGGCTCGTGAACAATGTCCGGCTCCGGCGATTTGTAAATTGAGGTGGCCGCAGACGGCCGGCTTTCTAGAAAATTGAGGGTGCAGCGAGTTTGATCCATCTGTCGAGGGTCCGCGTCCTGACCGGCAGGGGGATTGAGCGCCGCAGCGTCGGCGGGTAAGGTGTTCGAGAATCGGTTCTCCACCTTGCAAGGCTGAAAGATTTTACGTTCGTGCCCGGGACAACGGTCCTTTGGATCACCCGGACAGCGGATGGATGGTGGCGCCCTTTGGCTTTCTGAAGCTCCCGTTCTCGGCATGAAGCAGAGGAGCAGCCATGAGCAAGGAATTGGTGATTTCAGCGAATCGCCACGAGATCAAGCTAGGAATTCTCGAGGACGATCAGCTCGTCGAGGTCTTTTTCCAGCGCGCCAACGAGTACTCCCTCGCTGGCAGCATTCATAAGGGACGGGTCACGCGTGTTTTGCCGGGAATGCAGTCGGCTTTCGTCGACTTGGGCCTGGAACGCGACACCTTTCTCTACGTTTCCGATTTTGCGGACGAGGGCGAGGATTTCGATCGCGTTTCGGTAAACCGCGAGGCTCCGGGTGGGGAGCGGGGCGAACGTGGCAACCGCGAGCGCGGCAATCGTGCGCCGGGTGAGCGGCCACCGGCTGCGGAGCGTCCCGCATTAGTGGAACGGCCGCTCGCACAGGAGCCGGCATCGGAAGCGACGGACGTAGCAGCACCGGTCGAAGCCGAATCTCCCACGGCGCCGCGAAACGAACGCAATGATCGCGGTAATGACCGCGGCGAAGAAGGCGGCCGCGGGAGACGCTCCCGCCGGCGACGCAACCGCGGCCGTGGCTTTCCCGACTCCAAGTACGCGTCCGAAGTCTCGCGCCCGCCGCGCGTTCCGGAGTCGCCGGCTGCGGCTTCCGCGCCGGTTGAGAGCACTTTTGTGACGCCGGCTCAGTCACCGGTGGCATCGCTCGGTGCCGGTGCGACGGACTTTTCCGTACTGCCCGGCGAGTCCCTCGCCAAGTACAGCCGCTCCAACATCCAGCCTCTGGATGACGCCGAAGAAGAAGAGATTCGCGATCTGCAGGAAACCAATGTCCAGGGAGCAGCGGTTGTGTCCGAACCCGAGACGCCGGCCGAGAGCGCCGAGCAAGCGGAAGAAGCACAGGCGGAGGCGGAGGCAGGGGTAGAGGCCGGGCTCGACGAAGAACTCGTGGAAGAACTCGCGGAAGAAGTGAACGAGCCGGATGACGCGCCCATTGCCGAGGACACGGTGGCGTCCGCCGCGCCCGAAGCCGTAATCGTAACAGAGGAAACTGTGGTGGAAGTGGTGGAGGTGGAGGAACTGGAAGTGGGGCCCCCCGGCACCGATGCCCAGCAGGAACCCGCTACAGAACAACCAGCGCCCGGTTCGGCGCCGCTCTCCGCTCAGGTTCGCGAACAAGGTGGACGCTATATGCACCGTCTTCCGCGCCGCATGCGTCGCAAAATGCGTGGCGGCGGCCAGATGGAAGGCAGAACCGAAGGGAGGACCGAAGCGAAATTTGAGGGCGAGCCCCGCGGCGACGCGTCCATTCCTGAAACGGCGGGGGGACGTCCGGAGCAGCGGCCTGAGCAACGCCCGGAGCAGCGCCCTGAGCCCAGAACATTCTCCCGTCCCGAGGGCCGTCCCGAAAGAGCTCCGCTGCCCTCCATCACCGAGCTTCTCAAGGAAGGCCAGGAGATCATCGTTCAAATCGCCAAGGAGCCGCTGGGACAAAAGGGAGCGCGCATCACGTCCCACATCGCTCTGCCGGGACGCTACGTCGTCTACATGCCGACCTTGGAACATACCGGCGTTTCCCGCAAGATCGCGAGTGATGAGGAGCGCCTGCGCCTGAAACGCATCCTGCAGATTCATACCGCTGGAGTTCCAGGCGGATTCATCGTCCGCACCGCGGGCGAGGGCAAAAGCGAAGAGGATCTCGCGGCCGATATGAACTTCCTGTTCAACCTCTGGATGGATATCCGGCAGAAAGCCGAGAAGAAGCCCGCGCCACTGCTGCTGCATCACGATCTCGACATCGTGGAGCGGACCCTGCGCGATCAGTTCACCGAAGACTTCAAGGACATTTGGGTGGATAACGAAGAGTTGTACGAAAGCGTGCTGCGTTTCGTCCAGCGCTTCCAGCCCAGCCTGGTGACGCGCGTCAAACTGTATACGCGCCCCGAGCCGATTTTCGACGCTTTCAACATCACCGCGGAGCTGGAAAAAGCCCTGCGGCCGAAGGTGTGGCTGAAGTCGGGCGGCCATATCGTGATCAACCAGACCGAAGCGCTGGTGGCTGTCGACGTCAACACCGGTAAGTACGTCGGTCGGTCCAACCGTTTGGAAGATACCATCGTGAAAACCAATACCGAGGCCGTCAAGGAAATCGTGCGCCAGATCCGCCTGCGCGATTTGGGCGGAATTATCGTGGTGGATTTCATCGACATGGACGAGCGCAAGAATCGCCAGAAGGTGATGCAGGTGCTCGAAGACGCCATGCGGTCCGATCGAGCGCCGTACAAAATTCTGCAGTTCAACGATTTTGGTTTGGTGGCGATTACGCGCAAGCGCGTGAAACAGAGCCTGGAGCGCGCCCTCTGCATGCCATGCCCGCATTGCGAAGGCGCCGGCTACGTCAAAAGCGTGCAGACCATTGTCAGCGAAATCTGGCAGGAGGCCGGCAAAATCGCCGCGGCCGTGGAAGGCAAGGACGTTCTGCTGCGGGTTCATCCGGATGTCGCGAAGTACCTGAAATCGAATCAGAACAAATCTCTCGAGGAAATCGAAGAGGTCCTGGGCCGGCCGGTGCTGGTGAAGGCGGATCCGCTGCTGCATCACGAGAAATTCGATCTGGCCTGAGCCGAAATCAACGAACGAACATCTAACACTAGAAGTCGGAGGGTTTTCATGAGCAATTATGCGCATCCGGAAGTTCTGGTAGATACCGCCTGGGTGGCTTCGCACGCAAAAGACGCCAATGTCCGCGTGGTGGAAGTCGACGTCGATACCAAGGCCTATGATGAGAGCCATGTGCCGGGAGCAATTGCCTGGGCCTGGAATACCCAGCTTTGTGACACAGTGGTTCGCGACATTGTGCCGAAAGCGCAGTTTGAAGCCTTACTTACGCAATCGGGTATCGGCAACGACACCACTGTGGTTCTGTATGGCGACAACAACAACTGGTTTGCCGCGTGGGCTTTCTGGCAACTGAAAATCTACGGGCACAAAGACGTTCGCATCATGGACGGCGGACGCAAGAAATGGCTCGCCGAGATCCGCGACCTAGATACGGCTCCCACCGATCCCACACCCAGCCCGACGCCATACAAGGCCGGCGAGCCTGACCTTTCTATCCGGGCCTACCTGCCGCAAGTTCAAGAAGCGCAGAAGGCTGCTAGCGCGGTCATGATCGACGTGCGTAGCCCGCAGGAATTTTCAGGCGAGATTCTGGCGCCTCCGGGGTTGCCTGAAACCTGCCAGCGCGGCGGACATATTCCGGGCGCCCGCAGCGTACCTTGGGGCAAAGCCTGCAACGACGACGGCACCTTCAAATCGGCGGATGAATTGCAGAAGCTCTATGGCGCCGAGGGTGTCAGCCAATCCAAGCCAGTGATCGCATATTGCCGCATCGGCGAGCGCTCCAGCCACACTTGGTTCGTACTGAAGTATCTTCTGGGTGTCAACAACGTGGTGAACTACGACGGATCCTGGACCGAGTGGGGCAACTTAGTGGGCGCGCCGGTGGAAAAGGGCGCGGCAAAGTCGGTAGGGCAAGGGTGACTCAAGTGTGAAGCCGGAACACTACAGCGAGCGCAAAGTGGAGGTTGATGGTTGGGAAGTGAACCTGACCACCTATCAACTCGGCGCTAAGTGGCACACCAAGGCGGACAACGTTTCGCCGGGAGCGGCATTGGTTCGAATTTCCGCCGACACGCGAGAGGAAGCCGAAGCTCTGGCGCTGGCGCGCGCCACTAAGCTACTCTCGCGCACCAAGCGCCGAGTGTAATCCCCAAGCGGCGCGGTCTTTCAAGTATTCGGCCGTTCCAACGGCGGCGAGGGTTGCGGCGATGAACATCCAGTTGACGATGCCGGGGCAGGGCAGAAATGCTCCGGTTCGCAAATAAATCAGCCATGCGCACACCAGGCTAAGGCCGAGCGCCGTTCGAAGGCTATCCCTACGAAACGCGCTCCAAACCGCGAATGCCAATGGAACCGACACCACCAGATCCACCAGATAGTGCTCACCCGATCCCAGAGTTGCGAGCAGGGTGAAGCCAACCAGGCCGCCGGCCAGTGCGAGAGCCAGCGGCCCCAATTCCAAAGCGCTCCAGAGGATCAGCAAGGCCCAGGTCATGTGCATGGATGGGATGGCATTGTGAACTCCGGCGCTCAAGTACGGCGTCAGGGAAATTTCCCGCCAATCCGGCAGACGGTTCGGAAAGCGCGCTCCGAAGGAATAGATAGGGCCTTCGGCGGGACACACCTGATAGAGGATGAATCCGGCCACGCCCGCGGCGACGAAGGCGTAAATCGCGTTTATGCTGCTTTTGAGACCGCGATACAGCGCCCATCCGCGATAGAGCGGCGGAAAAATCAGCAGAGCCTGGTAAGCGAATGACGCTGTTCCGCCCATCCATCGAAAATTCCGGAACAGCGCGGCGACTGTTTGGCCGGGAGGAATTCCGAACAGCGTGCCGTCAAACGCGTAGAGCAGGTGATCGTAGGTGCGCTCGGGGAATCCGTTGGCCCAATCCATTCCCAAGCCGGCCACCAGCGAGAACGCAGGCAACACCAAAGCGTCTCGCAAAGCTGCATTGGACGCTCGGTTCTCCGGCCGCGTGGTCCAGATGGCTTGCCAAGCCATTACCGTGATGCTTCCGATGCCCAAGAACGCGCCGGCGCTAATCAGGGCGACCAGGTAAGCGCGGTTGATGGGCCCTCCCAACCATCCATAGCACGCAGCGTAACCGGCGCCTGCCGCCGCTGCAACGAGCAGGAGTTTTGCGCCCGGGCGGGTTCCGGCGAAAATGAAGAATGCGCCGAAAAAGCCGCAGGCTATCATCGAATTGCTGCCCAAGTGCCAAATCCCGGCGATCAGCGCGAGCGAGAGCATCAGCGCGATGGAAGCAACCCATTTGTAGGCGAGGGAAGCCATGGTTTTAGCTATCTTATTCATCGGCGGAATCGCCGCCGCGCTTCATTCGGTTTCCCGCCAGCGCATGTTAGACTGAAGGGCGCGGCCGGGCCTCGCCCACCGTCACCCGTAAACCCCGGAGAGATGGCCGAGTGGTTGAAGGCGCACGCTTGGAAAGCGTGTTTAGGGGAAACTCTAACGTGGGTTCGAATCCCACTCTCTCCGCCAGAATTAGCGAAGTACCATTGGTGCAAAAGTACTATCGCGCCTTGCAAGTCCACACCAACCATGAGAAGGATACAAAAGGTGTCAATATCGGCCGGAGCGATTGCTGGCGACGCGTCAGTTCGGAATCGGTCCGCGAAGACCGATAGGCGTGCCGATTAAAGCAGTGCCGGTGGCTGAGTTTCCGAGGTAGACGTGCGTGACGCCGGACGTAGTATCGAACGTCTCGAGCGAAAACACGAGCGCGCAAGGCGCTTTCTCGGGAAACGACAGGCTCAACTGGACGCTCGCCACGAACTCGCCCCGGGCGCCGTTCCCCGGAAGTTGGCTGAACAGAAGTTGCGTCGACGATACCTGAGATCCCGTGGTCGTAAAATTCGCCGGGGTGCCGATGGTCTTACCGGTGGAATCGGCGAAAGTGATGGTTCCTGTGCAAGAAGGCGCGGCCGCGCCGGCAACTGTGGGCGCTGGTGCGATGTTGACCGGGTTTAGCTGCGCCGTTTCGCTACTGGCGAGCCCCCACCGGGGGGAAACTGTAATCCCGCGTAGCGGTCGGCGCTGAGGGCGATCCTTGGCCAAACGCGAAGGTGGCAAACGCGCACGTCAAAATCAGGCTGCTGATCCTCATGGTTACACCTCCGTCGGGACTCCGCGTTTGAATGAGCCTCCAAACTACGACGCTCCGCGAGGCGGAAGGGTTTACAGCGAAGGATAAATCAACCGCCGACGTTATTTGCCAATGACGGGATGATGGCCTGGCGCGCCTCACAAGTCCATGCCGATCGAGGATGGCGTGGATGGTGCTGCGGGCTGGGACTTGGCCGCTACGATGGCCGCTTCGACTGGACAACGAACGTGCTAACGACAGAACAGGACTGCTTCGTGTCGGACTGCTTCGTTGTCAATGGGTCGCTTGAATGATAAACTAGCTCCCTTAGTTCGCGCGCTCTTTCGAGGGAGTATGTCATTAATGCAATTCATTCGGCGCTTCGCGCCTATTTCTATCTGCGCGTTTCTCGCCTTACCGCCATCGACGCTGCTGGCGCAAGCGGATCGTATTTTGGGCCCGGTGGACGCCACCCGCCTGCTGCCAGTGGCTGGGAGTGTAAACCCGCGCGCCACCGCGGCCGCCGACGAAGGCCCGGTCGATCCCGCGATGAAGCTCAATTACATTCAATTGACGTTCAAGCCTTCGGCGGCGCAGCAAACCGATCTCAACAATTTGCTGAGCGATCAGCAGAACCCGCGTTCCCCGAATTTCCGAAAATGGCTCACGCCCGAGCAGTATGCCGACCGCTTTGGCGTCAGCCCGGCCGACATAGCCAAGATCACCGCGTGGCTGGAGTCACAAGGATTCGACGTCATCACCGTCGCCCGCGGCCGCAGGTATATCGCCTTCAATGCCACCGCGCAGCAGATTCAAAACGCGCTGAAAACCGAGATTCACCATTACCGGGTGGACGGCGAGCTGCACTTTGCAAACGCCACCGCGCCGTTGGTGCCGGCAGCCATCCAGCCGCTGGCGCTGGGCTTTCTGGGTCTGAACGATTTCCGGCCCAAGGCGGCCGCGCACGGCAAAGCTGTGAAACGGCGCTACACCGGTCCGGGCGGAGGCAATTTGGTTACGCCGGGGGATCTCGCGATTATCTACGATCTGATTCCGGTGTACCAGATGGGAGTCACCGGTTCCGGCGAGTATATTGCCGTTATGGGGCAAAGCAATGTTCAACTCTCCGATATCACAGCGTTTCGCGAGGACTTTGGCCTGTCCTCGAATCTTCCTCAAGTCATCCTGGTACCTGGCTCGACCGATCCGGGGCTCGTTTCCGGCGACGAAGGCGAATCGGACCTGGATCTCGAATATGCCGGCGGAATAGCGCCTGACGCGACGGTCCTCTTCGTGTATTCGGGCAACGTGCTGAAGTCCTTCAGTTACGCGGTCGACCAAGCGCTCGCGCCCGTAATCAGCTATAGCTACGCGGGATGCGAACTCAACGCGGACAGCTCCGACGCGCAATCCCTCGAAACTTTCGCGCAGCAGTCCAACGCCGAAGGCATCACCTGGCTGGTAGCCGCGGGCGACGATGGCTCTGCCATGTGCGACACCAAGCTCGCCACGCATGGCCTTTCGGTCAGCCTGGAGGCGGCGCTCCCGGAAGCCACCGGAGTGGGCGGCACGATGTTTACCGGCGGCAGCAATTACTGGAGCACCCAAAATAACCCCAACCAGTCCTCGGCGCTCTCCTATATCCCAGAGGCGGTTTGGAATGAATCCAGCGACTCCCAGCTTTCGGCGGGCGGCGGAGGCTACAGTATTTTCTTTGGGCAGCCCGCTTGGCAGACCGGCGATGGCATTGTGGCTGGAAATGCACGCGGGGTGCCGGATGTGTCTCTGACCGCGGCGAACAATGACGATCCATACGCGGTTGTCGAATCGGGCCAGGATGATGAGGTCGGTGGGACTTCGGCGTCCACACCGGTCTTTGCGGGGATGGTTCTTTTGCTGAATCAGTGGCTGGGAACCTACGGCCTCGGAAACATCAATCCGAGCCTGTACTTTATGGCGAATAGTACGAGCTCCACCAGGGATTTTCACGACATCATCAACGGCAACAATGACGTTCCCTGTTTACTTGGCAGCCCGAATTGCGACGGCGGCATAATGGGATACAACGCAGCCGCGGGCTGGGATCCAGCCAGCGGGATAGGCTCGGTGGACGCTTACAATTTGTTTAACGACTGGAGCGTCGGCGCGGGCAATCCCCAGATCCAATCCGTGCTCAACGGAGCCAGCTTCACCAATACCGGCCTATCGCCGGGCCAGTTCTTTACAATCTTTGGCGCGAATTTGGGGCCGGCGAACGGGCAAGGGCTGGAACTGGATCAAAACGGAAATGTGGCCACCTATCTCTATGGGTTCACCGTCCTGGTCAACGGCACGGCCGCCCCGCTGCTCTATGTGAGTCCCACGCAGATCAACGCGGTGGCGCCGTATGAGATCGCCAATGACATTGGACAGTATGCTTCGGTGCAGGTGTACGACAACGATGTATACACCACATTCAATGTACAGGTCGTTGCGGCCGCGCCGGCCATCTTCCCGTTGGGCAACGGCCAAGGCGCCATCCGCAATCAGGACTACAGCGTCAACGGTCCCAATAATCCGGCCGCCCGCGGTTCTGTGATTTCCATCTACGGCACCGGTCAAGGCCAGACCAACCCAGGGGGCGTGGACGGACAGATCAATGGAACCAGCGTGGCGAGCCTGCCTGTTCCGGTGGGATCGTTCTCGCTTACGATCGGTGGCGTGCAGGTGCCGGCCTCCGACATCTTCTTCGCTGGAGACGCGCCTTATTCGGTGGATGGTTTCTTCCAGGTGGATGCCAAGATCCCGAACAGCGTAGGGTCGGGCAACCAACCGGTGGTTCTCAGCATCGGAGG